>OLAL01000001.1_pt1 | contig 176019 bp, 180 predicted proteins | sample 1607911 | NCBI WGS metagenome assembly OLAL01 (sample SAMN02674698, study PRJEB24791) | human gut metagenome, SKBSTL036 | isolation source: stool | host: Homo sapiens | place: USA
GTATACACATATAGATATTGTATACACATATAGATATTGTATACACATATAGATACTCTATTAAAACTCCCCCTGGGGGTTTCAGATGGAAAATCGAAATTTTTTCGAGTAAAATATTTCTGACAAAAGTTCTATTTTTAGAAACCAAAGCATCTGAACTGTCTATATGTTAAACTTTTTCATCTAATACCATTATGAAAAACATCGCACTTATCAAATCGATCGTCGCTACTTCCATTTCGTCGGCAAACCCTGCTGAGCTCACTGAGCACATAGCAGCTCTCATTCAGGCTCATCCTGAAGAGACTCGAGAGAACGCGCTTGCCATCCTCACTGGCACTGCAGAACTCACGGTTCGTCCTGTAGACCAGGTTGAACTGACCTGCAACAGCAGCAACTACACCAACCTCTCGTTCATGGGCGAGCCTACCGTAAATCTGCTCGAAGGAACGGTTTGTTGCTCTATCAACTACACACGAACCGAAACTCGCTGGTACAAGACCGAGGAAGACGCCAATGCTGGAAGGAACGGCAGCTACAACCATGACGACTATGTCATCGCGCGCGAGAAAGCGTATAAAGACTCTACGAGTGTAACATTCGACATCCGCGAGTGGAACACTGGCAAGGTCGTGTGGAAACGCTAACCACCTCAATCTATCTCGGAGAAATCCGAGATAGATTTTTTTTTCTTTTTACCAAAATATCTGAATATTATTTAGATAGCAATAGTGCTTCTCGGAAACTCATCAAACTATCAAACCATGGTACAGACTGTTTTTCACAACCTGCTCATCGAAGCAGAATCTATGTCGGATGTTCACAATTGTGGCACTGCTCGACCTCGTTACACTTATCAGGAGCCGCTCAAGCTGCAGAACGTCGATAAGGTCACGGAAGAAGACCGTGCACTCATGGATGTCGCTCGCGATATGTGGGCAGGTGTAATCAAGAAAGGGCTTTGAGCCCTTTCTTTAATAGCTTTTGCTATGGATGACAGAACCCAACGTGTTGCAGATGAAATAGCTTCTATTGAAGCTATTTCTCACAACACTGTAAAAGCTTTATCGACTGTTACTACTCCGCTCAATGTAATTGTTGAGATGTACATCGCAGGACTCGAAGCTAAGCTACAAGCACTTCGAGCACTGGTTAAATAACAAAAGCTACTGAAAGGTAGCGAATCACTAACTAATCATTCATCTTTAACTCATCACGTTTATGAAACAATTAAAAGGCGCCAAGAGGGCCGAAATGCTGCAGGATGCAGTCAACAGGGGATTCGATGACGTAACTGTCGAGATCTTGAAGTCGAAGACTATTTTTACCCAGAACTTGCTGTTGAAGGGTGATACGGTCGAGTTTGAGGACTTCGATATCCAGCTCATCAAGCAGGGGAAGGAATTTAAGACCGTCAACAAAGACGGTGAGGAGATTACCGTTCGGGGTCTCATGATCCTTTGCTGCATCAACGGAGTGTGGCGCTGGTTCCCGCTCAGCACGTTTCAGCGCGGTTGTCAGATCGCACCTGAAGGTCGCACGGACTACATGGAGGCCATTCGCGAGAAACACGACCTCAATCTGCGCATACTCACCTGCGGTGATGCGTTGGAGGTCGCCCAACTCCTCGCAGGCAAACGACTCAAAGTCACGGAGAACCAGTCCTTTAAGTTCCAGCGGTTCAACAAGGACCGTGAGAAGCTTGAGGGAGAGTTTGACCTCAAACCAGTCTCGTTATTCGAGGAGCTGGCATAATAATTGGAGAGTGGGGAGCAATCCCTGCTCTCCTTCTTTTTTCCATCAACCAAAGCCACCAACAGGTACCAAAGCTCCCGACAAGTTCGTAGTACATCACAAGTATAAAATAAACGTGATTGTAGTACATAGAAGTTTAATTTAATTTATTTATAAAAGATGAAGATTTCTGAAGTAAAAAATCTGCCGAAGATTGCAGCTCCTGGTGGGCGTGTAGTAGCAGAAGTATCTCCTGAATTTCTGAAGGAGAAAGGTGTAGGTATAGTAACCTACGGTATCGCACCGAATGAAGTTGTCGAATTTCCTGATACGGAAGCTGATATTCAGCTTTTCACTCGTACTGTTCGTCCGAACAGTGATGCAGTTGAAACACTGCTCGTAGTGAAACGAAACGGTCAGGACGGCTATTTCTCGGTCGCAGCACTTCGTCGCATGGACTATCAGGGCAACTTCGTCGGTCCTGTATGTAAGGATCTGCAGAAGGCAGAGAATGACTACGATCGTGTAGTCAAGACGTGTGGCAAGAAGCTGACGTGCAAGGAGATGACGAAGATCAAGGTTCGTAAGTTCAACAACGGTGTCGCAACCGATGAACTGACGGAGCGTGAAGTACCTGTCCTCGAGTATGCGTAACGGTCAAATTACAGTTAAGGGGTCGTGAGTACGGCCTCTTAACTGTTTAGAAACTAATATGGGTAGAATATATGTAGCTAATGCAGATAGCTGATATAGTAATCCAGAAAGTTTCTGAGTCCTTGAAAAAGGACGGTATGACATGTGGTACATTGTACGATGTGTCCATTGTCTATAAGTCTTTGATCGGACTTATAGGCCTTAGTGATGATTTGATGAGTTTAGATGATTAGTGACCGTGGGAAGAGAAGTGATGAGCTCTTCCCACATTTTTATTAAAGATTATGGATGCAATTAAAGTAATACTCGGTATAATCTTTGGCTTGATTATGCTTGGATGGATTGCTACAGTAATAGTCATGGCTTGTGGTCCTTGGGCAGCTGTAGTAATTGCCGCGATCGCTTTAACTATATATCTTAACCGAGATTAACTGCGATTGCATAGTAATAATAGTTCTTTGACATATTGACATGACAGAAACACCTGACAAAATGTCATGTTGTGACTGAAGTAGAGGATGAAGTGATCGGTGTAAGTCGTTGATTATCACCCTTTTACTCATCCTCTACTCTTTTTAAAACTGTCAATTTGTCAGACCAACTTCCTTCATGTAAAATATCTATTATTCTCACATTCAGAAAGTTACTCTTCAATAATAATAATTTCAATTACTATTTTGAAGTTTAAACAATCGCTTTTGGTAATATTAGTTATTTTATAATTTGACAATTCAAAGTTTCAAACTTTAAACATACATAAACTCGAAATCCTGCTGATGATTACCAGAAATTAATGTCTGGATTCACTATAATTAGTTTATCTAATATAAGTGGGCTTAAACGAGTATAAACAAGAGCCGAAATTAGCTTTGCGCACTCGTCGAAAAGCGCAAGAGAGTGAAGTATAGTAGCTCTCTTTTTTAGACCATTTAGGATTTACAATATAAATCCAAAATCCTAGTACTTGAGGCTAACAACTAGTATTAGGTTAACATTATACCCACAACAGCGGTAGAGGAAGTTGTGCTATCAGTTTAAGAGGAGACTACCATTACAAATTGAGAGTCTGATGTATAATGTTATTGATGTTTTTTCATTTTGATGAATTTACTTAGCATGACGATGCTAAGTCGCGTGTTCTCTTGATATCGGAGGAAGTAATGATATCTAGCAGCTATGCTATCTTAACGTGGGAAAAAATAGTCTATCGTTGTAGATTTAATAGTAAAATACATAATCTAACAAAGGCAGAAAAATGCAAAAAGTGCTACAGTCTTGTGAAGAGTCGAAGATAATTCGAGAAAGCTAGTCAAGACAGTTGCCGAGATGGCGGAATTAGGTAGACGCCCAAGACTTAAAATCTTGTGTTCCGAATGGGGCGTACGGGTTCGAATCCCGTTCTCGGTACAATATTCTTAGCTGATTACTAAGTGCGTTTTGAAAGTTTTATAAGAATAAAAACTTTCTCATGTAAAAGCTGAAAGTCCTTTTATGTGCATTTACAGATCTTTCTAGTTCGTTTGAAAGAACCGTTATCGAGAAACGAAATCTTTTAGGATGGCAACCTTCTCATCAAAAATAGCCTTTTTAAATATGAATCATCTTTTTTTTTCATAATTCTAAATCCTACAGGTTCTGCAGGACATGGAAAAACACATTATCTTTGCAGTAGAGAAACAGCCATTTCCGAAACGGGCGTTTCGTAAATTGTAATATGTAGGTCGTATATAGCTTCGTCAACTATATACTGAGATAACTAAAAGGTGACACCAAACTTGATTAGGGGGACATAAAGTCAATTCTTCCTAATTAACAGATTCTAGGTTATCCAATGCGCAACGGGATTTTATGAATCTTTTTAATAAAAGTCTAACAAAATTTTAATTTTGAATAATATGCTTTGTAAGAATAATATTTTTAAGCTTTTTGTTCAAGAATTTATTTTATTCTTGTATACTAAAGATTCTGAAGAATTTTGTAAAAGGCTTTGTGAAAAACATAATTTTCAGAAAGAAGAATTTGAGGAGTATTTTAAAATAGTCCAAGAAAAATTCAATGAAATACCTAGTGATCAAGAAATTGCATCTCAAGAATGCAAACAGTCTCAAATAAAAAATCAAGTTATTGAAACACTTGAAAAAGTTATTTTAGACATTAAAACTCTCAAATAAAGTTTAACAATACCTAAAATTGTAATTATGTTTATTTCTAAGAAAACTATGCGAAAGAAAGATTTCGCATGTCTCAAAGCAGAAAAGCCGAACTATAAAGCTTTTCGTGCACCGAAAGAAAATGCGAAACACAAATTTCAGACGCTTTTCAAAACTCCTCGTGGCTGGTTTCTTAGCATGATGCAGGACAAGAAGCGTGTGATCGGCGAGATCTCTATTCCTGCAGCTCAGGAGTGGCTCGACGAGTGTCATATCAAATACGAAACTGGCTGGTAAGCCACCTCCTTTCTTTGTAGTTAATGAATTCATAGCGAGAACCTTTGGGGCTATCTTGCCGTGACTGAACCATTAACAACGAGCAACCCTGGCACAACTCGTAAACGCCAGGAACAGTCTATCTACACATAAGGTCTAAGGACTAATTTGTGAATATAAATCCTCCTCCCCAAGTTGAATTTTATTCCGAATTGGATAGTTAATAGAGATGTCTGCGTGAGCAGGATTGGTAGTACCCTCTATTGTTAAAACTGTTTCTTTTTGACATTTTTTATCTAAATATATAAATCTAGATTATGAAATTCGCAGTAGACTAGCTTTAATGCTTAAAAGTTCTTAGTTTAATTTTATTTCCTCTGATTTAATTCGAGTGAACAAATTGCAGAAGTAACTCACCTGCACTAACAAGCTAGAATATGAAAGCAAGAGACGGTCCGAATATGTAGGATTTATTTTTTATTCATAATAATTTATTTGGAGAAATTAAACATAAAAATGCCTAAGAAATTAGGTGTGTTGAATAGGAAGGCACTTGTCCTATTGCACGCAAGTTAATTACGGTTACTTCTAATATATGCTAGCAACATTGATGTAACCCAATTAATATTGCCTATATAAGAGATGCGGAAGACTGTTAAGTGTCGAACTACCAAGCGGTTTAACAGAGATAGAGGCTCTATGGTAACATAGAGAATTTGCTGGATAGCGTGGGTTCACATACGTAAATGTGGAGCAAAGGAAAATGGCAGAATTACCAAACTTCTTTTCAATAGGGACGAAATTTATCTATAGACAATAACCAGTTAGCTCGTAATGTCTGCCTTTTAGATTAGCTGATTTAGAAGGTTGAGTGAGTCATATAGACAAGAGAAGAAGGAAAACCTCGAGTTAGAGGTCATATAAGAATTACTATCTTACCTAGCTAGTAAGATTGATCTGTAACGTTGACTGTAGTACGACAGATGATCGTAATCTTATATGTTACTTAGCCGTAACAGTAGTAATTGTAATTCTTTATTATTAAAGTTTTACATGCTGGAGAGAAGACAGAACTCTCTACAATCTGTCATTTAGGTATAGCTTCTTTGATCGGAAGCTATACCACTAAGATATTTTATTCTCGAATCATATTAAAGGTGGTTTCCGATTTTATAAATCGGATTCGCTCGGTTCGTCTAGGACGCAAGATTTTCATTCTTGAAATCACGGGTTCGAATCCCGTACCGAGTACATAAAATTGAAATCTAAAATTGACTAAAAGAGTAATGGAAGTATATTTTGAAGGCACTATAGGTACCCGAAAATGGTTGCGAATTCGAAAGAATCGCATCTCTACACTTGAAGAACTTACTAAGTTAGTAATCAAACATGAACCTCGTGAATTAATTATTCACATCAATTCACTTGGAGGAAGCACATATCAAGCTTTAGCTATTTATTTCTATCTTCTCTCTCTTAGCATTCCTGTTACTACTTTTTGTCATGGTCAAGTAGCTTCTGCAGCAACTATTATCGCTCAAGCAGGAAAGAAACGATACATGGATAAAGATGCAGAAATCCTTATTCATACTCCTCGGATTAACACAAGTAATGCAATTACTTTTAGACTTTTAGGTATTATTAAAGAAGATCTTGCGTTTTCTAACAAAATACTTAAAACTATATTTAAGAGAAAATCAGCTTTAACTGAAAAACAAGTTGAAAGAGTCATGCGCTTACAAAATGAAGAAGGCATATGGCTAAATTACGAAACTGCGCTTCAGTTTAAGTTAGTTGATGAACTTGAAGAATAATACATATATTCCATAGTTAGTAGCTGGATCTTAGTGAGAGTGAGCTACCTCTCTGAGCTTAGCTAAGATCCATTTTTAGAAACCTGTGTTTGCATTCATTATATAACACACCTAGTTCCATATAACTTTTCAGTTGGCATTAGTTAGATGAAAACTACGATTTAATCCAGCGAGCGATAGTGTGGTTGCCACGACCTGGAGATTTTTTAAAACCCTCTAAGTTTAACAATATCTAAAATTGTAATTATGTCTAAAGATCTTTTTTCGAGTCGTACTCCCTTTGAGAAGTGTTATCTCGTAGAAAACGTAAAACATCTTTCGTTCATTCCAGGGAATCGTACCCTGAGAACAGCTCACGTAAATCGAATCTTTAAAGCTTTCCTTGATGGAGAGTGGATACCGCCTATCTATGTTTCTGCAGACGGTGAAGTTCTCGATGGTCAGAATCGTCTCGCAGCATTTCGTATGCTGAAAGAGAAGTATCCGCAAAACAAAACTGCAATTCGAGTGATTATTATTAACTCGGATGCATCTCCTCTGAATCTCGCAATCAAGTTCAATGCAGGACATGCAAACTGGGTAATCACCGACTACATGAAGGCTTATCTGGAAAAAGGTCTTCATGGCTATCAGCAGCTCCAGGATTTCACGAAAGCTTTCCCTGAGTTCGAATTCAAGGCAGCTATTCAGCTGATCAAGGGTTCGCACTCTTCGAGAAAGTTCAATAACGGTCTCTTGGAGATCTCTAACGAAGAGTACATGGAAGCATGTAAGAAAGCTGCTGCTCTCATTCAGATCGCAGAAAAGTTGAACAATAAGATCGTCCTTCGACGAGACATTGTTCTCGCTTTCTATCATGTCTGGAACAAGATTCCTAACATTCAAACATATCTCAAACGTATCAGTAATCTTCAGGTTCCGAGCGTTGAGAATCGTAAGGAGTGGGAACTTGCATATAGTGCTCTGTTGCGATAATTTCTGGTTTTTTATTTGTTAATCGGCACGTTAATAGAGTTTACTCTATGCCTACTACCACTCGAAGGTGTGATTAACAAGGTCGCCTAGCGTCCTTGTATGAACGTAGGTCGGTGATGGTCACTATCTCAGCCTCGCCATAACAATTTCAAGAAAATGAATAATTTAGGTAAAGCTATAGGATTAATTCTCTTCATGGGAATTATTCTAACTTCCTGTTTATTACTTGTTTCTAAACCTAAGGATCAAGTAGTAACCGTTACAGAGTTTCCTCAGGATGGAGTAAAAGTATCTAAAGTAACTCCTACTTCTGAGTTCGAACGTAATCAGATTACAATATCTGTAATGCATGAACTTGATTCACTTGATAATATTTATCGAGTAGAAGCAGGTATGCAAAAGATTCCTACTGAAGTGTTCAATAACTACTGTATTGAAGTAATGAATCACTACAAAGACCAAATTCAAAGTATCTTTTATGATCCTTTGGAAAATCCTCGTATAAAAATCAGATGGGTTAATTAACTATGATTATTTCTTGTATTACAACAGCTTCTAATAAAGCTGTACTCATTAAAGGAATTCCCTTTCGTATTGTTCAAATTAAAGGCTTTGTTATAAATACAGAGACAAATCAAGTTCTTCACATTTGCATTAACAGATTGTATGATTTGTTAATGACTTGTTGTTTATACGAAAAAGTCTTTACAGAATAATGTAGGAAGTTGTATCTATAATTAATAATAAATAAATTAACAGTATGAAGGGTGGAAAACCTGGACTGAATGTCCGTCGCAAAGGTGCTCTTGCTCGCCTGGAAGTTACGTATGAAGCTTTCAAAAAAGCAGGTGAAGACAAAAGGAATTTGATTACGGGAAAAACTATTCCCTACGATCAAGAAATCGCACGCATGGAGCGTGAGATTGCAACACTCAAATCTCGAATCTATAACTAAAACAAAGAAAGAAGATGTCAACGATTGGACAGGTAAGACGCATGCTTCGTATTCAGGCACTCGAAGCTGCAAAACGTGAGGATTATCGAACACGTACTCGTGTTCAGAAAATCTACATCAAGGATAAGATTACGAGGAATATCACTGTAAAGGAGATTACTCACTTCCCGAAGAAGGAAGAAGAGACTTCTGCAGAAGTAGAAACCCAGGTAACTGAATAAAATTACGTATGCTTTCAGGCTTCAGTAAAAGATTTGGTGAAATTTCTCCCATGTACTCCTGCATATGATTAAGTTCATAGAAACTCGGATAAGTTCAACAGGGCATCTAAGGATGATAAAGGGGTAGCAATAGAAATACTTGCATACTTGAGAGTTCGAACTGTATCAATGACCAAATAAGAGATACAGATTTTTAATAAAATATAGGCTGCAACCTATTTGGGATGCTAACGGATATTATTATGATGTTGTTGCAGTAAAACATATAGTAAGAAGGTTAGTGAAAAGATGTGAATAGCTCAGTTGGTAGAGTGGTAGGATTGCTATAGGTCGTGGGTTCGAATCCCGTTTCACATCCAAAATTAAAAATTAAAATTATGTTTTGGTTTATATATAAATTAACTCTTGTTGTTATTGCAATGATAATAATTGCAGTATACTTTAAAGATCGAGAGCTTTTTAAGTCGCAAATTTTTAATTTATTTACGACAGGAGAATTTATTATCTTATTGACTCCCATTATCAATACACTTCTTATTATTTATAGTGTATACAGAGCCATTCAAATTACAACTAAAAATGGTAGGGAGTAAATATTGTGTAGAGTATTACTTTTATAACGAGGATAATTTACCAGTTCAAAGTTTTGCTTTTGTTATTGCAACTTCTGATGAGGAAGCAATACAAAAAGCACAAAATTATTCTACAAGTAAAATAACAATTATATCTTGTACTAAATACGCTTAAGTATAGAAGATATTGAGACGAATAATATTGGGCAATCTTTAGTAGATGAATTTGTCGATGATAATGCTATCGAAGCTCAAGAAAAATAGCCTACGGACTTAAGAGGGTTAACATAATTTAAGTAATAGGATTGAACCGCAATTGAGTGGGAATTAAAGACAAGGATATCGCGAGAGTGGCGCACAATCCAGGAAATAGTCTGTATTTTACTTCTGGTGGGCATAGTTTCCATAAACCCAGATGAATAAGTTTCAGATTGCTTAAAGTGAATCGTTTTCTAGAGTGTCGTAAACTCTAGTTTTTAAAGTCACATATACAATTTAGATATGTTGAACGATCTGATAAACACGATAGATCTGCCAATTTATTGTGTGAAACAGAGATGCCTTGGCAGAGGCTGCAACGGCTAGCCAATCATAAGAGATCCTAGTATCGGGCGGAGGGAAGTTGCATACGTAAGTACCTCTAATTTTTTAAATCCTTCTGATCAAGCCTATGAGTAGATGAAGGTGCATAGTGACAGTAGGCTGCTTGATCTATGTTTAAGGTGGTTGACTAAGAGACGAATGCAGTAAAAAGACTGGCCCGAGAAGGTCAGTAGAGTAGGGGCGGAGCCTACCGTAGTCACAATGAAAAACGAAAAGATTAAGTTGTCGCAAGGAAACTTACACTTAGTAGTTTATAAGAGCAAACAGACGTCAAGCAATGTACAGATTAAATGATGTTTGGGAAAATAGAAACTATTAGTAGCTGTAACTACGAATGTTTGATGTAGCAGTCAATTGCATATGAGAGGTCATATGATTGATAGCCAAATGAATATCTGCTCTTATTGATAAACATGCCTGTACAAGTAATATCGAAGGTTGCACACGGATGATACGAAGGTTAAAGAGCTGGTGCAATAAGCTCATAATTAGAATTTATCTAGCTGGAATGTTTATCACTTTTTACCTATAACACTTTGATCGGTGTTATAGGTCCTAGAAAATAATAGAGATAGGTGGCAAAGTCTGAAGATTCGAAAGAATATATGGCAACAGTACCTAGCTGTAGGGTTGTAACCATTGTGAGGTCACATTTTAGATGATCCAAACGTACAGTCTATCTCTTTTATTTTTTTAAGAAAATAATTATGGTAAAAATATGAAAAAGTTACTTATTGTACTCGCATTATGTGTATTTGCAGTATCTTGTTGTGAAGTAGACCACAACAATTCTCAAGAAAAGAAACCTACAAAAATCACTGCAACTTCTTTTAAAGTCTACAAAGAAGATGGTTCTTTTGTTTGTAAATACTATGAATTCATGTATCATGGACATAAGTATATTACAAACTATGGAGAAAAGTTTTTACTTCATTCTCCTGAGTGTCCTTGTCAGTATTAATCTATGGAGAATAAAAGTTTACGAATACTTGCAATATTTATTATAGTAGGTTTTGTCTTTATAGTAAATTTTGCTTTCTTTGGAGTACAAGGTAAAATTACTCAAAGTTGGACAGATAATTTTACAAAAGAGATTAACCATCTTGAATATAAGGTAGATTCTTTAGAAAAGGTAGTTAATAGTAATCTTACACATCGTCGTGATACATTAATCATTGATGTACGCCCTCAAACAATCAAAATTTATCAACGTATTAATAATAATTCTAGTATTGCTAGTACTCCAAGATGACGATTAAACTATGTGGTTCTTTAGATTTGCAATTATTCTCTTAGAATTTTTATTTATTTTTTATTATACTGCAGTTGTTTTTCAACTGTTAGATGTATGGAAAATAACTAATCGTAAGATAACATGGAAGGCTATTATACCTTTCTATTACTTTATTAAGAGGTAGAAAATATATGGCGCCTCTATTTATAATTCTTGTAATCTGTTTATTGATATTATTAATAGATTGCTTTAAAAACAAAAGAAAACATTAATCACTTTATAAAATCATATGAATTTAAAAAAGATTATTGCTGTCTTCGTGGCAGTGTTCGCAGTTTTCTGCGTTGTGTTTCTCGGTAAGATTGGAGAGGATGTGAAGAACGAAACTATTGTGGTCAACCAGTACCCCCTTACGGGTAACATGGAGTATTGGACGACGCCTGGCTTCCACTGGCAGTGGTGGGGTAAGACGACGGTCTATTACAAGACTCAGCAGCTCTGGTTCGGATCTGACAACGATGCTGGTCAACAGATGGGAAGTCCTATTCCCGTGATCTTTAATGATGCGTCGGATGGTATGGTGTATGGTTCACTTCGAGTTAAACTCCCTACTGATCCTAAGTATCTAGCACGTATTCAGACGGATTATAACGGTATGGATAGGCTTATTAATGACCTCGTTCGGCCTACTGTTACCAAGGTTATTTATGCGTCTGGTCCTCTGATGTCTGCATTTGAATCTTATGCTGAAAAGAAGAACGACCTTATTGAGTATATCACTGACCAGCTCAATAATGGTGTATACAAAACTTCTGTAAAGCGAGTTGAGATTCTGGATGCAATTTCAGGAGATAAAAAGCTGGTTAATATTGCAACTCTTATCCCCGATTCTCTCTCAGCTGGTGGATACAAACGTAGTGAATCTTCGCCGTTTGCCTACTATGGTTTAGAGATCGGTCAGGTAGCAGTTTCTAAAATTGACTATTCTGAAACAGTTAAGAAGCAGATTGCTCAGCAACAGAAAGCAAACATGGATATCCAGACTGCAAAGGCGCAAGCCGCTGCTGCTCAACAGGATGCAATTAAGGCAGAGGAGCTTGGTAAAGCTGCTGCTATGACTGCAAAGTGGGAGCAGGAAAAAGTAAAAGCAGTCGAGGTAACTAAGGCTCAACAGGCTTACGAAGTAGCTGCTCTTGCTGCTAAGGAAGCAATGGAAAATGCAAAGAAAGTGAAGGCTGAAGGTGATGCAGAAGCATTCCGTCAGGCAGCATTAGTACGTGCAGGTCTTAGTCCTAAGGAAAAGGCAGAGATTGAGATGAAAACAAAGATTGGTGTAGCTGAAGCTTTATCGAAGCTGGAACTTCCTAAAATTGTTATGGCTGGTGGAAACACTAGTAATGGCAATGCTGCCATGGATGCGATGGGACTTAAGATGGTATCGGATCTTGTAGATAAGATGTCGAATTAAGTTCTTTAAGGCTAGGGAGGAGCCTACGGCAATCCTCCCAACAAACAGAAGTAGTTCAATGGTAGAACGTAACACTGATAAGGTTAAAATAGGGGTTCGATTCCTCTCTTCTGTTCTAATTTAACAGTATAATGTTTAAGAATATGTTAAAGTTTAGAGGTAAACAACTTGCAAGTGGTGCAGTTGTAAATGAAAGGATGTACTATTATGTTCTTGATGCACTTGATAGTAATAAAGACATAACTCTTACTTCTATTCTTGGAGTTGAAGTGAGTCGGTGTAACGATTTAACTAAAGAACAGTTAGAACAAGTTTTTGATTACTTAGTTGAAAAGGAATTAGAATAAAAATATCATTCATTAAATAAAAAGAAACAATGGCAAAAATGAACATGAAAGCTATTACGATGGCTTTTAAAGAAGTTCTTCTCGATGAGGAGGGAAATCCTGTAAAGGATAATGAAGGTAAAACTGTCTATGTACGTGTGTTCCGAAAGGTTCGCCACAATGCAGCATACTTTCCCCGTACTTATCGCCGTTAGGCAGAAAATCCTACCTGCTTCACCAAAGGTGTAGTCCCTGTAATAGAACATTACAGTTTTCTCTATTAAATATATGGAAAAACCATGTATAAGAGAAGGAACCCATACTAAAACTATGAAGTTCTAAAAGGACGATAAACATTGCCTACATCTCTTTGATTGGAGGTGTAGGCTCTATTTTTACCTATTTTCAAACGAATTCATTAGTAGAACAGCAGAGCCTCTAGTACTTATGTATTATGCAGAAAACGCGACTAAAACTTGATTCCACAAGTGTTGAATTTTGTTGATTAAACGATACCAGATAGAGTGGCTCATACCCACAAACCTGAATTAAACTACATGATCGTAAAGTGTAGATTCTCCTGTAGGCGTACAGGCTGTTATTATTTACCCATTGGAAGGCGTGGGAATAGGTAGAGTTAAGGAGGAAGGTTAGTCTACTGGTGTATAGTAGTATAGAGAACATGGCCCAGTACTAGGCTGAATAATAGCCCATGTTAGCACACCTTAACTTTTTTATTATTAAATCTTTATTAAGTTATGGAAGAAGATTTTGATGGAAATCAAATATTAGGAGTAGGACTATTAATAGTAGCTGCACTTGCAGCAATAATTCTAGCTCTAATGTAATTATATAAGTACTAGCGAAAGCCGAGTGAATGGTTCGTCTTCCTAATACGCGTTAAAGCTCCCGAGAGGTATCAGAACTGAATATCAGAGTATGTTAAATCTCAAAACGAAGAATAGTACTTATTTTAGGGCCCTTAGCTCAATTGGTTAGAGCAACTGACTCATAATCAGTAGGTTATCAGTTCAAGTCTGGTAGGGCCCACTATATTAAAGTTATCTGAGGTAGAAGGAAAGTACCGCTCTGTACTGAACACGGACAGGTAGAAGGTGGAAGTGAATTCCTTAAATCTCTTAGGTGTTCAGCTGAGGTTTAAGAAGGTTCATGTGTAAGATAACTTTAATTTAAACTAGCTCGCCGTCTCACCTTTCATTGGAAAGATAGTGTACCGTATATTTAGTTCTAGTACATGAAGGAGACATACTTCGAGGATAATCTGGAGGTCGCGAACGAAAGATGAAAGTAAGATGTTAGATAGGGCCTAGTAATACAGGGAAACTGAGAGCGAGACTCAGGATGGGCACAAAAATAATTAAAAATGAGTAAAGTAAAATATAGATCTTTTAGAAAATCAGAAGAAACATTATGGAGATCTTCTTTACCTGAAAATGAGGTAGAAAAACCTATTAATTGGTCTAATACTCCTGAAGGATATTATTATATTCGAGGAAATAAACAAGGACATTATAAAGATTATATCTATATAGATAATAAATGGTACTTGTTAAATGATCAGAGAAAAGAAAATGGTCAATGGGTATACAAATGTACTGAATTTGAATTCTTTCCATCTTTACCTCAGAAAGAATGGGAAATATTAGCAAAAGTACCTATTAAAAGACTGTCAAAGACTTGGAGAAGGTATTTGTTAGCTTATAAACACTGGTGCATATTAAGACAAATGCAAAGAGGCATACGTGTATCCCTTTTAAAAATTAAAAATGATAACAAAAGAAGATATAATTCACTGGTTTGAAGTTCTCAAAAATAAATGTGATAGAGTAACGACAGGTAATTGTTCTCATGAGATTAATTCAATTCGTTTCTTAGCATCTAATTGGGCAAGTAAAATAAAGAAAGAACAAGGAGAAACTATGTTTTATCATAATTTCATAGGTATATCTGAAGTTTGTACTAAAGTAACTTCTGGGAATCTTTCTCACTATATAGCAACTATTAAAGGAACGTGTATTCGAAATATAGAGTTCATTGAAAAATATGGGATAAAAGAAATAAGTTAAATATGAGTAGTTATTATCAAAAAATCAACACTCTCTACAAAAGAGATATGACAAAACCTAAGAAACCGATAATTCTTGGGGAATATTCGGAGCCTGAGTTTGAAGTTCTTAAAGATCTCAAATGGGAAGCTACTGAAAAGATTGATGGAACTAATATGTCTTGTTGTTTTCATCCAGGTTTCAGAATGATTGAAATTCGTGGGAAAACTGAAAACGCAAGCATTCCCACTCACTTACATAAGCGAATGGAGGAATTGTTTCAGTTTGATCTCTTATATAAAGCTTTCGGAGTACAAACAGAAACAGGAGAAACTGTTTATCCTGAAAAAGTAGAAATCTTTGGAGAAGGGTATGGTTTAAAGATTCAGAAAGGTGGAAACTATATTAAAGATCATTGTGATTTCATTTTATTTGATGTAAGAATTCTTACATCTACAGGTGAATCTCTTTGGTTAACTCGAGAAGCATGTGAAGATATTGCTAAAAAGCTTAATCTTAAAATTGTTCCTTTAGTAGGTTATATGACTATTAAAGAAGCTGAGGATTTTGTAAAAGCAGGTTTCAAGTCTTTAATTGCAGAAAATAAAGACTATATTGCTGAGGGTCTTGTACTTAAAGCACCTTGTGGTCTATTAAATCGCAGAGGTAAGAGAATTATTACAAAGATTAAGTATTGCGATTATAAAGATCTTTAATATGAGAGCCCTCAACATTTTAGTACTATTAGCAATTGTATTGCTACTCTTTCTTTTAATAATTGTTTTAATAGGATATATAATGTTTAAAGCGTCTATTTGGTTAGGTGTTGGATATATTATGATTCTTATTGCAATTATTATATATCTTTTATACAAACAAATAGAAAAATACTAAACATATGACTGAAAAGAATAAAGTCTTTTTTGCAGCAGATGGTATTACTGCTACTTCTGCAAATCATCTCTGCAACATAGGTAAAGAATATGTTGCATCTGCTCACAGTCGTCTTGATAACATTCGATTTATCACTACAACTGTAGAAACATTAAGTGCAGACAACCGCATTACTCTCTCGCAAGGATTAAATTCTGCAGAAGTACTTTCTTTAAAGGAAGAGATCAGAAAGATTGCCGAGATTAATGCATTTATTGCATATATGCGAGAGGCAATTAAGGCAAAAGAAGCTGAACATCGTACTGTAAAAGAGCTTTCTTTTAAGGATTGGTGCGAGCAGGAAAGTATTACTCTTCCTGAATATCCTGCTAATCCTAAGTATCCTTCTTTTGAAGATATCTTAGGAGAGTTAGATATCAAAGAGCGTAATCGTTATTACACTCTTGGTGCAGAAGCTGCTATTATTGGTAAGCAGATTCATCCTCGTGGTGCTATTCATGAAGCACGTGAAAAACTGTTTGATGCAATATCAAATCCTGCATTAGTAGAAGATGATAAAGTTTATCGTCACATTGCATCTGTAAAACAGGAAGAAGTTGAAGAACTCTACTTTGAGTTGCAAAAACAACATCGTGCTGTTGAAGCAAGCCTCAACGCTATTAAGGGTTCCATTGATCAACGTGTTGCAGAAGAAACTGCAAAACTTGATACTGAAACTGCAGTTAAATTCGAGCAGTATTCAAACGAGATAGAACTCTTGAACAAGCAGTTTACAACCTGGAAAAATGAGGAAATAAGTAAAATTGGCAAACTTCGGATTATAATTCCGAATGAGCTGAAAGATACTTATGATTTCTTAAGTTCTCTTTAATAGGTAGATAGATGCTATACTGTATCTTCATCAGTATACTCTATCTTTTACATAGGACTAAATCCTACAAGAATATATTATGTGTTAATACACATGTGTGTATAATACAAATATAGACAAACACTTGCTCTAGTAAAGCAAATGCATATTAAGCATTATCCGCTATTGTACAAACTTGTGAAATACTTCAAGTATAAATATAAATGACTTTGTTTTTAGCTTTGAGAAGTATTTCGTCATGGTCATAGCTTTTACTTTTGCCTCTGTTAGGATTTAGTCCTATGACTATTTCTTTATATACCTGCTTGCTCGGCGGTATAGAAATCGAGCAGTATTCCTTCGACTATATATGAAAGGGTATGTAACTCAGTGACACTTAAGACTGAGGGAGTTAAAACTAATCTTAAAAGTTTGGTAGATTGGCCATTAGATCCCCACAAGAAATGGCCCTCCGCGATGTTCAGGCAACTTCACGCGTATCTGAAGTATCCCTATCGTCTTTCCTAAGACATTAAACAAGGATCTTGAGCCTATCGAGAATACGGAGCAATTCAGTCGGTTTTTTCATGTTAGGTTCCGCAGAAATAAAGAACATGCTATGTAGTCTCCATCGTGAGATAATAGTCGCGGTTAGTGTTTTCACACTAATCTCCGTTATAACTAGAGTAGGGATACTCTAGACTACAAGCTTGGAGTTCCACAAGTTTAAAAAAGAATCCTACTAGGGAGGTGATGGTTAAGTCCTCCCAGCATGGGGCTGCTAGGCATTTGATCCTAATGTCAAGTAATATCAATCGTGTCGAGTTTGATTCATACTCGTAAAACAGATTCAAACAATAAACGCAAATAACATTTTTTCGCGCATTATCAACAAGGTTGAGACGGCGCTGTTTGGCGACATTGAAGGAGTAGCTTTAATGGCTGCGTAAATCAATGGGAGGTTCGTCACTCTTAAACTGGCGAGAACAACACTTCCTTTCAAGGTTTGGCTTCGTTCCTTAAAAATGAGCTGGTGGATGGGTCACCTTCGGGTACCCCTATTGGGTAGTTCCAATTAAAACAAAACTAACACACGTAACAAGTTGATATTAGGAGAATTAGGAGACACGCGTTCGACTCAATGGGTCGCTTTGGAAGTAATTCCATCGATTAAACAGGATGAATTGCTGGAAGGCTAAGTCAGAAATGATATGCTAATCAGCAGCTAAGCTATAGACCATTCTATAGAAAGTTCAGAGACTACTGGAGGGAAAATGGGTTCCCTTAATAACCAGATTTAGCGTCCTGCTCCAGTGTTTTCACTGGATGATGATATAGTCCTATTTTTAACAGCATCAATTAAGCTGTCCTTAGAAATAAGGTTCCGATGGATTAGTCTATGACAATTAGGACATAAAGAAATAAGGTTTGAAATTTCATTTTTACCTCCTTGAGAAACTTCTATAATATGATGTATATCTCTTGGACCTTTATTTCAACCGCATAATTCACAAGGAATATATTCAAATATTTTGTAATAATATTTCATATCTTTTGTGTTGTCAACCTTTTGTTGAGCTCTATAATGTTTTTGTTTACAAGACAACGAACAATATTTAGCTGTAGCATGATATCCAATAAAGAGTTTACCACAATGTTTACAAATAAGTTCAAATTGTTTTGTTTTTTCTGCTTTTGCAGCACAAGATAATGAACAATATTTAGCATTTCCTCTGTTTATTTCTTTATTTTCTGCTAAAAAGACTTTTCCACAATAATTACATTTTTTCTCAGTTTTTGCCATAATTTTTGTTATTTTATAATTAAATTTTTTATTACAAATATAATAAAAATTATTCAATTGTGGAACTAAAATGTAACAAAATAAAAATAGCGCGTCAGCTCCACTATTTAATACTCAGCTACTTAGGTGGCTGAGTATTTTTTAAAATTGAAATTTATGAGTAGTAAATTAAAGATATTTCAATATCATAACTCACATCTATACAATCTAAAACAATATAGAATAGCTTTAGAAGTTGGAGTATATAATTCTAGAGAAGGTTTTCTAAGTGTATTAGGAAGTAATCAACGTTTAGCTTGGGAATTTAAAAAATGGTTACCTATACATAAAGAAGATTTTATTCCATATTCTATGAGTTATCAATATGGGCATGTAATAGTACATAGTGATATGTGTATACAAATAGTTTATAGAATATGGGTAAGATAGTTCAAATTATAGATTCTCTCCATGATGAACGATTGTTATTTAGAATTTGTGAGGTCGTAGGAACTTACAATAATCCTTTTGCACCTTCAAGTGAACTTATAGTTGGAAGTAATAAATTTTTGTCTTGGGAATTTGATGAGTGGCTTCCAGAATTTAAGGATTTTGTTAACCTAGAGAAAAATCATTTAAGATATGGAAGAGTACTTGTTGCAGGGGATGAATATGAGATTACAAAATATCGTATATGGATAAAATAGTACAGATTAAATATGCACGTGGATTACAGTATGCGAAAAATAAGATATGCTTAATATTAGGTGTGGATGAGGATAGAACCGTTGTTTTAGCTCATACTTCTAGTTTAAATTGGAGAATTACTAAAGATTTATTACTTCATCTTGTTATTGAGTGTAATTTTACTTTTAGAGAATTACAAAAATTAAATCTTTTTAGCGGAAGGTATTTAGAGCCATGTGATACTATCTATCATATAAAATATCGTATATGGATAAGTTAACTTCTTATGACATTTGTACAAAATATGGATGTCTTTCTCGGATATTTACTTTAATTGCATATTTTATTATGTTATTTATAGTAATTTTATTACTTAATATTATATTATAATGAAAACTTCTGATTACACTATATATTCTATAATAGTTGTACTATTTTGGATTGTATTGCGTGCTGTAATTATAGCATTAATTCTTTATTTTTCTTGGAGTGCAATTATTCCTAATGTATTTCCTACAGAAACAATTATTTATACTATTTCTCCAAGTCTTTGTTTTAAGATTGGATTCGTTTTAAGTATTATTAAGAAATTATAATGTTAAGAAAACTTAGCATAATTTTTATTAGGTTAGCTCCTGTACTTCTTGCAATTAAGATTTTAATATTGTTACTAGCTGAATATTTTGTAGTTAGTTCTTTGTTGATTGGGTTGGTCAGTTCAATTACTGATCTTTTAATTGCAATTGGATTACTTATTCTCTCACTAACATTTAAGTTTTGTATCTATCATAGACTGATAATATATTATGTCTTTGTAAGTTACATTAGTTATATCGTTAGTATATTATTTGGATTTTCCTTAACAAATGTAATATTCGTATCTTTATTTCTATGTCTAACTATTATTATTATATTTTTAGTAGTTTATACATATTTAAGATATGGAGATAGAAAACAATGATAAATTGGAAATGTAATTCTTGCGATGGAATTTATGAATCGTTAGATATTCGATTTACTAAAGCTTGTGATAACAATTGTTCTTTCTGCATTGAAAAATCTGGAATTAGTTCATTAGGAAAAACAGATGTAGCTGCTTTAGCTAGATCTGTTCTTGACAGTGGTTTTAAAAATATACTTATAGTAGGTGGAGAACCTTTATTAGACTTACAGAAACTCTATCAATTTGTACATTTAGTTCGTTCATACACTAAAGTAAAGAAAATTTATGTTACAACTTCTTTACCCATAAGTATAGATATAAATCTTGATACTAAAAGTCTGTTAATAGATATTATAAAGTTAATTGATGGATTAAATGTATCACTTCAACATTATGATTCCAGAATCAATAATGTAGTATTACACGCTTCTTCAAAACATGATAGACTTGAAACTTTATTTATGTTAACGCACATAAATCCTGAAATTCGGAATAAAATTCGCGTTAATCTTAATTTAGTTCAAGGATATATTGATAATAAAATAGAAGTTCTTAAAGCAATAAGATTATTATCAAATGTATATCATGTTAAAACAATCAAGCTAAACGAATTACAAAATAGTGATAAGTATGTATCTTTTGAAAATATATTCCCAGATTGTGAGTTATCATCTCCTTATGCTCATGGCTGTCAAACAGATATTACACATTATTTTGATTCTTTAAGTTTAATGCACGATATACAAATTCTCCTTAAAAGAAGTTGTTTTCTTGTTGAACCCTCTAAAACAGCTACTTTTTCTGATTTAGTTAAAGTAGTTGGTAAACGAATTAAGAATGAAAAACATAAGTTTGGAGTTCTATATGAGAATGGAAAATTAGAAAGTCATTGGTTAACAAATGAAGAAATTAATAACAAAACTCGCTAGAGCAATCTCTCGGAGTAGAGGCTGTCATGAAATCGAGACAGGTTGTCACTAAGTAACAATATACTCTCGTCGTTCAAGGTATAGGACGCAAAACTACGGATTTTGTAATAGAGGTTGGATTCCTCTCGAGAGTGCAGACGTTTAATTTTTACACACTATGCATTATAAACTTGTAATTTTCGAAAATCACACTAAATCTACTAGCTTAGACATCACTCCTGAACAAGCTAGACAAATCTTAGGAATAACAGACTATACTCCTGAACAGTATGAAATACTGGCAGAAATAACCAATCGTCCTGCATCCTACTTTATGGATGATTTAGTCGATTATTATGTAGACTTCTAATAAAAATATGGATCTTAAAGAACATATTGTAGGAGAAGTTGAAGGATATCCTGTAATCTACATTGAAGAAAAAGATACAATTTTCTGTAAGAACACTGCTGTAAAATATTCTTTATTAAAAAGATTATATGATAGTCCTTTCTCAAGAGAAAAAATTGAGGAAAAATCTCTTACTATAACAAAAGAAGAACATTTTGTTACATTTGGTTGTTTAACTACAACTAAAGAATATTGTCAAACTGTAATAAAAAATATAAATAAAATTAAAAATGGGAAATCTTGTAGGAGTTAAAAGCGTAATGCGAAGTACTGTTTCTAAGTATGAGCAGGAGCAAAAAGAGAAATTTATTCAGGTAATGTCTGATCCTCGTATGCGTTATTCGGACGCTTTAAATTTTGTTGAAAACGAGATTAAGCAGTCGAAGCGTATGGGTACATTCAATCATAAGATCTTGTGTTTTATGAATGATGGAGTTTATCAGCTGAATCGTGCAATCCAGGAAGTTTTTGGAATTGTATCAGCAGCTAAAAACGATAACCCTTCAGGAGGTGATGATACTGTTAATACTATTGAAGTTATCCTTGCTGATGGACGTCGTGTTAAAGTTCCGTATGGAGATATTGAACTTGCGGATTTAGGAGAAGGAAGTGTTATTTCTATCTCTTATAATGGTAATGATCACCATCTCTATATCAAGGGTAAGTGTCAGTTCAGGTTTACTACTCTGATGGACGACATTATCGATCGGACAAAAGAACTTCTTGCAACTGATTCTATTTATAAGAGTCAGGCATTAGAGATCTCTGATCTCAACAATCCTCTTGTCATGGATCTGTCAAATATTGACCGTGAAATGATGGTTCTTTCTGAAGATACTGCTCTCGGATTACGTCCTCTTAAGTCTCGTATTAAGTATCCTGAAAAGTGTACTGAACGAGGAATTCCTCTGAAATATGGTGCATTGTTTGAAGGTCCTTATGGAACTGGTAAAACTCTGCTTGCTTTTAAGCTTATTCAGGAAGCTATTCAGAATAATTGGGTAAGCGTGTATCTGAAAGATCCTACATTACTTGCTGAGACTATTCGTCTTTGTAAAGTAATTGATGGAACTGGTCATGGAGTTGTTATCTTCGTTGAGGATATTGACCAAGTAACTCGTGGTAAACGAGATGCTGCTATGCAGGATATTCTTAATACTCTTGATGGTGGTGATACTAAGGGTATGAATGTAATTACTCTGTTTACTACTAATCATCTTGAGCTTATTGAGCCGACTTTTCTGCGTGGTAAGCGTATTGGCAAAGTTATCTCTTTAGGTGCTTTAGATGAAGCTACTGCTAAAGAGTTCATTGAGCGTTCTTTTGTAGGAGATTATACTCTTCAGGGAGATTTCTCTGCAGTATGTAAGCAGATCCGAGATTCGAACATTGCTCCTGCATTCATGGCTGAGATTGTAGAATCTGTAAAGAGTGATATGATCTTTATGGATGATACTAAGGTTGTATTACCTCAGTATATTAAAGTAGCAGTTGAATCTTATCTGCGTCAAGTAGGTCTTGCTCAGAAGAAAGATATGACTGAAACTCCTGAAGTTAAATTTGCTGAATCAATTCGCGAAATTACTGGTATTGATCGCGTTGAGAAGAAAGTAGATGAACTTATTGAAATGCAAGACTAAGTGCTATGGAGAGCATATGCTCTCCTATGACACCTTTATTCTACCTTCACGTGGTGGTGTTGTAAGTAGATAGATATCGAAACCAAAGAATAAATAAAATGTAAATTATTTTAAAACAACTATGATAGTACAGTATTTTGACGTAATTCACTGTAAAACTCAGGAACAGGTAACGGCAGTAATTAACAAACTTCATTCTGAACAAGGACTTACTTGGATGCACGATGATGAAAATCCTCTTATTGAAAACCCTGCAGATTTTGAAATAGAACAGAAGTTCTTTAAAAATATTAATGAAGAAGAAAAGGAGGAGTTTTATATTGTAACGGTGAAATTCCCTGAATTAGATAAGTGTATTGTTCACATATCTCGAAAGGAACATAATACGGAAACAATGCGAGCCGCTCTTGCAGAAACTGATGAGGAAGAAAGTTCTGCAGAAACTGTTTTCTATGAAGCTGAAGAATTTCTTGGGAGTTTTATAGGAAGCGATCTCTTTGGAGTATTTTCTATAGACTACGAAGTCTATGATACTGAAGATAATCATATCTGTAGTATTAAGAATAAAAAGGAACTTTCTGAAATTTATAATAAAGCTATAGAAGAAGGAACTACATTTGTTGTCTACGTCGGTAGTGAAAAAGTAGAAATCAATTCTGAGCATAATATTGATTATTATGATGAAAAAATTGTATTCTAATCGAGAATACTGAAATCAATTAAAGGAAAATGATAAAGTATTAGTAAAATCTAAAGACTGGTATGATAAAAATGCCGTTGAAGAACTTACAGGTTTAAATGTTCCTATAGGTCCCAAATTTATTCCAGCAATGACTGAAGACTGTAATAAATTCTTGACAGTTTCTAATATTATAGGTTAGAGTAGTGAAAAAGACTTACGCTTTGAAATTAAACATAACTGGTATACATACTCAAGTCTTTTTGTTCATAAGCTAATTATTCGTAACTATAGAATTTTATTGTAATAATTTTTTAAAAATAAGTGTATAAGTATTTGGATATATTAATTTTTGTCCTTATATTTGTACACTTTTCTGATGAATTCAGACTGATTGATCCGTAGTGTAATGGTTACCACACAAGATTTTGGTTCTTGGAATCCTCGTTCGAGCCGAGGCGGATCAACTAAATTTTAAATATATGAAAGAGTGGTGGTATAAAATTAAGAATTTCTTTAGAAATCTCTATATTTATAGAAAAATATTAACAACGGATTATCAATTTGATTATGGATATCTTCTTGATTTAGAAAAGTTTAAGTTACAGTTAATGCTTAAATCTTTTAAAGATGTATCTCATGTAGATCATACTAGTAATATTCGTTGGATATCTATATGTATTAAACTTATTGATATTATTCAAGAAGAAGATTCTGCTCTAGAAGTTGTTAAAATGGAAATGAGTAAACCTCACTTCAAACTTATTAAATATGTAAATATTAATAATGCATCTCGATTCAGAATTGAATATTTTGACCGATATGATGGACTTCAAGTATATCGAAGAGAATTATTAAGACAGCAAAAAGCACTTTACTTATATAATAAAATTAGATATAATTATATGTTAGAGTGGTGGGATTAACTTTAAATATATGAGATATATAAGATATTTTGCTAAGCATCAATTATTAAAAGGAGATAAAATAGTAATCGCAAGTAAAGAAGTTTTGAAAGATAATAGAACAGTGTATCCTTTTGTAGATAGCGAATGCTAAAATATGCAGATCAAGTTCATACTTTAAAGTCTGAACCTAAAGATGTAGTTTATCTTACAAATACTCAAAACTGGGTATGGGGTCCAACCTTTTTCAGAAATTTAATTATTCGCAATTATAGACTTCTATTAGAAAATTAATTATTCAAGATTTTTTAATGTTTGAATTAAAAAAGATTTATCTTCTTAGTAAGAAAAAATATATACAAGTATGTAAGGAAGGGAATATTTGTTTCTCTAAGAAGCGATTACCTTGTTGTTTTCAATATAGTTCAGATTGTTCTTTTTATCCTTGTCCAAGTAGAGTATATACGTATTAAATATAGAATAACTTTATAAATAGTGGTCTTATAGGGTAGTGGTTATCCTTCCAGCTTGTCACGCTGGAGACACGAGTTCGATTCTCGTTAGGACCGCAAAAATTAAATAAAATAATGGCTCCTTAGTTCATTCGGTAGAATATGGGCTTTGTAACCCCAAGAGAACGGATCGTAACCGTTAGGAGCCTCTATTATTGGGGGGGGGTATGTAAATACTCTCTCACAATATTAACTTTTTAAAACTATTAAACATGTTTAATTCAAAAGGTACAACATCTGTAGATCTGTCGAAGAAAGTAGACAGCGTTTTAAATGCTTTTAAAACAGCAATTGATGGACTTAATACAGTTAATACTCAGGCAAAAGCTGGTATTGCTGCTAAAGAAGAGGAAATCAAAGCTGCTCAAACTGAGAAAGAAGCACTTGAAGCAATCTGCAAAAAGAACGAAAGTGTTCTTGCAAAATTAACTGCTATCCTTGAATAAAGGATAGTTTTCGAGTATGGGGTGTGGAAGTAGCACGAGAAATTTGGGATTTCTAGGGGATTGAGCGTTACAATCATACTCGACTAATAATTAATTATATTTATGGAATCTTTTATTGATAACCCTAATCCATTCTGTATTCAATTTATTGATGGTTACATAATTCAAACAACTCCTGCAGATAGTGAATCTTGTTTAGCTCCTGATCAATTTGGCAATCATTGCATATGTCAATCTCGAGGAGATAACCCAGCAAAAATGAGATGTTATTTTACTTGTGATAATAATTCTGAGTATAGTGATTATGTAATACAAATTCAAATTAAATGCAGAATTTATGTAAATAGTAAAATGGAGAGTTAGCCAAGTGGTTCACGGCACCTGACTTACATTCAGGAGATCGGGAGTTCGACTCTCTCACTCTCTACTAATAATTAATGTATATAAGATGATAACATTAGATCATGTAAATAAAAATTCTGGAAACTTTCTTCCAACACTTTGGTTAGTAGATAAATATAAACAATATCCAAATTGTGTATCAGTAATCTGTAACCTTGAACAAAAGAAGTTAAATGAAAATAAGTTCTTAAAGAAGTTTAAAGAAAAGTTTACTAACTTTTGTATATGGGAAGATAATGTAATTGGAGTCAAACCTGAAGTTTCTGAAGAGGTACTTGAAGAATTGGATCGTCCATTTTATGTAAGTCAACCTACTGCCTTACAGTTTAGTGGAATTTGTGAAGAGTATAGATGCGCTTTGAATTATTATTCTTCTAGAATGTTAATTTATTTTTGTGATAAAGCTCTTATAGGTAACTTTATAGAGGATATTAAATCTTTATTTGAAGAATGTTCAGAAAAAGTAGTTTCTACAACAAAAGTTAACTTAATTACTTTTGATGGTCAGGATTATGGTTTAACTGAATGTAAGATTAGAGATGTTAATGTTGACCTTGATAAACACTATAATGATGATTTCAAACCTGTTTATAAAGATATTTCTGACTTCTTAAATAGTCCAAAATCTGGTTTAGTTATTCTTCATGGAACTCAAGGTACTGGTAAAACCTATATGATTCGTCACTTAGTTAATAATTTTGATAAGCAATTTATTATTATTAATAACTCTATGATGAATAGCTTATCTGATCCTGTATTCTTAAACTTTATTCTTGATCATAAGAATTCAGTAATTATTCTTGAGGATTGTGAACAGCTTCTTAAAGATCGTTCTGAAAATGTATTTATAAATGGTATTAGTAATATTCTTAATATGACTGATGGCCTGTATTCGGATATTTTAAATATTAAGTTTATTGCTACGTTTAATAGTCCTGATACAAGTATTGATAAAGCATTGATGCGAAAGGGTCGACTTGCTGCAAAATACAAGTTTGATGAACTCTCTTTAGAGAAGACTAATAGAATACTTAAGGAATTAGGTAAACCTGAGGCAAGTAAAGGTATGACTCTTGCAGATATCTATAATCTTGATGTTCAGTCTTATGAACATAAGACTAGACGTAAAATTGGATTCTAATGATGTTTTGGATATTTATTTATTGGTTACTTTGTGCGTTTATTGTTATTGGAACAGATGATGGAGAACCATGGACTGTTGGAGATAAATGGTACATAGTATTTGCAGGATTTTATGTTCCTATAATAATTGGCCTATTTATAGGTAGCTACATTAAAGAAACTGGATTTTTTGATAAAAAACATCCATGGGAACATTAATCTATATGTTGTCCGTAGCTTAGTTGATTAAAGCGCAAGTTTGTGGCACTTGAGATCGGGAGTTTGAATCTCCTCGGACACCTAAAAGTATTCTTTAAACATACGAATCTGGACAAATGGTTAGACCTTATCTTATAAACCCCAAACTATAAGAATTAAGAAGTATTTCTCTCGAAATTAGGTAGATCCAGCTTCCTAGAGAGATAGAAGAATACTTACGATATAGTAGATTAGTTAAAATAATAATAACTTCTACTAAATACCTACATGGCGCAATTGGTTAGCGTACTTCTCTGATAAGGAAGCGGTTGAAGGTTCAAGTCCTTCTGTAGGTACTAAAAGAGAAAATTATGAAAGAATATAAGATTTGGAAATTTATACCAGGAAAATATTTACAAACAGTAACTGTTAGTCTTGAAGAGGAATATCCTTGTAAACAAAAAAGATGTGGATATTCTTGTTTAGGAGATAAAACAAAATATGTATGTTTTGTTAAAGCAAATCTCTCTTTTGAAGAACGTGAAAATTTAAAATGTACAGCTTCAAGGAACAAAGAACATAAAAACTTTATACATATTAGACTTTTACATAGAATTTTTATAGATGAATAATTATAAAGAGGAGTGTAATCCTTAGGCAGAGCTTATAATATAATCGGTTAGTATCCTACACTTTTAATGTAGTTGTCAGGGTTCGAGTCCCTGTAGGCTCACACAATTTTTAAGTCAGAATTACAAATGATAAAACGTTTTGAAAATAAGTATATACAATCTATAAGAAGAGGTTATTTATGTCATATTACCCCTAATAAAAAATGTTATGGATTTGAATATCATCATAATTCAAATGGATGTGAGATTTTTAATGAGAAATTTGGAGGATGTAGTAACAGACGTTATAATATGATTAAATATAGGATCTATGCAGATTAAATATTTTCCTGAAATAAAGTGTTGTATACAAGCAGTTAGATCTCTAAAACGAAACTATTGTAGTAATAATCAATGCTATAAGTCAACCAATTATTGTATTTTGTTTTTACCTGCTTTCAATAAAAGTTGTCTTAAATATTATTTTTGGAGAGTTTCTTATCGTGTATTCTTAGAAGCTTCTTATGATAGAATATAAAATATAATTGGAATGTGGCTGAGTGGTTGAAGCACCAAACTGTTAATTTGGGTTACGTGGGTTCGAGCCCCACCGTTCCAGCTAATATTAAACTTATGCAACAGATAAATACTTATGCAGAACTTAGAAAACTTAAACTAAATAAGTTATTCAAATATCCAACTTATAATATATATCAAGTTATTAAAAATAGAAATGCAGGATTTTGTCAGGGTGGATCTAGTAATATTAACCAGTGTGGTTTTATGTATCGTACTAGTTTTAATAAGCCATTTTGTTATAGAGCATGTGTACAAGGAAAACAATATTTCTGGTATATAAAAATCAAATATAGAATTATACTAGATGATAAATAATTTGCTACAAATTTATTAACTTTTTGTGTTAAAATACGGAGGATTGAGCCAAGTTGGACTAATGGCAGCACTCTTGAAAAGTGTAGGTCGCTTAAAACGGCGTGGGGGTTCGAGTCCCTCATCCTCCGCAATAAATATATGAAAACAGTAGAAGATCTTACAGAACTTAACAAAATCAAGTTAAATCAACTATTTAAATATATAAATAACTATATATTCCAGGCTATTCGAAGTAAAAAACATTTCTATTGTTTTGATAATAAGAAGAATATTGGATGTAATTTATATAAGATTGGTCGTAGATGTGGCTTAGTTTGTATAAAATCTAAAGAAGAAAATTTCTGGTATATAAGAATCATATATAGAATTAGACTAGATGAGTAGAGATATTGTATTAAAATATTGGAAAATAATTAGATATAAAACTTTAATTATTCAATGTGTACCTGAAGGAACACCTATAAAAAGATTTTGTTATGAATCTTCTGTTGGAAAGCCATGTGCTTTTACAAGAAAGGCTTGTAGTGATTTTAAATGTATAGATAGAGCAGATGGTCTTCGAGTTAGGTATATTAAAATAGATCATAGAGTTTATGTCAGCAAAACATAGAGTTTCTCAAATAATTCTATTATTTGGTTATAGATATCGATTACATCAGGTTATTCTAGGTATACAAGGAGAATCATCGTGTTCTATGAGTGTTATTAAAGGTAAATCTTGTATATTTCGTGAGTATAATAGAATAAATGGTAAGACATGTTGTGTCGATATTGCATGTACTCCTTTAGAACGAAAAGATGATATTAGAGTACGTTATATTAAATTAGACTATCGAATTTATTTGTTTAAATAAGCACTCTTGATGTAACTGGTAACATGACAGTCTCCAAAACTGTTCTTTGAGGTTCGAATCCTTAAGAGTGTGCTTATATATAATTAGGGCTGTTAGTATAGTGGCTATTACATCTGGTTTGCAACCAGAAAACAGGGTTTCGATTACCCTACGGTCCACAATCTTCTGTAGATTAGGATTCTATACAGAAAGAGTACTGTAATCTGTTAAGAGCTTATAAATCAGACGTTAAAGAAAAAAGTTTTCGGGGCTGAAGAGCCCTGCTATGAATCTAATCCTAGTAGAAATACTAGGATTTTTGGAACTGCGGTGTGCTAGGTGCGCTCGCTGGACTGAAAATCCAGAGGTAAACGTTCGACTCATTTCAGTTCCGCACTATCGTCTTCCTTATTAAGTTTGGTAACACGTGCACTGCCTGTAAATCTTAATAATAGATATGCTTAGTACTTGTTTTTATTAATGGATGTATTAGCTCAGTGGTAGAGCTCTGGCAAGGAGTGCTAGAAGTCATAGGTTCGAATCCTATATGCATCCCTTAAATCAAAAAATTATGATTATACCTCCAAAATTTTTAGTTAAAACTATTCCACTATATAGTGGAGGAGATGTATCTACTCCACATGTAGTAATAAATTATCTTACAAGAAGTCTATTTTTTATTCTTTTAAAATTTCCTCCGAATTGGAAATTGACAAAAGTTAAAGAAATAAAAGATAGGATTTTTATTAAAAATCTTGATCATAAGATGACTATGGGTCTTATGGAAGCAAAAAAAATTGTAGATGACTTAACTATACAATATGATATGAATAATATCTATAGAATACGATTGGTAGAATAGCCAAGTTGATAAGGCAGTGGTCTGCAACACTACGATCGCAGGTTTGAGTCCTGCTTCTACCTCTAAGCGAGTTGGAGAAGATGGTTACCTCGAGAGTTTCATAAGCTCTAGACCTCGGTTCAAATCCGAGACTCGCTACACAAAATTTTAAAGTTATGAGAAATATATTTAACGTACTTATATGGAATTTTAATACACAAACAATAGAAGAATATAATGTTATTCCATATTTTGTAAGAGAATGGAAAGAAGAAAAAGATAAATCTAAATTTAAGTCTTTTGATGATATTAAAGAATTTGTTAGAAGTAAATCTTTATATCAATTCTGGTCTCGATGTGAATATGAAATGATTGTTAAAGGATGGCCTGTAACTAAAAGAGAAATTAAATTAGATGTACATGAACAAATCATGATGAATCTTGATTTAGTTACACAAGTTTTTATAAATACTATTGGATGGAAAGTAAAGTAAAGGATATTTTGTTACTTTTAGAACAAAATGGATGATCTGATCTTATCGATAGTCGATGGGAACAACAGGTTAGAGAGGAAATATTAACAGCTTATCCTGATATTGATATAGATACTTTAGATAAGGTATTAGAAATTGTATTAATTTAATTAGGATTACAAGTGAAAATAATTGTAAGTCTAGTTGACTATAATCACGATGAAACTGCAATTATATTTTACTGTAGAGCAAAAGATCGTGAGGATTATATGCGAGTATATGGTATTTTTGATACAGAACAATTTGAAATTATTGAATCAAGAATTACTGATATAACTATTTTTAGAAAAATGGTTGAAAAACTTAACGATTTTGGATTTGAAAATGAAAAATATAAAGAAAATAATCCTAATTTTGATATTAATATTGTTAAGCTCATGTGCAACAACAAAGTTTAACTTAATGGTTGGTCCTACAGGTGAGGAACAGAAAACATATATAGAAAATATAAAACAGTATAAATAATGATAATTATTATTTTCATTTTATTTTATTTACTTCCTATATTTTTAATTCATATCGTTGGATTATATTTTTGGAAGAAGCGCACTGATTGTGGGAAAACAATAGGAGATATGTATGAATATTATGATGCAGCTGATGGAAATCCTTTAGTAATTTTTACTTGGGTTCCTCTCGCTAATATTTTTATATTATTAGCAGGACTTATTATATTTTTTATAAATTTAATGAGTAATATAAAAATTCGATAGGATGTATACTTTTTTTGTTATTATTTTATGTTATATTATTCCTGTATTTATTAATGCTTTTCTTTTTGTTTTTGCTTATAAAGTAAGTCATAAAGAAAAGATTGCTATTGGAAAAATATTTGAATATTGGAATGATAAGTTTAGGGATAGTGATGGTGATAGTAGTCTTTATCTATTTCTTTTTATTCCTGGAATGAATATACTATTTATACTCTATACCTTTTTCTTATCATTGTATAACATATTTAAAAATATAGAAGTCTAATGTTTACTTTTATTACAGGTCTAATTGCAGTTTTGGTATGTGGAGCTCTTATAGGATATGAACGACAATTTAAATCTAAAATAATTGGAATTAGAACCTGTACATTAATTATGTTAGGTTCTTTTGTTTTTACATATATCTCAATTAAAATAGGTGGAGATCCGTCTAGAGTTGCTGCACAAATTGCTTCTGGTGTTGGTTTTATTGGCGCAGGTATAATATTTAAGAATGGAATTGATGATATTCGGCATTTAACTACAGCTGTATTAGTTTGGGTATTAGCGGCTTTAGGTAGTTTAATTTCTCTTGGATATTTATTTGAATCGTTAATGATAACTGGAATAATCTATATAATTCTTAAAATAAAAATACTAAAATGAACAAAATTGAAAAGCTGTACAGGTCTATGTATGAAAATGAATTACGTAAACTAAGAAAATGTGCAGAATCTGTTCAAAAACTTTCTCAATATGTTGCGTTTAAAGCATGGAGTAAGGAAGTAATGGCTTACTTGTTTTTTAAAATAGATCGTTTAGATTATATTTGGGAATGGGAATATAAGGATAAAATTGCAATGTTTATTCAGGATTGTCAAGAAATTGCTTTGCGAAAAGTAAAACTTAGTTCTGAATGACAGAAGAAAGAAAACTTTGGTTATCAATATGTAATAATGATTTAAAGAAATTAGAAGCTTGTGCTGAATCTATTCAAACTGAAATTCAAAGAAATGTGTTTTGAATTGGAGCGAAAAGGTAAAGTGGAATATTATCTTTAAATTAGATAAAGCTACTCGTTGGGGGCATAGTCCTCATAGAAGAGAAATTTCTTATATTATTTCTGTATATCAACAAAGAGTTAGAGAAATGATGCTAGAATAAATATTAATGGTTTGCGTCGTTGGTGTTAGTGATAGCATATTAGACTTCCAATCTAAAGGGGAGAGTTTGAATCTCTTACGACGCTCTAAAGTGAATAATGAATATTGATGAAAACTATTAAAGAACTTTCAGATAGACAAATTAAACTTGCGTGAATTAGTAGTAAAAGTTTATATGAAATTTGTAAAAAATTAGAAATTCACGATAATACTTATAATAGAAAATATTTAAGAGTTTGAGGAGTTAAGGAAGGACTAAAAATTCCTGTTTTTACACGATTTACTAAAACAGATTATGTAAAAAATCCTAAATTGTGTAAAAAATGTAAAAAACCTATTCCTTGAAATCAAAGAGAAAATAACTTCTGTTCTCACTCTTGTGCAACTAGTTATACAAATATAAAAAGAGGTGCTATAACTAGTGGTAAATATGTCAAAAATGCAACTAGTAAATGCTTAAATTGTGGAAAGGAAATTTTTGCAAGAAATAAATATTGTAGTATTATTTGTCAAGTTGAATTTAAATATAAGGAGTATATTCAAAGGTGGAAAGACGGGAAAGAAACAGGAATGTCTGGTACAGATGGTCTTTCAAATCATATAAGAAAATATTTATTAGATAAGACTAATTATACTTGTGAAATTCCAGGGTGTGGATGCAATTTTATTAATCCTTATACTGGATTATCTATTTTGCAAATTCATCATATAGATGGAGATGCAACTAATAATAAAGAGCAAAATCTTCAGGTTTTATGTCCTAATCATCATGCTATGACAGAACATTTTGGCTCCAGAAATAAAAATAGTACTAGAAAGTATCGTTATAAAAAGTAATTACCCACTCTAATAAATTTTAAAAACATGAAATCCTTATCCAAAATTTTTAATGCAATATATTTGTGTATAAGATTCCCATTCTTATATCCAAGAAATAGATTTTCAGATAAACATACAGTTTATATAAGATGGATGTCTAATTTAGTATACAAATACTATAGTAAGTCTTATTATGATATCAGTTTAGCTTATAAGTTTTATAAAGATCCTCAAGAATGTACTACTATTACAAAGCAAGTAATCTTCAAGGATAAATACAATTTTAAAGCAAGGCTTATACGTAATAATACTATTTTAAGATTTTATAGTGATATATTGAAAGAACCTTATGATTTCAATATACAAAAGTATGTGGGTGATAATTTTAAGATTTCAGGAATTACTGTAAGTAAATCAACCTTCAATAATATACCTGTTTTATATTATCATATACATAAAAAGGAAGTTACTAATACTAATTATGGATTTAGTTATAAGAAGTTAGAATTTGTAGCTGATACCAAAAGTGTCAAGATCTATACTATTCTAAACTATATTTACGAAAATATAATTCCTAAAATTTGTTTTATTCCAACTTATACAGAACTTAATAGTATGCCAATTGGTTGGAGAAAAGCATTTGGCATTCAAATGTGTAAAGAAATAAAACAAGCTCTTAAAAAGCATAATTATTTATATAATTATAGAATTATGCAGATTAAAGAGAAGTATGGTTCTCTTCGTTGGTATGATGCAGGAGCTCCAGAAGAAATACAGACTATAATTAATAAGTATGAAGATATTTCTTATCATACATGTATAAGTTGTGGAAAACCTGCTAAATATTTAAGTACAGGGTGGATATGTCCTTATTGTGAAAAATGTGCTCCAAGGGGCAGTAAGTTAATGAAATAATGACTTTTAAAGAATTTTGTAAAGAACTATTAGAAGAATATAAATGGGCATCGTTTCAATATGACAGCGTTATTTCCTTTACTCAAACTTTTTCTGATACAACTTGCGGATTAGGTGGGATAGGAGGACAGGCATTTACTGATGCTCAAATATTTATATTTGTTAATCATCATATAGCTGGAATTAATAATATTGCAAGAATTAAAAAATATGGTGACATTAAAGAAATTAAAAGAGCTTAAGCAAATTAAGCGAGATAATAAGGTAATTTATAATTTGTTAAATACTATCATTGGAGAGTGTGAACAGATTAGTAAAGATCCTTCTTGTAGTCAGGTTATGGATGTTATACAGAAAATGTATAAAGATAATAAACAGACTATTAGTGAATGTTCGGTGGATAGAGTTGATCAACTTAATACCCTAAACGAAGAAAATGCTTTCCTTGAGAGTTATTTACCTCAACCTCTTACTAAGGAGGAATTAACTGCACTTATTGGTTCACAATTAACTGCAGGTAACAATATGTCAAAAATTATGAAATATCTTTCAGAAGAATATAAAGGAAGATATGATGGCAAAGTTGCAGTAGAAATTATTAAATCCTTACAATAATGTTAATTGTATTTATTATAATATTCATAGCTTTATATGAACTAATAACAGTTATGTATTATGAAAGTCTTAAGATAAGACTTGTCAAAGTAGGCGCTTTTATAGATCATCTTAATACTTTTGGTTCTACAGAAGATAAACAAATTTTCTATAAGTTTTTAAAAGAAGTTAATACAGAATCTATTAGATGCAATGCTAAACTTGATATAACTATAGAAAATGCAAGTAAACCTGAACTTTGGTACAGATATCCTTCAAATCCTAATACCTTTAAAGAGTGTTTCAAACTTTTTAATTTATGTTTTTATCGAAATGTAGTTAAAGATTCAGTTGATAAAATAATTAACTGGTTTAAGAAATAAAAATATGAAATTTTTACTTTGTCTAATTTGTTTAATTACAGTTAGTTGTAATGCTGTAATTGATCCTAAGTCAGAAACTATAAGATCTGAAGATGGATACTATATTGGTACTGCACATAAATTTAAGTTTGAAGGACATGATTATATTAGTTTTACTAAAGGTCATGGTGTAGCAGTTGTTCATAATCCTAAATGTCATTGTAATCTAAATGAAGACTATTAAAACATATTGCCCAGAATGTGACAAAGAAACAGTTCATATAATTTGGACGGAGGATGCATATGGAGCTTCTGGTGTAGCTAGAATCTTTTCTACCTTAATTTCTCTTGGAATGGCTAATTTAGCTTGCACTACATACAGTAAATGTATTAGTTGTGGAAAAACTAAACAGTTATAACTATGAAAACACTTCTTTGGGTAGATGATGCTCGTAATCCAATGGAAGATGATTGGTTAAATTTTAGTCCAATTGGCCGAAATTGTCTTGTAATATGGGCACAATCTTATCAAGAAGCAATACAATTTCTTGAAAAAGACTGGCCTGATGCAATTTGTCTTGATCACGATTTAGGAGAAGAAGAAAGTGGTTACGATATAGCTAAATATATTGTAAATCGTTGTATTGATGAAGGAAAGAAACTTCCATTATTTGCAAGTCAATCTGCAAATCCTGTAGGTAGAGAAAATATTCTTTCTTTATTTAAAAATTATGAAAAATTTTATTCAACATGTTGTTTATAGTCATAGAGAGGGATTACGTTGGTACTTTAAATCAACAGAGCGTAAAGATACATTTGTAATTTCTTTATATCCTTGGGATATTAGACTTTTAAAATATGGATTTTATTTACTAATTCCGCCTCTTAAAGAAACTCATATTAGAGGCAACTGGAATTAAAAAAGGTATGCCCACGCAGCAGAGTTGGAGATCTGCACGAAACTGTAAATTTCGCGTCTCAGACTAATGAGGTTCGAATCCTCACGGGGGCACAAAATAATAAAAATTGCAAATAATGAAAAATTTTCAAGTAACTTCAAAAGAAGATAATCAAAAATACTGGATTTCGAGGTCTTGTGCAGTTGCTATGTTTCTATTTTCTAGAGATAAATTTGGAAACTTATGTATTTTAGCAAATAAACGTGGTACTGGAACTCCTGATTTTCAAGGATATTGGAATTGTCCTTGTGGTTATATAGACTTTGATGAAACTGGAGAAGATGCCGTTTGCAGAGAAATTATGGAAGAAACAGGATATGTAATTACTCCTGAAGTTCCTAAATTTGTAGAGGTTGAAACAAGTCCAAAGGCTAATAAGCAAAATATTACTCTTAGATATACTGCTTTAGTACCTTATAAATTACTTTCTCAAGTTAAACCTATTGGAGGCGAAGATAATGAAGTTGAAGAGGTTAAATGGATTGATATAAGAAAATTAAACAACTATAAATGGGCATTTAATCACAACAAAATAATTGAAAGAATTATACTTTTAAAACAATATATACAAAATGACAGACATAAACACTTTAGCTAAAAGTGGTTGGTATGAAACTAATCACGATAAGTATAAGTATGTTTACTTAGAGCTTGATTATAGTAAAAAAATTAACAAGTTTGTATTTTCAGGCTGTTTAAGCCCTCAAGGGTTAGCTTATTTTCCACTTCCTAATCAAATTTATAGAGAACCAGATAGTGGAAATATGTTTTGTGTCCCTTTTACATTATTTTCGCTTGTAAAATTTTGTGACGGAACTTTACTTCCACTAGTTTTAACTGAAGACTTAGTAAAAAGGTATGCAGATCCTGAAAATATTGTTCTAACTTCTTTATGTATTAATATCTCTCGTTATGCAAGTAGTTTAGACTTTAGTACTATTCATCTTACTCGAGATACTCCTTTAAGAAATCTCTTGAGTGAAGAGGCATTAAGAGTTGTTACTGGTAGTATGTTTGACTATTTTATGATAGGTGTATTAGAACATAAGAAAGAGTTTGATGAGCTTAATACTTCTCATTCAAATATAGAGTCTTTCATTAAGGTAATCTTAAAAATAATGGATTTATAATAAGTTCTATATTAGAACTTATTTTGGAGAGTTGGGGGAGTTGGCTTAACCCATCGTCCTGCTAAGACGACGTACCTCAAAAGGGTGCCACTAGTTCGAATCTAGTACTCTCCGCAAATTTAAATAGTATGAGTAAATTAATAATTAATAAACATCAGCTTCGTTATATACCAGAATATGATTTATATTTACAGAGAGTAGGGGTAGATAATGCAAGTGTTCGTTGTACTTGTGAACATATATGTTCTATTTATAATATCTGTAGTAGCGGTTATTGTCGTAATAAAACTAGAGACCCACATTACGGTAATCATGGTTGTGCAGATAACGGAGAGCAAGACGCTTATAAAATTATTTGTTATAGAATATACTTAGAACCTATAGAATGGAAATAGCAAATTTAAAGGTATATAATGATAATATGCGAAAGTCACTCTTAGATAAAGCATATTTCTTATCTTTTGTAGATTCAGATACGTTCATTGATTTTGGATGTGCAGATGGATTTTTATTAAAACATATTCATGAGATGTTTCCTGATAAGAAACTAATTGGATATGATATATCTCCTGAAATGCTTCAAATTGCAGAAAAGAATCTTGAAGGATATAATGTTTCTTTATATAATAATTTTGAAAATGTTATATCTTTAAAGTTAAATAATGCTACTTTGATACTTTCTTCTGTTATTCATGAAGTTTATAGTTACGGTGATAATCAAAGTGTAAATGAATTTTGGAGACAAGTTTTTAATGAAAACTTTAGATATATTGCTATTCGAGATTTAACTCCTCGAAAATCAATTGATAGAATGTCTGATATTAATGATGTTTCTAGAGTTTTACATAATGCTAATCCCACACATTTAGCTGAGTTTCAATCTATTTGGGGAAATATTAGTAACAATAAAAATCTAGTTCATTTCCTTATGAAATATAAATGGGTTGAAAATTGGGCTAGAGAAGTTAGAGAAAATTATTTTCCAATAACTATCGAAGAGTTTTTATCAAAAGTTCCTAATAACTATGTTATTGATTATTTTTATGAATTCATTATGCCTCGAACTCAGCAAGGGATTCTTAAAGATTTTAATATCTTATTAAAGGATACAACACACTTCAAATGCATTTTAAGAAAAATATAATATGAAAGTAGTACAAGTAAATGTAGATTACACGGAAGAAGTTAATTCTTCAAATAAGAATTGGTTAAATTCTGATTCTAGACATTGTGATATCTTAGTTAGAAGTGATGATGCAGAAACTATTAAATATAGTGGAACTTTGTCTCAATCACAAGTAGAACATATCGTATTTCTAATTCAGGATAATTATTCTGCAAAGGATATTAAAGATCAAATTATCGAATACGGAGTTCAAAATCTATCTCCTACAGTAACTCCTCAGATTGGAGATCCTGAATTTTTAGAAGAATAATAGAGAGATTTACTCTCTATTTGCCCTCGTGATGGAACTGGCAGACATGCCGCTCTTAGAAAGCGGTCTGAAGTAATAGTAGGGTGCAGGTTCAAATCCTGTCGAGGGCACTCTAATAGCTTCCTATCTTGGAGGCATTTTCTATTTTATAGATATGTTTAAGTTTATTAAAAAGATGTTTAACAATAGAAATATTCTAACTAAAAACTTATATAAAGTAAAGTTAGATAAATATGATGAAGCTCTGATTATTATTTGTAAAGCTTTAGGAGTAAACTTACTAAAAGCAAATTTCTTCCATATAGATTCTTATACAAAAGTAATGAAATCATATGGCTCTTTGATAACTATTATTGATTTTGATAATGCTATTGATTTAATTTTTGGTAATTTAAGTTCTAAAAGAAATCATGACGAAATTGTTTTACAATACATGATTAAGGTTATGCAGCTTCCTTCTAGTGTTATTGGTAATGATAGATTTTATCGTAGTATTCGTAGGACCTTTAATAAGATTTCTGTGTATTATTCTAAAGAAGATAAATTTACATGGTTTCAAGAATATTGTCAAAAATTTATAAAACCTGAATGGTCTAATTCTTTTTGCTTTTACTATAAATCTGCAGAATTTTATGTAACTTTTTATCAAGGATATTTTAAATATAAACGTAAACAGGAAGACTATCGAAGAAAAAGTAGAGAGAATTATCAATCTCAAAAACAACCTAATATAAATGAGTATTATAGAATACTTGGAATTAATATTACTAAAGATAAGGCTATTATCAAAACTGCTTATCGTAAGTTGTGTTTTCAGTATCATCCTGATAAAGGAGGCTCTAAGGAAAAGTTTATTGAAATTAATCAAGCATATGAATATTTAATTACACATGTCTAAAATGTATAAATTAATGAGTCTTAAAGGCTATAACGGGCCTGAAGATGTAATAAAACTTCAAGAATGGTTAGCTATAGAAAAACAAATATTTATTGAGACAAGAGTGTGTTGGAATAAAGAAGGAACTTTCCCTATTGGATATAGTGCAAGAGCTTGGATGCCTCCGTATACATTATATACAGTAGCTCCAACAGAATTAACTATTGAAGAAGCAGTTATGGCAATTCTAGCAAGAATTTATGATTATATTTAAATAATCTTGCTCCCGTAGTTCAAGGGATAGAAATTAATTTTTGATTCGAACTTTGTATTTTTGATAAAATTTTTGTATCTTTGTGTACGAAAATTTTAAATATAAAATATATGATAAGTTGAAAATTAGAAAAAGAAAATTTAATTAAGTTCCTTATTGATGAAAAATTAAGTTTTGAAGAAGTAGGTCGTAAGTATAAATGTAGTGGTAGCAATATTAGAAAAGTAGCACAACGTTTAAATATAATTGTTCCTTCTAGAAGAGCAGTAAATCCATGCGAAACTTTTAGAAGAGGAACTGCTAAAAAAGGTATCTGTAAGAACTGTGGAAAAGAATTTATATTATATTTATCTCATAGCGGAATTTATTGTAGTAGTAAATGTCAACAAGAGTATCAATCTAAGAAAAGATATGAATTAATTCTTAATGGAGATCCTTCTATTATGAGAGCTAATTATAACCCTAGATCATCTAAGAAGTATATATTAGAGGAACAGAATAATAAATGTGCCATTTGTGGGATGGAACCCAGTTGAAATGGGAAAGAGTTAGTTTTTATTTTAGATCATATTGACGGTCATGCTTCTAATAATAAAAGAGATAATTTAAGATGTATATGTCCTAATTGCGATTCTCAGTTGGATACTTACAAATCTAAAAATAAAAACGGAGACAGATATTATTATAGATACTATAAAAGTAGGAGTGACCAGAATGGATAATGGACCAGACTTCTAATCTGGCGAGCTGCAATGCTCATTGCGGGTTCGACTCCCGCCTCCTATACTAAATAAATATAACTATGATATTATATAAAGTTCAGAAATACTTTCCTACAGATTTTACAAAAAAATTTATAGAATGTAATATTTGTTCTATAGACAATTTTGAAAGAGAAAGTATAAAATATGCTATTCGCAATGGTTTTAAACCACATATTTGTTCAGGCATGTGTAGAGAGTGTAATAATTTTATAGGTTTAGCTGGAGTAGATCTTGAAAAACAAACAGGAACTGTAATATGTTCTCATAAAAATTATTACAGACTTGAATTTGATGAAAATGAAGTTTAGTAAATTATTATATATGAAATTATACGATTCAACTGAAAACACATTTCATTGGGAAAAATTAGATTTAATCCCTGAAATAGAAAAACTAAAACGAATACCTCAAAATGAAATATGGCACAAAGAGGGTAATGCTTTTGTACATACTTGTATGGTCGTACAAAGTGCATTAGATCATATTTCAAATGAAACTATTGATTATTTAGCATCACTTGAAATTAGAGAAATTTTAGTGTATGCTGCTTTATTGCATGATGTTGGTAAAGCTTTTACAACAAAGAAAGGAGAAGATGGCCTATATCATGCAAGTAACCATGCAATTAAAAGTGCAGAAATTGCAAAAGATTTATTAGTTAAGTTAGAAGTAGATGAACATTTACATACCGCGATTATCTCATTAGTTCGTTGGCATATGCAGCCTATGTACATTCTTGAACATACAAATCCTGAAAAAGCTATACTAAAACTAGCTAATAATCTTAATGAAGTAAATGTAGAACTTTTAATTCTACTAAAACAATGTGATTGTGAAGGTTCAATCTACGATAAGGATGATCATCGAGACGAAATACTCCAAAAAGTAAGAGATATTTATTATGATAAAATTACTTACAAACGTGGAGAAACCGTTAAAATTACTAAATTATCAGATAATGATACTTGTAGTTATGTTCCAGGACATCATCCTAATGGAATTAATACTGGATATGAAAAAATAGGTAGGCTAATTGAACCTATTACAAAAGGACATAGAGTATATCTAGGACTTGGATTCTCTACATCTCCTGTTGTAGAAATCGTTAGCAAAAATTGTTTTAAAACAAGAAATTCTGTATATGAAATTACAGAGGTTTGTAAAACTACAGAAAAATAAAATTTAATATAATGCGTTATTTATTAGTAAAAACCGAAAACATGCCTATTTTGGCTCTGGCTCTTGGAAGTCTAGATTACAAAGCTGGAAATTCACCTATTTTTCCTATTGCGTTTGGAGAATTCTCAATTTTAATTGATAAGGAGGATAAAACATTCTTCTATGTTAAAGGTCGAAAAGAAATTGATAAATTTGTTGAGGATCATGCTAAGATCTATACAACTAATGATTTATCACATGCTCTTGAATTCCTTAAGGAAGACGAAGATGAGGAAACTGATAAGTCTGAAGAAGATAAAGAGGAAATCGATCTCAAGACTATTTTTGAACATCCTTTAATGCAAATTTTTAGCCGACACATTCCTAAGGATATTCTAACTAAGTGTATTATGGAAGCTAAAGAAGAGCGGGAAGAGGAAGAAACTGCAGAGAAGAATTCTGAGTCTACTAGAAACGAAGAATCTAGCTTTTATAAAGAGTTAGTTCCTGGACGAATAGTTCAGTTTGAAAATGCAGGTATGATTCGGTATGGAATTGTACTTAGTAATGGTACAGTGATGCACTTCTCAGGAAGTAATTTAGCTGCTTCAGGATATATTAATAATATTACTGAAGATCGTCCTTATAGAGTTGTACGTATTCTTAAGCCTACAAGCCAGTATTACAATCTAAAGGATGTAAACAATATGGAAGTGGCTTGGGAACGTAAAGTTCGTAAACCTAAAGTTACTAAAACAATAACTGAGATTGAAAAAGAATTAGGACTTGCTCCTGGTTCGTTAGTCATTGAATAAGAGGGAATTAATTCCCTCTTTTTGTTTTTATAAGTATGGGTAAGTTTATTCGGGATTATCAAGTTGATAAGACATTTAGTAAAGAAGAGGAAACTTTTAAGCCTAATCGTAAAAAGGTAAAAAAGTTTAAAGACCCTGAAAAACGTGAAAAGAAACAATCTAAAAAAGATTAAAAGATGACATATGGATTGAACGATATTTGTTTAGTACCTGCTAGGATTAGTGATATTGAACATCGTGAACAATGTAATCCATATAATGCTGATAATATGCTCCCGTTGTTTACTGCTCCTATGAGTTCAGTAATTAACGAGAGCAATTATCAGGTATTTATGGATAATAAAATAAATACTATAATTCCTCGTTCAGTAGATTTATCTACTAGATATGAGTTAATGTCAAAAACTTTTGTGGCCTTAAGTTTATCTGAATTTGAAACATTTGCAGGTCTAGAATTAGGTGAAATTAAGGAGGAAGAAATATTTTATATATGCGTAGATATTGCTAATGGTCATATGCGTAAGCTTATTGATCTTTGTAAATCTGTAAAACAGAAATATGGAGGTCATGTTATACTAATGGCAGGCAATATTGCAAATCCTGATACTTATATAGATTATGCCTTAGCTGGTATTGATTTTGTACGTGTTGGAATTGGTGGTGGATCAGTATGTACTACTTCTGCAAATGGAGGAGTTCATTATGCTATGGCTTCTTTAATTAAAGAGGTTGTAGATCGTAAGTGGGAGATAGAAAAAGCAATTAAAGATGCAGAAGCTATGCGTATTTCCCATAAATATGAGTCTTTGCCATTTATTGTAGCTGATGGAGGATTTGATAATTATGATAAGATTATTAAAGCGTTAGCATTAGGTGCAGATTATGTAATGGTAGGCAAAATCTTTGCTCAAGCAGAAGAAGCTTGTGGTAAAGTAATAGAACATTGGGTACGAGGAGAGTATATTGCTCGAGACCGAGTTTATTATGGGATGTCTACTAAAAAAGCTCAAGTAGAAACTGGAAGTCAAAAATTAAAAACAGCAGAAGGAATAGAAGTTACAGTACCTATTTTGTATCCTTTAAGTGGATGGTGTGAGAATTTTGTTCATTATCTTCGATCAATGATGAGTTATACAAACTCTTTTACACTTAGTGATTTTAAAAATACAGAATATCGTATTGTTAGTCCTTCTGAATATTTATCATATTATAAGTAATGGCAGAGATAATTTATTGTAAATTAACTGAAACTAGATCTCGAAGAACTTGGCAAATATTGCCTAAGCAGTATTTTCCTGACAAAACTCCTGTTTATGAATTAGCTGTATCTATTTCTCAGTATACAATTGATAGGGTACAACATCCTTTTGATTGTATAGTTGGATTATATGCTAAACAGCTAAATTTTGCATCAACACAAAAGTATTATTCTTATTCTGGAGACGTATATTCAATAGCGGATGATCCTAAGGCAGATTCTGGATATCAAAAATACCTTAAAAATAGGGATAAGACTCCTGAAGAAATAGAAGAGGAAGAAGCTAAGCTAAAATCAAAAGTCTTGTATCAGATTAAGAGTAATCCTGATATAGTTCCTATGTCTATTGATAAGGATGGTTTCTATATTAAGGATGAAACTTTCTATCTACTTACTCGAAATATTTATAAACGTGTAAATACAATGCTAACTGGTCCTACTGGATCTGGTAAAACACAAGTAGTAGAATTAATTTGTAAGCAGTTAGGAATTCCTTGTACTATTTATGATATGGGTGCTATGCATGATCCTATATCTGATTTACTTGGTGTTCACCGTCTTGATGATGGAAAGTCTATTTTTGACTATGCTAAGTTTACTCAGGATGTTCAGAAACCTGGAGTTATTGTACTTGATGAGTTATCACGTTGCCCTGCAACAGCTCTGAATATTTTATTCCCTGTTCTTGACCATCGTAGAACTTTACCTGTAGAAATTGCAGGTTCTAAGGATATTCGTGAAATCCCTATTCATCCTGAAGTATGTTTTATATCAACTTGTAATATTGGTATTGAATATACTGGTACTTCAACTCTTGATAAAGCATTAAAGAATCGTTTCTTTCCAATTGAATTTACATATCTTCCTGCAGACATTGAAGCTCGAGTTCTCATGAAGAGATGTGATATTGAGAAACAGGATGCTGATATGATTACTTCTATTGCTGCTAAACTTCGTAGGATGGCAGAAAATGCAGAGGCTGCAACAACAGTATCAACTCGAGAAACTTTAATGATTGCAGAATTAATTCATGATGGATGGTCAACATTAGATGCATTAAATTATGTATTAATTCCATTATGTGATAGTAAAGAGTCTCGAGAATTAGTACGAAAATTATTAATGAGTAAATAATATGTCATTTACTGACTGGTTTGGGCGTAAAGGTAAGAATTATACATCTACTTATAAAGGATCTACTCGTTTAGGATGGGATACTAAAGTAAGTGGATCGTATTCTTCTTTCTTTGCACCTGATTTGAATAAAAGAAAACTTTTAAGAGATTCCTATCGCCACGCGTGTGACATTAGGGATATTATGGATATCCCAAGAAGTATTCGAATACAGTTAAATGTAGACGCAGAAACTTCATGTACAGATGGAAAAACAGTTATTGTTTCTACTAAAGTATATGATGATAATAAAATCGATAATAATGTTAAATTAGATGTATTCTTAGGTACAACTATTCATGAATTTTCTCACATATTATATACAGATATGGCAGAAATTCGTAAAAATAGACCTAATAAGTTCCTTTTTAATCTGTTCAATACTATTGAAGATGAACGAATTGAATACAATACTACACAAAATTATCCTGGGTATGCTAATTTTATTGGGCAAGCAAAATATTATTATTTTGATTTGTTATATAAAAAAGCTGAAAAACAGGATGATTTAATGGATGTATTACAAAACATTTTATATATTGTAAGATATCCTGCAAGAGTAGATACTAAGGTTATTTATCGACATCAGGTTTTGTTTGATAAAATTAAGAAAGTTCTTTGTGACTTTGGAAATAATTCTAAAGAAGCTTATGATAAAGCAGAAAAAATTTATAAGCTATTACTAGATTACTTTAAGTTCCCACCTCCTCCGCCTGAAGAACAACAAGAAGGAGATGAAGAACAAGATCAATCTGATTCTAGTGAAGGACAGTCTGATTCAGGTGAAGGCCAAGAAGGATCAGACGGAAGTTCTGACCCTCAAAATTCTAAACAGTCTTCTCAAAAACAAGATTCTAAAGATAATGAAGGATCAGATAAGAATAGTAAAACACAAAGTTCTCCCAAAAGTGGTTCTGATGAGGGATCTGCGGGCAAAAAGAAACAAGAACCTATTAAAGCATATACTCAAGAAGAAATAAAACAGGCAGCTGAGAAATTAGCTGAACAAATGCGACGTTTAATTACTTCTAATACTTCTTTAAATAGTAATGAAATTAAAGATGAGTGGGATTCTAAAGAAATTGCTGATGAGTGTAAGCAAATAAAAGATGATGTTTTTATTGTAAAACAAGAAGATTACGAAAGACGTTATAAAGCGGATTTTGATACAGTAAAACAACATATTAATGGTTTAGTTAATACTTTTAGCAAATTCTTTGTTGAACAGGAATATCGTTTAACAGGAATGCGAAGAGGTGTGCTAGATACTAATAAATTAGCTGAAGCTTATCAAGCAGTAGAAACTGTCTATTCAAATAAGTTTAAACGTACTACTCCTGGTTTAGATGTTTGTGTATTGATTGATGAGAGTGGCTCTATGAGCGGAACTAATATCGCATCTGCAAGAAAATGTGCAATATTACTTAATGAGGTATTTTTACGTTTAAAGCAATGTGACTTTTATGTTTATGGTCATACTGCAGATAATCGACATATGGGAGAAGTTACTATTAATGTATATCGTGATCACTGGAATAGGAACCGTTATGCTTTAGGTAAAGTTGAAAGTTATTCTAATAACAAAGACTCTGTTGCTATTGAAGAGACATATAAAATGGTTAGAAAGCAAACTTCGAAACCACTTTTAATGTTTGTAATTTCTGATGGAGCACCTAATGCATATGGTTTAAGAGGACAACCTGCTGTAGAGGAAGTTAAAAAGGTAGTAAATAGAATTGAATCAAATGGAGATACTCTAGTTTGTCAAATTGCTATTGAAAGCCACTTCCGACCTCAGGATATGTTTAATCATTATGTTGTCATGACAAATATGAATACTTTTCCAAGTGACTTATCTGGATACGTTATGAATACGTTAATATCTAAACTTAAAAGAGTAGATGTTTAATTTGTATATTTTCAGATTTTTTACTACCTTTGCTGTATAACTAAAGGTAGTAAAATGCGAGCTTAGTGTAATGGTAGCACAGCGGTCTTCGAATTGGAGCACGCTTGGCGTGAAAATTGTGGCAAATTCGGTAAAAGCGAAATAAGATGATAAAAATCATGCGAATCAGCTTTCTAAGAAAGTCTAAGGTCCCGAAATATGGATAGCTGATAATACCGAGCTAAATTAGAGTAAAATACAGTAGAGAACATAGGCTGTCTATGCCGTGTAAAATAGGCGGAGTGCTTAGTAGGTCGAAAATTAAAGCCGTACACTTCTCTATGTATCCTACTTTACTCTATAAATGTGTAGAGACTAAATGCCACACTTGTATATCAAGCTGATATAGTCCAGACCACAAACAGTAAAACTGGTAGTGAAAACTATAGTGGTAAGCAAAACCGTATTGTAGGGCTCCAAACCCTACGGTCTCTGTTCGAATCGGAGAGCTCGTGCTAATAAGTTGATTATGAGTAAGTTAAAGGAACAAATTCTTATTTTAAGAAGTGATAATAAAAGTTATAATGAAATTGCTAAGATACTTGGATGTAGCAAAAGTATTGTTGGATATTATTGTAATGATATAACTAATAGTAAACAACGAAAATCTACTTCATTATGACGTAATACACTTAAGGGGAGAATTAAATCTAGACTATGTACTTTTTGTGCTAGAATCTCTCATGGAGGTAGAAGAATCTCTAATAGAACATGACGTAAACGTTTAAGGAGATATATTGAACATTTTCAAAATAGAGGAATGAAGAGTTTAAATAAAATTAAGACTTTAGATATTATTAATAAATTTGGTACAAAAACAAAGTGCTATTTAACAGGTACTCCTATAGATTTAGAAAAAGATAATTATTGTTTTGATCATATAGTTCCTGTTTCTAAAGGTGGAACAAATGATTTGTCAAATTTAGGTATTACAATTCCTATTGCTAATTATTCTAAATCTGATTTAACAGTAGAAGAATATTTAGAATTATGTAAGAAAGTACTTGAACATTATGGTTATACCGTTAATAAGATATAACAATGCAACATAGTCCTTATAAGATAAAGTATGAGCAATATTTTGTAATGTATTCTGATAGATTAAAAAGAAGGTATTATCAAGGAAAGCGTTGGGCAGAAGCAGGCCCTTATACAGCTTGAAATCTTCATTATATTAATAAAACTTATCGAATTGTTATACAATAGGCATCTAGAGTAATCTAGGTGCCTTTATTTTTAAAACGAAGAATATTATGGTAATTGGAGTATTAATTTTAGGAACATTAGTTGCTTTGGATAGTTTGGCAATTATAGAATATTTTATAGATAAAAAGTAAAATGAAATCAATTTTAATAAAAATTGGGATATTAGCTGTTTTAGGTTTAACAATATTTTTCATGGGACAAAGAATTCATGATTTAAATATTGCATTAGATAATTCAGTTAATAACGAAAAGGCTTATGCTGCAGAAAATTCTGGTTTAAAAGAAAGTAATCGAGTATTTAAATTAACTATTGAACAATTAGATTATTATAATGATTCACTTATGTTAGCTATGAAAAAAATAGCTAATGATAATGGTATTAAAGATAAAAAAATTAAGTCTTTACAGTATCAATTAGAACATTATTCTAAAAGAGATACTTTAATTCTTAGAGATACTGTATTTAAAGATCCTAATTTTGTTCTTGATACATGTATTATTGATCGTTGGAATAAGAGCTGTTTACACTTACAATATCCTGGTACAATTGCTCTAAGTAATGAGTATGAAAATGAAAAGTTTATTACTTTAAGTTCTCATCGAGAACCTATTAAACCTCGTAAATGGTTTTTACCTAGATGGTTTACTAAGAAACAAACTGTAGTAGAGGTTTTAGTAGTTGATGAAAACCCTTATGTTAAAACAAAACAACAAAGATTTGTTGAAATTATAGACTAATATGAAAGCTGCACTTCCAAGAGATGTTTCTTTAAATATATTATTTGTAATAGATATCTGTAAATTAACTTTAGGAGAAAAAGGTAAACTCCAGGAAGATTTATTTGGAGTAGGAGCTTGTTGGAATAATAGTCAGAGAGTTATTATTGAAGAGGGCACGGATAATTCAGTTGGATATTATTTTATATATCCTAATCGAAGAATAACTTATTTACAAAAAGATCGTAATATTTTTGATTTTACCTTTGATCGTATTGTAGATAAAGATACTGCGCTAAATCTTTTAAGATATAGAATTTTTCTAAAGTAATGAAAAAGAAAGCTATTGCATTAATAGATTATATTGATGATGATGGAATGATTGCATTTCAAGTTAATCAAAGAGTTAATATAATTGAATTTACAGATAATTGTCTAGTTAAAACTAAGTATGGTTATATAAAAATCTCTAAAGAATATTTAAAAATATTATAAAATGTCTGAAAAATCTCTTTCAATTAAAATTCGAAGAGCTAGAAAAGAGCTAAGAATAATGCAAGGTGAAGCTACTAATATTTATTCTTATCTTACTGTAATAAAGAATATTGATAAAAATAATCATATGGCTCGCAATATATATGTAAGTTTAATAGCTGACAATTTAGAGCAATACTCAGTTAAAAGTATTACTGAACTAGAAAAACTTATTCGAAAACAGAAAAGTAAAATACGTAAATATGATCAAAGAATATGCAAATTACGGTCAACACAAAATATGAAATAGGACAGCAGGTATATCTTTGTAAAACAAAGTTAAAATTTAAAGATGGAGATTTTGTAAATGCGAGTGTACCTAATTTGAATCCTTTTACTGTAACTTCTATTCGGATTCATCAACATCTTAGTTCTCAGAGTATTTATTATTGCTTAGATGGTTTACAAAAATCTATTCGTGAAGATCAGGTTTTTGAATCTATTGAAGCAGCTAAAAAATTTTGTCATGAGCAATAGTTTTAATCATCAATCTTTTTTAAAAGCAGGGGCCGAAAAAGAACAAGAATTCGCTAATTTATTAGTTCTTAGAAATGGTGGGGTCATTTCACATTCTGATAGAAGTACAGATATTAAAGACCATATAGATCTTTTCTGAACTAAAGACAATAAAACATTTTCTTTTGATGTTAAAAGCTTAAAAAAGAGTAATCGATCAGATAGTAATACAGATAGTAATATTCATTGGATTGAAATTAGTAACGTTAGAGGAAATCCAGGCTGGGTGTATGGAAAGGCAGATTATATTGCTTTTGAGACAGATAAAGAATGGCTTTTAGTAAAAAGACGTAAGTTAATTGATTTAATTAATTCAAAAGTAACAGATACTGCAGTTAAAAATACTAAAGAATTATATACTTACTATCAAAGATATGGTAAAAAAGATATAATTGTTAAGGTTTTAACTAAAGATTTAGCTGAAATAGCTTCAAAAACTATTAGTAAATGAGAAAATTAAATATAGCATTAGTTGCACACGATGCTAGAAAACAAGAATTAGTAGACTGGGTTAAGTTCAATAAACAAGTTTTATTTCCACATCATTTAATAGCTACTGGAACTACCGCAAAGTTACTAAGTGAGATTAATATTGATGAGATCAGTCCAGACTGGCCAGGTAAAGGAGATTATTATAATACTTATTTAGCTGTAACTCCTGTTCTTTCAGGACCACTTGGAGGAGATCAAATGATAGGAGCTATGATTGCTCAAGGACAAATTGACGTGTTGATCTTCTTTTGTGATAATCTTATTACTCAAGGACACCAAACTGATATATCTGCATTAACTCGTTTAGCATCGTTATATAATATTGCTTTTGCAACAAATAGAACTACTGCGGACATGATTCTTACATCCTCATTATTTGGAAATGAAGATTATGTTCCTATTAAACAAGATTTTAGTTCTTATTTAAATAGAAAATTATAGATAATTTAAAAATAAAAAGATATGAGTAAAGTAGTTAAATTTTATTACACTAGACCTCTTTCCTTTCTTGAAGTAGCAATTGTGCCAATTCGAGAAACTGTAGCAGTACCTCAGCAAAAAACTCGTATGAGTGAGCGATATACAATTGCTGCAATATACGATGAGGAAGCTAAAACTATTAAGTTTGGTCTTGCAACATGTGTTCCTGCCGATCCTTTTGTTAAAAAGATTGGTCGAGAAATTGCTGAAAAGAGAGCAGAAACTGAACCTTTCTTTGAAGTAAAAGATTTTGATGGAACTTTTGCAGATTTTAGGCGTTTGGTTATAGAGGTTGGTACTAATAAAGAAGAGGAATTACTTTATCGGAAGTATAACCGTTATATGCAGGCTGCTGATGAAAATCCTAGATCTAGCATTTAAAGGAAAGGTAACTCTTCCTTTAGAAAAGGAACAAGACTTCTTAAAAGATTTCGAAGACTTACTAGCTAAACACGATGCCTATTTTGATGGCACAATTAGGTCTTATGAATTTGACGATTGTGAAATTATAGAAGAAATTGAAGAAGTGAGAAGTTAATATTCCAATTTTTGATAAAGATATTTTAGTTATTCAGGATGAAGATATAAGTAAGATCACATCTTATTTAGAAGATATGTATTCTGTGCATCTTGAGTATCAATCTAATTTAACAGATGGCATTACTTGTATACTACCTAATGGACTAATTGTTATTGGATTAACTAATAATGATCCATATATTGCTTTACATGAATGTACTCATGCTGTATTTGCCTTAAAAGAGATAATAGGATGATCAGATAATGATGAAGAAGTATTTTGTTATACTTTAGAATGAGTCTATAAGCATGTAACAAAGTATATAAATTCTCATGATTAGAGTATATACAGATGGTAGTTATAAACCAACATTAAATCAAGGTGGATATTCTTCAGTTATAACTGAAGATGGAAAAGTAATTAAAATTCTTTATCAAGGTTTTAAAAATACTACTAATAATAGACAGGAACTAAAAGGAGTTTTAGAAGCCTTAAAGTATTTTAAAACTCCTCAAGTTCTTGAAATTTATTCTGATTCAAGCTATGTAGTTAGTAGTATAAATAATGGCCATGTGGCTAGATGAATCGAAGAAAAAGACGATTCAAAGAAAAATATGGATTTATGAACTGAAATCTACAAGTTAATTCAGTTTCATAAAGTTACATTTGTCTGAGTAAAAGGACATAATAACAATGAATTTAATGAACTTGCAGATTTATATGCACAACATGCTGCAGAATGTTTAGAATTAACAGAAGATGAAAAGTTTTAAATTAAGAAAAATTGGAAATCATTGGTATCCTTGTATTGATCATGAACTTGGAGATCCTATTAATCTTACTGAGAAAGTTGATCGATATTTAAATATATTAGATCTCTCTAAATCAGGAGAAATTACAGTAGAACTAGAAGAATTAGGAATTTTATTTGGAGGCATAAATATTATCTATTTTAACGAAGAGGATATTGTTCGATATTTGACTACTGATGATAATTTTGATATTCGTTTTGTTGTAAACGAACATGAGTTTCTTATATCTTCTGATGTTTATTGGTTATTAGAAAATCAATTTAATTTTAATTTTCATAAGACTAGTTATAAAATTCATATTTATTAGAGATAGCAGAAATGCTTTGTATTTTTAACCATTATAATTATGGTAGTTAAAGAAACTGCAAAGGACCCTACTGGACCTAAAGATATTAGTAGGAGAGAATGTACATTAAGTAAGGAAATTCAGGAGTTATTACTTCGACAACTTAAACACGAATTACAAAATCATAATATATATATGAACTTTGCTAATTATTTTGGAGTTCGTGGATTTGTGGTTCTTGAAGAGTATTTTAAATTAAGAGCTGATGAAGAGTATTTGCATCATAGTTGGATTCGTAAATATCTAAATGAAAATGATGCAGAATATATTTATCCTACTATTGATCAATTTGATAAGAAGATAGTAGATATGGTTGATCCGTTCAAGATGACTGTTGATCTTGAAATTGAAACTACTCAAATGATCTATGAAATAGTTGTTCAAGCTGCTGCTGAATGCGATTGGGCAACGTTTAACTGGTTACTTGGACACGATGAAACTACTGGTCGTTTAGTTGAGGAACAGCGTGAAGAGGAATCAATCAGTCGTACAGTTAGAGATATTGCAGAATCAGAAGGTTCTTGGCTTCGTAAGGAAAAGTCTATTATGAACGCTTATAAAGGCGATACTGATTAATAGTTAAATCTATGTTAATTCAACTTCCAGATACAATTAAAGACTTATACTTTGTTGGAGATGTTCATGGATCTTGGGATATAGTTACTTATCATATTCGACAATATAAAGTTAAAGACACTGTTTTTATTTTCTGTGGAGACGTTGGCATTGGATTTGAAAGTTTAAAACATTATACGGATCATGTAATTCCAGAGCTACACAAAACACTTAAAAAGTATAATGATATATTTATTTGGTTCTCGGGAAATCACGACGATCCTAAATACTTTGAAAATCAGCTAATTAATACCAATTATGTAAAATGTATTCCAACTTATAGCGTTATTAACGTATTAAATAAAAATATACTTAATGTCTCTGGTGGGATATCTATTGATAGACAGTTTCGTATGCAAAACGATAGTGTTAGTATAGTTAGATATATGAAGTATCATAATTGCGACTATCAAACTGCAGAACAGAACTGTCTTAAAACATATTGGCCTGATGAACCAGTAATATATCGTCCAAAAGTAGAAGAACATATTGATATTATTTGTAGTCATTCAGCTCCTTCTTTTTGTTATCCAAACGATAAAGGAGGAATTGTAAAAGATTTTGCAGCATATGATTCAAAATTATTAGAAGATATTGATAGGGAACGAGCTGTGTTAGATCAGGTATATGAGGATTATAAAGATGAAGTAACGCACTGGTATTATGGTCATTTTCATAAGAGTCAAATGCAGACTATTAATAATACAATGTTTAAACTTTTAAATATTGGGGAAATTGTTCGACACTACTCAGACGATAACAATACATTGTAAGATAGTTGCTATTGAAGATGGTCAGTATACAGCTATTGTAGTAGAAGATCTGAATCGAATAGAAACAGATGATCTTAAATATGTTACTGTTGTTAAATGTCCAAACTGAGATATTTCTACTTTTGAAATTGGAGATATAGGTTATCTTCAATTTCAATATGTAGAAGGAGGAAAGACACAATGATACAACAAAGATTCAAAAGATTTTGAAATTTATAAATATACAAATAATTATTTTATAAGTTTTATTAAAGAAAAAGATATATGTAATCAAAAAGAATTTAATTTTTAAATATGCGTAAAGAGACAGAATTTGGCGAGAAGTTACGTAGCGTGTTAGAATCAATTGATTCCTTAACATGGAGAGATAAAAGTGGGAATGATGTTAAACTTGTTGATGCATCTGTAGAGGACTTACGTAAATGATATAAGCACTGTTATGAGATGTTATATAACGTTAGTCCCTGGAATCCTGGTAAGTTTATAGTTCGAGAAAATATTCATCGAACTTGAGATTCATGTAATACGGAACTATTTGTTAGATACATTCTTCATGAATGCGAAACTGATATTAAGACTAAGAAAGATATCTTAGATTATATTAATAAACAAAGAGCAGCATCTGAAAGGGATATACTAAATGATTCAATAGCAAGTATATTTAATGGTGTTCCTCCTATTTTTGAAAAAGTAACAGTAAATCGTCTTATGGACGCTTGTTTTGATAAACTTGATGTTCTTAATAAGAAAATGATTACTGATAAATTTATTTTAGCACAAGGAATTTGGCTAACGGACGAGGAAAAAATTGAGCTAACTGAAGTTGGCAAAGACGGCAAAGCAAGAAATAGAATGGAAGTTATTAAGGAACGATTGTGTTTAAATCCTGATATCAAATTAAGAGTTAGTCCTACAGGATTATCTTTTACAGAATTTAGATCTTTAGTTCAACTTAGCTCTTTACCAAAAATTTCTTCTTTAACTACAATTGCACTGAAAACACTAAGAGATAAGATCTTATTACTTTTAGATAATGATCTCGATTATCATATAAATAAATGAAGTACATTAATGTCTAATATTCAACGAGTTGCTGATGCTCGAAACATTGAAATTAATCCTCCTGCAGGAAATTAATTAGTACTAAAAATTTTATTTTTTAAATAAAAATTTGTATCTTTGATGAACAGAACGGAACGTCAAAAGCTTGCTATTAGACGTTGATTAGATAGTAATGGGATAGGTACGATTGTTGCTGCAACTGGATTTGGTAAGACCTATATGACTTGTATGTTGATAAAGGCACTATATAATAAAAATCCTAAACTATCTGTATTAATTGGAGTTCCTACAGAGGTTCTAAAAGAACAATGACTTAGAGAGTTGGCTAAAAACCAGCTCTTTTCTGTCTGTAAGGTAGAGATATTTAATACTATTGTTAAAAATCAATATACAGTTGATTTATTTGTAATTGATGAAATTCATTGCGCATGTAGTGAAAATAACATCAATATGTTTAAAGCTGTAAAATATCGTTATTTTTTAGGATTAACTGCCACATTTGAAAGATTAGATGGAAAAGAAGATCGATTATCTGAGTTTACTTATGTTTGTGATCGTATAAATATAAAGGAAGCAGTTGATAATAATTGATTATCTGATTATAGAAATTATAAAGTTTTAATTGATGTAGACTTATCTCTATATCATGAATGAAATCAGAAATTTCAAAATCTATTTTCTATATTTAATTTTGAATTTAATACAGTAATGAGTTGTATTAGTCGTCCTGGTTTTGCAAGTAAGTATGCAAAGAAAACAGGATGAAGTGAATCTCAAGTTAAAGGATTTGCAGCAGCTTGAATGAGAATGTTAAGAAAACGTAAGTCCTTTGTAATGTCTCATCCTAAGAAATTTGAAATAGCAGATAAGATATTAGATGCAAGAAGTGATAAAAAAGCAATTACTTTTTCAGCTACTATTAAAGATGCAGAATATTTCAAGAAACGAGGATATGTTCTACATAGTAAACAGAAAAAGAAGGAAAATAATGCTATTATAGAAAGTTTTAATCAACAGACTATAGGTGTATTAAGTACTTCAAAATCTTGTGATGCAGGTGTAGATATAAAAGGTTTAAGTGTTGGAATTATATTAAGTGGAGATAGTTCAAAGACTAGAACTACGCAGAGGATAAAAGTTGTATCTTTTTATGCAACGATTTGGGAGATGTAAAATAATTCCTTATCTTTGTATTTATTAACAAATAAATACAATATGATATATAAAGGTTATATTTTAAAACATCCAATTACAAATGAAATTAGATATGTCGGTATTACATCTAAAGAGTTAGAGCAACGATTAAAATGACATATCTTAGATACTAAAGACAAGATAAAAAGAAAATGACATAAGTCTTGTTGAATGTTAAAAGTTTATAAAGAATGTAAACAATGACCATCGATAGAACTAGTAGATGTATTTGATAATTTAGAATCTGCAAAACAGTTTGAAGTAAATTATATTACTACTCATAAAGAAGAATATAATCTTACTAACGATACTCCTGGTGGAGATTATATTGCGTATAATGCTCATTCTAGAGAAACTATACTAAAGAAAAGTAATACTAGAAAAATAGTACAATATAATATATTTGGAGAATTACTTCATATATATGATATTACTGAAGATGCTGTTAGAGCACTGGGCTTAACTAGCGGATCAAAAATAACAATGTGTTGTCGTCATAAGAGAAGACAAGCACATGGTTATATTTGACGTTATTATGAAGAAGAACTAGGAGATATAAACAATATTGATGTTAATTCACTTTGTTTTAATGATTTATTACAATGTGATAATAACGGTGATATAATCAAAGTTTGAGATTCTTATATTAATGCATCTAAAGCTATTGGTGATAATTCTAAAGGTGGTAATATTGCAGCTTGTATTAATGGTAAACAAAAAACATGTAAAGGTTTCATTTGAAAATTAAGGTATAAATTAGAGAGGTCCTCTATAAACTCATCTAACTCGGTGGATAACAACAAAATACCGAGCCAAGCTCTTGAAAAAGAGAAGGTGTAACGACTATCCTGAAAGGGAGTAGACTCAAGCGAGTCGAAATGGTGAGTACTTTAAGTAAAGATATAGTCTAATCTACATGGTAACATGTAGCAGTTCATAAGAGAACGTATATAGTGTTGCGAACTATATAGAATATTAATGCGGAAGAATAATTCGATTTGAAGAAGGAAAAATCTCTGAAATGTTTACTTTAGTTATTAAAGGAACTATAGAAGAAACTTGATATAATAATTCTAATTCAAACCAACAGTATATAACTATTGATGAATCACAATTAGATATAGTGTTAAGTGGAAAGGAGATTTCTACTAGACCAAAAAAAGGCATAATAGATATAGAACATAGATTTTAATAAATAGATCTAACGTAGTACGTTTGTTTATTTTTTATCGTATTATATGGAGTTAGATACGATTCTTAATATTATGGCTAAATACAAACTAACAGCCGATGAGTTACTGTTAGTTTATTTAACATTTATTGCTCAAACAGAAAATGGAGATCCTAAAATAAATAGGAACTATTTTCGAAAGTGATATGAAGGAGGCGGCAAAGAAAGATTGCGAGAATTATTCAATTCACTAAAAGAGAAAGGAGTAATCAGGAAAAATTATAATCCAAGTACCTATGATCCTGATGAAATTGAATTTAATCAGAATTTTATAAAACAATATTTTAAGCTTTCTGGAGAACTTGGTATGGAATTAGAGGAAGCTTATCCAACTAATTTATACTTTAATGGGAAAACAGTTAGTTTAAAAAATATTGCAAAGAAATTCTTAAATATGTCAGAATTCTACTTCTGATATTCTTCTACTATTGGACATAGTATTGAAAAGCATCGTGAAATATTAGAGATACTAGAATGAGCTAAATCTAAAGACCTTATACAAGTTTCTATGGTTGAATTTGTTTCCAGTCAAAAATGGAAAGAATTTAAAGAAATGCGAGATAAAGGAATTAATGGCAAAGTTAGTACTGAACAACTTTACGATACTGCTTAATGTCTATTGTAGATGAATTATATTCTGAAATTGACAATGGTAGAGAAGGTAGAAACTTAGGTTTAAAAACTGGATTGCCAAAGTTGGATTGATATACAGGCGGATTCCAAAAAGGAGTTTACAAATTAATATTTGGACAAAGTGGTTCAGGTAAAAGTTCATATGTAATATATTCTGATTTATATCGTATATTACGAGATTATCCAGATAGAGATATTGTACATGTATATTTTAGTCTGGAAATGAGTTCGAAAGTTTTACTTGCTAAATTGCTTAATCTATATATATATGATACTTATGGAATAGAAATTTCTTATATGACACTAATGTCCGTTCGAGAAAAACTATCTGATAAATATTATAAGTATATTCAAGAGTCCAGAGTATGACTAAACTCAATCATACATAAGCTTATTATCTTTGATAAACAGCTAAGTTCTAATACTTTCTATGGTAATATGAAAGAACTTCTAAAACAATGAGGTACTTTTCAAGATATTGATGAAGGTAGAAGAAATATTTATATTCCAAGTAATCCCGATAAAATAATAAATGTAATAATTGATCATGCTGGTTTATTAACTCCAGTTGATGGTAGAACTAAAAAACAGGAAATTGATCAAACCTCGCAATACTGCGTTTATTTTAGAGAAAAGTGTGGAATATCTATTGACTTTATTATGCAAGAAAATAGAAACACAAGTGATGTAAATAGATTAAAAATGGATCTTGCAGAGCCAACCCTTGATGATGTTAAGGATTCTGGTAATGCAGGTAATGACTGTAATATTTGTGTTGCAGTATATAATCCTATAAAACATCAACGTAGTACTTATAGAGGATATACTATCATTAATAAAGAATATCCAGAAGAATCTTTAGGTTCTGCTATGCGTGGATTAATATTATTAAAACATCGATTTGGAGTTGCAAATAAAGTTTTTTGTACTGGCTTTCAAGGTAGTTTAGGACGATTTGAGGAACTTCCTGATCCAGGAAGTATTAATTATGAAGTATATCAATCTTGAAAAGATGAGAAGTTAGAAGATGAAATAACAAAAGATACAGCTGCAAAAGATGCAGAAGAAAAAGATAGCTTACAAAAACCAATATTCAAATTTTAAATATGGCTATCACATTACCAACAAACAAAATTCCTGCAGAAACTCAGGACCCAAGAAATTTAATTATTTTCTCAAAACCTAAATATGGCAAGTCAACAGCTTGTGCTAATCTTCCTGGAGCATTATGTATCGACCTTGAAGGGGGTGGATATGATTATATTGATGCTGTAAAGGTAAAAGCATCTTCTGTTAAAGATTTAAAAGAAATTTGTGCTGCAATTAAGGAAGCTAAATATCCTTATAAGTTTATTGTATTAGATACAATTACTAGACTTGAAGAAATGGTTAAACCATTAGCTTTAAAGTTATATTTAAATAGTCCTGCAGGACAAAAGTTTACAGGAGATGACGTACTTGATGCACCAATGGGTAAATAATTGTGCCCCTTTTAATAGAAATATTATTAGCAAACACTTTTAATTGCTGGAAAGCTAAGTCAGAAATGATATGCTAATCAGCAGCGAAGTTTAAAATTATGAATTATATAGGATATAAAACAAAAGCATTCGAAGTTATTAAAGAAGCGCCTATTGAATATCAAAAAGGATCTCATAAAAAGTATATAGTTCAGTGTTTAAAATGTGGGACTACTTTTATTCGAACTATTCAGAATATAAATAAATTTCAAGGTACAGGTTGTTTGACTTGTACACCTCGTTATTCAAAAAATAGTAAAGATAACGATTGACATTTATATATGCATTATAAAAATCACGCCCATTCTAAGAATAGAATTTTTAATATAACTTATGAAGAGTTTAAAAAAATAGTTCATTCGGATTGTTATTATTGTGGATCAAAACCATCTTATTTTAGGTCTATGATTCGTTATAGTAAAAATTCTAGTTTACAAGAATTAAATGGTGTAGATCGAATAGATTCAAATAAGGGATATACTAAAGATAATTGTGTACCTTGTTGTAAGATATGTAACCAAATGAAGTCTAATATAGATATAGGTACTTTTCTTACACAGATTTCTAAAATTTATAATTTTAAAAACGTTCAACGACTATCCCGAGAGGGAGTAGACTCAAGCGAGTCGAAACAGAGTGATTCTGAAAAGAATATGATATAGTCTGATCTATATAGAAATATATAGTTGATTCGTAATAGAATCAGACCACAATGTAGCGAATTGTGGTTGAACATAATTGGCAGGATATAGCGCTCTTCGTAAGGCATTAGAGATGGTTATTGATATGGTATCTAAATGTGCACCTAATATTATTCTTATTTGTCATACAAAGGATTCAGCAATCGGTAATACTGATATGACTGCAAAGACTATTGACTTATTTGGAAAAGCAGGTAGAATTCTTGCTTCAAAGTCAGATGCTATTGGTTATTTAGATAGAGATGAAGATTCAAATACTATTCTAAGTTTTAATACAAATGATAAATTTGTAGAATGTGGTGCTAGACCAGAACATTTACGAAATGCAGATGTAGTATTAGGAGAAATGAAGGAAGATGGAAATATTGAATTTCATTGGGAAAGAATTTATCCTTCACTTTTAAATCCTGTAGAAGTTAATATATAATCTAAGGATTATGTTAAAGGTATCTTTTGAATTTGACGAAGAATCGAAGGCTGTTACAAATGTTAAAGTTGTTAAAGTGCCTTCAAAATATGATAATATAGATTTACCAATTGTAGAGATAGGAGATAGTAAGTTAATTATGTCTCCTAAAGCCGTTAGTTTATTGTCTGCACAATGCGGAGATCGGATAGCAGTTAATTATATCCAAAAAAGTAACGAGCTTACAATCCCAGTTATCGGTAAAGCTGAAGTGTTTTCAGATCCTGAAAATGGGAATAAATTAACAAAAAGTAATACAGTCTCTTTTAAAGGGACTCAAAAAACAATTTTATCTAAATATGGTCAACTCTTTAAAATAGAGGAATGTAGGCCTGGTATGTTTAAAATGATTAAGATTGATGAATCAGATCTTTCTAAAGCTGATACCGATTTAGATACAGAAAATTCAGATTTATTAAAAATTTAAAATTGTAAGAATATGTCAATGTTTGATTTTAGTGTAGCAAAGAATGCAAATCAAGTAACTTCTACTTTCCTTCGTGGAGGAATTCATAATGTAACCTATAAAGGTATTGAATGAGTAGCTAGTCAGAGTGAAGGTAATTCTGATGCTTTTGTTTTATTATTTGAAACAAAGGACGGTATCCAGCATCGAGAAACTATTTTTGATCCAAGTAATATAAGTAATTGTACTCAGAGAGCTACAACTCAGTATGGAGAAAATCCATCTGAAATGGAAAACTTTATGGTTAAAATTACTCAGATCATTAATGCTCTTAATCCCGAATTAGGTGCAAAAATTGCTGCAGGAGAAAAGATTGAAGTAAGTAGCTTTAAGGCTCTTGCTAAATATTTAAAGGAAAATTTAGCAGGTTCTGTTGGTAAAGAAACTCAAATCAAGTTAATTCCTTATAAAGGTTTTGCTAATATGCCTAAGTATGTTGCATCAGTAGGCAAGGATGGAGTTGTTCGTAGTAGAACAAAAGTTATTGGCGAAGATTTAACTTTAACTGCTAGAGAAAAGACTGATATTGAGAATGCTAACTCTGCACAACCTACTAACATGAAAGAACGGGATAAGGATTTAGACGATCTTAAGGAAACGTTTAATGTAAAAGGCTCAGAAGACGACTTGCCATTCTAAAAAAAAATAATATAGTTAAATTTTAATGGTCTTTACATTAGAACCGATAAACATCACTAAAGAACTTATTTTAAGTAAAGTTAGTGAAGAAACTTTAATGGAGCATTACTTGGGCATTCCTGTAAAAAAAGGATTGTTCAAGTCTCCATTAAGGCAAGATAGTAAACCTACCTGCGCATTTTATAGGAATAGGAAAGGAGATTTAATATTTAAAGATTTTCGTGGAGACTTTTATGGAAATTTTATTTCGGTTGTAATGTATAAATTCGATTGTCCTTATGGCAAGGCTTTACAAATAATTGCTAATGACTTTGGAATAGTTTCCCGCAAAAATTTAACTATAAATAAACCTCTTATTAAATATACAAATCAAAAATTTAATGATACTACTCAAGCTGTTATTCAAATTGAAGATAAATCTTGAGAAGATTATGAACTTGAATGGTGATCTAAATATGGTATAGATAAAACTATATTAAAAAAGTTTCATGTATTTTCATGTAAAAATGTATTTTTAAATGGAAGTATATTTAGTTTACATAAAGATCGACAATTAGTATTTGGATATTATGGAGGTATTCGAGAAGATATAGAACGTTGACGTATATATTTTCCTGGAAATATAAAATATAAGTTTATTTCAAATTGAAAGTCATTTAGATTACAAGGTGCTCACGCACTTCCAAAAAATGGAGGAGAATATTTAGTTGTAACGAAATCTTTAAAGGATGTTATGACTCTTTATTCATGTGATAAAATTCCTGCAATAGCTCCAATTTCTGAAAATTGTTTTTTAACTGAAGCTCAATATGCAAAGTTAAAGTCTAAATTCAACAAGATAATTTTATTCTATGATAATGACCTTGCTGGAATTGAAAATATGAATAAAATTCGTAAGAAATTTCCTGATGTGCATGTATTATTTATACCTAGACATTATAAAGCTAAGGATATATCAGATTTTTATAAAATGTACGGAAGGACTAAAACTTTAGAATTAATTGAAAAAGCAAAAAACTACGTCTCAGAAAAGGAAAACAGGAGCATATTGTAGAAATAAAGGACATAGATATGAGACAAAAATTGCTCAAGAACTTAGAAATCTTGGATTTACAGATGTAGTTACATCAAGATCTGAATCTAAAAGTATGGATGATAAAAAAGTGGATTTAGTTGATCGTAGTGGTAAGTTACCGTGTTATATACAATTGAAAAATACTGTTAATACACCTCAATATCACGCTATTAAAAAAGAATGTCCTTTAAAAGATAAACCTTTTATTGTAATTTGAAATAAACAAGTTAAGAAAGAAAAAGTATTTGGTTCTGCAGGAGAAGTAGTAATCATGGATAAAGACTTTTTCTATGAACTCTTATCAAAATTAATTAATGGATAGTTGTAGAGTAGTGTTCACTTCTGCTTCTGGACAAAAAATTATCATTGTATTTACATATGATGAAGAGAAAGATGAATTAAATTATGTCCCTCGATTTGAACCTCAAGTTGATGCAAAAACTCAATTAGGTTTGTCTGGAAAGTTATGTGAAATATTTTTAGAAGCATTATCTAGCAAAGATGGAACAACAAAAGATTAGATACGATTTGACTCCACAATATGGAATTGAGGAGGTCAACAAAATTCTTACAAGCAAATTAAGTAAGTACCAAGAAAATGAATGGAAAAGAGGTATGAAATGGACAGATGTTCTTTCATCTCTTAAAAAACATTTAAATCAATTTGAACGAGGTATTGATTATACAAACGAGGGACTTTTAGAAATGGCTGAAGTAGCTACTAACGCATTGATATTATGTGAATTCTATCATATATATCCTCAAGGAGATGATAGAGTTATGGCCCCTATCGATAAGCCTATTGTTGGATTAGATCTCGATAATGTAGTATTTGATTTCAATAAAGCTTATGAAGACAAGTTTGGTGTTGCTATGAATCCTTACTGGAATGCAAACTATCAGATGTCTGAACATCTACATGAGTTAGAATCAGATAAAGAGTTTTGGATTAATATTCCTGTATTACATAGACCCTCTTTTGAAGTAGACTATTATGTAACTGCAAGAAATATTCCAACAGAATGGATTCAAGAAAGTTTACAGAAGAATGGTTTGCCATGTGCTCCTGTAATTACAGTACCTTGGAATGCTAGTAAAGTTGAGGCAATTAAAAGTAAGGGAATTACGATTATGATTGATGATAAATACGATAACTATAAAGAAATTACTAATGCGGGAATATTCTGTTATTTAATGGATGCTCCTCATAATCAGTATTATCAAGTAGGACATCGTAGAATTTATGATCTTAAAATACCTATTAAGTAATGAACTCAAAAGATAAATTAGAACTGGCCCTACATGAAGCCTATATAAAAGCCTATAAATTAGCTGAACCTTCTGCAGATTTTGATACTTTAGTTGAGAATGCAGAAATTATGTCAGATGGCAAGAAGAACATTCATTTCGAAAACTACTTTTTAGATGAGGATATTGAAGAAAATATCTTAAATGAAGTAGCTAAGAAATATAAGTTATCTAAATACATGAAAGGCCAGCTTCATATAGCTTATTGTTTAGGTTGTAGTCCAGCGACAAAACGCAAGGAAAATGACAATTAACTTAAATGATATAAAACTTAGTCCAGTCTTAGAAAGTGTATATAGAAGTAAAATAAGTGATGCAGAATATTTCTCAAGCTCTTATTCTAATTATATATCAAATTCTAGATTAAAATATATAAATCCTGATCAAGGTGGTAGTCCAAGTTTATATAATAATGGTATAGAAAATAAATCAACTAATTCTTTAGAATTAGGAACAGCTATACATGAATTATTTTTACAACCAGAGTCTTTTAAATTAGGTGATTCATATAATAAACCTACAGCAAAATTAGGTATGGTGATAGATAGTATTATTAAATATAGAAAACAAGGTTATACTATTAGAGAATCTATTACCAAAAGCTGTATTGATATAGATTATTATAAAAATAATTTAAATGAGAGTAGAATCCAAAATATAATAAAATCTGGATTAAATTATTATCAAAACTGCAAAGATTTAATAGAAGGCGATTTAGTAATTTTAAATGATAAACATCGTACAATTTGCAGTAATTGTTTAGAATCGTTATCTAACAATCCTTCAATAGTAAGTTTAGTAAGACCTGAAGGTCTTGAATCTTATAATGAAGATGCTTTGTTCATAGATATTATTGGCGAATATAATAATAGTAAATGTATATTAAAATTAAAAATGAAAGCTGATAATTGGACGATTGATAAAGATAATAAAATAATTACTCTTAATGATTTAAAGACTACGGGTCATTTACTTGAACAATTTATGAATGGAAGTTTTTGGAATTTTCATTATCATAGACAAATGGGAATGTACCTATGGATGTTACTTCAATTCTGTAAAAAAGAATATGGATACACTCCTAAAGACTGGACTTTTCAAGCTAATATTATTGCCGTTGAAACTACAGGCTCTAACAGAGCTAGTGTTTTTAATATTGATTCAGACATACTTAATATAGGTAGATTAGAATTTTGTAGACTTCTAAAAATGGTTGCATATTGTGAGATCAATGGTTATTCTGACGATGTTACATTTATTTAAATATGCGCAAATTAGAAATTCAGGCCTATACCTTAGATGAAGCTAAAATCGACGCTTTTAAACAAGGTATAACTGTAGTACAAGATGCTACCAGAAGCTGAAAAAAATCTGGATCTCCAGTTCTAACTAAAGATATGAATATATTTGCTGCAGATTTTCTTGAACAAAAAGGAATGTTTGATTTTGAAGGTGCTGGTATTATTATTACTATAAAATCTGGTACTAAAGATACTCGTAAGAAGCCTTATAAAGTTATTAGTTCAAGACGTAAAGGTCGTTGTAAACTTTATCGAACTATTGAGATTCGTTTAAAACGTAATCATGAAGTAGTTGGAAAAGCAATAAACAAAACCGAAGCATTAAATCTAGCTAAAAGTTTAATTCGTAACTTTCGTGAAAACGTGTATGCAAAAACTGTATACAATACTAAAGATATTGATTTTGAACTTGAATATATGCCTTCTATTAAGGCAGAAAAAGGGCAATATATTGTCTTTGGAGTAGAACAATCTGATGTAAAACTCAGTAAAAGAAAGAATAGAGGGGCAGAGTAATCTGCCTCTTTTATTCTCTTTATATATAAAATTACATATAAATGACTATAGAAGAATGGTTAAATAAAGACGAACTTGCAATAACAATTTGAAATAATAAATATAGATTTGAAAATGAATCATTAGATGCGTGGTTTAAACGAGTAAGTAATAATAATCCTGAAGTCGAAAAACTAATCAGAGAAAAGAAATTTATTTTTGGAGGACGAATTTTAGCAAATAGAGGTTTGAATTCTAAAAATAAAAAAATTACTTATTCAAATTGCTATGTAATCGCTCCTCCACAAGATAATCTTGAGTCTATTTTTGAATGTGGATCTAAGCTAGCTCGTACTTTTAGTTATGGAGGTGGATGTGGAATTGATATTTCAAATCTCCGCCCAACAGGATCTAAAGTAAACAATGCAGCAAAAACAACATCTGGTGCAGTTAGTTTTATGGATTTTTATTCATATATTACTGGATTGATTGGGCAATCTGGTAGACGGGGTGCATTAATGATTTCTATTTCTTGTGATCATCCAGATCTTGAAGAATTTATTGAACTTAAGTCAAATTTAGATAAAGTTACAAAGGCTAATATTTCTGTTAGAGTTAGTGATAACTTTATGAAATCTGTCATTAATGCAGAAACTTTGATTCTTAAGTTTATTACGGATACAGGAGAAGTTATAACTAAAGAAGTTGAAGCTTATCCTATTTTTAGAAAATTAGCAGAGATGAATTGAGATTATGCAGAGCCTGGAATTTTATTCTGAGATGCTATTAAAAATTGAAATCTTCTCTCAAATAATCCTGATTTTTCTTTTGCAGGTGTAAATCCTTGTGCTATGTAAGTGATTGATAATCAAATAATTATATCAATCTTTGGCTCAAGTAAAAAATTGGGCAAAATCGGTGAATTCTAACCAATTCAAAGAGGTAGAATTTGTTTATTAGCAAATTTATTACTATTTTTGTTGTATGAAAATACCGAGATAATTTCCTAAATTACGAAAGGTTAGGAAATATTGTAACGCATAGTGAGTGAATAAATATAATCTCACCACGAGTGCCCAATACTAATTTACTATGATAATATATAAAGTAACTAATAAAATTAATAACAAAATTTACATTGGTCAAACTATTAATTCTTTAGAACATAGAAGAAAGCAACACGAAAAAGATTGTAGACGAAATAAGTACTATAATAATCGTTTTCATAATGCACTTATTAAGTATGGATTTGACAATTTTATCTGAGAATGTCTTTGTGAATGTGTTTCTATTGAAGAATTAAACAGTAAAGAACAGTATTATATTTCTGAATATAATACAACAGATAAAGCTTTAGGTTATAATTTGAAGTTTGGAGGAAATAATGGAGGTAAATGTTGTGATACTACAAAAGTTAAGATTAGTTTAAGTAGTAAACAAAAGTGAACTAATCCTAAAATTGCTTCTAAAATGTTAAATGGCCTTAGAAAAGGGACTGAAACTGTTAAACAAAAAGGTTTAAAAAATTATGTACTTCGCAAATGTATTTATTGTGATACTGAATTTAAATGTAAACCTTATGATCCCAAAAAGTATTGTAGCTTAAAATGTGCAAATAATGATCCTAAGCATTATTTAGTAGGAGTAAAGGCTGCTTCAACAAAAGTTCAAGAACAGTATCAAAATTCAATACCTACAAAAATACAACAAATTGAAAATTGAATTAGAGAGAATAAATTACTATTACAGAATGTAAAAATGAACAATTTAACTTTTATTCAAGATTTATGTACATTTTTAAATGTAAAAGATCATAGAACTGTTGCAAAAATACTTAATGTAAATAATAAGAAAAATTTAGTTACAAAATTAATAGAAATTAGTAAAAATATATGCTAAACTGGTCTGAATTAACAGACGTATCAGATAACTGTATGGAGGAAACTCCCAGAAATAAAGGATAAAAAGCCTTTATGATAATAAATTGGAAGAGCCCTTGCCGAGCGGAGGGTCGTGTTTGCTCGGAAGTATAAATCTTGCAGAATTTGTTACAGAATATGAAACGTTTGACTTTGTAGGATTTAAAGATACTGTTAAAAAAGCAGTAGTTGCATTAAATGAAGTACTTGATGAAGGTCTTCCATTACATCCTCTTATTGAACAAAGAGAATCTGTTAAAAATTGGAGACAGATTGGACTAGGGGTAATGGGGTTAGCAGATATGTTTATAAAACTAGGTATTAAATACGGAAGTGAAGAATCTATTAAATGGATTAATATGATTGGAACCGAAATGATCTTTTCAGCTTTAGAAAGTTCTAATGAACTAACAGTAAGTAAAGGAGCATATCCAATGTTTAATACAAAAGTTGTAGATACACCTTTCTTTCAAGCACTTAATACTAAAGAAAATAACCTCCGATATCAAGAACTAAGAAGTAATATTCTTTTACGAGGATTATGTAATTCTCAGTTATTAACTTGTGCTCCTACAGGTAGTATTGCTACTATGTTAGGAATTTCAACAGGTTGTGAACCTATTTTTGCAACTTCTTATACAAGAAAAACAGAATCTTTAGTTGATAAAGAGAAACTTTATAAAGTATATACTCCAATTATCCAGAATAATTTCATTTCAAAAGGAGTTCCTGAGGATCAATTTCCAGAATATGTAGTAACTTCAGAAAATATTCCTTATATAGAAAGAATCCAAGTTCAAGCTGCTTTACAGAAGTATATTGATGCTTCAATTTCTTCAACAATAAATTTACCTGAATCTGCTACAATAGATGATGTTGAAAGAATTTATAGACTTGCATGAGAGTATCATTTAAAAGGTGTAACTGTTTATAGAGCAGGTTGTAAAAGAGGAGCTATTTTATCTAAGAAACCTACAGGGAGTAAAGAATTAATGAAGCGTCCAGAATCAATTAATGCTAAATTAATTAGATTTAAAAATGGAACTGAAAACTGGATTGCGTTTGTAGGTTTAGTTGATGATAGACCTTATGAAGTATTTACAGGAATTAATAATATTGAGGATTTTCCAATTCCCTCAACTATTACTGAAGGTAAAATTATTAAGGTAAAAGATGAATTTGGTAAACGATATGATTTTCAATATGTTGATAAGTATGGATATACAAATCGTTTAGGTGGATTATCTCGAATCTTTAATCAAGAATACTGGAATTATGCTAAATTAATATCTGCTCTATTAAGAGGAGGAATTGAATTAGATAAAGTAGTTAAGATTATTGATGGTATGCACTTTGAGTCTGATACTTTAAATACCTGGAAGAATGGAGTAAAAAGAGCAATAAAAACATTTATTGTTAATGGAACAGAATCTCATGAACTTTGCCCAGATTGTGGTGACCATTTAATATATGAAGGTGGTTGTACTATGTGCAAGAGTTGTGGATTTAGTCGTTGTGTATAATTGTAAATAATAAAATATTAATAGATTAAAATTTAAGAGATATGAAGACAGAAAGAATCGTTTCCGCTCACGGATTAGAAGGTTATCGTGTAACTGATAGTGGTAAACTTATTGGTAAGAGAAATTGTCAGTTAGTTGGATGCTTAAGTAATGGTTATACTCGATATACTGTTAGAGTAAATAAGAAAACTAAGAGTATTAATGGAGCTCGTGTAGTTTGGGAAAGTTTTTATGGTCCGATTTCTAAAGGCTTTGAGATTGACCACATTAATGGAGATCGAAGTGATAATCGTTTGTCTAATCTTAGAGTAGTAACTCATAAGGAAAATATGGCAAATCCTATTACTCGTGCTAGAATGGGTAAACCTCGTAAGCGTTATTCAGTAAAATATGAAAAAGTATAGTGAAGAATTTCGTGATGCAATGACCGATGTTGAAGTAGTTAATATTTCTAAAAATACTCTTCCAGAGTATACTGAAGAATGAGATGCTGGTTGTGATGTTAGAGTCGACTTTAGTAGAATAACTTCAGATGAACCACTAAAAACAAAAGGAGATTGCCAATTTCTATTTGAAAACGAAGTTAATCCATTAAAATCTTTTATTCTTGAACCTAGATCTCGAGCAATTATACCTACAGGTTTATTTGTTTGTATTCCAAAAGGATATGAAATACAAGTACGCCCAAGATCTGGTTTAAGTTTTAAGGTTGGTCTTACTTTAATTAATTCTCCAGGTACAATTGATGCAAGATATCGGGACGAAGTAGGTTTACTTGTTGTTAATAATGGTTCTGAACCTGTTGTAATAACAGATGGAGAACGTATTGGACAGCTAGTACTTAAGCGTGTTGAATTTATTAATTGGATTGTAAAACTTTCTGTTAAAGAATTCTCTGATCAATCTGATAGAGGTGGAGGAACAGGACATTCTGGAGTAAATTAAAATGATTTTAAACTATGATTTACTAAAATTAGAATCTGAATTACTTTCATTTCAACTAGATTCTAAGCAAAAAGAAGTACTTGAATCAGCTCTAAACTATATTAAAAGTGATATTAAGATTAATTCTGATACTAAACATTTGTGCATATCAGGTAGAGCAGGTACTGGAAAAACTCAAATATGTGCTTTAATTGTGAAGATATTGAAGGATAATAATATTCCATTTTTGGTAATTACTCCTACAAATAAGTCAAAGAACGTAATAGCTTCTGTAGTTGATTCAGAAGCTATTACTGTTCATAGACTATTAAGTTTATCTCCACAAGTTGATATACTTGAATTAGATCTTAAAGAGTTAAACTTTATACAAAAAAATGCTATATATTTACAATATAAAGCAGTTTGGATTATTGATGAATGTAGTATGGTTAATGATAATTTATATAAATTAATTATTGATCAAGCTACTGATCATCAATGTAAAATTATATGGCTTGGAGATGAAAAACAGTTAAGCCCTGTAAGTCAAAAACAAGTATCTAAAACATTTAGAAACTCTACTAAATATACTTTAGATAAAGTATACCGTCAATCTTCAGATTCTCCAATTGGAAAAATATTAGAAACGTTACGTTCTAATCCAATTAGTAGATTTGAATCTACTCCAGATAGTGATTCTGGATCTTTAAAAGTATACAATAATATTCGAGAAATGTTAGAAGAGCATTGCTATCTATTTAAGGTTGGAATGAATCTTGAAGATCAACATATTATAAAATTAGTCACATATACTAATAAAAGGATTGAAGCTTTAAATCAAATTATTAGACATTTAGTTTTTAATGATGATGAGGAGTATCATTTTGGAGAGGTCTTAACTGGGTATGATTCTTGTATGTATAAAAATCAAGGTATTATTGAAAACTCATCTGATTATTTAGTTAGAGAAGTTGAAGATACTACATTTCAAGGATTAAAAGCATATAAATTAACTTTATATGATCCTTCTAAAGAGTGTGATATTGAGATTACTATAATTTCAAGATATAATAGTAGTTATGATATTGCTAATTTAGCAGCTCGAATTGATAATATGAGAGTTAAAGCTGTAAAAAGTAAAAATGGCAAAGATTGGAGAGCTTATTATCAATTTCGAGAAGCGTTTCTTACTCCTTTTGATTTAGTACATGAAGGAAGAGTTATAAAGAGGAAATCTTTAGATTATGGATATTGTATATCTGCACATAAATCACAATCTTCTTCATATTTAGCAGTATTAGTGGATATGGAAAATATTTTGCAATGTACAGATCCTGAGGAATTACGGCAATTACAATATGTAGCTTTATCTCGAACTACTAATGATATATATTTATATCAAAGATAATATGACAAATTACTTCTTTAAAAGAGACAATAATAATAAGATTCGAGTAGTTCAACTAAATTTAAATGAACATACTGATATTCAATCGAATGAAAAATTCTATTCAATAACTGGAGAAACTGGCGTATTGAATGGAAAAATGGTTAAACGACCTTTAGTTACTATTGAACAAGGTAAAGTTAAAAGAACTGTCAAAGAACAAGCTGAATTACAATATAATAGCTTATGCAATAGCTATTTAGATAAAGGGTATAAATCTCAAGAGGAACTTAAAATAAAAGATATAACAGATGAATCAGAAGTAGATTTAAAAGTTCCTAAACAGAATACCGACGCAAAAGGAAACTTAAAGCCTATGTTGGCTCTTAGTGTTGATAGTCTCCCAAAATCTAAACAAAATATATTAGACAATAAATGATATGCTTCAACTAAGCTAGATGGAGTAAGGTGTCTAATGTATTATAAGGATAAGGAAGTTTATACTTCTTCTAGAGGAGGTAAAGATTATGATACTCCTACAACTTATATTCGTAAGAATACATTCTTAAATCAATTTTTTAGTAATAATCCAAATGTAATATTAGATGGAGAATTATATATTCATGGAAAGCCTCTATCTTATATTAGTGGAATTGTTAGATTACAAGATCTTTGTGAAAAACACAAAGAACTTCAATATTATGTTTATGATATAGTTGATGAAACTAAAACTTTTCAGGAAAGACTAAAAATTCTAACTGAGTTAGATAAATGTATGAGTTTAAGTTCTATTATTCCTAATAAAGTTGTAGTAGTTAATCACGAAAATGTATCTGGAAAAGATGCAATTATTCAACTTCATAATCAATATGTATCTGAAGGTTATGAAGGTTTAGTTATTAGAGATCCAAATGAAAAATATAAATGTGGGGCTCGAGATAAACGAATGCTAAAAGTAAAAATGTTCCAGGATGATGAATTTGAAATAACTGGAATGACTGATGGCCTTCGAGAAGAGGATTTTGTTTTTAATATGAAAACAAAAGAAGGATATCCATTTGAAGCTAAGCCTATGGGAGATAGAGCTTTAAAGAAGTGATATCGAGAAAATATAGACAAATTAATAGGACAAATGGGTACTGTAAAGTATTTTGGATATACTGCAACAGAAAACGCAGTCCCAAATCTCCCTGTATTCAAAAGTCTACGAGATAAAACCGATTTATAATGAAACTTACATTAAAACAACTTAAAGATCTAATTTCAAGTTATCGTACTGCTCTAAATGAAGCAGAGAACTTTGAAAGACTAGGTTTTGATATTAGAAGTAGTGAGATGTGGTATTATTTAGAACATGCTCTTGATATAGCTTTAACGTTGTATTTTGGAGAGAATGTTTCTGAAAAAATATGGAATTTTATTTTAAATGATTCTGTAAATGAATTTGCTACTATTGAGGAATTATTTGAATTTGTATCAGATAAATATTCAGAATTAGTTAATAAAGATACAGCACTTACACTTGATCAACTTCAAACATTATTTCCTCAGGAAGAAATGTTTAAGTATTTTGATAAAGTAATTAAAGAACAAACTAAACAAAAAGAAAATGAAACAACCGTTTAACCTATCTCAAGAAAAAATTGATCAACTTTTTCGACATTGTATATTCGATCTAACTCCAAAAGCTATAGGTAATAAATATATGTATTATCATACTTCTGATAACGCTTATCGATATAGAATTCAATGGACTGAAAAAGATGATAGATCTTATCATTCTTATCCATGTAGCGATATTACAGAAGATCTTTTTGAATCAGATAACTTAAAATTTAGGATAATTATATATCGTACTTTTGAAGATACTGTATTTGGAGCGTATCCATGTACTAGTATTGCTCTTGAAGTATCTGATTTAGATTTTGAAGAACTTCAAAAAGTTAAATTAGAAATATATAATACATATAAGGAATTTTATAATGATTTATTAGAAAGTGCTCCTTGTGAACTTTCATCTATTGAAGCACATCCTAGAGTTATAAAACCTAATGAATAAAGAAGAGATTAAGGAATTAAAAGAGAACAAGGATATTAAGTATATTTATAAAATTCCTTGTTCTCTTTTTGAAACTGATCTTTTAGTTATCATTGGAAACATTAAAACCAAATATGATAAAGAAAAACATTGTTTATATTTTTCTTTTGAAGATTGGTTTCAAAGAACTGATTGTGGGGATCTTTTACCATATGTATGTTCTACACTTAATAAAAAAGGAAAGATAAAAGAATATCTTAATGTTTATGTAAAACCTGATTTAGTTAAGTTTAGAAATTATATTATTAAAGATCCTAGTATTACTCCTTTAGAAAAGTATATAGAAGTTAATTGGGCATTACAAATTCTTAGAGAGTTTAAAGTAAATCGTCCAGATGTGTTTTCTAGAGAATCTAATCTTGAAGAACTTATGAAAAATAAGTACCAAAAAGATTTAAGTACTTTTCTAACAGAAGTCCATCCTATGTATATAAAGCAATTTTATGACAAAAAATAAATTAACAATAATTGTAATGGTTGGACCTCCAGCTAGTGGCAAAACTTCGTGGTCTAAAGAGTTCGTGAAGGGAAAGTCTACTTGGATTCGGGTGAATAGGGACGATCTCCGACTTATGTGCGGTGATTATTGGATTCCGTCTCGGGAAAAGTTAATTAATACTCTTGAGGAAACAACTATTACCTCTGCTTTAGAGCAAGGTTATAACGTTATAATTGATGCTACTAATCTTAACCCTAAAACTAGGGCTAAATGGGAAGAAATTGCCTCAAATTTCGATGCAAATATTGAATATAAGGAAATAGTTATTCCATATAAAGAAGCTGTTAAACGGGATAAAAATAGGGATTTACAAGTAGGTGAAGATACAATACGTATATTTTATCGAAAATATTATCCTGAGCTACTAAAACAAGAATTAGACGAAATATAATATGAAATATATACTTATTGAGTGGCCTGAAGTTCAAGAATTAATGAGTTATGATGATTTTGATTGTCATGCGCATCTTGTTAATGATGAAGGTTGAATTGATCAGTATGGCCCTTCTTCATACTTTGTAGAAGAGGATTGATTAAAAAAGTTAAAGAAATGTTAAGAATATATAATATTTATATCCAGATATACAATAAATTGTGTTTACTCAATAATATAGTTCTACAGGAAAATTTATTGTATTTAACACTAATACTACAATCTTATGTCCACTAGATCTAGAATAGGAATGATAAATCCATATGGTAGTGTTAGTTCAATTTATTGTCATTTTGATGGATATCCAGAAGGTGTTGGGAAAACTCTACATGATAATTGGAATGATATAAACGATATTATTGAACTAATTGCTAATGGAGATATATCTTGCTTAGGAACAGATTTAGATACAACAAGTTTTTATGCTGATGGATCTAGTGCAATTATATCTCCAACTGAAGAAGATTACTATAATTTAGATCCAATAATGATTGAGTATCATTATTTATATAAAAATGGAGAATGGATATGTAAGGAAGTAAATCTTAAGGAATATTTTAATGAAAGCTCGAGTTAAGAATTTTGATGTAGAGGTAGAACCTATGACTAAATATGAATTTTATGATAGAATTAAAAAAATTCAGTTACAACATCCTGAAAATAAATGAGTCAAAGGTTATTATATTAACTGAAATGGATATAAATTCTGGTTAATGGAAGAAAATTTTAATAAATTATATGAAATAATAGAATGTTAATCCGAGGTAAAACTGTATATGTTTATGATATTGAGATATTTCCAAATGTATTTCACTGTACAGTAAAAAATTCTGAAACAGGAGAATATTTATATTTTGAAATTTCTGAAAGACGAAATGATCTTCTAAAACTAGTTGATTTCTTTTGAACTATTCAAGAAGAACCTCAAGATGGCATTTGAGCAAAAAACTATACTACAGATCTACAATTTTTTACAGATAAAATATTTTGTGGATATAATAATTTACATTATGATAATCCTATAATTAATTATATTATTGATTATCATAAGAAATTGTCAACACTTGATTATCTTAGTGTTTGCAAGTCTTTATATAATCTTAGTAATGAAATTATTAGATCTACAGATGGTAACTTTACTTCTTGGAGTAAATGGAAATATAAAATTTATTTTGAAACCTTGGATTTGCTTACAATGTTATATTCTCAAAAATTGAGAGTTGGGTTGAAGGAAATGCAAGTAACAATGAAATTTCGTTGTGTACAAGAGTATGAAGGAGACTTCCAATCTTGGCTTCCTGCATCTGAAATTCCAAACATGATTAGTTATAATGTTAATGATGTCGATTCTACTGAAGAATTATTAAATCGATGTAAAAGAGATATTGATTTAAGAATTGCTATTGAGGATGAATATGGAGTTAAGGTACTTAATAAGGATGGTGTAAACATTGGTATGAAAATTATTACTCAGAAATATCTTGAGAAAACTGGTCAGACCTGGAAACAGATTAAAGACTTACGTTCTCCTTGTGATATGATTGATTTGAGTAAAGTTATTCTTCCAATTGTTAAATTTGACACTCCTATTCTTCAGTCTGTATTAGAAGAAATGAAGAAGCAAACAGTATCTCCAGGAAGAAAAGGATATGAAAAACATTTTATATTAGACGGTCTAGAGTATTGTGTTGGAGTTGGTGGTAAAATGTATGCCACATAATCGAGAAAAAACGGGGAAGGAGTTGTATATTTAGATAATTTTTCGTATATTTGTGTTTTAATAATTAAAACAATATATTATGCGAAATCAAAAATATTTAAAAAACTTTAATTCACAGCAAATCGTAGAACTGAATACAAGTGGATTAAATTTAAAGGAAATTAGTAAAATAATCGATATTCCTGAAAGAAGGTTAGGAGAACTTTGTAAACAATATAATTTAAATATCAAACGTCGTTTTAAATATTTAATAAATGATAACTTTTTTGATAATTTAGATTCAGAATCAAAGTTTTATTTATTAGGATATTTTATTGCTGATGGATGTTTACAACTAGAAGAAAAATTTAAAAATAATAAAAAGTATTCAGAAAGTTATAGGTTTATGATTAATGTATCTATTGATGATGAAGATGTTATAAAGTTATTTCAAAAAGATATTTCTCCAAATAAGCCTTTAGAATATTATGATAATCAAAGTGGAGTAAAATCTAGAAAGAAACAGGTACATTTACGATGAAGCTCTAAACATATGTTTAATACTTTAAGTAAATATAATATTAAGCCTAGAAAAACTTATGATAATTACTTTTTATTGCCAAAGTATATAGTCCAACATAATTTATTTAAACATCTTGTAAGAGGTTTAATTGATGGAGATGGTTATATTGGTAAAGGTCATATTCAGATATGTTTAAATTCTAAATACTTTGCTAAACAGGTACTATATAATTTTAAGACGTATAAGTATTTTACTAAATATAATTTAAAAGAAATACGAGGAAAGACTTGTAAGTACTATAGCTTAACATTATATGGCGGAAAAAGATTCATAGAAGAATATTTTGCTAATAATATAAATTGCGAATACTATCTAAAAAGAAAATACTATAACCCCGTGCTAACCTTATAGATTGCGAAAGGCTGTAAGGTAGTGTAGAGCGTAGGAGATGAATAAATATAATTCTCCCAAGAGTTCTCGACAGTAGTAATACTGAAAAGGTACGCCGAACTTATGTGAACTACAATAACATAAGAAGTAAAGGATAAAAAGCCTTTACGATAACAAAAATGATACATTCTGTTAATAAACCTGAGGAAATAATACCTAATGAAAATCAGATACTCAGTGATGTAGATGTAGCTTCTCTATATCCTAGTATGATTATAGAACATAAGTTTTATCCCCAACATTTAGGTAAAGAGTTCCTTGAAGTTTACTCTCAAATTAAAGATGAACGTATTGAAGCTAAGCATAATGGCAATAAAGTAAAGAATGAAACATTAAAATTAGCTCTTAATGGATTAAGTGGAAATTTGCAAAATGAGCACAATTTTTGCTATAGTCCATTTACTGTTATGCAGATTAATTTTAGTCTGGCTATATAGTAATATATAGAATAATAAACTCTTTTAATTGCTGGAAGCCTAAAAGTAAAGTTACTCATGGTAATCAGCAGCTAAGTAAAATTATAATAAATGTATAAAAACAAAGAACTTAATTGAGAAAATGATGAATTTAAAGTAATTAAATTTGATTTAGAAAAGTATGAGAAGATGAATAGAAAACATTTGTATTATATTATAGAATGTAAGCATTGTCATTCTCAATTTTCTCGTAAAAAAGAATCTCTAAAAGGTATTATTCATTGTCCAAAATGTTGTCATGCTAGAAATGGTAGTATTTTAACAACAAGATTATATAATATGTTTATTCATTATGTAAATAATGCAAAACAAAGAAATATTAGTTGAGATTTATCTGATTTAGAATTTAAAGATTTAGTTCTAGGAAAATGCTATTATTGTGGAGATTTTCCTAAACATACAAAAACTACAACTTGGAATGGTATTTCTGAGGCAGTTAATGGTATTGATAGAATTGATTCAAATATTGGATATATAAAAGAAAATTGTGTATCTTGCTGTTGGACATGTAATAAAATGAAAAATAATTTTTCTCAGAAGGAGTTTTTAGAAAAAATAAATAAAATATATTGTAATTTTAAAAGTTCAACGACTATCCCGCAAGGGAGTACATCACAAGCTAATGGTGATGGAAATGGAGAGAATCCTAAAAAATAGGATTAAGATATAGTCTTAACTATATAGAAATATATAGAAGTTCATAAGAGAACTGTATAAAAAGTTGCGTTTTTATATGAAAATTTGTAGAATTAATGGTCAGCTTCTATTATTAATGTTAGCTGAGAAGCTAATTGCAATAGGTTGTAAAATTGTTCAAGCTAACACTGATGGCTTATTTGTTCTGCGCCCAAAAGACAAGGAAGTTGAGTTTCAAAACATTTGTAGAGAATGGGAAAAGTTAACAAAGTTAACTTTAGAGGAAGATCGTTTTGAAGCTATGTATCAATATGCAATTAATGATTATCTTGCAGTAAAGGAAGGTTATTCTGAAACAAAAGATCCTAAGTTACTGAAAAAGAAAGGAATGTTTATAGATGAAGTTAAACTTGGAAAAGGAATGGATGCTATGATTATTCCTGAATCTGTTAATAAATGTTTAGTAGATAAAGTCCCTGTTGAAGAAACAATTAGAAATTGTAAGGACATTAATAAGTTTATTACCTATCAGAAAGTAAGCAGAGATTATTCAGTTGAATATGATGGTAAATTAATTCAAAGAATTAATAGATATTATATTTCTAATGATGGACCATGGTTATATAAATGTAAGGTAGATTCTAATAATCACCGATCAAATTATATTAAACTATTAACTGATTCTGGAGTTACTATTATGAATACTATTGAAAAAGATCAACCAATTCCAAGTAATATTAACTATAGATTTTATATATCAGCTGCTAATAAAATTGTTAGTTTCTTTAAAAATAAACAATTAACTTTATTTTAAACAGAAAACTCTTAAAATTAATAATAAAATAATGAAATTATTATTTTTCCATTCATCATGGTGTGGACCTTGTAAAGCATTAACACCTATTGTAGAAGAATTAAAATCAACATATGATATATGAGATATAGATGTTGATGAAGCAGAAGATACTACATTAGTAAAGTATAAAATTCGTAGTATTCCTGTACTGATATTAGAAGATAATCAAGGAAAAGAACTTTGGAAACATGTAGGAAGTATTTCTAAAGTCGATCTCGAAAATAAGCTTAAAGAATATGAGACTAATTAAACCATCTATAGAAATACTTGAACAAGAACCTGGAATAGAAGGAATCCATAAACAAATTGAGAAAGCAGGAAGAACCGCATATAAAAGTGAAAATTATATTACAGAAGGTTCTGCGGAAAAGTTTGTAAACATGATTAAAAATAAGAATCATGGAGCTTGTCTAGAACATGGTACTGTTTATCTACTCTGTAAAGACTCTTTATTTATACTTATAGGAGAAAAGTATGAAAATAATAAGTATTCTAATGTAGTATGGCACGAATTTGCTCCTGGACATAGAACTGCAGTTTACATAACAACAAACTATAGAGTATTGTATGAAAATAATTGGCTAGATGATCTTCAATATCTTTGCGAACCTACTGAATATCATGAAAAAAGAATTACTGTAAAGTTTATACTTCCTATTTCTATAAGTAGAGAATTTTTAAGGCATAGAATATTTTCATTTATGGAAATGAGTACAAGATACTGTAATTTTAATAAAGAGAAGTTTAACAATGAAATCACATTCATTATTCCGTATTGGTCATCTCTAAAAGAAGCTAGGTATGTTTATTGGGATGGAGACTATGTAGAAGATACTACTCCAGAATCTTTACCACATACTATTCTAAAACACGTTGTGGGAGATAATGACGATGTGTTTTTATCAGTATGTGAAAATGCTGAATTATGTTATAAGCAACTAATTAACTCAGGAAGAACTCCACAGGAAGCTAGAGAAGTCTTACCATTATGTACTAAGACAGAACTAATTATGACTGGAACTATTGAACAATGGAAAGGATTCTTTAAATTACGTAGCTCATTATATGGAGCAATAGGAGCTCATCCTCAAGCAGCAGAACTAGCAGATAAACTGTATATACAGTTTAAGGAGAAAAATTATATTTAAAATGAGCCATTATAAAGAAACAGTACAGTATGATCATATAGATGAAGAACAAGAACATTCTTTTAGACATCTTTATGCAGATTGAAATTCTAAAACAAATACTGTAACTGTATGAAATAAAGAAGGTATAGTTATATATAGTGGATACGATGATGAAGCTAAAGCTTTAGGTTGTTTATTATCTAATATTAGATGTCAAAAAATCGATAAATTTCCACATGAAGATTAAAAAATTATAAGATATGCAACTCATTAAAGCATGTAAAGAATTAATGATTAGAGAGCCCTTTTATGGGCTCTTTCTTCTTAATTTAAATAAAGAAATATCTGATACATATGTAGATACAGCTTGTGTTTCTAGAAATGGAGTAAATTCTAAACTAGTTATAAATCCTAATTACTGAGATAAATTAACTGACAATCAGCAGTTAGGTTTATTAAAACATGAGCTAATTCATATATGTTTTAACCACATGTTTATTGAATCAGAACTTCGAATTAGTGATCATAAATTATTTAATATTGCTTGCGATTTAGTTTGTGATCAATACATAAAAGATGTTCCTGATAATATGTGGGATCAACTAAAAGACAAATATCCTGATTTAGTAAAAAACTTAGAAAAGGATAAAGGTGCAAAATATTATTATGAAGAGCTAATAAAATATGCACAGAAAAATTCTCAGTCTGGACAGAAAGGGCCAGGTAATGGGAATAGAGGCACAACACAAGGTCTTGATGGAATTAGCGGAGGAGCTGATGATCATAAGTCTTGGAAAGAATATCAGAATCTTGATGAAGCAGGAAAAAAACTAATGCAAAATCAAACTGAGCATCAATTAAAAGAAGCAGCTACAGCTACTACTAAAAGTAGAGGTAGTATTCCAAGAGAATTTCAATCAATAATTGATGCATTATTTAAAGTAGATCCTCCTATATTTAATTGGAAAATGTATTTCCGAAGATTATTAGGAAATTCATTCAAAACTTATACAAAAAAATCTCTTCGAAAAGAGTCTAATAGATTTGTTGGAAGTGCAGGAATTAAAGTAAAGCATAAACAACACATCCTTGTTGGAATTGATACATCTGGATCTGTAAGTGATTCAGAATTACAAGATTTTTTTAGTGAGATCTATCACATATATAAAACTGGGTCTATGGTAACTATTGTAGAATGTGATGCCGATATTCATAAAATATACGAATATAAAGGAAAGTTTGATGGAAAAATTACAGGTAGAGGAGGAACTGACTTCAAGCCTGTAGTAGATTATTATAATGCTAATCTAAATAAATATACTACTTTAGTATTTTTTACGGATGGTTATGCTCCATTAGACACATTCAAACCTATGCGACAAATGATGTGGGTTATTACAAGTAATGGGTATAAAACCCAAAAATATCCAGGACATACTATTTTTATACCATAAAATATGAAGAAAAATATAAATACAATTAATATTGAAAAATTAAAAACATTAGCTAGTTATATTATTGATAATAATAAACGATTATATAATGAGCATAAAAAGACTACTGCAATTGAAGTAGTAGGTGAATCTGGTTTAGGTAAAACTTCTGCTATCATTCAGTTAGCTCAAGAAAGAGGAATGGACTGTATTAAACTTAATCTTTCTCAGTTAGAGGAATTAGGTGATCTTATTGGTTTTCCAATTAAAGAGTATTATGTTTGTACAGAGCGTCCTAGACTTGATAATGATGGAATGCCTGTTGTAGAAAATGAAATAGTAATTAAGGATGAGGAATGTCTTTGGGTATCTGCAGATGTACTAGATTCTTATATTGCAGAGGGTTATAGAATTAAAGACAATATATCTCGAATGGGATACGCCCTTCCTGCATGGGTTCCAACTAATCAAAATCCTAATGGAACTATTTTAATTCTTGATGACTTTAATCGTGCGGATTAAGAAATATATTGTAAAGTTTTGTTTCCTTGAATAAATTTAGTATCTTTGATATAAAATTTAAAAAATATGGAAAAATTAACATTACAAAAGATTAAAGTTTATAAAAAAGTTTGTGGAATTTACAAAATAAAAATTCACAATAAAGAATATATAGGAAGTTCAAAAAATATTCAGCATAGATTAAGACAACATTTAACTACTTTAAAACAAAATAAACACCATAATCATACTATGCAAAACTTGTATAATAAATATGGAATTGATAATATTTATTTTGAAGTTATAGAAATTTGTCTTGAGGAAAATAGAATTAATAGAGAAAAATACTATATAGATAGTATTAAACCTTATATAAATCATATTTTAGATCCTGAGAATATCATTAGAGATGAAGAATATAAACATAGAATAAGTATTTCTAAAAAGAAATATTATGAAACACATTCTCCAGTTAATATAAAAATGGTATATCAGTATAATTTAGAAGGAAAATATATTCAAAGTTACAAATCAATAACAGATGCGGCTAGAGCTACTAACCAAGATACTACTGCAATATGTAGTGTATGTAATAATCGTAGTTATACTGCTGGTGGATATAGATGATCATTTGAATTAAAAGAAAATCTTTCTAAACTAAAAAAGAAATATAAGAAAATACCTGTTATTCAATATTCACTTGATAATGTTTTTATTAAAGAGTGAGATTCAAAAACAGATGCTGAAAAAGAACTAAAAATTTGTAATATATCTCGCGCTATAAGAAAAAATCTTACTGCAGGAGGATATAAATGAAAGTATAAAATCTAGAGGTCCGCATAAAATAGCGTGAATTGCTGGAAAAGCCTGAGGAGGTCAATCAGCAGCTAAGCTAATTAGTAATAATTAGAAAGTTCAACGACTAGTACATGGAGTCCAGGAATGGATAGTAAAGTACCACGAGTGCGCTACACTATTTATATAGTGATGATATAGTCTGAACTACGTTATAACCTAAGAAAAGACGTAGAAGTATAGGATAAAGAGCCTATACGATAACAATAATGCCTAGATTTATACAAGCTACCATGGAGTTGGTGGACAGAGGCGAATATATAAGTTGGTCATTACCTCCTAATTGTACTATTATATTAACTTCTAATCCTGATAATGGTGATTATAATGTTAATTCTATGGATAATGCCCAAAAGACTCGATATATTAGTTTCGAATTAGGTTTTGATAAAGATGTATGGGCTCGTTGGGCTGAGAAAGAGGGTATTGATGGTCGTTTTATCAATTTCGTATTATCTTATCCTGAGATTATGAACAAGGAGGGAGGAGTACAAAAAGTTAATCCTCGAAGTTTAGTAACTTTTGCTAATACTATTTCTGGATTTAAAGATTGGTCTGATACAAATACTTTAGGTTTAATTCTTAATATTGCCCAAGGATGTTTTACATCTGAAGAAAACGTTATTGGAAACTTATTTACCACATTTATTGCTAATAAGTTAGATAAATTAATGGACCCAGATACAATGTTAAATAAAGATTGGGATTATGTTAAAGGAGAATTAGCAAAACAAGTATATGATGGTACTAACTATCGTGCAGATATTGCTGCAGTTTTAACAACTCGATTCTGTAATTTTGTAAATCTATATCTTGATACAAAAGGTAGTAAAACAGAAGTAGCTGTTGATAGAATTCTTAAAATTATTGAGCATGATAAGATGTTATTTTCTGAGGATTTGATTTTCAGTTTAATTAAAACTCTCCAAAAAAATCATCCTACAAGATGCAATAAATTGTTATTAAATCCTAAAGTAGCTAGAAAATTAATATAATATGTTATTTAATTTAAATAATACAAAATTAAGAATAGTTGTTTGTGACTATTATAGAAGACAAGGAAACAGTGGTAATAGTTCCTATTATAGTTATAATAACACAAGTAATACTTGCCTTGCAGATATGATTGTTATTTATGATGTTAATGGGAGTAAAAAACATATTGGAGACGATTGCTATTATACTAGTCCTTTTTGTGCAGAAAAAGTATTTGGTATGTATTTAGGAGATAACGATAGTATAGAAACTATCATTTCTTCTAAAACTTTAACAAGTCTAACTGGAGTAAAAAGAGTATATTTTGATCCTAAATCTAAATATCCTCGATTTAAACTAAGTGAAGCTACTACTATAAAACGTAGTTTAACTGCTGCAAAAGCAGATGTTTGTATACTACCAAAAGTACAATATGATACATATAAACCTCAGTATAGTTCAGGAGGTGCTCCAAGAGATAAAAACATTAAATTATATTATTCTCCATCAGAAGATACTTATTATCTAATTGATCATAAACCTGGAGCTTGTTATCAAAGCAGCAGTAGTAAAGACTTAAACAACTTTATTAATAAAGCAATAAATACTAGCTCTTCAGATCCTCTTGAACAATTTGCTTCAGCTGTAATGTCTGAAGGAATTATTCCTGCAGACTGTACATTATTTTATTCAGGCAAATGCTGTTTCTTTACAAATAATTCAGAGTATGAGCAAGTTAATAATATTTTAAATAATTATATGAAAGTAATATATGATACAGAATTAGATAAATTTGTAAGTAATAATTTATCTAATCTCACAGATGATGACCTTAAATCTTTATCTGGAATGTTAGGATCTCAAGATCCTACTGTTGTAGGTATGGGTATTAAATTACTCTCTGGATATAATATTCCAGATTCAACTTGTTCTGTAGGTATTCTACTTATGAGTAACTGGAGTACTATTACAAGTAATCCTGCTTTTAAAAGTGTAGGATTTCAACAAATTTTAAATACATTAGGAATTTCTGAAAGAGAGGTTTATAGTGGCATTACTGATAATATTATAAATAAACTTTATAAAAGTAGTACAAATGATGCAGATAAAGAAAAGGCTAGAAAGATAGTTATAGACAAACTCAAGAAAAGTTTTGAAAAGAAATGGGCTGAACATAAGTCACAACTTGATGCTATACCTATGAATTTCGATTTTACATTAGAATAAGTGAAAAATATCATAGCTATTCAAGGTTTTAAAGGAAGTGGAAAAGACGAAGTTGCTAAATATCTAAACTATTTATTAAATACTCCAACTTGTTTACATTCTTATAGTATTGCTTCCGCATTAAATTTTATTCCTATACCGTTTATGATTTCAAAGCGTTGAAAGATAGTACATTATGCAGATAAACTAAAGGAAATGTTATCTATTATGATGAATGTAGATAAGAGTAAGTTTGATGATAGAGAATTTAAAGAATATTATCATTTTGATTTTCAGAAGTTTTTACTTTACGATAGTAGAGTAAAAACTTTTGGAAACGAACCTACAGATAAAGTATTTGCTAGAGAATTAAAAAAAGAAAATAGAAATTTAGCTATAGAATATAATTTATCTATTAGACAAATATTACAATATTTTGGTACAGATATAATGCGTAAATATTTTGGAGATAAATTATGAATATATTCAACACTTCAAAGTGGAAATAAAAATAATATTGTAATTGCAGATCAAAGATTTGCAATTGAAAATGAAGTAGTAAAAAAATACAATGCCTTTATTATTCATGTAACAAGAAAAGGTTGTAGTATAGGTTTACATTCTTCAGAAAGAGAACTAGATACTCTTTATAAAAAACATAAATTTGATATATCGTTAGTAAATAATGGTACATTAAAAGAATTATTTAATAAATGTAAAAATATTGTATATGGCTACTGAAATTAAGTTTTGTAAAAACTGCGCAGATAATAAAATTACACATGAGTTTCAAGATGAAAAATACGGAAAATTTATTCGTGTTTTTAATATTGGAGAGAAATCAGGTACTTCTACTTGTACCATTTGTAATGGTGGTAAAAAAGCTAAGAAATAATGAATAAAATTATATATAAATATCCTCTAGAATTTACTTGTCCTCAAACGATTAAGTTACCTAGTAGTGCAGAAATTTTATATGTTGATAGCCAAAGAAATACACCTACAATTTGAGCTATAATAGATACAGATGATAAATCAACAATAGAGGTTGATGTTTATATAATTAGTACTGGTCAAGCTTTTGATGCTAGTAATAAATTATATGCTGGTTCATGTATGACTGAAAACGGACTCTTTGTTTGGCATATATTTATTGATTACTCTAAGAGCGAAAATATAATATTACCAAGTGTTGATCTTTAAAAAATAAATTGTTTTACTTCTATGAAAAATCCCCTTACTTGCTTAATTGCGAGTAAGGGGATTTCTTTTGCCTCTATCTGCTTATGCGGATAGAGGTTATTTTTTTTAATCTAATTTATCTCCAATATACTTAAGATCACTCATAAATCCAAATGTACTTGTAGCTCCTTCCCAGAGATTTTTATCTCCAGTAATAACAGCTGTACTTTGATTTACAATATTCTTAATAATAGAGTATGCAGGTGGATTTAAGTCTTCTGCAAATTGTGCAACAATATTTTGAATTGGACCATCTTGAAATGATGTATATAAAGCCATAGCTCCTAAGTGTCCTAATGCTCCTAATTCTTCTTTATTTTCTTCTGAAAGGAATACTGCATATATCATCCACATTATTAGACTCATAAATATTAAATCAGTTAAGAATAAATAAAAATTAGCCTTTTTAGTTGGATTAGCTCATAATGCTTTAAATTCATTATAATCCATTTTACCTATAGCTTTTAGAAAATCAATCATAGAATAAGCAATACCTTCAATAAATCTTCCTTGCCATTCTACATAAGGAGTAGCTGTTTCTCCTTCTTTTACATTTGTTTCAAGATCAACTCTTGTAGTAGGTAACCCATTTTCTCCTGTTGATTGAATCATTACATAACGAACTCCATTTTCATCAAATTTTTCTACAAACTTACCTTGATCATAAGTTCCAGGTTTAAGAATCCATTGTTCAAGTTTAGCAGAAAGGAATGTACGGAATTGTAACATCATAGCTCCCATAAACATACTTTTAGCAAGCATCTGAGTATTTTTATCATAGTGTCCAAAACAAAGTTCTGCAAAAGACTTAATACTTGTTGCTTCTCTAACAGTATAGGCTCTAGGTAACGGTTGTCCTTTTTCAATATTTCATCCTTCTTGATTGAATTGCTGTCTATAAGCTTCATATAATCCTTCTTGTCTCTTATAAGCTTCAGAATTTACATCAGCTCCTGCAGCAGTAAACACATCAAAACGTTTATCCTTCTTAAAGTCATATACTAATTCATCATCTGAATTTAAACTATATGCTTCTCAGCATCCATCATGAATCATTTTTGCAATTAATAAGCCCATTCTATGATATACATCAGGAGCTCTATTACAAACATATAACATATCAGAATTAAAGTTCTTAATACCATTACGAGATTGACTGAGTTCTTTTTGAACTATGTCGGCGTCCATATTAGCCATACCAAAGTCTGCATTTAAAGCTTCAACTTTTGTTAAAGTAGCAATACGCTTTGGACTATCTTTAAAGATAATTCCTCAAGCTTCAGCTAAATCCTTTCCAGAAAATTGATCTTTTCCATAAGCATTTGTCATAGCTCTACTAATATGAATTCACATACCTTGCATCATTTCTCGAAGTCCAGATCTTAAGTTAAGACCTAAAGCAGTAGCAGTAGTAAATTTCTTAATTGCAGCTAAAGTTTTATAAACAGGTTGTAAACCTTTATCCATAATAGGTTTATTATAGATATTAACTGTTAGATACTTATCAAGAAATTCAAGTAAGTTTTCTGCTTCTTGTCCATACATTGCTTGATTATACTGTAATGCTATTTTAATTCCTTGAATTTGAGGAATAATATCATTGTATTCTGCTTCTGCAACATATGCATGAATATAGCTTCTTAATAAATCTTCGAGTTGAGTTTCAAGACTATTTATTCCATGATTTGATATAATTTGCTCTCGGGTATCATTTCCAATTTTAAATTTGTTATATACTCTTTGCGCATCTTTAGCAAGATCAAAATCCTTCATTTGTTCCTCAAACAGCCTTAACATATTAGTAACTTCTTGATACTCCATTTTAAGACCTTCTTTAAAACCTTTATTATGGAATTGAGATTTCATAGAACCAATAGTTACAGGAACTTGATAATAAGTACCATCTTCTATTGCTTGTTGATAACGTCCAGGATTTCCTTCAAAACGAAGTTGGTTTACAATTTCTGTAAATGTTTTTATTAATGCTTTTTCTTCTTTAGCTAAAGAACTATCATTAATGTCTTTTAACATAAAATCTTTTGTAATATTACCATTTTCATCTCTTCTAAATAGATTATCAAAATATTTTACTTCTCCACCTATTAAACGGTTTTGATCTTTAAATTTATAAAATTCCTTAAATACTTTTCTAATCTTAGAATCCCAAGCTAATTCTTGTCTACGTATCTTAGTTTCTGTTACTGCAACAATACGTCCAACTTCTTGAGCTGTTAATGAAGGAGAATTATTAATACTTGTAATATTAGTTCCTGCGTGAAAACTACCTGTTACACTAACTCATTTTGCAGGGTCTGGTTCAATATAAACTTCATATCCTCTTACTTTGTTAAGAGCTTTTCCAAGTAACATATAGGAAGTTTGTAAAGGATCATCAAAATTTCATTGCCCAGTATGTATTGCTTTACGCAATCCCTGAGCGTTATCTAGTTTCCTAAGCTCTTCCATTCTATTTTTTAGAAATTCTCCACCTTTAATAACATCATCGGCACTAAATGTAACAGCTCAATTTCCAATATGTTTTAGTTTTTCAGGACCACATATATCAGTAATTGTACTTACCACAGATTCAAGAGTTGAACTAAAGTTTGATCTTTTAAGATTTATAGGAACATTGTGTATTCTACATAATTCTACAAAGTTATCATATAACTTATCAAAATATTGCTCTGAACCAGTTTGTTGCCAAATATTAATACTTTCAATTTTATTAATTCGATAATTTTCATATTTAATAGCATCGCTATTTAGTAATGCCATTACTTTAATTAAGTCAATATTTCCATTTGTCGCAGACATTATTTTATGTTCATCAACATCTCGATTAGCTATTGTTGAACCTAAAATATTTGTTCCCTTTTCAAGTTTAACTGTTTGATGAGTAACATTATTTGTAATAGATACTATTTCTAATACTTTATTTTTTGTAAATACTAGTAAACCTGCAGAAATAAATGATGGATTATTTTCAAATTGCCATTCTCCTTCAATATATTTTTCAATATGTCTACGTAAAAAGTCTCCTTTATATGGATTATCCTTTGCAATATCGTTAATATCCATCGATCCCTGCTGGACATTTATAATATCCTGGGCAATATCAGCTAACTCATTTCCACGTCGCTCATTAATACTTTTTATATAGTCCTCTAACTTTTTATCAAGTTCTTCTTCCGTTTGAGCATATTCTCACCTACTTTTTACAGAATCTTTAGGTTTATATTCATTTCAGAATCTATATTTTCCATATCCTGCTTCAGGAGCAGAAGAACTAATATATTGAACGATTTTTTCTTTATAAAACTTAAAGTTTGCGTTCTTTCTTTGAACTTTTGAAGATAGTTCATAATTAGGAAAGAACTTACTCATAGGTTCTTCAATAGTTTTAATAATATCAAATGAATCTGTTAAACGTCTAATAGGAATAATTTCTCTAACTCTATCATAATATTTTCCAATTGTATTAGATGGATTTACTATAATATTATCAGAATCAATGTATACACTCGATAAATTATCAATTTGAGATAAATTATCATTTCCTGAATTATCTTTTTTATAATCAATATCAAGTTTAACAGGAATAATTCCTACTGTAGCTACATTAATACCTTGTTGTTCTAACATAGCTTTATAGAAGTTTAACTGATATGCTGCACCTAATTTTTTAGTAGAAGCTCATACATTATTTAATAATGCATTTCTAGTTTCATCTCAAGCTCCTACTGCTTTTCGAGATACTTTAAAATCTCGAATATGAGCATTACCATTTTTATCTACAATTAATAAGTCAATTCTACCATTAATTGAATTTAATCCTGCTGCTTTATAAGGTTCAGCTATATCTTCAGAAACAATTGGTATTTCAGTAATGAATTTACAGTCTCTTCCAAATTTTTCTTTAGTGTCTTCTATAAAATCTCTTAATTGGTTTTGTAACAATGATACTTGCTCTTCATTTAATAATTTTGGAGTATATTCTATTTCAGGATTAATTACAGATTCAAAAAGTTTATGTACTTCTGTACCATAATCGGTTAGTTGAGTTCAACTCTTTTGTAGATCCTCCAAATATTTATCTGCTTCGTTCGAAGTCATGCCTTTTTTCATTAGTCTTTCTTTTTCTCTTTTCAGATACTCTTCAAGATTAAATTTTGTAACTAATACTTTAGCTAAATCAAAAGGATCTCCATAGGTTGTAAGGAACTTAGTAACACCCATTGATTTATCTAATTTTAGAGCAATTTCCTTTTCTCCGTCTTCATTTGTTATTTCAAACTCTGTAGCAAGTGATTTATATTTTTTTATAGCTTCACTTATTTTATCTACAGTGACTTGTTGTTGATCTACTTGTAGTGTTGCATCAACATTATCAACTACCATATTTTGAGCGTAGTTGTCAAGAAACGTGTCCAACTCCATTTCGGAGTTGAACACTTTCTTTTCACCGTTTATCGTAATTTCGTATGTACAATTTCTTGCCATTATTTACAATCTTCTTTTATAATATCATCATTCATTAATTTATTCTTGATTGTAGCTACTTTTTGACTAAGTTTATAGTTTTCATGAATAAAACTATCATAGAATGGCATGATTTCTCCACTATTAATAATAGCTTTAAGTTCAGGATTAGTAATTGAAAGAATTTCATCTATAATTTCTAATTCTGCATCAGATTTAATATGTCCATTATAATAGTCTGTAATCATAGTTGCTAAAACTTCTTCATCAAAGTCAGATCCTTTCTTGTTTTTATAATAAGGATTTTGTCGCATTCTATTTCATAATTCAGTATCTTGTATATTACCTAAAATCTTATAATAAGACTCGGCATGCATATTTCTGGCATCTGCTAAATATAGATGTGAGAACTCATGAATTAGAGTATCATCTGTAGCTCTATCAATATTAATATAAATTATTCCTTCTTTAATAAATCCTTTTGCATTTTTAATTGCAGTATCTTCATTAATTACATCCTGATCTGTTACTAATCTTACATTTTGTAAAGAATTTACATTTTTTACTAATTCTGTAATCTTAGTAGACATTGGAGTTTTTAAGTCATAGAATTTGGTTGGTCCGTTATCAAATAAAGTAAGTTGATTTAGATCAGTTCTAACAAAAGCTCCTGAATTAAAGATAATATGTTTTAGAGTTCTAGATATAAGATTTTTAGAAGATATATTAGTATTATTAAACTCGTCTACTAATATGTTATGTTCACCTATTAGTTTATTAGTTACAGCATATACTCTTTGATCATATCCTTCATCAAATAACTCTGCTACACTTTCAGCTATACCTCACTCCGTATAATAGTCAAAATCAATGTAAGAAACAACTTCTTCATTATTTTTATCTGCTTTTGTTTCTGCAACTTCAATAATTTTAGCAATTTTTAAAGCTTCTTCAACAGATATATCTGTTTTGGGAATATTGAATCTTACTTGTCTATATTGCTCATTTCCATTAGATACTAATATTGGTTTAGTAGTGTCTGTAGTTGAATCATTATAGTCTCTATCTAAAGAAGTATTTTCTTCAGATTTAAATCCAATAGTTTCAACATTTTCATTTGCTGCATTGATAAGTACCGCCTCTGCTCTTTCTGCCATACTATCATTTGGATCTCGTTTTAGGAATGTATTTGCAAGTTCTTGTGGATTTTGTTGGTCAATTCAATTATTATAATCAACAACTCATAATGAATTATCTCCACTTGCTACTAAGTCCTCAAACAAACGAGTTAATGAAGCCTGTCCAAAACCATCTTTATTAACAATTAAGTTATATAAATAGAAGGCATTAACAGGATTTAGAGCTCCAAATTCAGGAATCGTAACTTTATTTAAACTATTAAAATCTCGTAAGATTTGTTCATAAAGAGCTTTAGTCTTTTGACTATTATCTATCTGCATCATATTAAATGGAAGTTTATAAAAACCTCTTTCTTTACCTTCTGAATCAGTTTTTAATCCAAAACATAAATATTTAATAAATGCATTATCAGGTAATTTCTCTTTAAGTGTAGGAATAATATAATCCTCAATATACATTCTAAATGAATCAATATTATCCTTACTGTCTAGATTAACTATAAAGTTTTCATCTTTATTAATTAAAATAGAATTTTCTACCTTATATTTCTGATTAACTGGAACTTGAAAACTTAAATTTTTAGTTTTAATTCATGAATCAATTAAGAAATCATCAACATTATTTCTAGTTTGTCTAAATTCTTCTATAGATAACTTACTTCCTCTTTTAGGAGTAGTTTCATCTATAACAATAGATTCAACTTGATTTCTAACTGATAATCGATTAAGAACTTCATTATCAACACTTAGAATATTAAACATTTCTTTGAAGTGTGGAACACTAGCTATAACATCTAATATATTAAATGTAGTCTTAACTTTTTCATAGTTATCAATTTGTTGTAATCTGTATTCTTCATTAGCAGCAAACTTTAGTAGATTAAATTTCTCTCCAATTTCATCTTTAAACTTATCATTAATAAACGTTTCAATTCCCTTAATATAAGAATACTTTCCTCATTTATCTGTAGGAAGTCCTTGATTAATTTTTAATAATCTACCTAGAATTCTAATTTCTTCTGCACCTTTAGCTTTCTTCTTTAATGTTTTAAATAAAATTTCAGTTCTCTCATTTGCTTTTTTAATATCAGCTTCAGATGCATTTGGTTTATAAACTGCATATCTTGAAGGATCATCAATAGCTTGATCAATGAAATGAATTTTATTTTTTGGAATTGGATCTGTTCAAAGATTTGTATTATATTCCGATACAAGTTTAGTAACTTCTTCAGATACCATTAAATCTCCAATTCTTCTTAAGTCCTCTCCAAGCATTAAACTATATACATAAAGATCAACTCAATTAGAGTCTGCATTAATTTTCTTAAGAATTAACTCCTTAGCATTATCTGTTGCAGCATTCAGTAACTCTCCCATATCAAGAGATTTATCAGTTAATCTTCTTTGGAAGTCTATTAGCTGAATAATATTATTTGCAATATCTGCAGGAACTGCATATTTAGAAATTCATTCAGGATCATTTTCAAACATAGAAAAATCTACATTTGCTAATGTAATTAATTGTTCTGTTCCATTACGTTGAGAACCTTTAATAAATGAATATCTACTTAAAAGTTGTCTAGTTGTATCAAAATCTCTATTTACAATACTATCATAAACTTGTTTAAATCTAGTATTATATAAGTTAGATAATGCAAAGAAACTCTTTAATCCTGTAGCAACATTACCAATTACAGTTTTACCAACCATATTTTGAATTTGCATTAAATATTTACTAGCAGAATTATAAGGATTCATAATTTTTGCACTTTCTCCTAATACAGATTTACTTGCAAGTTCTTGCATATGAGATGTTGTAATAGGCATTGTAAGGTTAATCTGATTTTTAGGACTCAGTATTACATCAAATACACCATTTACAATTGCATTTCTTATAGCATCCTGTTTTAAGAATGGAGATATTTTTGGATCTTCTGCATTTGTAAGTAATTTTCCATTATCAGAAATAGAATAACCTAATATATAAACTTTATCGATCATTTTTGTTAGCTTATACTTTCGTATAAGATCAGACTATATCTTATATTAAATTACTATTACCATAATTTAATATCCTCTTATTTCCATAAAATAATGTACTCTACTTGTTTATTCCTAATAATATTTCTTTATTAGTATACTTTCGATAGTCGTTGAACCCTTCTTTTCAGAATCGGCTGCTGATTGTCCAATACTTATAATTTTTAAACATTCACACTTAAATCATTTTTAGATTTTATGTTGTAGTTTATAAGTCTCTAAGGAGTTTCCAGCAATTAAAGAGGTTTTATTATGACACGTAACTCTATCATAATCAGACCCTTGCAACCATGTCTGATTGGTTGGTACGTAGACCTCGTTTATGTCACTATCAGTAAATAGAACTACTTCCATTGGCATGAATGACTGCATTGACTGACAAGGAATACGAGTACCTACAAATCTTAAACTTTGCTCAAACGCTTTATATTTTCTATCAGCGATTTTCATAATTCTATTACTAAATCTAATATTTTGATTATCACTTAACATTTGAATTAGCACTTGAGGATTTATAGATTTGTAATCTAAAATTTCTCTAGTTTTAATATCTCCAAAATCATCATAATATGATAAAGTAACATTATCTGACGTAAATTGATTCGCAATTAAATTTTTGTAATTAGATAATGTATAGTTATATTTATAGTTATTATAGATTCTAGAGTTATTAATTTCAGAAAATCTTTCAAAGTTATCTACAATTACTAGGTCATGTGTATTTCCCGCAGTATCAGTATATTTATAAAACTTCTTACCTTCTGCAGATGCTATTTCTTTTCCATTGTAGTAAACAGAATTATCAACTATAGTAAAATCTCCATTTGGAGTTAAAGTATCCTTATATAAATTATTTAGATTTTGATCTCCAATTTTTACATAAAGTTTTTTTCCAGTTCCATCAAATAATATTATATCATAAGATTCAGGATCAGGATTATCATTGTTATAATAACCTTGAATTCTCTCTTTAAAGAACTCAGCTCCTCTTTGCTTAATTTTAGCTATAGAATCTCCTGGTAATAGACCTAATTGTTTAGCATATAATTTACCCATAATAATCTGCGCAGGAATTACTTGTACAGATTCAGGTTGTACATATATACCTTTTCATTGGATCATCTTACCATCAGCTAAATCATTTAATAATTTTTGCTGAGATTTATGTAATGAATTTTCTATAAAGTCAATATCAATTTCTCCTGCATCAGGAATTAATGTTCCTGCTGCTCTACGAATTAGAGCTATTCTCTCTGTAGTAATAATATTAACTCATTCTAGTTGCTCAGGGGTTAAATCTTTTTCAGGTTTTCCTTTAAGCCCAAGTTCCTTTTTAATATTAGATCTTAATTCATCATATAGAGATTCTACAGTAGTACTAGAGGTTCCATTAAGATAATGTAATGCACGAGTTATATCTCCTTCAAAAATACTATGTTTTTCTCCCTCAATAATAAATATTGTATCAGAGCCTTTAAGATTTTTTGGACGTAAAGATAATCTTTGTGCATACCTCTTATCTAAGTTTTTATACCAATCGTATTTTGAATAATTATCAATTTTTACAATATCATACATATCAGTAGTAATCTTTCCCATATATCCTTGATATAGTCTCTGTCCTTCTTCGTTTAATAAAGGTTCTTCTCCATTAAACATCGGATCATTATAAACTACTAATGTATCTTCAAAATCGATAGGATTTTCAGCAGTAAGTTCTGTAACAAATGGGTTAATAAGATTTTCTCCATTACGAGTAACAAAAGGACCTTGCATTGCTTCATTAATAGTTAAATCTGCAAGACGAGGATCTGTAGCTCTACCTACCTTTCTTACTAAATCTAAAAGTTCATCATAGTTATAGTTATATCCTCCTCAGTTAAAATACTGTTGTATTCCATATGATGGATTTAATACAGATGCAACACCATCATAATGACGTCTAATTGCATCTTTTACTAAAGAAGATGTAACTGTTGAGTTAAAGATACCATTAATAGTACCTGCACTAAAAGGAATTTTATAATCGATTTTCTTTTCATTAAAACTTTGTTGAGCAAGTTTTATAAAAGATTGTGCAAGTCCTAAAGTATCTTTATTATTTGTTTGAAAAGCTTTAACTAAAGCTTTACCATAAATTTCATATAAGGCTTGTTGATCTCCTGTTTCAAGAACTTCATGAATTTCTGCAATAGCATCATGACATAATTTACCAATTTCTTGATATACTTTTGTTGCTAAGTCGTGTGTAAATCCATTTTGTTCAAGAGCACTAATCATCTGAGTCATTTCAGTAACTTCTGCTTCATCAAGTTCATGATCTGCATTCATCTGAACTCCTCCAAACTTAGTTGACATTGTAGTAAACCATAAATCAGAATCATTAGTTCAAATATCATCACCATTAACATTAGAAGCTCCTACTTTAATAGCAGATTTATTTACAAGGTACCCAATCATATAGTCTTTTAGATTATTATCATTAATAATATCATTGACAACATCTAAGTTGTTTTCAGACCAATATAATTGTTTCATAGTATCATTATATTCCATTGATCATGCTCCACCAAATATTTGATCTAAATCATATATACTACTAATTTTAATATCTGTATCAAGTATACTATTTTCTCCGATTATATTGCCAAATATATCGGTTTCAATACGTTCTACTTGAGCCACATTGTTATTAATAACTACATGATTTATTTTCCAATAAGTTTGATTATCAGGTTCTCTATAGAAGAGATTATCAAATACTTTGTCATAAACGATTGTTACACTAGGATCAAATAGTAAGTTATGCATTTTTCTAAACATATTTTCTAATTTGATATCTGATCCTCATGATGCACGTCTATTAGCATTTGTAATTTCGTATTCTGCTCACTTTAACAATTTAGGTAAACCATATTCTCCATTCATATCTGCTAAAATAGTCTTTTTATTTCTACCTACTTTAGCATCAATTAGAGATACATTTTGTTGTCTAGAAAAATATGGACTTGTAAATCCAGATCCATCCATAGAATCAACACTATCAGTCATACCTGAAATATTTTGTACAGCAGCGCCAATATCTCCAACTACAGCCATTTTAACTTTTGGAGCAACTCCATTTTTTAATCCTTGTGCAAAAGAGTGATGAGTAGCTCCATAAATAACCATACGTTTTACCTGAGAAATTCATCTACTTGCAAAACTATGTTCAAGATATCCTTCTGTTGCAGAAATTTCTTTATTCTTATTTGGGTGAGCATAAACTCCTCCAACCATCATTTTATTATATTCATTACTTAAAAATGAATCCATAATAAAATACGAATAAAGCATAGGATTTAATTTACCATCCTTATCATGTATTGTTACATAAGGAACTGTATATGATATTGGCTCATCATTTTCATCAACAGTTTCAATAGTTCTTTCAGCAATTCAGTTACTTCATTTTCTAGCAGAAAACGCCTTATATACATTTTTGTCAGAAGATATACTCTCTCAAGCTTTTGAACTATCTTCAAGAAATCTGTTTAATTGATAATTAATAAACTCATCAAATTGATTTCTTTCACTAAAGATATTATAAAGATTTTCAAGTGTTTCATTAAAAACATTTTTCTTAGTATATGGATCTTTAGATATATGAACTTCTTCAATAAATTCTAATCCACTGTCTCTAAATTTTTGTTTAATATCTGCAAGTTTTGTTTTTGCAATATATTCTTTTAGATCACTTATAGTCTTAAATTCTTTACCTATAGCTTGAGTATAGTCGTTTAAGATTTTATTAATTAAGTTCGTATATTGACTTTGATTTGTTTTAAACCAAATATTCATTATAGGTTCTAAATCAGATATATTCTTACTAGAATAATATTTCTCTAAAACCTCTTTAAAATTAATTGAACCTAAATCTTTAAAATCTCAGTTTTGACTTAAATCAAACTGCATTACAAAGTGTTTATTTTTATCTGAATAAACTGTTGATTGTAATCCAATTACTCCGTTTACCTTTCCACCTTGCTCAGAAATAGATTTACTTGAAGTTAATCCTTCAAAGAAATCATATACTATTGCAAGATGCATTACTTCATCTTCAGTAAGATTACTAGATTGTTTAGTATAATCTCCAATAGTTACTTCTGCTCGAATCTTTGGATTTTTAATACGTTGAATATTATTAAATACAGCATTATCACTCATTACTGTATCAGATCCTCATCCAAGTTCATCCTGTAAATATTGGCTCATTTTCTTATGAGAATACGCTAAACAAACCATTTGATATAATGGTAAATTGTTACCTTCTGCATTCTTAATAACATTGATTGTATCAGAACCATTAGTAACACTTAAGACTTTTGCCAAATCATTTGCTTGTCCAAAGAAACCATTTTTACCTATATCAATAATTTGACCTGAGTTGGCACTATATAAAATACTACCTAATATTGGAGTTAATAATGTAATTTTATTTACATTTTTTTCTCTTGGGAACACTTGTTCTGCAACTTGATTAAAATCATCTGCTACTAAAAATGAAGCAAAATCCATAAGTAAATCGTCCATTAAAGTATCAGATATTATACCTGCAGAATTAATTTCTCCAGTATCAGGATTATATTTTAAATTTAAAGTATTACTGCCCTCTGTAATATTAATATTAGTTCCAATAATATTAATATCGTATTTTCCCAACTTATTTTGAAAGTTAGTTTTATTATCAATTCAGTAAGTACTTGCAGCTTTAATAATATCTGTAAGAAAATATCTCTGTATTTGTACAGGTCGATCAGTTAAATTCTTACCAGTTAATTCTCCAGTTAAGTTATCCTTACCATAACTAATATAACTTGACAATACTGTCTTGTTCATTAGATGTGTATACATTTGCTTGATTGGAGTAGCCATTTTATCTGAATAGATAAACTTAGCAATACCTCTTAACTTATTTTGTAAGTAAGTTGTATGTTCTGGCGCTACAGATTTAGTTGCTAGTGCATTTAAATACTTTTCAATAATTTTACTCATATCCATATTGCCCTCTTTAGCTATTTCATCAACTATTTCAGGGTCAACACTTTCCTCCATAAATAACTTTACTTTACCCATAGCTGAATTAAATCCAGATAAGGTAATAGCTGTATTTTCTATAATAACACCGTCTTCATTAACTTCAGGAAAATATGAAAGTAAAATTTTTGCAAGGTCGCTGACAGATTCTTCAGCACCCATAAACTCATTATTACTAAAACCAGTATAGTGTGTAACATTAGGGCCATCATAATTATAACGTCCTACAGCATAAGTTGAACTGTTTTTATATTCTGGTTTAATAGAAATAAATGGAGTATATAATCTCAATATATCATCAAAAGTTTTTAATGTTACATATGCGTTGTATGCATTAAAATATTTTTGATCTTGAGTAAGTCCTGCATTTTTAATGTAGGCTTCATATTCTTTTATAGTATCTTCAAATATATTAATAATAGATTTAGGCTCTGAGTCAATGCTAATAGGATTTAGAGGTTTTCCCATGAACTCACTAATAATAGATAAAAGTTCTTGTTTGTATTTAAAAATTCCAGTATTTAAATTGGAATAACTTCCTAAAGTAGCATTTGCATCTATAAAAGAATCAGAATTAATATCAAATACAGACATAGAAATAATCCTTTTTGCTGTATCATCAATCATTTTATTATATTGTCTTGAATTATCAATATAATATTGTTGAGGTGAAGATCCTTCAGGAGGAAGTTCAATACCTAATCTACTACTAATCTTTTTAGGTTCAGATACAGGTGTTGGAGCGGAGTCTGTATAGACTCCACTCACAAACATATTAAACACCTCATCTGGATTTGTAAAATGCTCATTTATGAACACTTTAAACGCATTTAAATCTGGTGAATCACCTCTAAGTAAGTTCTTCAGTAACGGATAATATGCTGAAGAATATCCACATTTAACACTCATTATTTTCTAATTTTGCTATTAAGTATTTCTGTACGTTTTCTCTTAACTCATTAAGAGTTTCATTTGTACTAACTTCGTTATAATATGTACTTGCTACAGTTTCGGTTACTTCTGTATTTTGCATTAAAGCTTTAAGATACATTAAAATATTAGGACTTGATTTATATAAGTCTTTTACAGAATTTAAATAATCTCTAAGTTCTATATATTCATTCATTGTATTAAACTCTCTAATTGAGTAAACTCCATCTTTATTTTCAAGTACAAAATTCTTTGAATTATTGTTCAAAGATACTAAAAATGGTACAAATTTCAAATTATTTCTAGAGATAATTGTAACATCATCTGGATTCTCTCTATAAACTTGTTTAAACAAATTCTTAAGCATAGGAGTAAGATCATCCTTTATCTCCTTCATTACAATTTCAGGATTGTTAGAATCTCCAACAATTTGAATTATTGTATAATTTGGAGTAGTAACTTTATTTAATATTTCATTATTAACATCATTAACGGTTGATTCTAATAAGTCTATATTTGTAATTTGTTTATTTACTCCAAACTGGTTAAACGCCTCATTAATTTTATTAATCTTTTGACGTTGTAAATCCTCTTGAATAGCTTTTTCAGGATTAACTTGAATTTTGTCATAATCTATAATAAAATCGTTTCCTATTAAGTTAGAAGCATTCGTAGAATATAGTTTATTTGCAGTATCTACTTCATAGTAGAATTGAGATCCTGGAACTACTTTAACTGCATCATCAAATACGTAAATTCCTTGCTTAAAGTTTGGATTATTTTCAATATGTTCTTGAAGTTTTTCAGTTTTTCCAACAAAATCCGCAAAGATATTATATATCATAAATGATGGATCATTAAATTCAAATTTACCAACTCTACTAATATATCCTGTTTGCATTAACATTTGATTAGGATCAAAAGATCCAAATTCAGTGTTTAATAAAGAATCAAAATCAGAATAAGTTTTTCCATTAACAACATATTGACCATTCTCCATAGTTACTATTCTCTCAGTAACATTTCCTCTATCAGCTTGAGCTACTTTATCTTCATAAGTAACTCTAATTGCATTAGTATATCCTGATTGTGTATTTAGTAATGCTCCTAATCTAAATAATATAGTACTCTTATAAGGAGAAAAATATGCAAGTGAAATTAATTGTCCAGCTCTTTCTCTATTAAGATTATTTCTAACTTTAACATTTTTGTCTCCTGCTTTTCTTTGTGCATTAAATAAATTAACATTATTAATTGCAGTATGAATTATATTATCTAAAGAAGCAACACTATTTATTCCTATTAATCGAATTCTAGGATCATTTTGAACAGTATTTAAAATAGTTCCATCTTCTGCTACTTGTGCTTTTAAGTGAGCTTCAAATTCCTTTTGACTGACTAATGGATCAGCAGAGAATAACATAAATGTATTTCCTCTATTCTGATACATAAACGCATAGTTTCTTGAATCTGCTTCAAATGTATTTCCTACTCATTTAATATGATCTTGCCAGTCTAACTTACGTACTACTAAAGATACTAATTTTCCATAAGAAGAGAATAAACCTCCTTTATTTAAAGTACTTGTATTAAAATTAGATACATCAACAGTTGTTAATTCTCCTTCTCTTGTAAACTTAGCATAACTTCCAATTGTAAAATCTCCTGTATATATTCCAAATCTTGGAGTTGTAAACAATAGAGGAATTTGTGCTGTTTTATCTTTTATCTGAATTTTTGCTACTAATAATCCTCTTCGCCCATTATCATATGGAACTACTTCAAAAATAGGTTTAGTTTTTAGTGCAGTTTCTAGTTCACTAAAAGCACGACCCATAGCTCTATCTTTATTTAAAGCTTGTCCTAATCGTACAATTTCTCTTGGATTTTTATAATATCCATATTTAAAATAAGCAGCAATTAAATTTAAAGCTCTAATATATTTAGGAGCTGCAAGTTTACCTTTTATTCCTAATATATTAAATAAAGAAGATTCTGTAGCTTGATCATAATTTCATAAATTATTTAAATAGAAATCTGCAATATCATTCCATTTAGAAATATTTAAAGGATTATCTGTTATTCCTATATTCTGAGGAACTTCTTCAAGTATATCTACAGGAGGAGTAACAGATTGTTCAACATTAGGAGCATGTACTGGATTTTGATCTGTAACAGGAGGTTGTTCTCCAGTATTACTATCAAATGTTTGTTTACTTTGTGCTTCAGATATAGTATCTTTAGTTTCTGATTCTACAGAAGCTTGTCTAACTGATTCTTTAGGAGATTCACTAACTACTTCTGCTTCTGGTGTAGGCTCTACTCTTGGCTTAATATTTTGTTCTGAAGTTGGTAGAACAGGCTCAGCTACAGTTGGATTTGGATTTACTTCCTCATAATCAATAGATTCGGGACTATTCTCTAATAACTTAGTTCTTCAATCTTTGAAATCACTAATTTGTTCAGGAGATACTTCAATACTTCCTGCACTTGTCATATCATTAATTGTGTTTAACTTTAAGTCTAGACTAATTCCATTATCTACAATAATTGTACCTTTTGTAGAACGTTGAGTTAGTGTATATAAATCCTTAAGAGTTAAATAATGTTTTCCACTTGTATCTTTCCAACTCTTGTCTATGATTGCAAATTCAAATTCATCACCTTGAACACTATCTAATCCTACTACTTTAACATTATTAATAGCAGTATATTTAGCAGGATTATCAGTTATAATTGCAATATCATTAGATAGTTTAGATAACTTTTCTACTATTTTAGGTACTTCATCTGAACTATTAATAAACTTCTCTCCACCAAATGTTTCAGTAGTTTCAAAATATTTAAGTTTAATACTATTTTCAGATAATATCTGTTTCGTTAATAAATCGATCTCACTTTCAAGCATACTTGGATTATCATAGTATTTATCTCAAGTTTGATCTAATATGCTATTTAAAATAGTATAGTTATCATATTTTGCAATATTATTTGGACGTAATGGAGCAGTTAAATTTGGAGTACGTGTAAAATAAGTATCTTCAATTCCTAAATTTCTTCTTGCATTTTCATAGAAAATATAGGCTGAATTTTGTTTATAATCTCCTAATCCAACAATTAAGATATTATTTTTATTTGCCCATCTTGTAATTAATTCAAGATCAATTTTAGAAAACTGACTAATTTCATCAATAAATATGATTCTATTCTCAGTTTCTGCAAACATTGTAGCTGGATTTAATTTTAAATCCTTAAGAGTATATGTAGGTATTTCATCACTTCCAATAACTTTATTAATATCTGATTCAGAAATTTGTTTTCCTAAAATCTGTTCAATTAATTCTGCTTTCGTATATGATAAACCATCATGCTCAATTGCTGCAGATAATCGATCTGTTTGTTTCCTTGTTGGAGCTACAGTTACAATTTTATATGCAGGCATCATTTTACGTAGTACATAAGCTACACCTTGTGTTTTACCTGTACCTGCTCCTCCAAATGTTGCAATAAAGTTTAATAACTGACTTTTATTCTGTATATAACTATCATCTGACGTAGCTTTTGCTTTTGCAGATAAATATTTAACAAATTCATTAAATAAATCTTTCCTTTCAGATGTTGCATGTATTAATCTAATTGCATATTCTTGAGAGAAAATCGGAGCTTTATTAAATGATTCATCAGTAATAACAGTTTTTAAGTTATTATAGAAATTTGCAGAAGGATATGCAATTAAAGATAATAAATAAACTGCCTGATCATAATCAGTAATTGCTTCAGTATCTCTAGCAAGCTTAGTAGGTCTTGCTGTAATTAAAGAAGTTGGTTCGAATAGTGAAGTGATGCGGTCAACTATTTCACTATTAGATAGTTTTTGATCATCTATAAGTTGATAGATTTTAGTTTCTAATCTGATAGAAGCCTCTTCAAATTCTTTAAAATTACTCTCCTTAATTTCTCCTGATGGAAAATCTGATTCAGCAATTAGTTGATTAAGATCTAAGTTAAATAATGATGCAAACTTATCTTTGATTACAGAATTTTCATTATTAAGTAACAGATTTGTAAATCTCTGTCTCATATTAATGGCAATATCTTTCTGTTCTCTAATTTTTTGTGCATTATTATTTTCTGCAATATTTATTAATGTATCAAGTCTAACCTTAATTGCTTTAAGATCTGAAGACATATTAACTGCAGTTTCTGTATCAATTTCTGCAAGCAGATCTTTAGCTAATTTTTTCTTGAACTTATTAATTTGAGTATTATATCCTCCATCTATAGAAGCAATAACAAGAGAATTTAAAATATCAATAAATCTACTGGTTTCTTTAAGTCTAGTTAAAGCATCCTTATTATTAATAATATAATCCTCTAATGAATCACTATTAAGGTAACTATTATACTCTTTTACAATCAAATTAACAATATTTTGACTAATTCCATTAGTAGATACTGCAAATTTTTCTAATAACTCATATGCAGGAGATACCTTAATTTCAGATTTAAGATCTGAAACCTCATTAATAAAATCAATAAACGTTCTTCCAGATATTCTCGGAATAATTCCAGCTAATATTTCATCTGCACTTTGTCCTAAAAAGTCTGATAAATTTACTAATCCATCACTTTGTAAAAGATTTTGATATGCAGTTTTAATTTGATTTATATCTCCTTTTGATACAATATCTTGAAAAACAGCTAAGTCATTTGCAATTCCAAGAGTCATTGACTCATATCCTACACTATCACCTTCTGTTCTTTCTATATATGTATTAATAGCTTTTTCTCAATTAGCTGCAGCAATTCCTTCAGTAAATCCATTTACATAAAAATAACTCTTCATTAATGCAACAAGGTCTACATCTGTTACATCAGTATATAAAGAATTGGTCTTTAAATAGTTTAAGAAGTCAATATAGCTATTTGCATATGTATTTAAGGCAGCTTCATTATCAGCTATAAATGTATCTGGTCTAGCTAATACTTTTCTACCTTCTTCGCTCAATTCTTGAGTTAATCCAAATTCATGTCTTTTAACTAAGAAATCTTTATAATTTTCAGTTAGTTGTAATTTAGTCTGAAGTTCAGATACTTCTTCATTAATTTCAACTCCTTCAGGAAGTTTAGAAATAGCTTCATCTATTTGTGCTTTTAGATTAGTAATTTCTTTATCGATATTTTTAATACGATTAGTTTGAATAGTTTCACCTGGAGCATAAGCTTTACTTAAGTCTACAGTTTTTTGAGATACGGCTACTAGATCTTGTGCAATAGATTCATTTAAACTATTAAATAAATCATATGCTGCAAATACCTTTGTTTTCTCAGTTGACTTAGAATATTTTTCATATTCTTCTTTAATCACAACTTTTTCATCAGATGTTAATTGATCAAAGTCTTTCTGATATCGAACTTTAGTAAAATTATGAATACCTAAGTCATCAACAAAGGCAGTTGCTAATGCAGGAGTAGCAGCGAATCTTGCTTGTCCAAAATAATAGTCATTAAGTTCTCCAGAGACTATTTTATCACGTCTTGCTCTTAAATCATCAAGTTTTGCTTTTAGTCTTTGAAATTCTACATCATTTTGAGCTGCTGCTATTTTGTTATCAACATCTTTAGGAGTTTTAGGCTCAAGTTCAGTAGGAGTAATCTTAGATTCTAAAGCTACCTTAGTTTTTAAGATATCCTCTGTAAGATCATTCCAATCAGAGAATATTTTACTATAAACTCCAGTTTCAATTAACTGATTTTTAAGGCTTTCCCTTTGAATATTCTTAGCTAAATTTTCAGTTACATTGATACCAGTCATAGCTGATAATGCTTGTAACTCTTCATCAGAAATGTTTAATCCCTCCTCATTAATAATACTATCAATTCTATCAATGTAACTATTAATTTGGTTATAAATAACATCATTCTGAGATTCTCCTTCTTTTGCAGATTCGTAATTAATTTTATATCCATCAGGTTCTTTAACAAGTTCAAATGATTTACCTGAAAGATTTCTACTTCCAAGAGCTCCTTTATCACGTAATCTTATTAATTCTCTTTTTAAATCAGAGGTTTTACCATTTCTTACTAAGTATATAATTTCTTGTAAAGAATCATTAGGTTTTTGAATTGCTTCATCATTTATAGAGTTAATTCTTGAATCTCATTTTTCATGGAAACTAAATACAGCACCACCAATAGCACCTCCCATAAATGCAGAAGTATAACGCGCAAACGCTTCTTCTGTGCTTATACCAAAATCAAGTTGTCTATCCTCATCTACAATACCCATCGTGTTTAACGCTGAGTAAAGTGCTTTTACCATATCAGATGAAACTTCTTCTGCTACTTCTTCAACTCCTTCATTAACACTGTCATATAAAATATTTCCAGGTTTCATTTTAGAGATTCGTTGCTGAATTTGGTTTTTAGTTTTCATAACCCAATTTGCAGCAGCTTTGGGAGAAACAACTCCTTTGTTGATGTTTTCATTAGTTACTTTTTCAGCAACGTCTTTAATAACTCCTTTTACAGATGTACGGTCGAGATATGTACCTTTAAACCAAAAATCTTTAAAATAGTCATTATTCATTAATCCAAACATTGCTCCCATTACAGATAGCATTCCTAATCCTGCAACTCTATCAGATGCTCCAGCTTGCTTAAACGCATCATAGGCATCTGTAGAAGAGGTTCCTGCCATATAAGCTAAAGATAAAGCTCTACCTCATTTAATTGTATTTTCACTAACATTTTCTTTACCTACTATTCACTTCGGTATTTGCCCAATTACTCTTTGTTGAAATAATTGTCTTGAGCTATCTTCAACTAATTTTCCAATATTTTCTACGTTTCAGAAACTATTTCTTCCATAATCAGAAACACTTCCATCAAATCTAGAAAACCAAGCTTGAATATCGGTAGCAGTTTGTGCTGATTTAGAGTTAGTTAAATCTCCCTTAGCAATACCTTCGATACTTCTAAATAATACTGGGAATAATTTTCCTATTTCAACAGCAGCTGTCATACCACCATATACTTGTCCAACATATGGAATAAGCATTGGACCTACTTTAAATAAAACCTTTGCTAAGGTACCTCCAACACTTTTATCTAATCCATCTGAATCAAAGAAATCATATTTATTCCATTTACTTCCATCAACAGTTAATGTATCAGAGATATGTAAAATATCTTTCCCTGTAAGTGGTCTATTTCCTAATGTTTCATAAAATGGATCTCCCTCACTATTAAATTTTAAATCTCCTGCTTTATGTGAAACAGTTCTTCCATTTACTTCATGAGTTCCATCTTCATCTCATTGAGCTAATACAAGTGTAGGACGAGCTATAGCACCTAGTCCACCTCATTCATTAGGTGTTCAATCCTCAAACTTACCAGTATCATAATTAAATATCTTATTGGTTTGAGCTACTTCACGTATAGACATAGTTGGACCAGAAGTTTCATATAGATTAACTATACCTCGACTTCTTCTTTCAGGATTAGAGAATTTAACTAATCTTGAACTAACATCCAGTACATCACCGCCGAGAGGTGCAAAATAATCTGCAGGATCATATGTAAATGAATCCATAGCAGTACTTGCTAAATTAGCTTCATCTGCACGATTATATAAGTCTAAAACGTCTTTATAATATGTGTCGAATTTTTGATTATCAAATTCTCCTCTATCGTTTTTAAACGCCTCTTGTATTTCTGGTATACCTTTATAATATTCTCTATCTTTAACATTAGAGTTATCAGGAGTTATTCCTAAATTAACTAACTCTTGAACACTTTTGTCTGGCTGAAAAAATAGTGCCGCCAGCCAATCATTTTTCTTCTGATCCATCATACTTTAAAAATTAGCTTTTATGCTTTGTTGTTGTTTTTTCAGATTTGCCTGATTATATATATCTCTATATTCACTAGCACTTCCAATTTCATGATTAGATGCAACAGTTGCAAGTTTAGAATCATGCATAGGCATAAATATCATTCCTTTATACATTGAATTTTTATTGCCATGGAATATTTTTCCAAAGAAGCCTGGCTTAAAGTTATCAACTTTTTTATCTGATTTCTTTACTACATCTCCTCCATAGTTTACATAAGTTGAATAGATATCAAATATTCTATCTCTATCTGGCCCATCAACATGTCATAACCAAGGAGAATTACTATCAAAGTCAATAGCTTTATCACTAGCATAGCCTGATAATCCAAAAAATACCATCATATCTTCAGGTCTGAATTTCCATCTATTAGTTTCAGTATCAAACTCTAAATCTAGATCATATTCATGTAGTTTTTCTATCATTCTTTGTCTAGATACATTAGGATTATCTTCAATCCATTCCTCAAATTTTGTATATCGATCATATGCATCTAAGTCAGGTTTATAAATTCCCATTTGTTCTGCATCTCGATCTTTTGGAAGTCACATTCTACTAAGTGAACTAGAACCATCTCAAACAATTCTATTTAAATCAATATCTGATATTCTTTGATCTCCAAAGAAAATAGAATTTTTATCAACAATATTACCTATTTCAGCCTTATCCAATACATTTTTTAATGTATTTTGAGTTACTTGTGTGCCATTCTTATCTTGTAATGGATAATCCCTAGTTACAATTTCTAACCCTCCTTTGGCATCAGATGTTGATAAAACTGCAATTTTAGGATCTACAACTCTACCTGCAGCAATAGTTTCTAGAGAGCTTCTATTAACATCTTTATCAGTTCCTCCAGAACTTCCACTGCCTGCTTTAGATGCAGTTGAATCATAATCTAAAGCTTGTGTATTTTCTACACTATGATTTGTATGTTCAACTACAGCAATTTGTAGTAATCGTTTTACATCTTCAGGATTACTTGGATTAAAACCTTCAGCAGCTGCTTGAGCTCTTAAAACGTTTTTCATATTTTGTGGAAGAGTCTTATATAAATAATTAACAGCTAAATCAAGACTTTCTTTATCATGATATCCCTGATTAGATGTACTATTTGATTCTGTAACTTTATATATTCCATCTGGTCCATTAAATCCTAATAATTGTTCAAATCCTTTTTCAATTTTATTCTGATATTTAGAAGTATATCTATCAAACTGGTTTGAGGATTTATTAGTTCCGAACGCTCCAATAGTAGCTTTTACATAATCTACTATAGATTTCATTCCAACTGTATTAGATAAATCTGTAAGGATACTATTATTATATGCTAGTTCTGGACGTTCTTCTCGAAGATGAATTAATTGAGAGTTAGTTAATGCTTGATATTTTTGTGGATTTTTATAATAAGTATCTGCAGATATAGTCTTAATACTGCCATCTTTATTATATACATATAAGCTACCTTCATTACTAATTGCAACTTCAGACCCAGATCCTTCTTTAATAATTTGTTCTGATGCAGTTTCATGTAATTCGTTATTATGTTTAATTCTATTAGCTAAAGATTGCAATCTAATTAAATCAGACATATCATATTGATTACTCTGTCCAGATACAAATAACTCACCTAAGTTTTGAGATTTTCTTAAAAAACTGTTAGCTCTATCTAAGAAGTAATCCACATCATTAGGTAATCCATTCTCTTTAAGAACATTAATAATTTCTTTTTGAATAAGTTGTTCTTCTTTATTTTCACTTGTTTTAGAGGTCTGAGTAGCAGCTTGTGTAGGCTCTGCAGCATCTCTAAAAAAGGGGGTATAACTAATACCCCCATTTTGATATCTCTTTATCTTCATATTTATGACATCATTTTTAGAAATAACTTAATAATGTTATTATTTAGTTCTCCAACAGCCTTATTGATAGCTTTTTGCTGGTCTAAATATTGCTGCTCATCTGTTTTACGTAAGTATCTACCTCCAGATTTATAACTATAAGGTATAAATCTTTGAATAGGAATTTGCTCAGGATTAGTATAATTAATTAAATATGGTTTTGTATCTAATTTGTTTCCTCCAAGCCAAAATCTTCTTTGAGATTGCTGATAAGGATTAACTAAAGCCTCAATTCCATATTTACTTCTATTAGTAGCAATATCTCCAGAATATTTGTAATTTAAATAATCATCGATTTTCCAACCACTATATTCTGGATTTTTACCCTCATTCTGTTGCCAATTATAGAACTCATTAATTTTACTATTTCTAAAATTAGTAAACCAATTACTGAAATCTCCAGCAGCCTTTTGTTGTGCTAATTGAGCTTGTAAAGCTTGTTTTTCATTTAGATCCTTGGCATAGTCTCCTCTTAACTGATAAATAAGATTCTTAACATTTTGAGTTTGTTGCGTAATCTTATTAGCATCAGCCATATCTAACTGAGCTAAACCTTGTGCTCAACGGTTTCTATTCTCATTAGTTATCTGAGTTCTAATATTAGCGTATTGTTGTTTTTGAGCAAGTAACTTATCATTGTATTGATCTATCATTTGAGAAAATTTAGCATCTCTTTCTCCTTCTAATTGATCAACATTCATATCTCTCATAAGTCTTTCTGCTAATACTTTATTTGGATCACTAGTTGATGTCTTATATTGACGCATACTTTTAATACGATCATTATACATTCTATGCAACCCATTATCACTAAATCTAGAGTAAAACTCAGTAGGCATTTGTTGTTGAGAACCTATCATTCCTTTACGAATGGCATCTTTCATTTTTTGGGTAGTACGATTGATACCTATTGTAGAAGTAATAAAGTCTCCTATTCCCATTACCATATCAGGATTAATATTAAATCCTTTTCCTTTACCATGTCCAAAAGCTGTATAATCAGAATTATCTGTATTATATGAGGATCTGTTTAAATTAGACAAGGTTCTACTAGTAGAATCATTAAGTAATTCTTCTTTTGAATCCAACCTTCCTTTAAACCCAAGATTATTATTAATTTGAGCCATTTTAGCATCATTTAAAATCGAATCATACCGATTCCTCACTACAGCATTTTGAGGCGATTGAACAGTCTTATTTAAGCCTATAGAAGTACGTTTAATAGGAGTTCCAACAACAGAAACTGGATCTACTTGTACATTAATAGGATTGTTATTTTTATCTAGCATATAATCAGCTACACTAGTCCAGTTTTGATCTATTGGAGTACTAAATGTAGGATATTTAGTACCAGGTTGTGCTTTTATAATTTTACCACCTTTTTTATAAAACACTGGATTATTCTCTGGTTTATAATACCAGAGATGTTGTGGTTGATTACTAAATATTCCTAAGTTAGGAGCTAAGTTAGAATAGATTGGCATTGTAATAGGTCTCCGTTTTAGAGCTGTAACAGATGTAAACATTTCAGGTCCTCCGAAAAATCTTTGAACTTGAGAAGTTTGTTTATCTGCATAGTTCTTAAAATAAGGATTGCTTCTATTAGTTTTTGCATCTCTAGTAGCAGCAGTCTTATTCCAATTTCACCAACCCATATCATCTGGATTCCTATAAGTACTAGGAAGTTCATCATATTTAAATTGTCCTGTATTAAGTCCTTTACTCATTGAAGACTTCCAAGGTTTTTTCCAATTGAAATTTACATTAGAAGAACGTTTAATACCATACTCAGAAAGTAAGTCAGTAACATTATCTGTTTTAGCTTTACCTAATTTTCCAATAATTATTTCCTCTAACTTTTCAGTTTTTTGATTTTTTGGAAGTGAATTGACCGACTCAATCTCAGAACGACCTAATTTAATGGTAGGAAGATTTTTGTTATTAGTTGGTTTTAAAGTAACCATATCAGAATCTCCACCTTTTAGTTTTGCACTTCCTGTAGTACGTTTTAAATTAGCAAAACCTCTAACTCCATTCAATACAGTACGAACATCTTTAATAGTTCATTTACCATCTTGAATATTTCCTCACGCGGTTGCTAATCCAGATGCTGCACTTCCAAAACTAACTCCTTTAGTTGCTCATTTAACAGCATTTGCAACAGCCTTAGATTTCTTTAAAGCTTTAGCTATTTTTGCTGTTTTAGCTCCTGAACCAACAATAGGAAGTAATGTAGCTGCATCTAATCCTAGATTAAGTGCTAAATTGCCAACATCACCTCAATCTAATCCATCTCTAGCAACATCTGCTCCAAAACCAGTTAAAGAACCTACTGCACCAACTCCTGCACTAGCAACATTTCCAACTCCTGGTACAAAAGTAGCACCTAAAGAAGCAGCATCTGCAACTAAAGCTGCAATTTCAGCTTTATCAGCAGCAGTTAATTGAGTCTGATCTCCAATAACTTTTTCTTCGCCTGCTTTACGTATTCTTTGATGAGGAATGTGAAGAGCTTCATCTGATGCTGAAATATTAGTTCTTCTTTGAACTTTACCTCCAATTTGATAAGATCCAATAGACCGTTTTAAAAGTACTCCTGCTTGAGTTAATTGTTCAGGAGTATATTGATGTAAAATTCCTCTATACGCATTTAAACCAGTTAAGTTTCCAATTGAGCCAATTCCTTCTTTTTGGTATTTTTGGAAAATTGGACCTAAATATTTGTTACTTTCTGGAGAAAATTTAAATCTTGTAGTAAAATTAGGATTTACATACATATTTCTTAATAGTGCTTCAAGATCATTTCTAAAATTAACATCATCAATAAGATCTGGATTCTGATTTAAAAGTTGAACTACTTCTTGTGGTACATTTAATCCATAATCTCTAAAATCATTTAACTGTCCACTTAGAGTTGGAGTACTTGGATTGTCACTTCAATAATAATACTGTTTATTCTCAGGATTATATTCTAAAGAATAATTTCCGTTTCCTCCTGCTACTGCTGTTATAACACTTGGACCATTTTCTCCATAAGGTTGTTGATATGCACTAAATGCAGTTCGAGGTTTATTTTTATAATAATCCTCTACAAATTTTTTATTAGTTTGAGGTTGAAGGTTATTAATAAAGTTACTAATAACTCGTTCATCAATACGTTTCTTTGTTCTTGGATCAATATATGCTCTTTTTGCAGTTGAACGAATTGGATGACCATATTGATCAAACTGAGCATCTTTATCAAAATACTCATAAATAAGAGGGTCATTTGCATTTCTTATATATTCTCCAGATATATCACGTCCATATGTTGAAGGATCAAAAGCTCATGAAAATTGTTTTTGTCCTGTTGTTTCATCCTGTCCAAAATTACTATATCCTGAAAAATCATTATCTGCTCAATACTGACGAATTAAATTCGAATTACCATAAGTTTGCTTATTTTCACTTACAAAGTCTAAATATCTTTGTATTTTACTCAAACTATCAGTATCATCGCCTCTATACACTCTTCCATTAAGAACAAATAATCCAGAAGTTTCAGGAATATAATCTGCATAGGCTCCATAACGCTCTCTAAATCTATCATTTAATCAAGCATTATCTCCAACAAGATTTCTAAATTCATCATTAGCAATTGTTACATTACCATTTGCATCAACATTAAATAGATTATTATATTTATCATAATCTCATCCTGCTTTACTTCAGTTTTCTTTTGTCTTCTTAAGTTCTTCTTGCGCAGGATCTACTTCTTTTTGAGCTTGAGCAGGTTTACTTCCTCCTAAAAAGATACCAATATCATCTAATGCCATAGCATCTTCATCTGTTCAATTTCCTTGTTCAATTCTAGATATAATATCTTCTATACCTTGCTCACCATATTTATTATAAAAGTCTATATAAGCTTGCTTATCTAAATCATTATAGCCTTTAAATTGATCATTATCGCCATAACCTGCAATATCTTTTAGACTACGAAGTCTTCTAGTTGCTTTTAGATTATTAGCTCCATTTATATAAACTCTATTTCCATTTAATAATTCAAAATCTCCAGTATCTTTATTACGTTTATATTCCATAGTAATATCACTAGACCAATCTCTAATATTAATTGGATCTAATGCTTCTACTGGCTTTTTATATTGAAAATCTTTTAAGGCATGAACTGCATTTCTTGCAGTATTTTCTTTTCCTCTCCATAGGTTTCCAAAACTTCTACCAAGTCTACTTCGACGTTTACCTAAACGTTCTGCTTGATTATTAGTAACATCAAACTGTACTCCTTCTAATCTATCGGCACTAGAATCATATGATAAATTAGCACCTGATCTTAGAGCATCAGTTATTTTACTAAATTGATATGCAGTATCTTGATCTAATGTTTTTCCATAAGAAGACATCTGATTTAGAAAATCGTCATCAACCTGATATTGATTACCATCTATAGTAAAAGTGCCGTATTTTTGAGTAGGAGTAGAACCGCCTTGTTGATATTTAATTACTTGTGCCATTTTATCACACTTACTTTATATATAAAAAGGGAGATTGATCATGTCAAATCTCCCTTTTATCTAATGATCATTAAATTACTTTTTGCCGAAAAACTTATTTTTCATTTCTCCGCCATTTTCTTTTTTAGCGCATTTCTTACGACCTACCATTTTTCCACCCTTTTTGAAAACTGGTTCTCCTTCAGGAGCTTGACCTACAGGACCCTGCGGACCTTCACTCATAGCTTGCTGTAAAAGTGCTAAAAAGCCTTCACATACCTGCATTGCTGCTTGGCAATCTTGTGCTTGTAACGCTTGAGCTGCCATTTCGCCTAACATTTGTAGTGGATCTTGTCCACCCTGAGGACCAGCAGGTGCTGCACTAGGTGCGGGAGCTGCTCCACCTTCTTGTAGAAATTTAACTATTTTCATAATTTAAATTATTTTTAATTTTATAGATATCTCATAACTCTATGATTGTCATATATTCATTTAATGCCCAAAGATAATACTTTAGTTCTTAATATCCAAATAAAATTACTAAAATTTTCATTTACACTAAATTTTTATGAAAACACTTGCTACATTAGCAATATTATATTATCTTTGTTCCACAACCCAAGAGTATAAAATGAGTCTATTTCATTCTCTTTGGAGATGCTAGATTAAACATGAGACAATATAGGGTTATAAAAGATAGTTAGTATCTTTTAAGGAGAGTAAGAAATTACTCTCCTTTTTCTTTATCTATTTAGGAGATTCTACAAACTCACTTGGACGATTATCTTGTTCATTTATATATTTAAAGATCTTTTTTCCAAGTTTAGCATAATCAGAATCAGCCTTACTTTTATTAGCCTTTTTTGCTAATTTTATTAAAGTTCTAGAATTTTTTCTTGAGAAAATACGTTCACCACCAACTAAATCCATTTGAGGTTTTCCATCAGATCCAAGAATATACATTTTATCAATTTCTTCTTCATCTATATCCTCTTCAAAGTCTAATTCGTCTCCAATCTGAATTCCAGAATTAGCATTAACTTCTAATACATATTTCGTTCTTCCTTCTTCACTTTCAGGAGTAGAAATAATTGGTTCAGAACTATGAGCTTTACCTAATACTACATTATAAACTTCATCGTCTTGATCTATAAATACTAAATCAATATCAAATTCCATTTCTTCCGTATTAAATACTACTTGGCCTTGATCTTCAGGCATTATAAATAACATACCTTCGTCATCATCCATAGATTCTACATTACCTAAACCTTGAGCTCTTTCTTCTTCAGTTTCTGCGATTAGAACTTTATATTCTTTATCTGCTATTTCTATTTTTACCTCTTTCATTATTTCACACTTTTAATTAGTCCACTTCTATCATCTGTATTCTTTAATAGTTCATGACAAACTAATTTTCCAGCTTCAATTGCGATTTCATTAGATGAATCTTCTTGATATGCTTTATACAAAGCTTCAAGTTTATCAGTAAACTCTTTTCTAAGTGTCCACTCTTCCTTTTCAATTTCTGCTGTCTGAACAATTCCTCCTTCAGATTGTGCTACTACAGGAATTCCTTTTTTAGTAATTTGATCTTTTAATTCTGGGTTTACATTTTCTAAGTGATGTTTATGTGCATGTAAGTTTCCTTCAGGAATTAAATTCATCTTACCTCCGAGTTGGAATTTTTGTGTTTCTGTAGATTGTGTTGGTCGTTTCTGCAAGAATGCTCTAGCTTCGTCTAATTCAGGAAATTTCATTCCGTTTTTAGCTAAGGAATACATATTATCTAATCCATTATAAGTATTAAAGTTTTTACTAGCAAGAGACTGACCTATTTGATTATTTAATCTTTTCTTACCTGCATCCGTAATATCTAAAGTAGTATTTTGCATCCTTCTGGCTCTAGTTATAGCATTTTGACCTTTTCGATGAAATCCAAAGTCAAATAATCCAGCTTTTTTATTACTATATTTATCAATACTATTACTGATAAATTTCTTTGAACCACTATATTCATTACTAATATCAGATGTATTATCTACTAACTTATCAATACGCTTTCCTCCAATACCATTAATTAAATTTAGTGCAGCACCAGCAGCCATTCCTATAGGACCAAGCATACTTAAACCGTCACTTATCATTCCTTGTATTTGAGAACCAGTACCTTCAACACGATCTTTAGTTCCTCCAATAAGATTTCCTATAGTTTTAGCTCCAGTATTAATCATTCCACCCATAGGATTAAATTGACTTACTACATTGTGTCCTATGTCTTTAACTCCAGACATTACTTGAGCAGTAGATCCAGTTTTCTCATTTCCTACAAGGGCTGTATTAAGATTTCCAATTAACTGGTCTCCCATTTGAAAGGCTCCTCCAAATTTGCCATTTAGATTATTTACTGTCTTAGCTCCACCAAATGTATTATTTTGTCAATTATTAACACTATTAACAGTATTCTGAGAAAATATACCTTTTGCATTTGAAAAAGGATTTTTATTAGTTAAATCAAATCCTGAGCTTTTAAAGTTTCCAATATCAGATTTGATCTTATTCGTAGAAGTATTCATAAATGTATTATAATCTCCTAATCTAAGACCAAGTTGTTTCATCATATCTAGATCGATAATATTTCCAATGCTAGCTCCTGTTTCCATTTTCTTTATTCTTTTATGCATAACTTTGAGTCATTAATGTTTGTAATGCAGTAATAATAACAAGTTTATCACCTTTATATTTAACTCTAATTCTTGCATATTTATCTCGAACTTTAGTTGCCTTTAATGGAGATTCAAAATCATTAGAGCTTGTTTGTTCATAATATATTGGTTGTACTTGGAAATACCAAGAATCTTCACTATAGTATATATTACCTAATCGTCTTCCATATTCTTTTATATTTAAACAATCTGCATGTACATTTAAGTAATATTCATTTCGAATTGGATCTCATGTAACTTCTGTTTTATATCCTTTAGATTCTTTATCTAAATAGATTTCTGGGAAATTAGCATTTGTAGATTCATTTTTATTAAAAGTTTTATTTCTATAAATAGCTCTTTTACTAAATTCATATACATCTCCAGTAATTTCTATTTCAATAGAATTTGGTTCAACATTATTAGATATTATTACTAAATTGTCAAATATTTTATGAATTCCTTTTGGTTCATTAACTATAAATTCAAACTCAAAAGGTTCCTGTTTATTATATCATTTAGTAGGTAATATTTGATTTGTTTCATCACTATCAAAATAATTTATCTCATCAATAATGTTACTTCTACCGTGTACGAAAATATTATATAATAATGCCTTATTTCAATCATCTTGATATTTCAGCATGTCGAATTCTTTTAGCGCTTCATAAGGAATAATAGCTCCAGCTGTATACGACCGTTCAATTCCAAAAACAATACAATTACTCATAAGGTTTCCACTCTCATCTTCAGAAGGATTATCTTCTGATGAGGTTACAATATATGGAGTATACTTTACTTCAATAGTATAATATAAATAGCCTCTGTCCTCTTTTCTGTATAGATCTTTAAATTCTATTGAAAACGGAGCTGCATCCTTCTGTTCAAGATAATTAGCATAGATTATTTTCTGACGATCCTCTTCTGATTCAGCATCTATAGCATTTCCAACATTTTTATTTTTAATTTCAACTCAATTCTCACTTACTTCATCCATAAGCCAGGTTTCTTCATTTGCTTTGCATTCAATAAGTGAATCAATTTTTATTTCATCTTCATCTCAGTAATATCCTTTTATAACGACACTATTAACATTATATCCATTATACCCATCAACTGTGAAAGTAAACTTTGAGTATTCTCTATCAGAAGTAACGTATTTTCCAGTTCATTCTTCTCCTACCTTTACAAGATCATCAGTTTTTCGAAGATTATTACTTATTATACTAAATATTTTACTCTTAAGCAAATCAAAACTAAAATATGTATTATTTATATTTTCTGATAATAAAGGAACTCACGAATATCTAGTAACTCACATGCTACGTACTTCATTATAACATATATTCCAAATTTTATCATCATTATAAAAAGTGAACATAATATCATTTTTATAAGCATTAAAGTGAGTTTTAACATTTCTTGTTCCTAATGCTACTGTTTTTTCAAGTTCCTTAAGATTTATTTCATCATTAAGGAATCTTTGAATTGTAAAATCAGATATAAGTTCAAGACCTCTATCAGAAAATCTCCAAATTTTCTTAGTATATGTATCAACGCCATATACTGCTCTAGGAGTTCTTATAATAGAGTCTTTTCATATAGAACCATACATATCAGATATAATTGTCATTTGCTTTTGTAATACTCCAGATCCATACATATGAATATTTTGCCCAGTAGTAGTTTGAATAAGAGCTTTTTCATTTATTGGAACAATAGCTATAGCATGTTCAAATACAGTTAATAGATTTCCTCCTCAAGGAAGAATTTTTACTATACCTCCATATTGTCTATCTAAATCTTCATATGATAATCCTTGGAATACCTTATATGAGTTCTTAAAGTTTCCATCTACCTGAATATCACTAAACATTATACGAGTATCAAACTCGTCAACCTCATAAGGTACATCTATGTGCTTATAATTTCTTTTAAATCCTAGAGTAGTACTATATCCTCTATTATATAAGTTACTTTCTGGAATTTTAGCAGAAGATTTAGTAGACATACCTTGTATAGGATAAAATCCTCTTGGATTTCCCATTAATGCAATTTCTTCTGTATTAAACTCATCAATACTTCTAAGAGAAATATTATTATTAGATAATCCTTTAAATGTTACTCAACTTCCAATAGCTATTGCATTAATATCTCCAATATTTATATCATCCCAGTTTTCAGTATTTCTAATACCTTTAAAATTATCTTTTCAAGTATTAAAATCTACTATTGTATCATTTGTAGGAACTGTTTGAGAAGTGAAGTTTCTATGTAACCTAATAGTAGTTGTATAAGTAAAGCAATCACCACGATATAATATTGGAATCATACTCCAATTAAATTCTATAGAATTATCTTCCGCGTCTTTATAATCAGTAGTACAATCTGTAATATCTTTGTCTTTTATTACACTAGTATCTGTAGCATATCTATCAGATACTGCAAAGTAAGGAGAATTATCATCGATTCTTATTTGAAAATATTCTTTATTAAATGTTTCGGAATAATTTTTTATATAAACATTATATAATGATGATTTACCAAGTAAAGTGTTACATCCTACAAAATCAGTAAATACTCCTCTAACTAATTGAGCATCGCTTGATTCCATATCCTCTTTTCCAAAACAGGTTTGTTGTTTAATTTCTTCTTGCATTCCTGCTCTAGTACAAAAGATATTATCATTAATAATTTTCTGAGGAATATCCGAATCTATATATAAAAGTTCGCTTGTTGTTTCTGCATTCGTACTTGCAACATTTGTTAAATCTAAGGTATAACTTCTCCCTGATGCGTTATATTGATTAAACTTGTATGCTTCTACTAATTTATATCTATCTGAATTAAGTAGAGATTGCATTTGCTTATCGCACTTAACATCTGCTGATAATAATCCTGAATAGCTACAATTGTTACTATATATAAGTTTTGAATCATAATCGTTAATCAATACCTTATTTTTATTTACAAAAGATTCTGTTACAAGCTTTGGATTTTGGCCTCCTTCAGAAAGATCAAGACAAGGAACTCCACTTACAGTATCAACTCCTATAGATAACCCAGAGAATAAAAATGTTGGAATACGCTGTTGCCTAACAAAGTAGTATCCCTTAATATTTAGTTCTTTAAATTTATTAATTACAAATTCAGGGATTCTAATTTTTAATCCTAATGGCTTCACAGATTTTCCGTCATGATCAATAATAGTCTTATCTTTAGTAAATCTAAATACTCCTCTTGTATTTTCTAAAGTTTCTAAAGATATAAAATCTTTATTTTCTATAGTTTCAGGATCTCTTAAGTCTATATTATAATCATAATTACATTTATTACTTGATATTATCTCTCCATTATCTCCTTTTTCTTTAAAATGATAAGTTGAAAGATTAAAATCAATACCTCTAAGATTATATACAGGAGATAAATGCTCATCATTATATATAAATACTACTCCTAGTCTATAAATTTCTCCAGGGAAATATCCAAGTCTATAATATATATTATATGGAGAATAGTATTCTGCAGCAGTAATATCCCCTTTATAAATTCCATATTTATCTGTAATATATCCTATATCATGTTCTTGACATTCTTCTACATTAATATATAACGCAAGATTACTTAAAGTAGCAGAGTCTTCTTTAAGTTTTGAAACATTTGCAAAAAATAATCTATTTTGAACTTGTGCCTGGCTTTTTACAGACTCTACGTAGTTATATTGTATATTTAAATCTTCTGCAGTTATGTCTTCAAGTTCTTCAAATCCATTAATAGTTATTGTCTGATTGACATCAGTTATTTCATAAGTCTTTTTTATTTTATGAAAATCTGTTTTAGAAATACCATTTACATCACAACTTGTTCTACTATAATATATATTTATATAACTAAAAGACGTATCTATATTCTTAAGATAAAGTATTATAGATTTATCAGTACGTTCATCCATATAAGCTCCAACACAAGTCTTAGGATTTGATAAATCTCCTTTAAATACAGACACTATTCCTGATTCAGCAACAATATCGGTTTCATTATAGTCACTATCAGAATATTTTATATAAAATATATAATTACCTCCTTTGAGAGTCCCAAAGTAATCTACATTCTTAAATTGAATCTTTGGAATTCTAGTAACGTTTCTAAATAGCCTAGTTTGTTGATCTAATTCATTTTCTGTATATAAATTAGATTGTTTAATTTGGTTTCGATTTATAATTTTATATCTATTATTTTCTAATAACGCTACTCTAGTATTTATTATTCTAGGAGGATTTTTATCATCGTTGAATATTAAATTTGTACTTCCATCATAAGAACTTTGACATTCTATGTCTATAGGATTTTCTAGATCTAATTTTAATTGAGAGTTACTTACTGTAAAATCATCAATCTGATCATCAGATTTTTTTAAATTACGTAAAGGATTATACTCTCAAGCAATATCTCCAGTATCCTTGTACTTTTTTACTTTCAGTTTTATATCCATTATTGCCCGTCATCATATATATTAGAAATAAACTCTCTTGCTACAGAACGCGTATTATTATCTGTCTCTCTCATAAACAATTCTAAAGTAGCATCCATATTAGATCTTACTTGATCTGTAAACACCATACTTTTTATAGCATTAGTTAATTTCACTTTATTTGCATTCTCATTATACTCATGAATAAGATATAGGTCTCCACTTTTTATATTCGGCTGTCTTTCTAATTCATCTACTTTAATTCTTACATTACTATTCTTATTATCTATTAACCTTTGGAGCTCATATTTAAAAGACTCATCAGGAGTAACTATACAATTAAAATTGACATTTGTATTTGTAGATATTACATTATTGTCTGCAAAAGATACTCCATTAAATATTAAATCTATTTCATCTGGAATGTCAACTCTCTCATCCATGAAATATTTTCAATCATATGTTCCAGAAAGATTAATAGTTTTTATATATACTGGATTTATAAGAGATTCTCCATAGTTATATAAAGAATAATAAATTATATTATTTTTAGAAGACATACAATATCTTAAACAGTATATCATCATAAGATAGGAATATATACAAGTTTTAGAAATATAAGACGTATCTTCCTTTGAATTTGAAGGTGCTTTATTAGCACAGTAATATATATAGGGTCATGAATTTTTTGTTTCATATGACATTGCAAGGCAGAAATTATTTGCAGATCCGTATCTGCCAAAGAAACCAGAATCTCCAGAATGGCTACTATCATTACCATACTTTGCATTATAGAAATTATATATATTAAATCCATAATCATCAGCATAACTTTTTGTACTAGTTGCAGAATGACCATTTGGTTTTCAATCTGTTCTATGCCAATTAGTTCCACTTGAAATATTTAAATCTCCAAGAACACTAGGTCAGTTCTTTTCTGGAGTGAATTCTTCTGTATTCTCACCATAATACAACTTATTGTTTTCAAACCTAATAGTAAAAGGACCTACCTCTTTCCATCAGAAACACATTGACCATTTATCTCTTCCAGAACCGTCTTTTCTAAATTCTACATATTCAGGTCTATATTCTATTGTATGAGTATCGTTTTTATCTGTAACTTTAGTTTTAGTTTTTCCAATAGGATGATATTCATATAAATATTTATCATTACTACTGATTTCTTTTACAATATTATATTCAGTATTTGTAACTGTAAAAGTATTAAACAAATCAAATGAAAAAGATCCATCTATTTTATTAAAGAGTAGTGTATAAGTATTGCCTTTAGAATCTATAGCCTTGCCATTATTAACAGTAACGCCTTTAGAAGTGATTCATCTTCACAATCTACCGTCATCTCCATTTTGGTCTTTTGGAACGGATATAGTATATACTTCAGAGTTTCCTACCTTTTTAATAGAATATGTATTGCCTTGTTTAAATATAGTCTTAATTCCAATCTTAGAAGTATCATACGTTTCTCCAGGAGGTTCTGGATATACTAATTTAATTTCACTAAAATAGTCACTAGAATCAAATGAATAATTATTTATTTTTTCATCTTTTGAATCTTCATTACCTCTTCGTTTTAGAAAAGCAGTTTCTGTAAACGCATAATTACCTGAATTAAGTTCGAGTTTTATATAATCAGCAAAGTAATTTACAAGGTTTTGTCCTGTAATATCCTTAAAGTTATCTTTAACATAATATCACCTATTTACAAGTTCTGTAGCATAAATTCTATCCTCGGCAGGTTCTATATCTCCTGTAATAGGATTTCCAGATTCAATATTAATAACATAACGAAGACTTAGAAAGTATATATCCTCTTTATTAAAATTAACTTTTTTTATCTTAGGTTCTCCAGTTTGGGTAGTATCATACTCTGCTATGTCTTCATTATTTTCAGAAAAAGGTATATCTATAATAATGGTTCCATTACTTATTATATCAGAAACCGAAGTCCAATCAATAGCAGTATAGGGGTTGTCTGAATCTGAAGTAGAATATCTTTCTAACTTATATTCAAGGCTAACTCCAGGAAAACTTTCTCAAGAAGTAAGCATTGTTAGAGAATTATCTCCTACAAAATATTTAAAATAATTTCTTCCAAAGTGTATTTCATTAGGATCTATTGTTATAGGATCTCTAGAAATTGTTTGTGTAAATTGACTATATATTATATAATTTTTCTTATCTTCATTTTCAACTAATAATGCGGGAGTAATATATTTATAGTTTCCAAGCGTTTTTGCATCAATAGTATTAAATATTATAGACTGGAAATTATTATAAGATATTAATTGATTAGGCTCTAGACTTATTGGAGATAATTTACTTATATTTTTTTCATCTAAAGTGTCATAATCATGTAAAAAATATACTAAATTATTTTTAATCTTATCTAAATCTCCATCGGCATAATTTACAAGATTCCAATAAGTTTGTACTCTAAGATCTCCGCCTGGATAAACTTTTATAGCATTCGAATCACTATCATCTACATATGTCTTACTTTTATCAAAATATATATTAAATTGTTCTGGAACCGTAATACTAAACTTTACAGCAAGCCAGCCAGGAATATCCCAAGATACAGGAATCCAATCACTTCTATTAGTTGTGGATTTATCGACTTGTAATTCAAGAAGCCCATCTATATTATACAATTTATTTTCATCTGTAAGAATATAAGGAACTAAGTGTCTATAGTATTTATTATTTAGCTGTTTAAGTGCTTCCTTAAAGGAATATTCACCTGAATTTTCATATATAAGAAGATACTTATCTCCTGGATTTAAATAAAAATTAGGATCTTTACTAAGAAGTATAATTTTAGTTTCACCTTCTAAATCTTTATATAAAGATGTTTTATCAATAATGATATCCTCAATTGTAGCATCCTTATTATCTACAATTGGGGTAAAGATTGTTTGTTGTGATGGAAAACTTCCAATTTCTACCTTGTCGTCAATTGGATTATATGAAATAATATATAATACTCCTTGGTGTTCTTTCATTCCAACAGGAACAAAACCATTACTCAAAGCTCCATTTTTAAACCCATAATTACCCATATCGTTCTGTAAGGCAAATTCATTACCATTATAAGTAATTAAAGTGCCGTTTAAACAATCAGTCATTACAGTATTTGGAACCATTAATGGTTCTATATCCTTTATCATTCCTCCATTAAACTGATTTATTTGATTTAATTTGTTCTTCATAGTTATTATGTAGTTATTGCTGCAGAAGGAATCTTAACTTCTCCAGATGCAGATATAGTAATTTGAGTATCTCCACTTCCTAAAGTTGCAGAACCGTCTTCATATACAACTAAAGGCCCAAACTTACAAAAAGTATCATAGTTATTAATATTATATAGATTGCCTCTCTTCAAACTACATTTACCTGTATTTTCGATACTAATTCAATTTTCTTGAGCATCGTTTATTCCAACGAATGAGGTTCCTAAAGCAGATATTTTAAGATAACTCTTTTGTTCAGCACTATTGTATAAGCATATAGTTGGGTTATTTAAATAACAGTTATCACTATAAATCCCTATTCCAGAAGGATTCAGTATATCGTCTGATATTACAGATAAATTTCCAATAACTGTATTACTAGTTTGATAAAAACTGATAGATTCAGGATTAGTTTCTAGTATAATATTATAATACTCTGAAGTTTCTTCAGGCTCTTGATAATATTGTACATTAATTGAGGTAAACGGTTGTTCTTCAGTATCTGAAGTTAGATTCTCAGCTTCTGAATATGCATACAACCCAATAGATCCTGAAAAAAGAGCTAGAAAGCTTGCTTTATCTGAAATGTATGTAGTATGTACATATATTTCGTCATTATTAATACCTGTGACTATGAACTTTGCACTAATATTCTCAATCTCCTCAGATGTATCTTTTTTATATTCATTTATAATTAATTCTCCCTCTGTACCAGGAGTAACAAATCCTGAATCTATATATAATTTTAAAACAACACCATTAAATGTAGATTTATTTTCCTCTGGAATAATGTAAATTTTTGTTATAATCTCATTATATAGATTAGATGAACGTGCAATATTTTCAGCGTTTTCAGTAATTTCTGTATCTTCCGTAATTTCTTCAGGATCTATATAATAATTATCTGCAACAGATAATGGTATGCACGAAATATTCTTTCAAGATTCAATATTTATTGGCTCCCAATAAAAAGATTCTGATAAAAGTTGTTTATCAAAATCTAATTGATGAGAGGTATATGTTGATGGAGTTTGTCAATTATAACTTGTATTTACAGATTTTACAAGATCTTTAGCAAACTCGACAAATGTAGTCTTACTAGTATTTATTCCTTTTACAGAATATAATTTATATAAAAGCTGTAAAATATTTACTCCAAGATCGTATAGATTTCCATCAATATCTAGCTCGCTTGCTGTAACACTTATATTTCCTCCAACTGAGATATTTCCAGAAAGAGTTTCAAAACTAAGTTTTTTAATATTAGCATTACTACAAACTACTGTATTACATGTAACTTTCCCATCTTCAGCTATAAATTTTCCATCTGTAGTTTCTAATGTATTAAAAGAGATGTTCTGTTTATTTAATAATGCTTGAATATCATTTCAACTATGCCCATCAATAAACTGTGCATTAAGATTACTTATAACTTCTGAACTACTTAATTTAAATGGCGGAGTCCCATTAAATATTACAGTATTATCAAATATTATATTCCCTTCAAGAGAAGCATCTGAATTTTGAGAATCACTAAAACTAAAATAACTATTATCTAATGTATAATAAATTCCCCCGTTTAATGCAAAGATTATTTTTCTATCTCCAGGATATTCATACTGTCCTGTCTCATATAATAATATATCGTCTACAATTATAATTTTAGACTCTATAGATTCTTCGTCTTCATCATCAGTTGTTTCCTTATCATAATTTAACTTATAATATTTATCTCCAACTTTTACTCTTATTACCCCACTAGTTTCAAAAACTAAATTTCTTCTAGGAGACCCTATTATTTCTTCTTTTGCCATATTAAATCATTATTATTTTATTTTTTACATCTCTATATGCTATATATTCAAAGTTTCTTGTTGTAATTTCACTTTTTAAAAACGTTCATCCTACATCAATAGGATAATATAGTTTAAAGAAGTGTGTTCTAGATTTATCTAAAAAACACTCTTCTTGTATTTTATATAACTTCAAATCTCTAAACTTTATTTTAGATCTACGCTTTGAAGTTATCTGAGTTTTATAAAATTCTCACTCAGCTTCAGTTAGACCGAAATAGTACGCTCCGTTATATACTTCTTGAGCGTACTTATATTTCAGTCTTAATTTAATACGATGTTTAATATTATTATATCTAACTCTTTTATAATCATCAAAAAACATCTTTCCACAAAAAGCAGTATAGTTATGATTTCCTAAAACTACATCTGCTCCACTTTTAGCTAATAAATGAAAACTACTAAAACCGTGTTCTATAACTCTTTTTAACTCATCTTTTGAGATCTTTGGATATTTTTCTTGTATAATACCTAAATAATCGTCTAATTCTTTAATCATAATTAATAGTACACTTTTGCTTCTTCAGTATATTGATCTATGAGTTTTTTAAGATATTTATCAACATAGATTGGTTTTTCCATAGTTTCTTTATTATGCTTCATATATCTATATACTAGCTGGTTTCCTGTAAATTGAGATAATACAAAATCAATATTATTAAATTTACCTCTTCTATATGCTTGTTTAAAGTCTTCATCTGCAATTTGTTTCATAGAAATTTCTCCATAATTCCCAAAACGTAGAGGTAGTACAAAGGTAACATTATTATTTATAATATCCAATAAGATCTCATAAAAACAGTCATCAAAAATCTTAGCAGCTAGATTCTTATGATCTTTATATCTATTTTTTACTCATCTTCCTTTTAATAACTTAGGATTTAACCCATTATATAGTTCCCTAGAGTTAAAACCATGAGGAAACATTTTTTTATTCATTAGTTAACAGGTTTAAATGATTTCTTATATTGCTTTCTATCCCAACGTGTACGAGCATCAAGAATCTCATTCATTTCATTTTGCGAGATATGTTCAGGAACTCTGGCATCACTACAAGCTCTCAATCATTCTTGTTTAACTGCTTGAGCTATTTGAAAAGAATTACTATCTCTTAATACAAGACTCTTTTTATATAAATCAATATATGCGGCATATGCAGCTAACGCAGTTAATTCTTTATCTGTTATAAGTGGCAGTCCATCATCATCTACAATTACACCATGATATAGTACAGATACATTCGAATAATCTCTATCAAACTCTAATGCATTATTTATCTCATTATAATTTAATAGTTTTCCTGATTGATATAAAGGATCTTTATTTCATTTTCAAGCTTCATTATATCTTTCATAATAAGCATTTTGAACTAATGGAAATATACTAGTATCTGAAGTAGATTGAAAGTCTTCAAATGGAATTGTCACAGATTCTATAAAAGATAAATTACAAGGTAATTCTAGTATTCTGTTTGTAGTATCTCCTACATATCTATACATTCTAGAATGTTTGTTACCTATTAACTGTAAACCATTTAAAACTATATCCTCAAAATTATCAGGATTTATTGTAACCCCGTATAATATATTAGCAAGAGAATATACAGAATTTATATTATTTAACTTCATAACTATTTAGGAGTTTGATCGTTAGGAGTGACAGGAGCTGCAAGTTGACGATACCAGCGAATATATTTCTCAGTCATTCTTTTAATAATTTCATCAGATAGAATTCCACAATCTAGATATACTTCAGGATTTTCAGAACAACAATCTCATTCTAAAAGCTTTCTTGGATCTAAGAATAGTGCAATTACAGATATATATTTTACAAAAGGAACATTAAAAATATATCCATCCATATTACCATTAGAATTAATTGCAGTATCTATATAGACATATGGACTTCCTGGTTTATTTTTTCTATACTTATGAAATCTATAAGTTTCATCTGTATAAATATTATAACGAGTATGTCTATCTATACTGCCAACAAATCTTATTGTATCAATTCCGTTTATATAAATAATCGGTGGAATTTCAAAATGTAATGCTTTTTCTCCAACTTGTAAATCACAACATTTTGACATATAATCACAATCAACTTCAATACAGTTAATTGCTAAAAATAACTCATCTAAAGTAAGAATTCCTTTTAATAGAAATTCTCGCATTACTTGATTACGTTCTGCTACTACTTCATCCTGAAGTTGTTCTATAGATATTTTAGGATTGGAAGTAATTCCAGCTAATCCTGTTACTGTATTATTATATACTGCACTTGCGATTTGTTCGATCGTCATAAACTTCAGTTTAAAAAATTAAAGCAGGACAGGGAAATTACCCCGCCCTGCCTTCTTTGAAAATATTTATGAAGAGCAATTAAGCTCCGACTGTAAAGTCTTTTTCTGCAGTAGCACCACCATATGAAGCTACAATTGTAATAAGATCTCCTACTGCTGCGCTTTGCTCAGCTTTTACAGTAAGTTTACCTTCATTGTCGATTTCATACTTGCTATTATCGCCCTTAATAGATAATTCAACAAAATTTGTTGCATCTCCATTAATTGCAGGACCTGATACATTTACTTTAATATCAGCTTCCTCGTCAGTAATATCTGCAATTGAAATCTTACTATCGTTTAAGAATTCAATCTTAATAAGATTATTAATATCAGGACTAATAGTTTTAATTGAATCAGCACCAAATACTGCTTTTAGGTCAGCTTCAAACTTGTCAACAAGTGATGACAATACATAGAATGTATGTGTTGTAATTGACTTAAGAGCCTGTCCTACAGTTCCTTGTCCATGAAGACCCTTACGAGGCATGCAATATAGGAATGAGAACTGAGTGTATAGACCTCCATTAACAGGATACTCTTCCTCATTAAGAGCTGCATAACGTAAGTTAGGATAACTTGGAAAACGAAGATTTTCCTGAAGCCAAGCAGCTGTACCAATCTCCATTTTATTCTTAGACACCTCTACAGCTTCTTTAACTGTTACATACTGTTTTTCAGTGCAACTTTCAGGACAATCAATATCTTTTTGTTTCTGGAGTTCAGCTACAGCAAGAACCTGATGTGAATCAGTGCAACTTACAAGTACTTTATCTGCACTAGACTTAGATACTCTAACATATCTATAATTTTCAGGAATAGCTGACTCAATAGCTTTAACCATAATCTGTTGTGCCTTAGCTAAATCTGCAGTAGATACTTCAAATTCAGCAAGAACGGGCTTACCAAATTTTGACCAAGGCATAGCGTAGTCTGAAAGATATTTGCCAATTAAGGTAACACCAATTACTACTCTATAAGTACCTTCAGCTTTAGGTACATTAAATGTAGCACTTGCCACTTTACCTTTTTCACCTGGAGTTTTATAGATAACTCCCTCAAGTAAACCCTCTTTCTTGTAATCAGCACAACGTAGTACACGGAACATACTAACTTCACCATTATAAGTAAAGTTATATCCCTCATCATTAGTAATATTTTTACCTTTAGTCAGTGCCATAAAACGAGGAGTTACACCATCGTCAAGCAGGTTTGAATTAATTATTACTTCTTTTTGAAAATCAAACATAGTTTTCTAATTTTTTAAGTTAATAAATTTATTTATTTCCAGGAGTTGCTATTGTTTGATTAATTGGAACGTTCGTTTGTAATCTTGGATCACTTGCGTTCTCTAATAGTAATCTAGTTACTATATTAATAATCTCATAACAAACATAATCTGGAAATTCCAAGAATTGAGTATTATCTTCTGGTAATAATACATCATCCTGAGTCATGGAAACATACATAGGAGCTTTTACATAAGTAATATATACATTATTTAAACTTCAATTCGAATCGCCACTATGTATTTCCAAATTTACAGAAGATTGATTTACAATCCTTTTATATGGTTCTTTTAATGCATAAAATCGATATTTTCCATCCTCTGTTTTAATATAATTAGGACGATAACTACCTTCTTTAATTTCATTATCCATAACAGGATTTGTTACTGGTTGATCTTTTTCATTTCTATTAATAATATAATAATATGGCTTCTTATGTGAAGGTTTCATATAATAATTATTAATAATACCTGCATAAAGATCTGCAGTTAATCTTTGACATGTTGAAGTAATAGTTCTTTGCACTCCATTTCCACATCTAGATTTATTTGAATCACTACCTGTAAATTCTGCAATACAATTCAACATATGTAAGTAATCTTTAGGAAGTTGTAGCTCTCAAACAGTATCATTAAATTCCTGTCTTGGAGCAATTTTACCTACTTTAATTACTGATGTAGTTTGTAAAAATCCTAAGTCATCTGAACTTTGTTGATTGTACTCACTTCTATTATATACACTATTTATATATTGTTGAATTGCTTTATTAAACAAGTATATGAAGTCCTCAAGTAAAACTTGAGGAGCTTTCACCTTGTTGCATTCAACTAAAATGTATTCGTAACATTGACGAATTGTCATATCATTTTATTTAAGCTAGTTTTCTATTTTTAGGTGGTATAAAATAATCTACCTTTTCTAAAGTTATAAAATACTTATTTATTGTGTATTTATTCTTAATAGCTCTAGATAAATTTGAACCATTAGTGTTTAAAAACTCTATACATTTCTTAAATGTTAACTCTCTAATAAAATTACCATTATGATCATAAATATAATAGGTTCTCAGCTGTTTAATTTTATATTCTGTAATATTTATGTTTTTATCTCAACTTCATAAAAATCCATGCCGAGCCACTTTTTTATTAATAGATTCTCCAATAGATTGTCTAGAAATTTGTAAAATTTTACTGGCAGTATTAATACAGTCCCAAATTTTAAGTAATTTGCCTTCTAAAGAATATTGATAAACTTTTCCTTTTGTAGGATGAGTCCTTCCGCCACCTGCAGTAACATTATATGTATTCCCTTTATTAATAACCTCAGGTGTTACTAGTTTTGCCTCATATTTATAGGCATCAATAGGATTATCAAATTTTGCTAAGGTTTCTCTATAAAACTGATCCTGTCCATATTTTTTGAATGCAAAATGGAATGGGTATTTTGGGTGAGTAATACTGTAGGTATGTTTCGGAATCTGAATTCCATTACCATAATATCCATCAAAAATTTCATCTGTTTCTGTTTTATGTACTCCAATATAAAATTTTCCGTTAATTTTACATGTAGTTCTATATACAATCCAAATCATTAATATACTATTATAATATTTTCCTATTTAAGGTATAATTATTTTTATTAGTAAGTTTTAAGAACTTATAGACAATAAATTCATTTATAATACTTAATTTAATATGTAGTATACTTATATCACTTGTCTAATAGTCATTATATATTGTTATTTATTGCTTTTCTTCTTTTCCGTCTTTTCAACTTTTTCCTCAGCTTTATCTTCAGCCTTTTCCTCTACTGTTTCTTTTAAACTTAGTTTCTGAAGATCAGGGTATGTCTCTAATGTAATACCCTCGTAGATAGTTTTATTTGCAGGAATCTTCAAGAAGAGTAAGATAGATTCGTCAGTTGTACCTAGACGAACATCCCCATACATCCAAACTCCACTTTGAAGGTTGATAACACGTTGTTCTTTTGCGTCAATAAGCAGCAGTTTAAGTGCTGTATCTGATCCTGTATAAAGGTCAATAACAACCATTGGATCTTTTTCCGCTCTTTGATATAAATAGTCCTGAACATCTGAGTCAGGAGCATTTCTCATTGATTTGCCAAGTAACCTTGTTTTGGTAAGTCTTCCTTTAGCAGAATCTTGTTCAATATAAGTGAACGCTTTTGTTACAAGCTTCATACGTTCAATACGTTTTTCAGATTCAACTCCAGGTCTTTCTACATAGAATTCAGCTTGACCATAACGTTTTGGACCTCCGTCAATTAAAAGATTACCTTTTGAATCTTTAGAATCTCTTTCAGGTGCAATTAAGAATGAATCTTTAATGCAAGTCCAAATATTTCTTTCTAGAGGATTATCTAAATCAAACGTTTTACCATCATAAATCTCTATTCGTTCATCTTCCTTAATAAAGTAATTACTATCAGGACTATTAATTTCTGCTTCACTTAAGATCATTTCTGTATCTCCACTAGCGTCTACCTGACGAACTCTTTTTACAAAAGGATAGTTTGAACCATTTGCTTGTTTTAAAGGATTAATAAAGCAATGTGCTTTTTCCTTACCATATACATTTCTTAAAGTTACTATATTATTCATATTTATTCTTATTAAATTTATCTATACCAAATAATGATATCTAAGTTTTAAATATTTTGTAGACTTCTCCCGAAGGAGAAGCCTACTAATATTCTATTCTATCTTTTTTATATTACTTTTCACTAACTAAGATAAAGCTACGATATGGGTTGAATACACCAACACCAGCATAACCCCAGTCAATAAGTTTAGTTGCAGCTACTGGGCTTGCAACAGGACCACTTTCACGTCCACTTCTACGACCAACACCCTCTAACCAGTTATGGCAGAACTCATTGTTCTTGAATGTGAACATTGCAATAGCGGGTTTTCCACTAGCAGCATCAGCAGTCAGATCAAGGAAGATACCATATTTCTTCTCAGGGAATTCGATATCAAGAGCACGGTCAACTTTGAAAGTTACAGTATTACCTGCATACTCGTATGAGTTATAGGTTGCACCAACTTTGATATAATCATTAGCACCCTTAGAGAACATGAATGTACCAACAGTCTTCCAATCACGAAGATATCCTGACAGACTATCCTGAATTTCAGCTCACATAGGAGTATTGCAAATAAAGATATATTTATTGCCAGTAGGATTATTTGATTTAGCGATCATGGCAAGGATAGCGGTATTCATAACTTTATTAGTCATCTTTGAATACACATATTTACCTGCGAAACGCTCAATCTGAGGAATAATACCATCACCAGAGATAATAGGCTCACCTGTTTCAGGATCAAAAATCTTAGGTTTACCATTCTTATCTACGTTAGTCTTACCCCAAAGCAGTGCATTTGCACGAGCAGCCATGAAGCTATCAAGACAATCTTTTTCTGCAGCATTCATTTTGTAAACAGGATCACTTTCTGTTCCTTTACCAATCTGAATGAAAACGTCCTCCATTGCACGATACTTAGCAGTGTAGTCTACATCTGCACGGTGTGTTGCAATAAATGTACGATGCTTTTCAACATTTGACTGATACTTTACATCATTTATGTTAGCTATATATTTCTATATAGATCAGACTATATCATAATCTTATTATATATATTTAAAAAGGTATCCTTTACAGTGTTTTCTATTACCTTTAATTACTTCTTTTGCATTTCTATATCCATCTTTAATGCACTCGCTTAAGCAATTATATTTTTGTAATAAAACACCTTCCATTGTATAACGTCCAATTGGTTTATACTCTTTATTATATGGAACTTTAGGTAAGTTATTAACTCTTGCATATTGCTTTGGAGATCATTTTTTCATATATTCAACCTTAGTATATGATAATTGATATCCAAAAAACAAGTGCCCAAGTTTAATAGCTCTAGGTACATGGCCTCCACTTGTCGCAGAAGGAATAAAAAATTTATTACATTCATAGACTGTATTAAATTCTCTAACAAAATTTCCTTCCTGATCATACATATAAACTTTAACTTTAGCAGTTTCAGGACAACCTCCCTCTCCACCAATTTTTATATTATATGTATCTGGTCTTTGTAAAAATTCCTTATTAACTAATTGTTTTTCCAATAAATATGCTTCTTCTTTTGTATCAAAAATACTTAAAGTAATTCTTTTAAAATTTTTAATACCATACTTATTGACTGCATATTGAAAAGGAGTTTTACTTTTCTTATAAGATGCTGGTCTTGTAATAAAAATTCCATTACCTAAATATCCATCAAACTTATCTGGATTTTCTGTTTCGTGCACTCCTATATAAATTTTATTGTTTGGAATGCATAATGTTAAATATACTATATATTTCATAAGATTTCCCCCATATCGATTTTTAAATCTACTCTCTTGCGAGATAGTCGTTGAACTTTCTTTAGCACTTCGTATAACGCTTGTGTTATCTAAAGCTTAGCTGCTGATTGTCCTATAATCGTATCAATTTTATAGGAGTTTCCAGCAATTAAAGGGATTTGCATTTTGACTTACGCCAAAATGGGGCTGCTTTTAATATTAAATACAATAGATTTAATTATTGAGGCTATTGTTAACCCTTCCTCATGCATTTCAGGCTGATAGTTCGTTAAGAAACGAGTCTTCATACCTGGCTGGCAGAATTCAACATCAAGAGTAGCATTGTAATCTGAATCTTGTAGTTTACCTACAATCTCCCAGTCTCTATCTGATCTACGAACAGGACGTGACAGGAAGATAACTTGCTGACGTGATCCTTCGATGATCATTACGTCATTTCTCTGATAATAATTTTCAGGGAAGTGGAAGATGATATCAGTACCCTGAGCACCATCGCCATCAGGAACCTGTAGGAAAGGAATTCTCTTAATAAATCCTACATTAATGTCCCACTCTACCATAAATGAATTAATACTTTGGAAACTATTTTTCTTGTCTTTTTCCATTGTATATATATTCATCAGAGATTCAGTAAGGTACGATGCGGTATACTGCTCATAAAGTGATGATACAATACCAAGACGTGCAGGTTTTTCACCTAAAAATTTGTAAAAATCCTCATATGTACGAGTTGAACTCATCTGAGGACGTACTGTACTAAAACTAGAAATTCTCATATTGTTTAATTTAATTGTTTATTTATAATTCGTCATCTCATAATGACGCGATTGATTTATCTGGATTTGATTTATTTTTCTCTTCATTAGTAGGTATTACAGTTGAAGGTTTAGGAGGTTCATTCTTAGGAGCTGCTGGCTTCCTAGTTTCCTTAATTAAACTCTTATAATACTGAGAAATACCTGAAATAGCATCTTTACCAAAGAGACGATACCAAGCAAGCTCTACAAGAACTTGTGGATCATTTAAATCTTTAAAGAACTGGCTAGCTCCATTTTCATCTTGATCTAGAATATAACTAAAGATCTCTTGTTTATCATGATCTTCAATTTGTAAACTATCAGATTTTTCATCTTGATAGTCAAGAGAGATTTCATTGAAATTTACTAACTGTTCCTCAAGTGTTGATTTAAATGCGTTATACTGTTCCTCTTGAGCTCTTTGTGCATCTTCTACTGCTTTATCTTCTTGTGCTTTATATTGGTTTCGAATTGTCTCTACCTTTTTCTTAAATAAGTCTTCATTACTCTTTGCTAAGTCTAAATCTGCTTGAATTTCCTCTTCAGTCATACCTTCAAACTTAGATTTAAGATCGGCAATATACAATTCTTCATCAGAGTAATCATCTACAGAATAAGCTTTATTTACAGGACCATTTTGATTAATATAGTCTTGCACTGCTTTCTGAGAATAATATTCAATAACGTCCTGAATAGTTACGTTATTATTTCTTAAATATTCAATTGTTTTAACTTCATCATCAGATAAATCAGGCTTAGCTAATTCATTTAGAATATTTAATTGTTCATCTCTATCCAACGAACTAAAGTCTACTTCTTGTTCATTACCTTCTTCATCTTGATAAAGTAAAGTTTTTCCATCTCTTAGTCCTCTACTTTTCAAGAACTCACTAAACACGTCTAAACCCTCGCCAGTATTTAGGTCAGGGTTTTCAGGAGGTTCTTGGTTAGTAGGACTAGGTTCAGGTTCTGGCTCACTATTAGTATTTTGATCTGTAATAGGAGTTTTGTCTGTTGGTTCTGGATCTTCTAATAGAAAATCCATGTGATTTTGTCCATCGATAATCATAATTCTTATTTTTCCTTATTAATTGATTATTAATATGTTTATATATTCGCAGCAAATATAATGTATTAATTTTTAATTTCCAAATAAAAAAGAATATTTTTTACTTTTTCTCTGAAAATAGATTAAATTTTCAATTAATTGCTTCTTTTCGAATATCTTTAACATATATTTCATCTATTGGTAGGTAGTTTGATATATTATCTACAATTCCATTAATATCATAATATACATTTTTAATTTTAGTAATAACATGATCACAATTATAATATGCTTCTGCTTCTGGAAATATGTATTTTAATATTAAATATAATTGATAACAACTACCTTGAGTATAAACTTTTTCAGAGCCAATAAAAGACTCTCTTATTAGTTGTATAACTTTTATTGGCTCTAGACTATACATAATTTACAAATATTTCTATTTATTAACTTTGTATTGCCTCAACAAAGTCTAGAATATTATCAGTAATAGATCCAGCTTTATCAAGCTTATCAATAAGTGACTTTAAGAAATCAACTTCACTATCTGTAAATTCAACTGTTAAAAGTTCCTTTTCTGGTAACCAAACAATTTTGTTATCTTTATTCTCAATTTTCAATGCTTCTACTTCTTCACTTGAAAAATCAATCTTTTTTCTAACATTACGCTTTGAGATCATTTCAGTTACTGAACCTTGTTCAGGTAAATTCATAAGTAACATTAATCGTGTAGCTACATTTAAATCAATTTTTTTCATTTTAGTTTTATTCATATTAGTTTATATTTTAGTTAATAATCGCAAAGTTAAAGATTATTTAATAAATAAACAAATTTTTATACAAATTATTGTATATAAACAGAAAAGGAGTGGCATTTCTGCCACTCCTCTCTATCTATTCATTTAACATATCTTTTAGTTCAATTAAATCTTGATGACTTAAAACTAAGGCTCGATTTACCAAAGGTAAATTCATCTTTATTTTTCCGCTCCCGATTTCAAGTTCTCCTAGAAATCCACTGTTGACTTTGAAAGGTTTAGTGTTAATTACATTATCAATCATTTCAGATAATATACCATTAACATCAACCATACCATCTTTGTCAGCGATTTGTTTTAACATTCCTTCAACTTTATAAGCATTGTTGTCAATTACTCTAGTTATCAAAGGCTTAGCGAATGCCATCATTGGATTGCTTTGCGACAATGAAGTTAATTGTTTATCAACAAAATTATTAAGTCTAGTCATTATTACATCTACGTGCTGCGCCATTGTTTAATAAATTCTTCATAAGTTAAACCTGGGTTATCTTTAGAGAATTCGCGGAACTTTTTAAAGATAGCCATCTCATTATCTGTCTCTTCTACTATCTTGTTCTTTAACTTCTTAACTAATTTTAGCTGTCTTTGTAATAAGTCCTTACCCTCTGAATTACTTTCAATTTTAGCTTTTACTAAATTGAGTAATTCTACTTGCACCATTTGTTGTAATGAAGCTGTAATTTCTGAATATTCTTGATCTTCAAAAAATCTAGCTTTTTGACTTTCTGTTAAAGAACTCATCTCTTTATCTATATCATCTCATATTAAATCAGTCTGGAGAGTTCCCTTCTTCTGCAGTTGTGCTAGTTGGGCTTCATATTGTTTTAATATTTGCATCTGACTTGTAATATCAGATTGAGATAATAGAGGGTCTGAATTACCTAGGAAAACTTGATTCACAGGATACATCTTTTATTTTACTTTAAATTACTAGGCCGCTGGTGTTGTAGTTGGCTCAAACAGAATACTGTTTGAATAACCTGCACAAGGGCAAAGTGGATTATAAAGTGAACGTTGTACTGTATCAGTTCCTACTTCTACAGCAGCTACACGGATAGGATAGAAAGTGTTATTAGCATAGTTAACAATCTTGTTGTCAGCACACATTCTACGTTCTGCTTCAAGACCTACCATACCAGCTACACTAGCAATCTCCATCTTAGTAACTTTGCTTCTCCAAGGCTCTACAGCAGCATTAACAGCAGCTGCAGTTTCAAGTTTACCAATCCGATCAGCTAATACATCGAATTGATCTCTTTGATTTTTATACAGCCCGAAGTCAGCGTCGATCTGGCTCTTGTAAAGTCCAAACATTTCACCATTAATAGTCTGACGATCGTTAAAACGAGCGTTTGCAGACAGTAAAGCAAAATCATAAAGAGCTTTCTGATTACTAACTCAGCATTGCAAGAGTGTTGCCAAGCTTGGAATGTCGTTGGACCACCAGTAATAGCTTCAGCAGCTAAAGCACCAGCAGCTGCACTACCTGTATTTCCAAGTCCGAATAAACCTCTTCCGCTAAGAGCTAAAAGTCCTAATGCGGTTCCAGCAATACCTACAATATTTTCACATAAGGTCGTTAATCTTATGCAGTTCTCTTATGAACTTCTACATCTTTATATATACATGTAGTTAAGACTATATCTTCATCCAATTTGGATGCTCCCCATTTCGCACTACTTAGTGCTACTCTCTTCCGAGATAGTCGTTGAACTTTCAAAGATATTTCTATCTAAGCTTAGCTGCTGATTGTCCATTTCTGGAGTTTCCAGCAATTAAGGGAGTTTTGCATATAATATTACTATTATAAGGACCTAGTATATTAAGCCTAATCCAGTACCAGCTACACCTTTTGAAGCGTATTCTTTTTCACCGCTTTCATATACATCTTTGTGTACCATTTCTTTCTTTTCTACTACTTCCATAGTTCTATTATTTTTAAATTAATTAAATCTATTTGTTGTAAGCTTACAGTACAAAGATACTACCACATCAATCCAAAACATAACGTTACTATGAAAATAAAAAATCCCCTTAAGTCTTTCAACCTAAGAGGATTACAATTGTGAATAATTAGTAACTTGTTACTAATTATTCTCTATAAATTTATCTAGATCTTTCTTATATCAAAACAATTCCTTAAGTCCTATTTGTTTACGTCCTTTGGGAATCTTATTTGCTCTAACATAATTGTCAAAAGTCGCTCTACTAACTTTTAAGTATTTACATGCTTGATACTTGCTAAGTTTTTCATTCTTATTAGTTATTCCAGAAAGATATTCAATTACTTCTTCGCACTCTTCTGGACTAAGATTAGAATTACCAGTATCGATATCGTTAACAATTTTTAATAAAATTTCTCTAATAATCTTTAACACAATTAACCATAAATTGCCCCATTAACAAGAATAAGATCTTCTCTTAAACCTGATTGAGCTGCTGCAATTCAAGTAATACAATAACATTTATATGATCCTCCAGATAATGAGTCTATACCATCCATTAAAAACACAGTTGGTTCATCAAATACTACAGGTGTTGCAGAAGGAACAACAACTATAGCATCTGGTTGTTCTTTAGTAACTCTTGCTACAACATTTACTTGAGTTGTTGAATTTGTAAAATAAATACCTGGTTTACCAGCATCATCAGCATTTGTTAATATTGGTAGTTGTTTACTAAATATATTATCTAAGTTAATAGTAGATGCTGAAGATCCTGTATAACTTGTAGTTGAACTTCCTGCAATAACATTTAATGCATATGGGTTTGGAAGTACTATAGGAATTTCATTAACATTTGCTGGAGTAAAGCCTAAAGCAGTTTTAACTGTAGTATCTTTTAAGAGAGTATAAGCAGTACCATCCTCTAAGACATATATGGCCATTTCAGCACCTCCAGACTCTGTATATCCTGTCTTAATTCCTCCTAAAACATTATTTTTAGCTACAGGTAATGTATATGAAGATCCAGGAGCACTATTAGTAATAGTTAAAGTTCCATTAGAAAATGATAGACCAATACCAGTACCATTAGCAATAGTTAATGTAGTAGAACTATCATTTAAAGTTGTACTTCCAACTTTAACTGGTCTTCAAGTATTCTCGGTGGAATATCCTTGGCCCGTAACTCAACTTTGAGTAGCATATCCACTTAAAGATGGTATTTCACTCTTTAATGCTAAATTAGAAAGTGTCTGACCAGAATTTTTGATAGATTTAGTTCCTGCTCCAATTATGATATAATCAGAAACAAGATTTCCACTAGCCATTACATCTCCACCACTTGCTGAACCAATTTTTTCATCAATCTCGGATTGAGAATAAGTTTCAGACTTTGTATAACGATTATTTAATGCTTCGGTAACTACTTTATTTTGAACTGGATTAACAGAAGTTGTACTTAAAGAAGAATCAACTACAATTCCTTCAGGTATATCAAAATTAAGATCTGATTCATCAATTTTGTCTTTATAAGCAAGAGCTCTTGCATCTGTAATTTGAGACAGAGGATGAGTGTGTGCTGCAGGAACATAAGTTTCTGGTTTTCCTGTAACTTTATCTCATGCTATTTCTTTCTCATCAACATATGACTTTAATGCTAAATTACTAATTAAAATACCAGAATCTTTAACAGTTTTTCCTGGACCATTAGAAGTTATTACTCTATCCGCAGTAGTAAATGCTTCTGCTGCAATTACATCTCCTGCTCCAAAACCTGTTAACTTATCGTCAACTTCCTGTTGAGTATAAACACTAATGCCCTTTGTAGCATTAACTTTATGTTTATTATTAGCATCAACTTCAATTAATGTAATAACATTACCTGCACCAGATATAGAAGTTTCAATATTTGGTATAACAGGAATTTTAGCATCAACTTCAGCTCTTGTATAATAATTAGAAAGATCAATTTCTGTATTACCAATCTTCTCTCATTTTCCATCAACAAATACATATTCATCATGTATATCTGGAGCAGAACCAGATTTCTTAACAAGATAAATAATATTTGTCTCTCCAATACTTGGAAGTTGATCAACAATCTCAATTTGAAGATTAGCTAAATTAGCAATCATTTCTTTTAAGATTCTTCCTTGGTTTGCAGATAATGATTTATCAGCAGCAAGAGACTCTAAATTATCTACAATTGAACTTTTTATCTGATTATTAATAGTTGTATGTACATTATCAATAGCTTGTCACACTCCTCCAGAAGTAATTAAATTTTTACTTCCTTCTGTCGGCTCTTCTTCTATTGAATTAATAATTTTTGGTATATCAGTTAATACTTTAGCATATTCTTCTTTAGTGCCTGTATACCCATTTTCTTGTGCAATAAGATAAGCATCTTTACCAGGAGCACCAATTGTTCCAGGAAAAATAATCCATTTCTTTTGCTTTTTATCATAAATTTTTACACTCATAATTTATATATTTTTAAGATTATGCATATACTGCACCGTTAACAGCAACCTTACCGTTTGCCATATAACTTAAACAATAGATATAATAAGTTCCAGATAAATCTGCAAGACCATCCATCTTAATTGCATTAGAAGCAGTAAATGTAAGTCTAGCAGTGCTTATAATAACTGAATCAGGATTACTTGAACTAAACCCACTCAGAGAAGAAATAGTTCTTGATAAAGTATTATTATAACTATATCCTGCAGAAACTGTTGAACTACGTAAAGTAGACGTTGATAGTATTCTTGCAGTATTTATAGATACCGCAGATGAACCTGTGTATGAAGTTCCATTAATTGTTAATGCATATGGGTTTGGAAGTGCTATAGGAATTTCATTAACATTTGCTGGAGTAAAGCCTAAAGCAGAAGTTACATTACTTTTACTTAATGAAATAGTCCCAGAAGATAATGTAATATTACTTCCAACTTTAACTCCACCTAGTACTGAACTTGTAGCTGTAGGTAAACTATATGAATATGTACAATTAATTGTAGTACCGCTAATACTTATATTAGTGCCAGAAGTATATGTAGTATTTGTATCTGTCCAGGGAACATTAACATATGCTTTACCATTACTTAATTGTACAGCATAGTTTTTACCACTTGTTGTATAACCAATTTGAATTCCTCCATATGCACTTGATGTAGCAACAGGAATTGAAGTTAAATATCCTTGACTGGTAACTCAACTTTGCGTTGCATATCCTGATAGTGATGGTATCGTTGGTTTATTACTGAGATCATTATAACTTCCTGAAGTTGCTACTGTTGCTAATCCAGTTACTTGACTTGCAGTATGTGTATGTGATGCAGCAGCAGCTCCTACAGATGTATATGTTGCAGAAATTACTCCACTACTAATACTAATTCCAGAACCTATTTTCACACCGCCTAATACTGTTGAACTAGCGGTTGGAAGTGTATAAGCAGATGGGATAGTTGGTTTATTAGTTAGATCATTATATGAACCACTAGTAGCAACTGCAGCAAATGTAGGTTTTCCTGTAATACTTGCCCAAGTTTGCGCTGGAACTGAAGTAAGATAGCCTTTATTAGTTACTCACTCCTCGGTAGCTACTAATTTCTCATTTTGATAAAATCTAGTTGCATATATTTCTGAGGCGTTACCTTCAGATTGTATTCTTATTGGTATTGAATTTGTTCTACCAATAAGCAATATGGTTGAACTTTGGAATTGTGTTGATCACCATACTTTACCTGTATTAGTTCCAAATATAATAGGGGCTGCATAATCAGTATAATTTATTTTTCCTGTTGTATTATATTCATTGCTAGTTGTTGCACTATTTGTAAAAGCTTTAAATCCGTTTATAAAGTTTTTAATTCCAGTTATATCTTCATAAACAGAATTTTTTACATATCCTGCAGAAGCATGATTTCCTCATCCATAAGCAGTATCCCAATTTGTTTGTTTTGCGGTAGTAGGAATTGAGTATCCTGAAGTATAACTTAAAGCAAGCGTTCCACTTGCTGTAATTGGAGAACCTGATATACTTAGTCCTGTAGGAACTGACATTGCTACTGAAGTTACTGTACCTTTGTTTGTTGTAAAACCAGAATCATTGGTAAACTGACTTAGCTTTGTAGGAGCATTAGTCACTCCAGACCAAGGCACACTTGTAGCAGCCCCTGCAGTAAATACTTTAAATTTAGTAGCAAAAGTAGATGCAGATTCTGATACGCAGAAGTACATAGGACCTCCTGAACCAATCTGAACAACATCTCCTTCTTGTATAGTTAAACTCATTGCAGCTGATTGGGACTCCACTACATATAATCTCTCCATTGCAGCCGCAGGAATTTTAGAAATAGGAATCTCAGGAAGTCTATCAGCATTAAGAGTTCCAGAAGTAATTTTAGATGCATCAATATTAGCTAATGTAGTACTAATAGAGATATTTGTAGAACCATCAAAAGTAGCACTACCAGATACTGCTCCAGCTATTGCTATAACTCTTGGTGTAGCTAATTTAGTAGCTGTTCCTGCATTACCACTTACTGTAGTTTGCGCAGGATGCCTATGATCTTCACGTGCATATTTTGTAGATGTTCCAACTGCTGCAGTACCTGCAATAAGTGGTGCTACTGTCGCAGGACTAATTTTTCCTGCATTAACTAAAGCTTCAACTTCTGAAGCACTGATATCACATTTATATTCTTTACCCCAAGTACAGATCATTGGACCTTCATCAATAAATGATATATATGCATCAAATACTTTACGTTCCTCTGTTCCTGCAGTAGTTTTTGCTCTTTCTGCATTATAGGAAGCTTTAGTTTTAAAATGTAAAAATTTTGATTTATATGCCATAGCGTCTATATTTTTATAGCACCTATAATATTATAGGTTAAAAATAAAGGGAATAGGGGAATCCCTATCCCCTTATTATCTTAATTTATTCAAATTCAACTCATTCCATCTCAGCAGTTAGAGCAACTTTTTTTGATTTGTTATCCTTTACTGCAGAAACGTTTAAAGAACTTGAAGTAAACGTAACTTCTGGTACTGCATTATCAGCTTTAGTACCTTGGGCAGATGTAGCGGCTCCAATGCTACCTGGAGTGATATGAACAGTTTTTTGAGCGCTACCGTTGAATGTAAACTTTGTAGTTCCCTCGTTACTTCCACTATTTAATGTAACAATTAAGGAATTCTTTACTTGAGTAGCATTATCCGCAGTTCCTGCAGTCGCAGGTTTACCAATTAATACTTTTTGAGGTTCACCATTACGTGGTGTAACAGTAAATGATCCATCTGTGCCATTTGCAAATACATAAGTAGTATTTGTATCAGTTGGGAATGCCCAAGTTCCATCACCTCTTAAAAACGCAGCTTGTTTTCCTGCATCAGGAGCAGGAACAATACCTGCTGCACCTGCTGTATTTGATGTTGCGGCTGTCATTTCTGCTACTGATCCAGAAATTGTTACAGTTGTACTACTTTTAGATGCGGATAGTGTTAAAGGAGCAGTGCCAGATGCATTTATAGTTCCAACTCCACCTAAACCAGATAAGGTTGGTGCAGCTGGTATAGTACCAGTAATTATATCTGTAATATGGCCAGAACTATCAGCTGTAATACCTGTAACAACTTTACCACCAGCAGTAACAGGAGAACCAGCGGTTCCTATAAGAGTTGTTCCATTAGCAGGTTTATAGTGATTATCTACAGAAGTTACTTTTGTGTCAGTAAAGACAGCGTTTGAAGGTACGCTAGTGGCGATAGTATATGTACCATCTTTAATAACTTTACCTGTAGCTCCATCAAATACTGCAATATGACCTGCTGTCGCAGAAGCTGGGCCAGTTACTGCGCCATCAATATTAGCCTGAACAACTGTTCAATCTGCATTAACTACTGTAGTACCACTAACAGGACCGTTATTAATAGCAATTAGCATATCTCCAACCTCACACTTGATTCCCGCATAAGTTCCAGCAGTAATTACTTTATAGGTCCAACCTACTTTATATCCGTTAGCTGGAACTTTAGTAACAGTACCGTCTGTGCCTAATGTTCCTTTATAAATCATTGCATCAGCTGCAGCGATCTTATTATTAATAGCTGCAACGACAGCAGCAGCAGTTGGGATTGCAGTTGAACTACTAGCTAAAGTTGTTTGTACAGAGTAACCATTTTCAATAACTCCTGTCGTATTATTAAACTTAGGAATATATCCAGCAGTTGTTGTGGCATCTGTTTTAGTAACGTTATTTTTAATACTTGGAGAGACAATTACTGTTTGAGTTTCGCCATTACTTGGAGTTACTTTAAATCCATTTGATGCTCCCTGAAATGTATACGTTGTATTAGTATCTGTAGCAGGAATACCAAGAGCTGTTATATCTGTTTTAGTTACTGCTGCTGTACTTGTGACATGTCCAAACTTATCAGTTGCAATTTTATACAACCCTGATGTTTTCGCAGCAGCTCCTGCTGGAACAGCATGAGAGATAGTACGACTTTCTGCCAGATTTCCACCTCCAGATAACCCGTCTGTTCCTGTTATCGTAATTGTTTTATCTACTTTTTTATCTAACGCTGCAGCTACAGAACTTGCTGACGCTATATCATTAAAATCTACTTCAACAGTAGTATTATCTGATCTGGTAATTGTTAATTTATTACTTAATAATTGTGCATCTTTAAGCCCAATACCAAATACATCATATCCTGTATCTGTTTTAACTTTAATAGATTGGGTTGTTGTATCAAACCAAAGATTTCCAGTTTTGATTGTAGTAGGCTCTGTCGCCTTTTTAAAAAATTTAATTGTTACCACGTTTATTTTTTTTTAAATTTTAATCCCCCCCCCTTCACTAAATGTGAGGAAGGGGAAATTATTATTTATTCAATTTCTGATCAAAATATATCAAGCTTACCGTCTGTTCCAATTTGGATAGATGAACTTGTTGATACTAATTTAGACATATCTACAGCTAAACCTCTAGAAGTACCTTCACCAGTTACCTTAATAGTATTATCTGGACTAGTAATAGATGTAATGCCACCTGCAACAGCAGTTTTAATACTATCACTAAGAGCTTTCATACCTTCAGCAACTGTTTGATCTGCACCAATTTCAGCACCGCCAGTAATTGCTACTCCTACTTTTATATTGTTACCAGCAACCCTTGCCCTGTTTACTCTAAGTCCACTTTCAGATTTTGCTAATATATTATCAGAAACAGGATCAATTTTAACATCAATAACATTCGCTTCTGAAATCTCAACAGCATCACCAGCTGTAAGAGCTTCTTGCTTATCTCCAACAGATGTTTGTAAATTCGCAATATCAGCCTTATTCGTTCTAATCTGATTTAAATCTGTATCTGAAATTAGACCTGAGCCTTCAACCTTATCAACTTTATTTGCAAGTTGATTAGTAACTGTAGTATCTATTTCACTCTTAGTATAATAATTCTTTAAATCTACTGTTATTTGTCCACTTCCTCATTTTTCCCACATATATACATCTTCTGTAGTACTTGGAGAATGAACAACAATATATTCTTCAAATAAGTCGTGAAGTACTGTCGATGTTGCAGGAATCATATATAATTTTCCTAACTTATCAACAGTTGGATCTCCTAACTCTTCAAAACTATTTGCGAATCTTATTTCAAATCCCGATGTATTAGGAAATGATTTTCAAGCAGCTTCAAATTGTTCTTGATTGAGAGTACCACCAACAGCAATATAAGAATGATATAAAAAGTCTTGGACTGAATACTGATCCATAGCTTCATCACAAGGATCGTATCAAATCTTATCATGCTCTGGTTCGTTATTTGGGAAATCGGATTGACATCCGATTGCTATATTTTCATCACCAGGATCACCTTTTTCTCCCTGAGGAATTCCAAACTTAAGATTTGCATCACTAATATCTGGATTTAAGTCAGTTACATAAGGTTGTGCATCTGGTGCTAATTTTTCAACTTCAGAAATTACTGTTACTGTAGCAGGTTTTCCTTTAGGAACTTTAATATTTAAAGCCCATTCCCTAGGAGCATTAGTTTTATCTATTACTAAAGATGGTCTTTGATCTCACTCAACTGTTTCAATTGTACCTGGTTCAAACCTTGGAAGAACGGAACCTGTAGAAGTAATCACTTTACTAGATTCCATTGTGATTTCTAAATGTCCTTCAGCATCACTAATATTAACAGATTTAATACTGTCTCCTTTTAGATCTTCTAAATAACATAAAGTAGTTCACTCACTAGTAGGATCACCTATATATCCTCAAAGAATTCTATCATCTGTTAGATTATTAGGATCTCCAAATTCTCTGATAAGTCCAGGAGTTTTTCCAGGTTCTCCTTGATCTCCAATTGCTCTACCTAATAACTTTCAAGAAATACCTTCATCATAAGTTATATACCAGTTATTATTAACAATTTTAAATTCAGGAGTTATCCCATCTTTACCGTCCTTACCAGCACGTCCATCAACGCCATCTTTTCCAGGATCTCCTTTACTTCCTGTAGCTCTACCAACTTTTTCCCAATTTATACCTTTATCATAAGATACTTCTCAGTTTCCTAATGAAATTCTAAATTTTGGTTGGATTGCATCTTTTCCTTTTTCTCCAGTAGCTCCTCGATCACCTTTAGCCTTGCCTAATTGCGTCCAATTCGTTCCGTTGTCATAGGAAACAAACCAATAATCATTTTCGATTTTGAATTCAGGAGTTATACCATCAGCTCCATTTTTACCAGGTTTTCCATCAGTTCCATTTTTACCAGGATCTCCTTTTAAACCTTGTGCAGAAATTTTTTGTCCATTTTCATCAAGTATTCATCTAGGAGATTCTCCATTAATAGATACAGTCCAATAATAAGTATTATTTAATGTATCTTTTTTGATACCTACAATTGGAGTATCTCCTGGTTCTCCTTTTAGATTTTCTATAGGAGTTGATGAAGGAGAAGTATTACTTTCTTTCCAAGAAAGTATTCCATTATTAATTTCAGGTACTCATACTTTGCCAGCAGGCCCTTCAACTCCTGCCATTACAAAAGCTCAGAAAAGATTTGGTTTAATACCAATGATTTTATCGTTTTCTCGAACTAATTCAGGCATATTTAACGAAGATGATGTATGACTTCTAACGCAAGACAATAAAGCTCCTTCAAATGATACAAAATCTACAATATATTCGTCATTGAAATAGTGAGTGTTTGTTATTCATTCTCCTGCCATCTTAAAGGAGGTTCCCTTATAGAAATCTCTTGAATTATAAGCTCCAGAATACTCTCTTGAATTTTGTAGATCTATAGTAGGTAATATATTATTTTTTTTCATAGTTTATTATTTTGATCCTAATATTAAAAATGGAACACTAATACTTGTTGTTGGTACTTTACCGTCTGCAGTTCTTATATCTAAAAAAGCTCCATTAATCCTGCCTCTTGCTGAACCATAGAACATTTTTAGCATGGCTCCATCTCATATAGGTTGTGAAAAAGCTATTGTACTTATTGATAAAGTTCTACCGTTATAAATACTTGTTAAATCTAAATTTGCAGAAAAATTTCCAGATTGACTTACAGTTAATACTAAATCAGTTCTACATCTAGAAAAACCAGATAAAGATGGCACCCCAGATGAATTAAAATAAACTTCTCCACATGCTAAAAATGAATCACTATTATAATCGTCATAGCTTTTATAATAAAGATCTGAACGTAGCGTTCCATTTTGTTTCCATGTTTTTAACTCAAAATCTGATGTATTCTCTACTCAAATTGTTCCAACATAGTAATTATTAACTATTGAAGATGGAACAAATTTAAATTCCAATACTCCTCCAGCTGGAAGTAAAATTTGAGAAGCATTAAAAAGAATTGGCTCATCATAACTGAATAGTAGTCTACCATTATAATAACCACAAATTTTAATAGATTCATCATCGTTTCCATTATCAAATGGATATATAAATAATTGTTTATCAGACTTATTATGAATTATTCCAGAATACGAATTATCAATATTTAATTGATATTCAGAAGCATTTACTTTAAGAGTTACATCTTCATGTATCGTTGGAGAATATATAATTTCAGAATATAATGAATCTAGTATATGTAGATCAGATGACTGAGTAAGACTATATTGTTTAATGTTTTGAATAATAGCATTATTAATTTTAATGTTAGTTAAATCAACACTTCCATCACTACCAAACTTAATCTTTCCAGCAGCCATATGTCCAGCTCCAGTTCTAAAATCAAATAGTATATTTGGAGTAAACTCACCTCCTGTAGGAATTTCTGGATCAAAGTTTTGATATTGTGTAGATGTTTGTCCACTTGCATCAATACCTTGTTGGCTAAACATATAGTTTCCATTAAATACAGCAGATCCAATAAGACCGTTAGCGATAATCCCAATTTTAGTATACAGCGCTTCAAATGCATCTAATTTAACTCAACTATTACTAGTATCAGTGCTAGGAGATTCATTACTGTGTAATGTTCCTTGCCAAGTTCCTACTATATTTAAAACATAATAGTTAGCATCATTAGAATCATATACATAAGGAGTTTTATCTGCGGTTCCTTGATATACAGTATTAACATTATAAATACCTTCAGGATAAATTATTTGTCCTTTAGAACCATTCTCTCCATTTAATCCATTAGTTCCACTTAATTTAGTAGGAGTACTTCAACTACCTTCAATTGTACCAACTTTATCAGCGTTACTTGTATAATTTACTCTAGCTTGAATAAACCAAATATAAGGAGTCTCTTCAGTTGGAGTTGGAACCGCTAAATTCCAACCTGTTGGCTGTCTTGTTGTTCCAGGAGTACTTGTTCCTCCATAAATAGTTGTAGTTCCTAAGCAATAACGAACTTCAATACCAATTCCAGGTAACCCATCAACTCCATCTTTACCTGCTGGACCAGGATCACCAGTAATTCCAGGTTCTCCTTTTATTTTAGTTCATTTATAGTCAGAAGGATCATCACTATCATTTATATTATAATCTACATAAATTCCAATTCAAGCGCCTGGATCTTCTCCATTATTGCTTGTAAAAGTTGTACCTCCATCATTAGAGTATTTAATATGTAGATAACTTGTTTTTCCGTCTTCTCCATTAGTACCAGGAATTCCTTGATCGCCCTTTTCTCCTTGAATACCTTCAAATCTTGCCCAAGTATAGTCAGAAGGATCTGTACTATCTGCTTGAGTAAAATCTACATAAGTTCCAATATATGTACTTGGAGTTTCAGTCATTTGACTTGAAGAAGTTGGATTAGCAACAGAAGAATATTTAATATGGAAATATGTGGTTCTTCCGTCTGCTCCTGGAGTTCCTGGAACTCCATCTGTTCCATTAGTTCCATTTTCTCCGCTTATAACAACTGGAGTAGTCCAGTTTGTATTTAAAGTATCGTCAGGATTAATAGTTGCTGTAGTCATCCAAAGATATCCATCTTTAGATTTTTCAGGAGGAACCACAGACCATCCTGAAGGAGTTCTTACTGTTGCGTTTAATGTAGGAGGATTTGAATTACTTGTATTTACGGCAAATCTAAATTCTGTAAATTTACCATCTTGAGCCTGACTATCTCTACCGTTAACTGGTATTACTTCTGACCATTCAGTTACAAGACCTGTCTCCCCATTAACTGTTCCAATACATTGTCACCAATTGCCACTAGTTGTAGGATAATCTTCCCATCCAGATGGACTAGGACTATTTCCTGTAGGCTTTGATGGTTTACTATCACTTAATTTATAAACGTATGTTTTCCAATTTGGTATTACTGCATCCTGTCCCTTTTCTCCTGTCATTTGAACAGGATCTGACCATTCTCCAACAAGAGTAGAATCTCTAAAAGATGCTGTGATTGACCATATAATTTCAGAGGATGCGTGAATTGGAACAACAGTAGTTCATACAGATCCAGGATTTGTATTAGTTTTATTTACAATAGGAGGAGTATTAACATTACTACTTTTTGCATACATTAACTTAATACTTAATCCATCTTCTCCATTAGAACCATCAGTTCCGTTTGTTCCGTCCTTGCCATTCTCTCCATCTTTACCATCAGCTCCTTTAGGTAATCCAAAACTAAATTTAAATATATCCCCTTCTAAAACTACATTAGCATTAGCTTCAGTTGTTGAAGAAACATTAGCTACTTCTGCATCAAAATTAGGAATTTCTCCGCCTTCAGAAATAGTTTTTCATTCTGTATCATAATCTGCATCAGATTTTTTAACTAATGCTTGACCAGTAGTTCCTCCAGGAATTACTCCAATTCCATCAGAGCCATTCTTTCCATCAGTTCCATTTTGCCCAGGATCACCTGTAGCTTGGCCTATATCTTGTCAAGTTTGACCTTTATCCATTGAAAGTAGTCAACGACCATCTTCAATTTTTAATTGTGGAGTAATACCATCAGTTCCACTCGGTCCGATAGGACCAATATCGCCTTTATCTCCTTTTTGACTTTTACCACTATTTCCCATAATAAAAGCTCAATATGGATTAGATTCTACACCAACAATTATATCGTCTTTATAAATTAGATTCGGCTTATTTCATTCTGATGATAAATGACCTCTTAGACAATACAATAAAGCTCCTTCACAAGATATAAAATCAATAATATGTTCATCGTTGAAATAATGAGTGTCTGGAGTTCAGGCTCCTGCCATCTTAAAAGATGTTCCTCTATAAAAATCTCTAGAACTATACATTCTATAATAGTCTTGAGAATTTATTGCATTATCTATGATTACATTAACATTAGATCTCTTCATAATATTGAATTATTTTGATTATTTCATTATTAGTTGGATTACCGTGTTCAATATAATCAATTGCATTAATTAATTCGTTCATTGTAAATAATGCTTTTTTATCAGGTAAATGCCCAATATTAATATTAATTAATTCTTGAACAAATATTTTATATAATTCATTATATAGAATTTCCACAACCACAACTATTATTTATATTACCTAATTCCTCTCCACATAAAGAATTACATGAAGATAAATTATCTAATATTCTTTGCGCTTCTGTAAAGTTCCCCATATCTTTTAGATAATCAAACACATACATAGCACTTAATAAGAAATCTCTGCGATTCCTTAAATTTTCATCTGTTTTACATTTATCATAACTACATATTTTACTGTTATTCAACAGTAATTGCCGTTGCAAATATACTAAACATCTTTGTAATTTGCAAACACTAAAGACATTTTTTATTGGACAATAGAAAGTTTGTGAAGCCTTATTTTCTTGCACAAATTCATATGCTTCTTTATAACCAATAATTTCAGAATTTTCAATTACTTCGTCTAATGTATATCCTTCCTGGTCTGTAATATTAGATTTATAAAGATCCCCATTTAAAAAAAATAATTCATCTATTAAATTAATATATTTATCAGGCTCTTTATCGTCTTGAAAATGCATTAATTGTGGAACTACTAATTTATAATAAGAATAAGTTCCGTCAACATTTAATGTAAATTCAGATGCAAATCTACTTAAATAGTGTCCCCGATTATGTAATTCCTTTCTTATTTTTACTGATTCTGGAAGCAAATTTTCGTCAGTATTATAAGATAGAAATTCTAACATTATATACTGACTTAAATCTACACCTAAATAATCACTATTATCTACAGCAATTAATTTACAATCAGATCTAACAATTACATCAATATTTATTTTTTTATTCATATTATACAACTTGTTTTATTTTATCATTATAAGGATTAGTATCAACTGTTTCTGCAGCTTGAATTTGAACTTGTTGCTGTTTTGTTTCAATAAGTTTATCGTTATAATCCTTATCGTTTTTAACTTTTTCTCTTTCAATAGCTACTTTTTCAGCTTCAAGTTGTAGTCTAGCTTGACTATTTTGTTCAAGTTGATTTTGTGATTGACCTAATTCCCTTTGTAATTGTTCATTTTGTTTCTGTAACTGTTGCAGATTTTGTTCATATTGCTGAAGTTGTTGCTGCAACTGAGAAACACTATTATTTTCTTCCTTCTTAACAGCAGTAGCTTTAGCTACATAACGTTTAAGTTCAGACATACTATTGGCAGTTGCAATACTTACTGCCATATCGGGATCTGACATTCCAGCTTTAATTAATTCAATATTAAGAGCCTTTACAGTTTCCATATCTTTAAAAGACTTAGAACTATCCTCAATATGTAAATCAAAATCTGTAAGTGTATAATGTTCAGGAAGTGCAGTAAATATTCTTGAATATTTATTACCTAACACAATAGTACCAGTAATACCATTTGGATATACTAATTTAGCTAAATTAAGCATATCATAATTAGCTTCTTTATAAATGATATCCATGGTCTCAAAATATTGTTTAGTTAATAAACCTGACATTTTAACTCCAAGTTGAACATTAGAAACTGCATCTCTCTGTTCATATTGAGCTAATCTTTCAGGTAACACTCCTGTAATTGAAGAAGCTTGTTGTTCTACAGCTTGAATAGCTAATTGAATGCCTTGAATAGCCTGAGCTTTAACAGTATCATCAAATCCATTAAAAATCGTATTAAGCATACCTTCACTACCTTCTTCCTTACTATTTATTAATGCTAAGCCATTCTTTTTATATGCTTGCCAAGCTTTAACTCTATCAACTAATTTTTCACCTAAAAACGAAGGAATAAAAGAAACATCCATCCAATCTCCAACTCCTCCTGAAGAAGCAATAAGGTTATCTCTAAAATATATAAGTAAATCATATTTCATTGTTTATTCGATATAGGTCGTTAATCTATATCCGTCTTTTCGACTGCTGCATGTCACCATGCAGATTAGACTATATCATACAAATTTGATTTAAAATTAATTCAAATAAATCTGTTGAAAAACATTCGGTTGCAATTTCTGAATCTCAATTTGGAGGAGTTACTAAATTATTTTTAATAATTTGTTTAATCCTTAATTCAAATTGTTTCAATTCTAAATTACTTTCAAATTCAATTTCTTTAATAATTTCTATTTTATAACCTTTTTTCTTATAATCAGTATATCGTCTTAGTGTTCCGTCTTTAGTTCTATACGATATTCCAATTTTATAGCAAGTAAAATCATTAAAAGAAATTTTAATAAAATAAAATGTAGTACTTGGAGTAATATTATTACATTTTGGACATCCTTTACCTTGAAAAATATAATCATTATCAATAACTACTTCTCCATGTACTGGACATATTAGAATAGATTTTCCTCCATGTCTACTTGTATTAGTTATTTTAAAATCATATTTATTTTCATATAATAAAGATAATTGATTTTTAAAATAAGTTTTTCGATCTATAGCAGATCTTATATTAGGCATATGACCTGCTAATAATGCATCAAAACTTGTTTTAACTAATCCAAATTGAGTTTCAAATAATTGAAGAGTCTTCATAGATTTATACTCTTCTACACATTTTATTTTATTATAAATATTTAATTGTTTATCTTTCAACATGTTCATAGCATATTCTGTCTTATTTAATGCTATGTTAATAGTTGGTCTATAATTTAATATTAAATTAGCTTTTTGACTTAACATAATTCCATACTTATCTTTTACTAGTATAGGATATGATAAACCTGTAAATTTTCCAACTATTTCGATTTCGCCATTATATAATTTGGCTACTAAATTTTTAAATTCTGTTTCATTATATTTCATAACTACTTATAATTAACTTTAAATTAAACTTGTCCCCGCACTTCCACTTACTTAAGTGTACTCCTTTCGGATAGTCGTTGAACTTTCAAAGATATTTCTATCTAAGCTTAGCTGCTGATTGTCTTAAATTTACTATTATTTAATTTAAGGTTTTCCAGCAATTCACGGGGTTTATACAGGACTCATATAATTTAATCCTGTAGGTCCATAGTATGAGCTATTAATGAATATGGATCTCCATTTTTATCTAAGAAAAACATTCCATTAACAGATAATCTACATCTACTAGGACAATCTGCACTTCTTACAATATACTTTGATTCTCCACGAGTAATATATACTTCTGAACCAATTTTTACTCCTTCATGTCTTGTTAATTCTCCAGTTTTATAATCTGCTTCAATTCATTCAACTTCATATACAGGAATAAGATGATTCTTTATAGGTTCTATTGAATCATAATCTCCAGGCCATCCTGGATGTGCTTCAAGTCCTGCAAGAATACCTGTATGTAAATTATCAGCTCGTAAATTAGGCTCAGCAGGTTTACCAACATATCTAACCAAATAAGTAGGAGATGTTGAATCTGCAGTTTGTTGCATATCTCTAATTTTCTTAGCTGCTTCTGTAGTTAATTCTGATCTGAATGTATTTAAGATATCCTCTCTTGACATTCATTTTCTAATAACAACTCTCTTAGAATCTGCAAGATAAGGAGAATTTGGATTACGTTCTATAAACGTATTAACAGGATTTAAAATTTCAATATTGACATTTGAATTACTTTCTGTAGGTTTTACTCTATAGTAACAAGTACCTGTAACAAGTAAATCTGTAAGTAATTCTGCCATTTTACGTTTTAAATCAATATTTCTTGATTGTCTTAAATAATCAAGAATATTTTGTGCAGCAATTTCATATTCTGAAACGAAAGATTGATCAATATCTTGTTGAATTGAGTTGATCTCTTTTTCAATAAAAGGATCATTTACAATTTCTTTGTTTTCAATAATAGCTGCAATAATGTTATTCTTTAAATACTGTTGCAAATAATTAAATACTTCTGCACTAATTTTAAGTTGCTTTTCTCTCATTATATTTGAAACAGTCTTTTCATCTTTGCAAGATACTTTTAAATCTTGATTTAAACCTAGATACTCTCCAACTAATACATCAATATGTTTCTTAATTAATGGTGTAAAACTAACTGATGTAGGAGTTCCAATTCCGTAATTTTCTTCTAGGTGTTTGAATTGATCTGCATCTCTACGACAATGATAATATCCATAAGCTTTTCTTATAGCAACTTTATCATATACAAGATTACCTATCGCATCATTAATCTTCTTTACTTCATTCTCTATCACCATATTCTAATACTATATATTGATTTCCTTCACCTGGAGTAGTCATTTCTCCAGAATAATATTTTGTTCTATCTAGTTGTCTGTTTCTAAGTTCTTTTTCAAGAAATTCGAAAAAACCTTCTTCATCACCTTCATAGACTAAAACTAATGGAGCTTTTCATTGATTCAAATCTAAACTTAATTTCCATTGATTACCATCTATAGTTAATGTAAAGTCTCCAGTGTAATATGCACACATAGCCTTTTCAATTATTTCATATACTTTATCAACGAGTTCCATTCTTTTGCGGTATTACTCCATATTCTTTATAGCCTTTTTCATTAGTGAACCATCCAATATTTTCTCATTCTTTTGCTAATTTATCTTGAGCAGCAGGTCGTATATTCATTAATTCTTCATCTGCAATTTCCGCCATTTCCATAGCTGCAATAATATCGAACTTTCGTTTATTTTCTCAAGAATATTTTAGCAATTGTTCAAGCATTTCATCAATATCAATTGAATAACAATAATCATTAACGAAGTTATTAATTAATTCAAGACCATGCTTAATAATAGCTTCTGTAGCTGGTACACCAATCATTTGTGAGTTGCCTCTTTTCATATCTCCAAGAGTTGAAGCAGGACGTTTCATAAATAGACTATCTTTCTTTTTTTCTTTAAAATATGTAACAATACTAATCTTAGTATGTTCTAGTAGTGCTTTACAATTATATCATACTAATAATTTCATTGCTACATCATATGCTTCTCGAATATCTCGAGGACGATCTTTATAAATCGCAACATATTTCGCTTCTTGTAATCCATATATCCGTTTCTTAATAACTATGCAAAAATCAGATACATCTGTTGAGGTAGAAGAATCTCCAGAACCTTGGTCAATAGAGTCTATTCCTGCAACATATAGATTTTTTAATACAAGACCATCTTCATCACGAAGTGGCCTTTCATATATAGCAATTTTACTATTTGGATTACTTATAACTTTTACTTTTGTTAAATCAGGAGTATCCCCAGAACGATCTCATAATAATGACACATACTCTGGTTTTAATCCTGCTTTAAATATTCTAATTTGGGTTAATCTATCTGCAATTGCGATTGAATCAAAGATATTTTCTCCCTGTTTATATAATGCTTCATTTGGAATAAAACAGTGCTCTGCACAATAATCAAGTAGATCTTTGCCACTTAATTTTTTACGTTCTTCCTCATAAAACTTTTTAAATTCTTCAGATTGTGTAACTCCTCTTGTATCTAAAAATTCTTCTCGCAAACTAAACTTATGAGCTGGAATAAAGAAAGCTGTTAATTGTGGCTTTCTATCCTCTGTATCATAGTTTTTATATGGAAGTACATTATATCCTTCTGGTTTTGCAAAAATATTTGATAAGCCTTCAAGTGCCATATCATCACCACCTGTACCTAAAGCAATACGTGTTCCAAAATGATAACCACCAAGCTCAACAAGGGCATTACCTTTAATCCAACTTTTAGTTAAATATTTATTAGATCCTGCTTCTTCATAGATTAATCTATCGACACGATCACCACGAATCTTATCAGATGTATCAGCAATTACTGAATCAATTTCTGACATTCAACCATATTCAACTCCATCAGGAGTAACTTGAGATGCACGTTTAGTATCTGCATTATTAACTTTTTGTCGTAGGTGACGCATACCTCCATTAGTATTCATGTCTAATCAGTTTAACTGCTTTCAACATTTAGTTTTTAAAGGAGTAAGTTTACCTTCTGCAGCGCAAGTTAATAAAGAACGATAACCTCTATTAGTTATATAAGGTCTTACTGCTAAACAAGCAACAATCTCAGATAGTCCAATACCACGAGCTTTTAATATAGCTACATCTTTATGTAGTCTTTCAGCCATTTCAACATAATGAAAGAATTCATATTGTTTAGCTAGGAATGTTGGGAACTTTTCGTTACGACCTGCACCACCTCTAGCCCCTTCAGAAATAACTTCCATTCTATAGAAATTTAAAAAGAAATAATGATCTCCTGTAATTCTATATTTACCAACTGTATAACCCTCAGTACAACGTTTATATTGTTCTTTTCAGAAATCATTATAAGGTTTTGAATCTGCAGGATATTCTGTATATGATCCAGTTCTATCATAAATTTGAGCTAGTTCATTAAAAGGAGTAGGATCAAAATCTAAACCTTGAGTTTCATTAATTGGTCGATATCCAGTTAATTCATATGATAACTCTGGATCAAAGTAAAGTACATCTTCGGTGACCGCCACATCTCACAAACCATCTCTCTTTTTATAAAAATCAGTTGCAGTATACTCAAATTGTTCTGTAGTGTCTTCCTTCTGATCTCCAAGCATTTCTTGTAATTGCTTTTTTAATTCTTCTTCAAATTTATCTGAAAAAGATTGAGGAGTTGGTTCAGGATCTTTTATTGATTCTCTAAGTTCTTTATATTTCTCTTTAGCTGTTTTCTTTCTTTTGACTTCTGATTCTTCTTTATTTTTTATCTGTTCAAGCATTTTTTTACGTGCTTGAGACATTGAAGATTTAATTGTCTTTACCATACTTAACTATCCATAAATCCAGGTTTCACATCACCTCTATTTTTAGCATTGGACTGCATTTGATCTTTTTTATAATTAAGCTCAAGTTCTTTTAATTTATCTGCCATAACTCCAATACTAGCAATATCAGCTAATACATCTTTTGCCTTAAAGATAGGTTTACTATTATTATCTCTCTCTCCAAGGTCTATATTATCTAAAGATACTCTCATTTTTTCAAGAGTTCGATACGCTGTTTTTATAAGGCTAAGTATTCTAGAAGAATCTTTGATTTCCATGTATTTTCTAACTGCTGCATGGAAGACTGGATCGTCTCATTCTTCTTGAGTTAATCCAGAATCTTCCATAGCTGCATCATGCTTTTGTCTCTCTAAGTATTGTTGATATGGACTTTTCCAGTCACAAAACAACCATATATATTTAAATTCTCTTCAAGCTCTTAACCTCTTTGTTCCTTTTGGATCTTCCTTACATTTATTTCTTTCTATATCTCACAGCGCTGCAAACTCCTTTACTAATAGTATTTCGTATTCGTTAATCTTTAGATTACATGTTACATTATCATAAAGGAATAAATCTAGCATTATTTTTTATTTAATTTTTCTTTTTCCTCTTTTGTAGGTTGGTAATTATTGTCTTGAACTCTCTGAAGTGCATTTCCTGAAGGAGTATATATTCCAGAAGTACGATAATACAATGTATCTCCAGGTATTGCTTGAGTTCCTAAATATGGATTTTCAAAAGTTGGGGCAATTACATGTCTACGAACAGAATCAATTAACTGATTATTTGTTCCTGGAATCATACCCGTAATAATCATTTCCTTATCAATTACACCTCTATCTGTTAGATTACCTACATTATTAACAACAGTGTCTCGTTTTATTTCAGGAAATGCATCTCCTCTTGCAAATTTTTGAGTTCCAAACTTTGATTGGAGTTCTTTATATCTATTACTTACAGGAGACGACCGTCTCAATCCTAAAAATCCAAGAATTCCAGAATCATCAATATTACTATCTACTCTACCTCCAACCCCATTATGTATATAAAGAGTATCTTGTTTATTTGGAGATACTAATTCTGATGTTGTAATATTATTTCTAGTAATTTGTCTTAAACCAACTCCATTAGGCAATACTGTTTGATTAACTCCAGGTTTTAAACTTCTGGCAACTTGTGCTCCATTATGTACTCATTTATTAGGTCCATATTCAAATAAATCTACTCCATGAAACTCCTTACGAGTTTTATCAGATTTTCTTTGAGAAGTTTTACCTCCTTCTTGGAAAAATGAACCAAGGTTTCTTGGATTGATGCGGTGTTCAACAGGAATAGATCCTAAAGTAGCATTATTTCCATAATTAACCGACATACTTCTAGGTCCTACATATCTACTATCAAACCTATTAGGATTACCTAAATTAGATGCTACTATATAATCACTATACAAAGGATTAGTTGCAACTAGTTCTTCATTCATATTTGCTGGTCTAATTCCTTTAGCTGCAGACATTCCAGCTTCTTCTGCTCCAGAAATATTTCTTGATCCAAGATTAGATTGTGGAAGATTTGGTTTCTTAGGAGCAGGTCTTGTTGGATCCAATTGAGTTCCATATAACTTTCCATTTCAAGTAAAGTTAGTAAGCCCTGCACTCCTAGCTGCTGCAAAAGCTTGATTAAAATTACCTTGAAATAAATCAGGAGTAACATTAGTTTGCACATTTACTTTAGGAGTAACTCCAGTTTTCATAGATACTCCAAAAGATAAAGGTTGAGAAACAATCGAATCTTCAGTTTTTGTTACCTTAGGTTTAGAATTATCTCCTACAATATTTTTCATTGCAGCTGCTTTAACTTCTCTTCTACTTAATCCAAGATCTTGATCCTTAATAGCAGATTTCATATTTCTATATGCAGTGCGATTGAATTTAGAAGATTTCTTACCTTCTTTTACAACCTTTTTATTTTCTTTACGCTCATTCTTTGCAGATCCTCCATCCTTAAATTTATTAACAAGATAGGCAAGTTTGCCTCCTTGTTTAAACATTCCTGCAGATTGCTCTTGTTTAAATTGGTTAATCAATCCAGAAATAGTGTTCATACCATCTTCTGTTTGTGCTAATTCATTTAGTTTTCCTACAATTTCTTCAGGAGTTTTATTTTGAAATTCTTCTACTTTAGATGGAAGTCATTGAACAAATTGCATTAATTCTTCTTGTTCCATGATGATATTGTTTTATTATTAATGTCTGTTGTAGAGCAAATAATTTCAAATTTATTATATTTAGGATCTAAAGGTTGTGAAGGATAAATCCAAATAGGAGTAGTATTTGGAGTAGTTGTAATTGTATAATTCTGTCCTTCTAAAAACTCTTTAATTTCAGCTACAGTACCTTCTATTGTTATACCATTACTTAAATAAACTTTCATAGTTACTTGTTCTTATAAAATTTTAAATCTTTTGTTGAGAATACTGCTTCATGTAAAACCATATTCCTATCAAACCATCTACATTTAATACCTTTAAAGATATTAGTTATTTCATTACCATGTTTGTATGATTGTGTAATTTTTTCTACTACATACATAACAGGAGATATAAGTTCACCATGTTTTAAAGTGACTATATCTCCTGGGTTAAAAAACGTTTTTTCAATTTCGTTTATCATATTATTCTTTGTCCTTTTCAATTACTCGACATATAATATTTTGTTCACTGATAGCGTAATAACCCATATTATTGAATGGAACAGGTACTACAGAATTTCTGTAATATATATCCTCTCCAGGTTTTACGTATTTACATTCGGGTCCTGCAGAAATAACAGTACCACACGCAATGAATTGTTCGGCTCTCTCCATCTCGCCAGTATCATCAGACTTATATGTATCTGCAAAAAGATCTCCTGCAGATAAAATTAAACCTGAAGCACTTGTTTTAATTTCTCTATAAGGATTTTTTTCAAACGGTTTTATAATAACAGTATATCCAGTTGCAGCTACTTTCATTTTAGATGCGTCTTTAGCGCCTTTGTTTAATTCAAGTAATCTATTTGCTGTTAAAAGCTGTTCTTCTTCCATTTTTTTATTGTGAGCAGCAATTTCCTCAGGAGTTAACTCCTTCGTTTCATGTTTAATATTTGCTCCCATAAGATGAACTCCCATTTCTTGCATGTGTGCATTTCCTAAAAGATTTTTTCCCATAATCATTTACATTTTTAAATTTAACTTATTATCATTTATTTACTAAGCATCTTGCATGTGCAAGTCTTGTTTTTGCAGATAATCTACATCCGCATCCTTTTCTATATCCAATTTTTGGTCTATCTGAATAGTCTGTTTTATTATTTTCATTAATATATAATCTAGGATTACATATCGGACCCATTGGTGTTTCTTTGTATAATGGACATTCTTTACAAACTGCTAATCTTTTTTCAGATAAGTCTTCGTTTTTATTAATTGCTTCATTAACATGTCCACTAATAATATCTATTAGTCCCATAATTAAAATACTATAGGTTTATCTAAATCTAATTCAGATTTAATCTTTATATCTCTTTTATAATGTTTTAACATTGTTTCTACATCTGATTTTAAATAATCACATTCATGTTCTGTAATATGATTACTATGATCTATATGTATTAATACTAAACGTTTAATATTAAAGTTTGGATTAATTTTCTGTAATAAATATGCATACAATGATAATTGTAATGTATAATGATAAAAATTACAGTCCATAATATTATTCATTGGGAATTTCATCATAGTTCTACTTTTAGTAAATCTATTATAAAATGATTCCTTATCGATTTTCTTATTAGTATTATGTGTAACTATCATTGAATCACCGAATAAAAACGTGTGTGATGGACTGTCAACTTCTAAGCATTGCGTTGCTACTGTATCAACTCTTTCTACAGATATAATATTTCTAAATGTATTCTTATTTTTAGATGGGAAGTCGATATCTTGATTTCTTACTAAAAAGGGATTTAATCCATCAGTTGAAAAACATACATCTCATCCTTTAAATATCTTTCCATTACATTTTTTATCTACTTCAAAAACAGTAGCTTTTATGCCTAATGTACTTACTAACCTTAATAAATCTTCAGCTTGTCATTTCTGAGTAGTTCCCATTACAAATCTTTTTCTAGATTCATGATAGTAACCATCAGTATCCATTAACCCTCTAAGCAAATCAAGTCTTTGTTGATAAGAGGCTCGCATATATAAATCAGGTATAAACTTATTATTTAGTATTCCTAGATCGTTAAGTTTTTTTCTAATATTATATATAGTTCGCATTTCCGCAGATTTTCCGTCAGAAAGATCTCCTCCAAAAGTATATCCTCTATTTTCTATTTCTTCCCATACTTTAGAGTTTATATTAGTGATAATTCCACATGACTTAGAGCCATCTCCTAGTCAACATCCCAGTACATAAGGATCTATAGGAAGTTCTATTTCTGGAAGATTTAGAGGATTTGCGTTCATTATTTTTGGGATATTGTACGAGGTTCTTGGTTTATCAATTAACCACTTTGCAATATCTTCTGTGGTCATAACTACTTCCCTAAATGTTTTATCTATATTCCTAAAAGAAATAAGTCATCTATGTTCATGGTCTGCCACAATCGACTCTCCGTTATCAAAAGTTATTTTAAAACATGGATTGTAATGGATATCTGATTTATGTAACACTTTAGTTATATTTCCTTCTTTATCAAATATCTCTTCTCCCTCCTTTATATCCTTAATAGTTGTCCATCCGTTTTTAGTTGGAATTTTTGTATCTAGAGGGAGTCCTTTATAATCATATATATAAATATCATTCCCATCTTTAATAAGTAAGTCAAGTTGTCCTGCAATTCTTAATAAACCATCTTCTGATTTATAACTAATCATAAATTCAGGATAAACTCCTTTTTCTAAATCTAATTGATAATATCCTTTCTTGCAAGTAAATTTTCCTCCAAGACCAAATTTCTTAAGATCTTGTTCTTCAGATTGATAATACATATTCTCAAATTGAGCATGTATTTTTGTTCCTCTTTCACAAGATTTATTTCTTTCAATTTCATATGATTGAAGAATCTCAGCACGTTTACTTTCAAATTCTTCTTCACTAATTTTTAATTTTTCAAGAAGTTTTGGATCTCATCTTTTAGTATTTAATAATGAAGTCTTTACGACTTTAAAAATTTCTGAATCAACTAAAGCTTCACAAGCTTTATAAGCAGATCAAAATGCCGAATCAAACTCATTAACATATTTATGTATTAGAGTAGTAACTGATACATAAGGCTTATTATCATATTTATCTAAGTATAGATGTTTTGCATCTGAATAAATAACATCTTCTGTCTCTTTATCTACTTGATAACCATTAACATATTTTTCTTTTACATTATCTAACTTTGGCATTATTTATAACATTTGGTTTTATATATTGTCCTATTATAGCTCCATATCTAATTAGGTTTTCTTTAATCTCACTTTCTTCATATTCTATACTATTCATATTCTCTCAAGTAAATCCAAGAATTCCAGTTGGAGTTCCAATATCATCTTTTAATAAAATACAAGCGAGATACTCTATACCATTCTTTCTAAATCGATCATATAATACATGATCTAGTGGTTCTAAAGTAGCAAGGTTGCCAATAAAAGTTGTATGTGTTTTCAAATAATCTGGAAGCGTTAACCAGCTAAGATGAAAATTATCATACTGTTCTTTAATTGAATGTATACCTTCTCCACATAATTCAAACCTCATTGATCCATACAACCAATCCGAAATACCATTATGATACTGAATAATTCATACTCGATCTGCATTTGACCTATATAAAAGCTTAGGTAATAGATCTTTAACCTTTTTATCATCATTAATTCTATTTACTAGTTCTTGAGTATGTTTTTGTGCCATATAATCCGAATACTTATCAAATAAGAATGCAGGATTATAACATATTCGTAACGTAATACTTAAAATAAACATAATAATTAAGGCTTTAAGAATATTACATACCCCATAATCTTTTATATATTGTAAAATTGTCCCTAATCAGGTTAATCCTGAAGTTATATCAGGTTGTTTCTTAGCCATATCTGTTTCTTTAAATTATTTGTATAATTTTATTTGGATGATGCAAATATATAATAATTTTTTTGTATATCCAAATAAATCAGTAAAATGTTTGTATTTAAATAAATAAATAACTATATTTGCACAAATAATGTGCATATTTAATTATTAATATTATAATTATGAAATACAACGATGAAATTTTAAACAAAATTGCGCAGGCGTATAGTAAACCTGCAGATGAAAAAGGTAATCTTGATAATATTATGTTAGGTTATCTTGAAATGATGAAGAATGGAAGTAAGATCCATATTAAAAAGAAGAATCGAGGAAAATTTACAAAATCTGCTAATGCTGCTGGAAAAAGTGTTCAGGAGCACGCACATGATGTAATGAATAATCCTAACTCAACACCTCTTCAAAGGAAGAGAGCAAATTTTGCTATTCAAGCTAAGCGATGGCACAAAAAATAAATAAATAAAAACTACTACTTTCATAGTTATAAAATACATAACTATGAAAAATTTCTTTATAAAGATGTTTACTGCTCATAGTGGATTAAGCAGTAAAAGAGTGTGCGGATTTCTTGGATGATTAGTATGTCTATTCATCTGTATATGATGTACAATATATGTTATACCAGCTCCAGAAATAGTTCAACTATTATTTATCTGTAGTACTTCATTATTAGGAATAGATAGTATTGTTGGTATATGATATAAGAAAAATAAAAATGATTAAACAATTCATATCTCAGAATATAGGGGGGGGATTAAAATAAATAATTCTCATTTATATTTTTATGGTCCAAATTATACAACTACAGTTATTAAGGATACATCAGTAGAAACACTAAAGACAGCAAATTATTTATTTGGCGTGTCTTTTGATTATCCTTTAGAATATGATGATAATGAGGCTTTCTTTAAGATAACTGCTGAACTAACTCTTACATACCAAAGTGTAGACGTTTCTGTGCCTATAAATCAAACAGTTACTATAGGAACAATAGAAGATACAGGTATAGGAGGAGATAATAAAAATTTTGCTATTCCTGTAAATTTATTATTCCCTATATCTGCTATGGAACGTATGGTACTTAAATCTGCAACTATTGAAGTACTTAATCCGAATTCAAAGTATATGTATACTAACCCTACGTCATTTGAAACAAGTGGAGAATATGTTGCAGTAACAAGTAATTTATATATGGATAATTCTCAATTTGGAAGTTATCACGGAATATTTAATGCTGATTTATATAATTCTAGCCAAGGTATTTTAACATTGCAAAATCCTATTAGTAGAGAATTCTCAGCAGATACACAACCTTACTTAAATGTACTAAGTACCACTTGGGCAAAAAGAACAGATTTAGTATCTAGTCTAACAAGACCTGATTGAAAATTATACTGCTTAGATAAAGGAGGCATGGCTTCTGGCATGTATATGGGTATTAGTTACTATATTGCTTCATACTATTTTAGAGGAGAAATAGATACTGTGCTTATTGCAGTAGAAAATATCCCAATTCCAATAGTATATGGACAATCACAGACAGTTGCTAGTACAAAGTACATAGACGAAAGTTTAATAGGAGATTATCTTATATTTAATATACATACATATCTTAGATAATGATAAATAATTTAGAAATATTAAAACCTATTTTGCACTTTGAAAAGGATTATTATGTAAGGGTTATAATTCTTTCAAGATCAAAAGATGGAAATCTTTTACAAAAGAGAATTGGGAAAGATCTTTTTTTTGGAACTCTTGAATCTCTACAAGAAGCAATGCCAGATATTATTGCAACAGCTACAGAGTATAATGCCAGAGTTTATATTGATACCGTCTCAAAAAGATTATCTTCAGGATTTTTAGCACAAATAGAATGAGAACGATTTAAGGTTTTTGGTATTAAACCTCAACTAGAAGCAGTAATTATAGAAGAAGATTTCTATGGGCTATATGATGCCGATGGATATGCTAAGGAAGAAAACGAAATAATAAAATCTTTATCTGAAGAGTTTAACTTCAAACCCTTAATAATAAAATCTTCAAATGAGGGAGAACATTGATTATATAAAGGTTCCGAACTTAGAACATTATCAAATTCAGTTAATAATAGCTATATTAGAAATAAAATTTTTATAGAGCGCGCTTGAGCATGTTTATATAATCCATTTAACTAAATGCAAGCAAACAAGTATTTTCAAGTAAAAGAATTAGTATCATCAAATATCTACAAAGAATATGGAGATGATGCTATAAAATTTTTAGATCCAAAAGCACTTAAAGCTTTAGAGAATGTTAGAGAAATTCTAAATGTTCCTCTTATATGCAATAATTGATATGCAGGAGGATCTAGAAATTATAGTGGTTATAGAGAACCTGGATGTGGAGTTGGTACTCCTACAGGCTATCATTATAAAGGTCAAGCGTTTGATTTAATATCAACTAAATTAACTGCTAAAGAGATGAGAGAAATTCTCGAAAATAATCAAGATAAACTTAGGTATCCTATACGTGTGGAAAAATGAGACAATAAAGGTGAAATCTCTTGATTACACATTGATATTGGAAATACTAAAGGTAAAAAATTATATTTTTTTAAAGCATAACATATGAAATGATATATTAAACTATTAAGATGGATCTGGGAGTTCCCACAGTGTCTCCTAGGTCTCATCTTAACCAAACTCTATAATGTAGAGTATAAAGAAACATACAAACAAATTCCAATTTATGCTGGCGACTTTCCTGGAGGTATTTCATTAGGATTATATATTCTAATGGGTGAATCTGCTAGAAAATATAATAGAAACAGCATTAAAGATCATGAATGAGGCCACACAAGACAGAGTATTAGATGAGGATGGCTTTATTTACCTGGCCCTGGTTTATGCAGTATTTGCTGAGTAGGTCTTAGAAGAATTAGTGCTAAACTTAGAGCTAAAAGTTATTATTCAGTTTGGCCAGAAAATCAAGCTGATAAGTTTGGAGGAGTTCCTAAACGGTAATAACTATGAATGATTTATTAGAAAATGCAAAAAGGAATTCCAAGATAACACTCGAAGAATTCTTTTTTGAGTTTTATAGTAAAATTCTTGAATTTGAACAAGAAACAAAAATAAAAGAAAATGAAAACATTTATATCACAAAATATAAACAAGATTAAATTAGCACCATTTCCTGAAAGTATAGTGTTAGTAGCTACCTGCACGTATCATAAGGGTAATGATGAGTTCCATGCCATATTACAATTAGCAAAACCTACAGATTTAGATTCTTCAGGAAATTATAATACATTAACTGCAGTTGCAGCACCTTATGATGTTAATGTTATAGAAGAGATTCGAAGGAGTTGAGGTATTTTTGGATATCCAATTGCTTTTAATATAGCAGAATTTCCTGGTTCTGAATTTAGAAGTTTTCTTTTTACAGAAGACTCTGTTATACAAGAATTAGATACTCCTGTAGATTTATTTAATGGTATTAGTGAAAATCCAAAAAGTTCTTTTTTAGTAGCATTTGCAGTAATCACTTTTGCACAGGGAAATAAATATTTAGACGAATGTGTTATAACGCCTGCAGATTGGGATCAATGAATAGGTGAGTCTGACCTAATGATAAGAGCAGGTTCTTCTACATGTCATTTTGTAATTAGTGATGCAAGTTCTTACACATGTATGCAGAACCTTATAAATTATTCAAATGAAGGATTCTTTATGATATTTACAGAATCAGAAGCTCTTGGAAATAATATTAAACTATTTGCACGAGATATAGCTACTCTTAATGATACTACAGTATATTCTGTTGGTGCTACATTTATTGCAACAAAGAATTTACATGTACAAGATGTGGATATGTAGCTCAAGGTGCTGTAGCTCCAGCGTCATGTCCTGTATGTAAAGGGACGGATTTTGTAACAACGTAATATGAATAAATTATTTATATCCCAAAATAGGGGGGGGGGAACTTATTTTAATATAAATCTATAGAGGTATATGTAAATGATTTTGGAGCCCAAAGAACTGAAGGAAGTAAACGTAGAGATTAATTTCGAAGTATTTAGTGTAGAAATGAGAATTTAAAACAAAAGGAACCCAATTGGGTTCCTTTTTTGTTTAATCTATTGGTCCTCTTCATTTAGCAGGTTCCATAGTTGCTTTATTTAGATCTAAGGATAAGAAGATTCCTTTATTTACAATTTCTTCTCCTAATTCTGTTCTAGGATAATCTGGGTAGTAATAAATATATTGGGTACCTCCAGGATATTTTGTATCTTCCCACATTAAAGTTTTTATTTGCTTAATCGAAATCATACTTTCTGGAGCCCACATAAACAGTAAAGTTTTTGCATCATCTGATAGATATTTAAGTGGGGCCATCTCATCATTTTCTGTAGTCATAGTTATATCAGGCCATCCATTCTTTGTGCTTACACCTCCCCATAATGCTGTTGCAACATCCATTCATGTTTCATGTCCAAGATCATCCTTATACATTGGACAATCATCTATATTAAAACATACACAGTTTGAATACGGATTATGAGCATAAACGCATGTACTATCATATTCTGGTGATGGATTAATTATTAAACATTTTGGAGATTTTCCAAATAATGCAATGGTTTTGTTCTGTAAACTCGTGGAACCTTTTGACATAGACCATGTAGCTATAGGACTGGTACCTTCTCCTTCACTATATCTTACACTTAAGCTTAAATCGGAAGCTAATGGGTATTTAGCTAACACACTAGTACGCATTGTTCAAGTTCCTGGAATATATTTGTCATATCTAAGTGATATAATATTTGTAGGAAGTATAGTTCATACAAGTTCAATTGTTTTACATGAACCTGAATTTATTCCTGCAAAAGACAACCCGCCATTAATACTATCTGCAATAGCGTCTCCTATATATGTTCCATCTACATATACTTTAAAATAATATTTTCTAGGCATATCTAATGCAAGTTCACGACTTACAATATGTAAAATAAAGCCTCAACCATTAGGATCATTAACATATCATGAAGGGAGTATAAGAGTATTTGTAGTTAATGCCCCAACCCATTGTTTAACTTTATATGAAGTGGTAGTACTCCCAACATAGAATTCTAATTCAGTTCCATATCTAACTGCTAAAATATTTTCTTGAAAATTAATTTTGAAGTTAACCCCCCCCCCAATAATATTTTGGCTTATAAATTGTTTAATCATTTTCTTTATAATATCTTCCACTAATTATAAAAGATACTAAACTTAGTAATGCATAGATTGGAGTTACTGAGTTTAGAGTACCTAAAAAGAATAATGCCATAAACATTAATCCTAATATGTAGAATATTTTATATATTTTCATTACTTATCTTTAAAATACTTATCATAAATATTTTTTGCATATCATCCACAAGCAGCTCCTATTGCAAAGCTTACTATTGCAAGTAAGAGACTCCCAAAGCTCATAGCTGATACAATACCACAACCTGCTAATACTAAAGCGATTACAATTGCAGCAATAATTAATTTTGTTTTCCAAGTCATTGTTTTCATATTATTTATATGTTAAGTTACTATAAGTTGTTCCGTTTTCAGAAACAATATAATTGTATTGGGTTTTATATAACGGTAATATTTCATCTTTTCAGTAAATAAAAGCATAGGCTTTATCATAAAAAGGATGATCTTTCATTTTATCTTCAAATTCTTTAGGAGAACGATCTTTTGTAACTAAAGTATAAGAGTCTCCTAAATTAAAATTCATTTCTAAACCGTCATTTGTAATTTTTCTTAATGCAAACATATGTATATTTATTTATAAATTTAAGAGTCTATTTTAAGTATATTACGAATACTCAAGTATAAACATCATCTGGAATATCAATCATGATATCACAAATTGTGACATCATCTATCTCTTCATGTTCTTCTTTCATTAGTTCCATAACTCTAACTACTTCTTTCATTGGACTAATAATAGAGTTTTCTAGTCCGTTTGATCCATTCTGTAAAACTGCATAGTACACATTTGAGCCTTTAATAAGAGATACAGCTTTATTAGTATAAAGTCCATATCCTTCTAGTTCGATTTTTGGTGTATTAGGATCTTGCAATTCCGTTACTACTTTATCATATATTTTATTGTCCATTTAACATTAAATTATAAATATATCTAGCAGCTTCCTTTCTAACTTCATAATCTGCTTCATTTTTACCCATTCTTTCAAAGTTATCTGCAAATGCTATAGTAAGATTATCTAGACCTTTTGCATTTCTAAAAGCGTTTCTTTGAGATTTATTTCAGTCAATTAAGAAAGAATCATATTTGTCAATATATTTTGGCTTATTTTTATTTATTCAGTATGTATAATCTCCAGTTAGATTATGAGGATTTTTATCATCTCCAAATATGATTGGAACTAAATACTTTATTTGAGCTTCAGTACTATCTATTAAATTATTATTATTTAAATATTCCTTATATGCATTATATCTTTGTCCAAGAAGTTGTGCTAATCCGACAGCTCCTTTACTCGATGCTTTGCCATAAGGTTGAATTTGATTTTCTTTTCAGAAATTTCCTAATATTGCGGCAGCTTGTTCTGATGATGCTCCTGCATTGATCAACTCATTTCAAATTCATTTTATTCTTGGAAGATTATCTTTGATAGACTCTTCCATATTAGCCTTTCCTTTTCCATAACTTGGATATTTTACTTCTTTAAGACCTGGCGTTTCAGAAAGTGGGCCATATATATTTCTCCAAATTGGAGCTTCGCCATTTGGAAATGTGTAGTATCTACCGTTACTATCTTGATATCTTTTATTCCCTAATTGTTGTTCTACTTCATAGTGCATAAATGCAGTAGGATGGTTTGGATTTTTTAATTCCATTCCAGTTACAGGATCTCTATCTGATCAATGTTCTGTATCAGGATCATATGATCCTTTAGAATAATCATAATAATGTTCTGGGTCATTATAAGCATTTCTTAAAACTCCTGAATTTTGATACTTAGGAATTTTTAAACCTCTTTGTGCATATAAAGTAGTATCTTTCTTTTTAATAGGAGCTTGAGCTACATTATTAAATAAATAAAGTAAGAAATCATCACTATATCTATTCAATAAATTATATGTATTCTCTTTATTATAATGTGGAGTAACTGTAGACTCTTCAGGTACAATTTTATATTCAGGATTAAATGGTTCTGATTGAATTATCTTTCCACCTTTATCAAATTGTGATACTGAGAAACTACCTTTACCTTCTGAATTTTTAAGTCTATTTGTAAGAGTATAATGATCTAAATGTTCCTTCTTAATATTTTGTATTTCTTCTTTAGTAAATTTATGATTAGGATCTGCATTAATACTATATCTTAACTGCATTAATCTAGCATAAATTTCTTGAGGATTATCTAAATATTCATCGGGAGCAATTGTTTTATTATCATAAATTGTATCTCCGAAATTATCTTGATACTTCTTAATTACTTTCTCTTGTGCATCAGGTAAACTACTATGAGTTCATTCATGAATTGCAGTACTAGTTGATCCATCTGTTAAAAATATTCTTCTACCAAACGGATAATAAACTCCTGAAGCATTATCAGGGACTTTACTCGGATTTATCTTTGCTCTAGTAAGATCTAAATTTCTTTTAAGTGCATTAAATACTAAAGATTCAGTTACAGGGAGAGGAATTGGTAGAACTTGTTTAACATTTTGTTTTACTAAACCTTTACGTGATTTATATCAATCTTCAAGCCACTGTTTTCCTTCTTGAATTCCTCCTTGTTGAAATTTTAATACTCCTCCATGTTTAGCAGAAGCTATAACTTGATTTAAAATATTTGCATATCTTGGATCTGTAGCATATCCTCCTCTATGAACTCTATTTGCAAATTCTTTTATATCTCCAGAGAATGCGTTATAACGTTTATTATTTAATAGATCAATTTTAAAGTTTGCATAATCTTCAAGTGATTTGAAATTTCTAAATTGATCATTTATATAAACATCCTTACCATTAATAACTTCTCTAGTTCGTTTAGTTGTTCCCTTTCCTTTAATACCTCCAAAATTATATGATCCTGCAGGTTTAGAACCTCAAGCTGATTCTAATCCGTCTTGTGCTACTAATGATTTAGCAAATGCAGGATTTAAACCTTTTGATTTTAATAATCTTTCATAAATAGGAAGCATTGTATCTTTGAAATCCTTTTTAGAATTGAATTTATGAACTGTAGTTTCTTGAACTATTGGTTCTGGATTTCTTATCTCTTCTACTTGAGATTGTACTTCTGTCTCTGTATCATCTTCCAAAGGTTGAGAATATCTGGGTTTATATACAGGTATTTCAAGATTTGGAATTTGAATATTAATATCTCCTAAAGCACTATCTCGTATGAATGGTCTGTATGTGATATCGTTCATAATAATTGTTTTATATTATTTTGCAAATATATACATTATTTTTATAAATCACAAATTACAGCACCTATTTCTGGATCTAATTTACAACGATTTGGATTCTCTAATTCAGAAATTCTAGATGTTAAATTATCTACTTTATTTTCTAATTCAGAAACTTTAGATAATAAATAACTTGTTACGCTTTCTAAAGCTGCGATTCTTTGTTCTAATTCATTTTTTAGATTAGTTACTGTAGTACCTACTGAGTTTGCCATAGCACTCGCTACCCCTATAGTACTTGCCATACCTATATATGGATTAGGTGTTGTATTAATTATACTTCCAGGAAATGAAATAGTACCCGACAAATCTGCGGTAGTCTTACCTGTTATAGTCGTATTTGTTGTGTCCATATTATGCAAAATTAAAATCAGAATTAGTATTTAATCTACTTAGAAGTTTTTCGTTTTCTTGTTTTAATTTCATAATTTCCTTACGTAGATTTTTAATATCTTCTGAATGTTTTTCAATCTGTTCTGAATGTTGATCTACTTTTTGATTTACAAATAATATTGCTTGACATACTAAAGATAAATCAATAAGTTTAGCAGATTTACGTAATCCTGATATTTTATCTAAAGCAGATGTTCTACTTGTAATTAAAATACCTTTATCTTCTAATTGTCTAAATACTCTAGTTAATACTTTAGTACTTATGTCCATTTTTGCTGCAAGTTCTTTATTAGTTTTAGTTGTAATAGCAAATTGTCCATCATTTGTACTAGTGTATTGTTGCATTGCTAATAGAACTCCTTTTTCTTCAGGAGTAGTATTCTCAGCATCCATAAACTCGTAAGTAAATCTTTCAAAATATCTTCCCGATTTTTGAATCTCATAAATATTACTCCTACCTTTTTTCTTTTCTAGAATTTTAATTTCACCTGCTGCATTTAGTTTTTTAATACTACTTTGCACTGTATTAATAGATACTCTTGCTAATTCTGCAAGAGTTCTTAGTGAAACAAAAGTTTGGAATGTATCTTTATCCATATTTTTTCTCATATAACCATAAATGAGATAATCAGTAGGATTCATTTTAATTTCTTTTGCAACCCCCAAATCATGAGGGACTTGAATGTGTTGTACTTTATTATCCATAAATTAATATTTTTAATATTACAAAGATATAACATTTATTTAATATTACCAAATATTTATACCAATATTTATTTAAAGTGTATAAGAATTTGATATAGTACATTCAATTTAAAAATAGCCCTGGGAGATACACTAAGGTGTCGTTTTTGATACACCTATTTTAAAAAAGTACCCTGGGAGATACACTTATATGCCCTGGGAGATACCTATCTATATATGTTCTCGCTTCGCGGAGGCGCTCGAACAGATCTATATACCTGTTGGGTTGTTTAAACAACCCCCCCCATTGAGTTTAGAAAAAGAGATTTGTGTATGGATATCATGTATACATACGAATATTGTATACACATATGGATATTGTATACACATATAGATATTGTATACACATATAGATATTGTATACACATATAGATATTGTATACACATA
>OLAL01000068.1_pt1 | contig 22040 bp, 16 predicted proteins | sample 1607911 | NCBI WGS metagenome assembly OLAL01 (sample SAMN02674698, study PRJEB24791) | human gut metagenome, SKBSTL036 | isolation source: stool | host: Homo sapiens | place: USA
CCAAGCGGGAATTCCTCCCCGGCTTCTGCTGTGAGAATTTCCGCTCCGCTGTCGGCGGCCAGCTCTGCGAGATGGCGCGGCCAGTCGGCGGTCTCATCTGCCGTGGGCTGCCACAGCGGCAGCAGCAGGGTCTTGACCGGGAGGGTGCGCAGCACCGCGCGGGCGTTGCCAGTGGGGTCTGCGTGGGGATGGGTCAGCACAAGATAGTCAAGCGACGACACACCCAGCACGTCCAGGTCATAGAGCAGCGCGTCCTCAGCCTCGACGGGGCCGGTGTCGATCAGGCAGTACGCGCCGTCCTGACAAAGCAGTACGGCATCGCCCTGCCCGACATCCAGCACATACACGACAGTACTGCCGTCCGCGGTCTGCGGAGCGCTTTCCTCGGTTTGGAGCGGTACGCCGAGCGCGGCACGCAGCTGCTGCCAGCCGGGAACGCTGCCCCTGCCGCCCAAAAGCTGGACGACAAATGCGGCAAGCACCAACAAGCAGACGGCCACCGCCGCGGCCAGGCGGGCAAAGCGCTTACCCGTCATACTGGCCGTTCAGCTTGCGCTCCTCCCACTCGGCCTTGGTCACAAGCACGGCGCGGGGTTTGGCACCCTCATAGGGGCCGATGATCTTTTCCTGCTCCATCTGGTCCATGATGCGGGCGGCGCGGGCGTAGCCCAGCTTGCAGCGGCGCTGCAGAAGGCTCGTAGACGCCTGACCGGCGTCGATGACCACCTCCACGGCCTGCTTGAGCATCGGGTCACTGCCTCCCTCCTCGTCGGAGTCGGCAGAGCTGCTGCCCTTTTTGCCGTCCTGGATGGCGTGTTTTTCCATGGCCTCTATCATGGCCTCGTCGTACTGGACGGTGGCGCTCTTCTTGATGAAGTCCAGCACACGGCTGATCTCCTCATCCCGCACAAAGGTACCCTGGATACGGGTGGGCTTGGGTGCGCCCACGGGCATGAAGAGCATATCGCCCATGCCCAGCAGCTTTTCGGCACCGGCACCGTCGAGGATGGTGCGGCTGTCCACCTGACTGGACACGGCGAAGGCGATGCGGCTGGGGATGTTAGCCTTGATGAGGCCGGTGATGACGTCTACGCTGGGGCGCTGGGTCGCCACGATGAGGTGCATACCGGCGGCACGGGCCTTCTGGGCGATGCGGCAGATGGAGTCCTCGACATCCTTGCCGACCACCATCATCAAATCGGCCAGCTCGTCGATGATGATGGCGATATAGGGCATCTTCTCGAGGTTCGGGTCCGCTGCCGCCAGCTTATTGAAGGACTTGATGTCGCGGACGTTGTTCTCCGCGAAGAGGTGGTAGCGGCGCTCCATCTCCTGCACTGCGCCGCCCAGTGCGCCGGCCGCCTTGCGGGGCTCGGTGACGACGGGCATCAGCAGGTGGGGGATGCCGTTGTACTCAGCCAGCTCGACGACCTTGGGGTCGATGAGCAGGAGTTTGACGTCCTCGGGGCTGGAGCGGAACAGCAGGCTCATGATGATGCTGTTGACACAGACCGATTTACCGCTGCCGGTGCTGCCCGCGATGAGCAGATGGGGCATCTTGCACAGGTCGGCCACCTGGGCCACACCGGCGATGTCCTTGCCCAGCGCAATGCCCATCGGCGAGGTCATCCGCAAAAAGCTCTGGCTCTCGAAGACGCTGCGGATGTAGACCGGCGTTTTCTTATGGTTCGGCACCTCGATGCCCACGGCAGGCTTGCCGGGGATGGGAGCCTCCATGCGGACATCGGCCACCGCCAGGTTCAGGGCGATGTCGTCCGCCAGCGAAGTGATGCGGCTTATTTTGACGCCCGCCATGGGCTGGACTTCATACCGGGTGACCGACGGGCCGCGGGAAATATCCAGCACACGGGTGCGGACGCCGAAGCTTTCCAGCGTGTCCACCAGCTTCTGGGCGTTGGCTTTCAGCTCGTCTTCCGCGCCGGAGTCGCTTTCCTCCGGGGCGCGCTCGAACAGCTCGATGGACGGGTACTGATACTGGAAGCTCTCCTCCGTCTCCGCCTCTTCGGCGGGGGCGTTCGCGGCCTGCTCCTCGGAGACAGCAGGCTTTTCCATGGCGGCTGCCACCAGCGTGTTGAGGTCTTTTTCCTCCACCGGGTCGCTGGTGATGCTGATCCAGCCGTCCTCATCCGGCTCAGAGCGGAACGCCACCGCATTCTCGGCGCTGACCGGCTGCGGGGCCGGTTCCGGAGTCGGGGTCAAATCATAGAGCGGGATGCCGAAGGAGAGCGGCGGCTCAGGCGCGGGCTGCTGTTCCGGCTCTTCTGCCGGGGCAGCGGGCGTGACGGTAGGTGTCACCGTCGGCTCGGGCTGGGTCGTGAAGAAGTCCTCAGCGGCAGTATCCACAGCGTCCGGGACGATGGGCGTCACGGTGGCGCGGATGGGCGCACGGCGGAGCGGATCCATGCCGAAGGTGCCGCCGGGGCCGAGGATGATGGGCTCGATGGGCTCACTGCCGCCCTCGGTGACGGTGGTATGGTCAGGGCCTAAATCAATATCAAAGGGCGCACGAGGCCGGGACTTTTCCACCTGTACGGGGGCAGGCTCGGGCTGAGGCGGGGTCTGCGCTTCCGGTGTGGGCGCAGGGGCAGGCTCTGCCTGTTCGCCGCCCTGCATCACCTGATGGCCCCAGTGGAAGACGCCAGCCAGCCAGCCGGGAGGCTGGATATGGAAGGCGGGCGCGGCAGGCTCTTCGCCGCCGCAGCAGTCCTCGCCTTCGCCCACTTCGTCTTCCGGCAGGTCGTCGTCATAGTCCTCATATTCCTCTGCCGCGGCCTCCTCGGCGGCGCGTTCTGCCAGACGCTCGGCCCGGCGGGCGGCATTCTGCTCGTGGACGGCAAGGCCCTTTTCGTGGACGCTGCCGCCCACATTGCAGAGCCACTGCCAGCACTCGGCGGGCGTAACATCAAAAATGTACAGGCTGGCGCAGGCCGCCAGCGCCGCCATGACCAGATTGGCGGCGGGTCTGCCGCAGAGCAGCAGGAGCGTCCCGCCCAGCACAGCGCCCAGCGCACCGCCCGAGAGCCATGCGCTCATCCCATTATGATAACAGGCAGCGGTCATCTGCGCGGCGGTCTGGTCGGTGGGGATGTCAGAAAAGACGATGACCGTGCCGCTGGCGAAGATGAGCCCCAGCACCAGCTTGGCGATATGGGGCAGAAGGTCTTCGCCCCGGGTGTAGAGGATGGCCAGATAGCACAGTGCCGCACCCAGCACAAAACTTCCGCAGCCGAACACGCCGAACAGGACATCGTGCATCGTGCGCCAGGCCGAGCTGCCCGGCACGAAAGCCAGCGCCATGAGCACCAGCCCCGCAAACAGGGTGATGAGCCCCGCGGGCATCCGGTCCTGTGTCCGGTTCTTGCGGCGCGAGGCTGTGCTGCGCCCGGAGGTCTTGCGTTTTCTCTTTGCCATGTTTCCTAAAACCCGTTCCTTATTTTATATCATGAAGCAGGGCGCGCTCAGGGCGGCTCTGTCGGTGACGATGGAAGAATTTCGATACTACTCGATTCTTTCATTGTACCACGGGAAAAGTCAAATGGCAATTTATTTCCCCTCGATTTCTCGGTAGAGCCATGCCAGCGCATCCGACAGCCCGCCCAGCTCGTCGATGAGCTTTTCCCGCACGGCTTTTCGGCCATCCAGCACGGTACCGACGTCCATGACCAGCTCGCCCGTGCGCATCATCAGCTCGGTGTACCGCTTCTCCGAGATGCCGCTGTGGGACGCCACGAAGCCGGTGATGCGCTCCTGCATCTGCTCGAACCAGCGCATGGTCTGGGGCACGCCCAGTATCATGCCGGAATGGCGGACGGGGTGGACCGTCATGGTGGCGGTAGGCACGATGAAGCTCCGCTGGGCGCTGACGGCCAGCGGGATGCCGATGGAGTGGCCCCCGCCCAGCACCACCGCCGCACTGGGCTTGGAGATGCTGGCGATGAGCTCCGCCAGCGCAAGCCCCGCCTCCACATCCCCGCCCACGGTATTGAGCAGGACCAGCAGGCCCTCGATGGCGGGGTCCTCCTGCACGGCCACCAGCTGGGGGATGACGTGCTCATACTTGGTGGTCTTCTGGCCCTGGGGCGCTTCCACATGACCCTCCACCTGCCCGATGACCGTCAGGCAGTGGATGGCGTGAGCTCCCCGGGTGCGGTAAACGCTGCCCATATCCTCGATCTGCTCTTTTTCCAGCCGCTGCTGCTCCACGGGGACGTTCTTCTCTTCCTGTGACATTCTGCGCATCCTCCTTTTTGCTTCATTTCAGCTTGTCCGTCATTCCTGCCGGTTATACTTCGGCAAAGATTTCTTTGCTTTCTCAAAAAAATGTGCCAAATGGTTTGACATTCTGTCTTCGCGCTGTATACTTTATACTAGAGATAAGTTTGTCAAATATGTATCATTATTGTACAAGAAAGTACAAATCTTTTGCCGGAGCACCCTGCCGCTGCGCACTTCTCCCCGGCAATGCTGCGGATAAAAAGAAAGGAGACCCCCCTATGAACACTCCCGGCAAAGCTTCTCTGCCTGTCATCAAGCGCCTGCCCAAATACTATCGCTACCTGCGCACCCTGAAGAACGACGGCATCACCAGCATCTCATCCCGTGAGCTGGCCGCCCAGATGGGTACCACTGCCTCTCAGGTGCGGCAGGACTTCAACTGCATCGGCGACGTGAATGGCCGTCAGGGCATCGGCTACTCGGTGGAGAACCTGCTGAGCATCCTTGAGCAGCTGCTCTTTGGCAACGGCGACCTCCTGCCCACCATCCTTATTGGCTGCGGCCGTCTGGGCAAGGCTGTGAGCCGCTTCATCACCACCGACACCAACGGCTACAAGCTCATCGCCGCCTTCGACAACGCCTCCGACGAGGTGGGCAAAGAGATCAACGGCATCCAGATCTTACACAGCGACGAGCTGGAAGCTTTCTGCGCCGAGCACCACCCCGAGGTGGCTGTGCTTTGTCTGCCCCGCAGCGGCGCAGAGGAGATCAGCGGCCGTCTGGTGGCTCTGGGCATTCAGGGCTTCTGGAACTTCTCCCACTACGATCTGTCTGTCCCCTACCCCGACGTGGTGGTGGAGAACGTCCACCTCGGCGACAGCCTGATGAGCCTGGGCTACCGGCTGCGCAATCAGGACTGAGCAGATACTACCGATAATACAGGCCCTCTCCGTCAGGCTTTGGCTGAGAGGGTCCTTTCATGAGGAGACTTTTTCGATATGGCAAAGCTTTATTTCCGTTACGGCGCAATGAACAGCGGCAAGAGCACCGCGCTGATGCAGGTGGCCCACAACTACGAGGAGCAGGGGATGCGGGTGCTCATCCTCAAGCCGAAGGTGGACACCAAGGGCAGCGGCGACCTCGTGAGCCGTCTGGGCGTCCGCCGCCCTGCCGATCTGCTGGTGCCGCCGGACATGGACCTGGTGGAGGCCGTCCGGGCCGCCAGCAGCGAGGGCCGGCCTCTGGCCTGTGTGCTCTGTGACGAGAGCCAGTTCCTCACCGCAGAGCAGGCCGAGCAGCTGTTTATGGTGACGGTAGAGCTGAACATCCCCGTCATCTGCTACGGCCTGCGCTCCGACTTCTCCCTCAAGGGCTTCCCCGGCTCCACCCGGCTTCTGGAGCTGGCCCACACCATCGAGGAGATGAAGACCATCTGCACCTGCGGCCGCAAGGCCACCTGCAACTGCCGCAAGGTCAACGGCCGCTTCGTCTTTGAGGGCGAACAGGTAGCCATCGACCTTGAGAACGACGTCCAGTACGTCAGCATGTGTCCCCAGTGCTATTTCCGGGAGCGCAGCGCCTTCTACGCTGCCCGCCGGTGACTCTTTTTCCTGATCTTATGCCGTCCGCACGCCGGGCGGCATTTTTTGTATCTTTTCTGCATCCGTGATATATCAGTCGCGTCCCAATTCGCGCGTTTTTTGCGCTATTGATATATCAGCTCAGGGCCGGAACTTTCTGTTATCGTTGCTTTTAATGTATACAACGCTCTTTCAACAAATTCTGCCATGGCTACAAAATTCTTGCAATTCAGGCCAATCTTCTCCTGTTGCATCCCAGTTTTCTATGCAAATCGTTGAAGTATACAAGTTGCACAGTTTTTCGGTCCAAGTTTATTCATTATGGCAATGACGTCAAAACCGGGCAAAAAATAAGCGCAATATTTGTACGTTTTCTGCCGCTATCACTACAATTTGCATCTTTCTTTTTTTTCTTGCCTTTGGTATCATATTTGTATACAACGGATGCTTTGCAGAGGCGTCCATGCAAGAAGATGTTTTCTACATAGGAGGAGAACGAAAATGAGCAAGGCAATTTCTCGTCGTGACTTTCTGAAGGTCTCTGGCGCTGTGGGTGCTGCCGGCCTGCTGGCCGCCTGCGGCGGCTCCAGCAACGCTGGTTCTACCGCCACTTCCACCGCTGCTTCTTCCGCAGCAGCTTCCGTGGCCGGCCTGTCTTCTGACCCCGTCACCCTGACCATGAGCTGGTGGGGCGGCGAGTCCCGTCACAACGCTTACCAGGAGGCCATCAAGGCTTTCTCTGCTGAGCACAGCACCATCACCGTCAACCCCACCTTCGCTGCATGGTCCGGCTGGGAGGACACCATGTCCACCAAGTTCGCAGGCGGTGTCGCTGAGGATGTCTGCCAGATCAACTGGAACTGGCTGTACAACTACTCCAAGAACGGCCAGACCTTCATCGACCTGAACAGCGTCTCCGAGTACCTGGACCTGACTCAGTGGGATGAGGCCAAGCTGGCTGCCTGCAACGTGGCCAACGCTCAGCAGTGCGTACCCGTCTCCATGACCGGCCGTATCTTCTACTGGAACAAGACCACCTTCGACAAGGCCGGCATCTCCTTCCCCACCACTCTGGACGAGCTGATGGCTGCCGGCAAGACCTTCCAGGAGAAGCTGGGCGATGACTACTATCCCCTGCACCTGGGCGCATACGACCGTATGATCCTGATGGTCTTCTACCTCGAGTCCAAGTACGGCAAGGACTGGGCAGACCCCACCACCTCTACCCTGAACTACGATGCCGACCAGATCGCTGAGGGCATCGACTTCATCAAGAGCCTGGTCGAGGGCCACGTCATTATGAGCCTGCCCACCTACTACGGCTCCAACGGCGACAACGCCGCTCACCAGTCCACCGAGTGGATCACCGGCAAGCTGGCCGGCTGCTTCGAGTGGGACTCCTCCGCTACCAAGTACGCTGACGCTCTGGACGAGGAGAACAAGGCTGGCTTCACCGTGGGCGAGGAGATCAAGTTCGGCGATTACAACGGCGGCTTCTCCAAGGTCTCCATGGGTCTGGCCATCACCAAGACCTGCGAGCATCCCGCAGAGGCAGCTACCCTCATCAACTTCCTGCTGAACGAGACCGCAGGTGCCGAGATCATGGGCTCCGAGTGCGGCATCCCCGCCTCCAAGGCTGGTCTGGCTGCTGCTCAGAGCGCCGGCAAGATCAAGGAGCTGGTCGCTGAGGCAAACGGCAAGGTCATGGCCTTCGTTTCCAACCAGCTCGACCCCCTGTTCGAGTCCAACGACCTGAAGGCTACCGGCACCGGCATCTATCAGGAAGTGTTCGACACTCTGGATTACGACAATGCTTCCGGCGCTGACCTGGTCGATACCCTGCTGGACGGCATGGAGTCTGTCGGCTACACCGTCTAATTTCCGCCTCACGGACTTTTTGCGGCCCGCACACGCGCGGTGTTGACACGGGCCGCCCCGCATAAAGGAGTCTTGCAAGGGGCATCCCTTCCACCTACGGACGGATGCCCCTTTTTTGCAAGACGGTGATGACATTTTTTTGACAAAAATGTGTCCAAACGATTATGCGGCGTACGAGACATATCCTTATAAAAGGAGGATCCCCGGATGAAAGAAAGCAAAGCGCCCTCTCTCGGGCGTACCCCGGCCCAGAAGTTTTTTGACAAATGGCAGGGCCTGTTCTACCTGATCCCCTGGATCATCGGCTTCGTCGTCTTCAAGGCCATTCCGTTCGGCCAGTCTCTGTACTACAGCTTTACGGATATGGACTTCTTCAACGGCATCCATCAGTATGGCATCATGAACTATGTGGACGCCTTTACCACTCCCAAGATCACCAAGGCGCTCATCACCACCTTCAAGTACAGCTTCATCACTGTGCCTCTGAAGCTGGTCTTCGCACTGTTCATCGCCTACATCCTGAACTTCAAGATCGCCTGCGTGAACGTGTTCCGCACCGTCTACTACATTCCCTCCATCCTCGGCGGCTCTGTTGCGATCGCCGTGCTGTGGAAGGCCGTGTTCCGTGATGACGGTCTGGTCAACACCCTCATCCGCATGCTGACCTTCGGCCACTTCCAGGGTCCCTCCTGGCTGAGCGACCCCAGCTACGCACTGTGGATCATCTGCTTCCTGCGAATCTGGCAGTTCGGCTCCGCCATGGTGCTGTTCCTCGCCGCTCTGAAGGGCGTGCCGGCCGACCTGTACGAGGCCGCCACCATCGACGGCGCAGGCAAGTGGAAGCAGTTCTTCTCCATCACCGTCCCGATGATCACCCCCATCATCTTCTACAACCTGGTCACTCAGATCTGCCAGGCTTTCCAGGAGTTCAATGGCCCGTTCATCATCACCAACGGCGGTCCCCGCGGTTCCACCACCCTCATCTCCATTCTGGTCTACAACTACGCATTCAAGTCCAACCAGATGGGCATGGCTTCCGCACTGGCATGGATCATGTTCGTCATCGTCTGCATCCTGACGATCATCGCCTTCACCAGCCAGAAGAAGTGGGTCTACTACTCGGATGAAAGGTAAGGTGTGACAGTATGGGAATGAAAGCTTCTAACGCCATCGCGACGTTTTTCAAGTACTTCGTCCTGATCCTGGTGGGCCTCATCATGATCTATCCCCTGCTGTGGATGATCAGCGCCACCTTTAAGGACAACAGCGAGATCTTTGCAGGCATCGGCCTGTGGATCAAGAACCCCACTCTGGAGGGCTACAAGAACGCGCTGAACAACTTCGGCGGTTCCATCAACATCCTGCAGGCCATGCTGAACACTTACAGCTACGTCCTGCCCAAAGTCATCTGCACCGTGGTCTCCTCCTGCATTGCAGCTTACGGCTTTGGCCGCTTCGACTTCCCGGGCCGGAAGATCCTGTTCAGCATCATGCTGGCCACCCTGTTCCTGCCTCAGGTCGTCCTGAACGTGCCTCAGTTCCTGCTGTACACCAAGTTCGGCTGGGTCAACAGCCCGTTCTATCTGGCCATCTGGGTCCACTGCGCATTCGCAACTGAGACCTACTTCGTCTACCAGCTGGTGCAGTTCATGCGCAACGTCCCCCGCGACCTGGACGAGGCTGCCGCCATCGACGGCTGCTCCTCCTTCCAGACCCTGTACAAGGTCATCGTCCCGATGCTGATGCCCGCTCTGGTGTCCTGCGCACTGTTCCAGTTCATGTGGAGCTGCAACGACTTCATGGGTCCCCTGCTTTACGTCCAGACCCCTGCAAAGTACCCCATGTCCCTGTTCGTCAAGCTGTCCATGGACGGTGATACGGGCTTTGCCTGGAACCGTATTCTGGCCCTGTCCCTGATCTCTATCCTGCCGCAGCTCATCGTGTTCTTCTGCGCACAGGATCAGTTCGTCGAAGGTATCTCCGCCGGTGCTGTCAAGGGCTAAGCTGAAGCCCCCGCCGCTCGGATCATCCCGACAAACATGAATGCCCCCTGTGCCTCTTCCCATAGAGAGGACGCAGGGGGCATTTTTCATGACTCCTCCAGTCTGCTCCGCAGACAGCCCCCTCAGAGAGGGAGCCTCTGGCGATGGAGGAAAGCTTTCCGTTATGCCAAAGCCTCCCTCCTTGAGGGAGGTGGCATCGCGCAGCGATGACGGAAGGAGTATCACTTTCTGCTCTTCCGGTATTGCAGCGGCCCGACGCCCATCGTCTCCCGGAAGACGCGGCGGAAGTGGGCCGCAGAGGCGAAACCGGTCTGCTCGGCCACGCTGCCGATGCTCAGCTCGGTCGTTTCCAGAAGCTTCTGTGCCGCCTCGATGCGGCGGGCGTTGATGTAGTCCACGATGGACTGCCCCGTCACCCGCCGGAACAGCCGGCTCAGATAGTAGGGCGAGATGTAGAACCGCGCCGCCACCTCGGTGAGGGAAAGCTTCTGCTGGTAGTTTGCCGCAAGGTAGGCGCAGATCTGCTCCACCGTCTCGTTGCGGGGGCGGGCGTCGGCGGCGCTCTGCGCCCGGTGCTCCTGCTCCACATAGTGGAGCGTCAGTGCCAGGTACAGCCCGCCGGGATACTCCGGCTCGCCCATGGCGCTCCGCATCATCTCCAGCAGCGTCCGCAGACGGCTGGCCCACTGGATGCTGCCGTAAAGGGCCATCTGGCTGCCCGGTGCAAAAAGGCGGAGGAAATCTTCTCCGGTGGCGTTCTTCATCTCGTGGAGCACTGCCAGCGGGAACTCGCACCCCAGCATTTCCGGCTGGGTGTGGCCTGCCTGCGATACCGCCCACGCCCCCGGCCCCAGCAGCAGTGCGCAGCCGGGGCTGACCAGGAGCGACGTATCCCCGCACTGGACCGTGCAGCTGCCGCCTGAAAACAGAACGATATGGCACATCTCGGCAGGCAGCTCGAGCCGCCCTCCGGCCAGCTTGAGCGCTCCCGCCGTGATCTTCGCGTTGAGTTTTTCCCGTTCGGCGCGCATCCGCCCTTCCCCCTTCTTGCTATGCCTGCCCCGCCGGGGCAGTGCTCTGATCTTCTTATCCTCAGTGTACCATGCCCGCCCTCTGCGGGCAAGCCGCAAATCTACGCAAATAACTCAGGAGGCTGTAAAAATGAATCTGTCTCTCATCCGTTCCATGACCCGCAGCGCCGTCTTCGAGCTGGAAAATGGCAAGTGCTTCCGCCCGGAGCACCCCTTCGCCGTGGCTCTGAACGGCAAGACCATTTACGAAAGCTGCAACACCAACGTGTTCTCCCTCTTCTCCCTGACTCCGTCCACCACCTACACCGTGGAGGTGGACGCCGAGGGTGAGCACCTGAAGCTGGATTTCACCACCGAGGCCGAGAGCTTCTTTGTGGACGCATCCCGCTACGGCCTCGTCGCCGATGGCGAGACCGACAACACCGGCAGGCTGCAGGCTGCTCTTTCCACCTGCCCCAGGGGCGGCACCGTATATGTCCCCGCTGGCCGCTACCGCACCGCCAGCCTCTTCATGAAGAGCAACACCACCCTCTACCTCGAGAAGGGCGCTGTGCTGCTGGGCGACAATGACCGCACCCACTACCCCATCCTGCCCGGCGTCATCCCCAGCGAGAACGAAGTGGACGAATACTACCTCACCGGCTGGGAGGGCAACCCGCTGAACAGCTTTGCGGGCCTGCTGAACATCACTCAGGTGCATGACGTCGTCGTCACCGGCGAAGGCACACTGGACTGCGACGCCCAGAACGGCGACTGGTGGGTCGACCCCAAGGTCAAGCGCATCGCATGGCGTCCCCGCGCCGTGGCGATGGTGGACAGCGAGAATGTCTGCCTCCATGGCATCACCGTGCAGAACAGCTACTCCTGGACCATCCACCCCATCTTCGTCAAACACCTCGACCTGCTGAACTTCAACATCAACAACCCCTACAACGCCCCCAACACCGACGGCATCGACCCCGAGAGCTGCGAGTACACCCGCATCATCGGCGTGAACATCCACGTCGGTGACGACTGCATCGCCATGAAGGCCAGCAAGGTCTTCCTCGGCATGAAGCTCAAGAAGAGCTGCGAGCACACCGTCATCCGCAACTGCCTGCTGGACAAGGGCCACGGCGGCATCGTCATCGGCAGCGAGATGAGCGGCGGCGTCAAGGACATGGTGGTCACCCAGTGCCTCATGGACCACACCGACCGCGGCCTCCGCGTCAAGACCCGCCGCGGCCGCGGCAACACCGCCGTCATCGACGGTCTGGTGTTCCGCAACGTGGAGATGCGGGGCGTCAAGGCTCCCTTCGTCATCAATATGTTCTACTTCTGCGACCCGGACGGCCACAGCCCCTATGTCCAGTGCCGCGAGGCTCTGCCCGTGGACGAGTACACCCCGAAGCTCGGCACCCTGACCATGGAAGACATCGTGGCCACCGATGCACAGTTTGCGGGCTGCTACTTCGACGGTCTGCCCGAGCAGCCCATCGAGGGCGTCTCCATGAAGAATGTCACCATCACCTTCGACCCCGACGCCAAGGAGGGTCAGGCTGCCATGGCCGACAACCGCCCGCTGGTCAAGAAGCTGGCCATCTACGCCGAAAACGTCAAGAACATCAAGCTGCACAACGTCAAGATCGAGGGCTACGAGGGCGAGCGCCTGCGCTTTGCCAACGTCGGCCATTTTGAGGAGGACTAAGCCATGACTCATGAAGAGATTTTGTCCATGCTGGGCGATTATGTGGACTACCTTATCGCCAATTCCAGCGCCGAGGCACCCATGTGGAACATCGAGAAGGTCCGCAGCGGCAAGCCCAACAAGTGGAACTACATCGACGGCTGCATGATCACCGCCTGCCTGAGCCTGTATAAGACTACCGGCGACGAAAAGTACCTGAAATTTTCCAGGGATTTCATCGACTGGTTCGTGCAGGAAGACGGCTCCATCAAGACCTACGACCCGAAGGAGTACAACCTCGACAACGTGAATCAGGGCAAAAACCTGTTCATCCTCTACGACATCTTCGGCGACGAGAAGTACCGCAAGGCCATCGACACCATCCGCAGCCAGCTGCTCACCCAGCCCCGCACCAAGGAGGGCAACTTCTGGCACAAGGACATTTATCCGTGGCAGGTCTGGCTGGACGGCACCTACATGGCCCAGCCCTTCTATATGGAGTACGAGACCCGCTACAACAAGATGCAGGGCTGCATCGACAGCTACAAGCAGTTCATGAACATCAAGAAGCACATGCGGGACGAGAAGACCGGCCTGTACTACCATGGCTACGACGAGAGCCGCCAGATGTACTGGGCCGACCCCGTCACCGGCTGCAGCCCCAACTTCTGGCTGCGGGCCATGGGCTGGTTCATGGTGGCGATGGTGGATGTGCTGGAGCGGATGGACGAGCAGCTCTACAACGAGTACCGCGGCATCATGGCGATGTTCAAGCAGACCATCGAGGACGTCCACAAGTTCCAGGACGAGGAGACCGGCATGTTCTGGCAGGTGATGGACCACCCCGGCGTCGAGGGCAACTACCTCGAGACCAGCGGCACGGCCCTCTTCGCCTACGCTGTGCTCAAGGGCGTGCGTCTCGGCTACCTGCCCAAGCGGATGGCCGCATGGGCCGAGAAAGCCTTCTACGGCACCTGTGACAAGTATCTGAGCAAGAACCCGGACGGCAGCCTGCAGCTGGACGGCATCTGCCTCGTGGCCGGCCTCGGCGGCAAGGACCACCGCGACGGCTCGCTGGCTTACTATTTCAGTGAGCCGGTGGTCTGCAACGATGCAAAGGGCGTCGGCCCGCTGGTGCTGGCCTACACCGAGATGATCGCACGGAAGTGACCTCTCCCCTATAGCAGAAGACCTCCGCAGCCTTTCAAGGCTGCGGAGGTCTTTTTTACATTGGAATTTATTGTTTCTCTTCAGGGCCAAAGAAATGCAGGACCCTCAGCGGAGCCTCCGCATCCAGTGTAAATCTTCCCGTTCCAGCGGGGACGAAGAGCTGGTCGGTCTTTTTCAGAGGCAGGCTGCGGCCGTTTGCGCTCAGGGTCCCTGCGCCTTCCAGCACATAGATGCCGCTGCCGCGGGGCGGGCAGTCCACCGTCAGAGTGTCGGAGACGTTTACTTCGTCCAGACGGAAGAGCGGCGTATTGCGATAGCCCACCAGCGTCGTGATGCTTCCGCCCGCCGTTTTCAGCACCGTTTCCGGTTTGATGAACCAGCGGTCGTGGATCTCCTCGCGGCTGTGCGGCTCGTAGTGGAAGCACTCGAACATCTTTTCAAAGCCCAGCCCCTGATGGCACATACTGTCGGCCACGGCAAAGCCGCTGGGCGTCGTGCGCTCCACCCGGATCGTATAATCCGTCGGCTCCTGGATCTCCACGAGGAAGCAGCCCGCGCCGATGGCGTGGGGCATACCGCCCTCGATCAGGATGGTGTCGCCCGGATGCACCGGGTATTTCTGCATCCCGGCCAGCATCCCGGGAATATCCTGCGCGTGGAACAGCGCTTCCCACCGCGCGCGGGTCATGTCCGGCTGGAAGCCGTAGTAGATGCAGGGTTCTTCGCCGTTCACGGGGTGGCCGCTGAGGATGTGCCAGCACTCGGTCTTGCCGTACTGGCTCTGGAACAGCCGCAGGGCCGTCGGCTTGTCGGGATGCACCTGCAGAGTCAGGCGCTCGGCGCTGTCGATGAGCTTGGTCAGCACGCCGAGGGTGGGCTGCGCTGCGCCTTTGCCGAGATAGCCCTCCGTATCGCTTTCCAGCACCGATCTCAGGGTAACGTCGGTGCCGCGCAGATGGCTCATGCCCTCTTCGGGGAATTGCTCCCGTCCGGCGTTGCGGGCGGCGACGGTGGAAAGGATCCACTCTTCGGGGAAATGCCCGTCCTCGCCGTTGGAGTCACCGTGCAGGGCGTCCAGCATCCGGCCTCCCAGATAGGTGCGCCACGCCCGGGGGTTGTCCAGCAGGAACGGGAAATCTGTCGTCGGCTTCATAAAAACCTCCATAAAAGGCACAGAGCCTGCCTTTCCAAGGCAGGAAAGACAGGCTCCGCTTAATAGATAGAAGAATCAGAGAGATGTGGAACGCTTGATTTAAGCGCCGTATACGAGGTTCGGCAGGAAGAGCACCGCCTGCGGGAAGAATATCATGAACAGGATGACACACACGATCGCGAGGTAGAAGGGCCAGCCTTTCTTGAAGGTCTCCTCAATGGGACACTCCATGATGTCAGACACGGCATACAGCGCGGTGCCGACAGGGGGAGTCATGACGCCGAAGGTGACGGTGGTCATCATGATCATGCCGAACACGACTTCGTTGACGCCGATGCTGCGCATGACGGGCAGCAGGATGGGGGTCAGGATCAGGGCGATAACGGTGGTCTCCATGAACATACCGCAGATCAGCAGGAAGACGACGACCAGCAGCAGCAGGATCGCGCTGTTGCTGGTGATGCCCAGCAGAGCGTTTGCAATGGTAACAGTGATGTTATCGAACACGATGCCGTAGCCGAACACGCCGGAGAACGCCAGAATGATGGTGATGACGGTGATGTCCTTCACGCTGTCGCGCAGGGTCTGCAGCAGGCTCTCCCAAGTCAGCTCGTGGTAGAACACGGTGCCGACCAGCAGGGCGTATGCGCAGGCAAAGGAGCCGGACTCGGTGGGGCTCATGATGCCGAAGCGGATCAGGACGATCAGCAGGACAGGGAACAGAATGGCCCAGATACTATCCAGCAGAGCCTTCAGGATCTCAGACAGCGGAGCCGGATGATCATGCTCGGGCTTGTAGCCGAAGCGGCGGGCGCTCCAGGTGACGGCCAGCATCAGCAGCACGCACATCAGGACGCCGGGGACCCAGCCAGCCATGAACAGACGGCCAATGGACACCTCGCCGACGGTGCCGTAGATGATCAGGCCCATGCTCGGCGGAATGGTGGCGACGATCAGGCCGGACAGGCCGTTGATGGCGGCAGACCAGCCGCGGTCGTAGCCCAGACGGGTCATCTCAGGTCCGAGGATGCGGCACTCCATCGAAGCATCTGCAACCGCAGAACCGGAGACGCCGCCCATCAGGGTGGACATCAGGCAGGAGACCTGACCGATGTTGCCGTACATATGGCCGGTGCAGGCGTTGGCAAAGCGCATCAGGCGCTTGGTGATGCCGCAGCTGTTCATCAGGTTGCCGGCCAGAATGAACAGGGGGATGGCCAGCATGGTAAAGCTCTGAGAAGTGGAAATGGATTTCTGCACCAGAACGGTCATGGGCAGGTCGCGGATCATAAAGAACGAGAAGCCCGACAGACCGATGGAGAATGCCACAGGCATACCCAGCAGCAGAAACACAAAGAAGATACCGATTGCAATAAACATTAGCCGACGTCCCTCCCTGCTTCGTGTTTGACTTCCTGACCAGCAGGCGTCTTGATGCGCTCAATGATGTTCCGGATGGTGGAGATGAGCATAAAGAAGGAGCCGACAGGCACAGCCATCGTGACCCAGCTGTAGCTGATGTGCAGAGAAGTGATCTGACGTGCCCAGCCGGAAGTGGTCATGCCGTAGCCGTAGTAGATCAGCACGCAGAGGAACGCTGCGATGATGACCTTGAACAGGATGTCCAGCACCTTCTGCACACCGGCGGGGAACTTCTTGACGAACAGATCAACGCCAATCAGGCCGGAGCCGCGCATTGCGACGTCGCTGCCGAGGAAGATCAGCCATGCGAAGGCGATCAGTGCAACGTCCTGTGCCCAGTTCAGCGGATGGCCAATGGTACGCATCAGCGCCGAAACAAAGACGAGGACCGCAATGCCTGCAACCAGGATCAGAGCGATCAGCTCTTCCAGCTTACAGACTTTTTCATAAAATTTCTTCATAGAAAGTCGTCCTTATTCACAATACCTCCTGCACAGCGAGCTGCCATGCAGGAGGACATTTACGTTATGGTCGATTCAGCTTTTTAAGGGATCAGGCCTCGACGCCGGCTTCCTTGTACAGCTGCTCGCGCAGCTCGGTCCAGCCCAGCTTCTCGTATGCGGGCTTGACAGCCTCACGGAAGATGTCCTTATCGACCTCGACGATGGTCATGCCGTTGTCGGTCAGGGTCTTCTCCATGTCATCCTGAGCAGCGATGATGTCCTGAGCATTGTTGTATGCGCAGTCGTTGAAGTCCTTCTTCATGACTTCCTGATACTCGGCGGGCAGCTTGTCGAACCATGCCTGACCGCAGATGACCATGTTGAACAGGTTGATGTGCTCGGTCTTGCTGACGTACTCGCAGACCTCGTAGATCTTGCTGGAAACAGCGGAGGTGTACTGGACTTCGCAGCCGTCGATGGACTTGGTCTGGATGCCGTTGTAGACCTCAGACCATGCGATGTTGTACGGGGTAGCGCCCATAGCGGAGATGGACTCAACGTACGGGTCAGCACCGGGGGTGCGGATGACAGCGCCCTTCAGATCGGCGGGGGTGTTGTAAGCCTTGTGGCCCATGAAGGAACGAGCACCGTCGTAGTAGTTGTAGCACAGGCCGCAGATGCCGTTGTTGGCCAGGTCAGCGTCCCAGCCCTTGAAGGTATCGGTAGCCATCAGCTTCATGCCGTCCTCGTAGTTGTCCACGATGTAGGCCATGTTCATGATGCCGATGTCGTTGACGTAGCTGGACAGACGGCCTGCGTCGGTCAGGACGGCGATGCCCATGCCCTGCAGAGCCTGGTCGATCATGTCTTCCTCACCGCCCAGCTGGCTGGAAGGATAGATGGTGACCTTCACATGGCCGTCGGTGTCCTCAGCGACCTTGTCGGCAGCAGCCTGCAGGCCCTGATAGATCATGGAAGTATCGGTCTGGGTGGTGGAGAGCTTCAGCTCAAAGACCTCACCGGATGCAGCAGAACCGGCAGTGGAGCCGGAAGCAGCGGTGCCGGCGGTAGAAGCGGAAGAACCGCCGCAGGCGGTCAGGGCAGCAGTTGCAGCCATAGCGCCGCAGACAGCGAGAAACGAACGACGAGAAATCTTCTTCATGTGATTTTTCCTCCTGATTTTTCCAAACAGATCTTGCTCTTCTCGGATGAGCCTCGCGCAGGCCCATCTGATTTTCATGGCTTTATCATACCATGTTCATGTCCTGTTCACAGCTGTAGAATGTCACAACCAGAATGTGACATTCTGCCAAACAAAACATGACAAATGTCACTTCTTTCGTCAAATAGTCGAATAAAAGCCCGCTTTTATGCGGCAGTTTGCACAAAAGCGGGCTTTCTGCGTGGATTTTTTGTCAGCTTGTCAATGTGACGTCGAGCTGCTGCTGAATTTGCAGCAGCTGCAATTCAAAGTTCTTGTCTGCCGACATGGCCTCGGTGATCAGGCGGTCGGCGCTCTCCATCGCCTGATGATACCGCGCAAAGCGGGGCGTGGCAAGCGTATCCTCCATGATGGCAGGCAGAGTAGACATTCCGCGGGAGGCTGTGTCCTGCGAGTCCAGCTGAAGCAGCCGGGCGACCTCATCCGATTCCGTCACGCTGTGCAGGGCGGACACGCCGCTCAACTCGGTGTAGACCATCGTCTGCATCTCCTCCGTGCAGGCAATGGTCTTCAGCAGCTCCCACGACAGCCGGGAATGCTTTGTGCGCTGGCTGATGCCCAGCATGAGGGTGCTCAGCCGGGAGTAGTTGCCGCCGCCGACGCTTGTGCCGCTGGGCATGGCGATGCAGTCCCACTCAAAGTTCGACGAGCGCTTGATGCGCCACGGATACGGCTCATAGCTGCGGTACTCGGAAAAGAGCATCGGGCGGAACGCCACTCTGCCCTCGTCGAAGGTCTTTTCGCTCAGATCCGTTCCGGCGTTGAGCTGGTAGATCTTCCGCGCAAACTGCATGGCGGACTCCTGTGCGCTCTGGTTCAGCAGGCAGTGCTGGCCGTCCTCACTGAACAGCGAACAGCCGTTGGCCACCAGCGCCTCTTCCCAGCCGTAATCGTAGACGCCGAACTGGTCAACGATGCCGTCCCCGTCCGTGTCTCTCGTCAGCTGCTCACACAGGCTGTAAAACTCATCCCACGTCCAATCGTTATCCGGGATGCGGATGTGCTCTTTTTGGAGCAGTGTCTTATTGATGAACATCATCTGCGGCACGCATTCCAGCGGCAGCGCATACTGTTTTCCCTTGTCGGCTCCGGCCTGCAATGCCGCCGGGTAAAAGCCGCTCAGATCCGCTTCCGGGTCTTGCTTCATGAACGGATCCAGCTCCCGCAGGGAAGCTGTATCGCTGAAAATTACAAAGTCCTCGGGAAGGATCACCATCACATCCGGCTCCTGCCCCAGCAGATACTGGCCGCTGAGCCATTCGGTGTAGTCTTCGACCCGGATGCCGCTGGTGTACTCGACTTTCACGTTGGGGTGCTCTGCCTCAAACTTTTCAATGGCGGCGTCAATAAAGGTATAGTAGTTCTCGCCCGGGACATTCCAATAGCTGTCACACGGGAAGCCGATGTGCAGCACCACCGGACGGCTGGCAGCCGCCAGAATGATGACCGCTGCCAGCAGAAAGGGCAGCGCGGCTTTCCAGTACCGGCTCATACGTCTGCCTCCGGCTGGCTGTTCTGGTTCTGCACCGCCCAGATGGCCAGCTGGGTGCGGTCACGGAGTTCCAGCTTGCGCAGGATGCTGCTGATGTAGTTGCGCACCGTGCCTTCGGAGAGATAGAGTCTGCCCGCGATCTCCTTGTTGGAGAGGCCGCAGCCCACCTCGCGGATGACCTGCCACTCCATCTTGGTCAGCTCCAGCGCATTCTTTTTGTTCACGCGCACCTGCACGTCGCCCTGTGCCATGCGGGAGAACATCTGCAAGACCTTGGACGCCACATCCGGGGCGATGATGGAGCCGCCGCGCGCGGCCTCCCGCACGGCGTTGGTCAGGCCGTCCACCGAGACGCCCTTGAGCAGGTAGCCGGAAGCGCCGTACCGCAGAGCGTCAAACACATAATCGTCATCGTCAAAGGTGGTCAGGATGATGACCTTGATGCCCGGAAACTCCTGCTTGATGCGGCGGGTACACTCCACGCCGTCCATCTCGGGCATCCGAATGTCCAGCAGCACCACGTCGGGCTGCTTTTCCTCCACGAGTTCCAGCGCTTCACAGCCATTGGCGGCTGTACCCACCATCTCAATGTCTTCCTGCTTGCTCATCACAAAGCTGAGGCTCTGACGGATCAGTTCCTGGTCGTCGGCCAGAAGCACCTTTATCATACCGTTTCCTCCTGTTTCCTCTTTTCACTGCCCGGGGTCTTGCGCAGAGGGATCTCTGCCCGGATGCAGAACCCGTCGCTGTTCTCATACCAGAACGTGCCGCCCAGCATGAGCATCCGCTCCTGCATATGCTGCAAGCCAAAGCCCGGCGTCACGCTCTTGCATCCGATGCCGTTGTCCCTCACCGACACTTCCAGCACGCCGTCCTCGATATGGCACCGCACCTGGACACGGGTGGCGTGGCCGTGGCGGATGGCGTTGGTGATGCCCTCCTGCACGGTGCGGTAGACGCAGTCTTCCTCATCCTGCGAGAGCGTCAGTCCGGCCAGCGACTCTTCCAGCTGGATCTGCGCGCCGCTGCTCTGCGCCATGCTGGTACACATCTTGTTGAGCGCCCCCGAGAGGTTTTCTTTTTCCAGCGAGTCCGGCCGCAGCGCCTTGACCGAGCGCCGGACATCGTTCATGCCGTTGCGGGCGGTGTCGGCTATCAATTCCATCTGATGCCGTGCCATCTCGGGCGAGTCGTCCATCATCTGGATGCAGGCGTCTGCGCCCGCTGTGATGCCCGTGAGCACATGGCCTAACGTGTCGTGGATCTCGCGCGCAAGGCGGTTGCGCTCCTGCACCTGTGCGGTGTGGGCGCTCTCCTCGGCGTAGATGCGCAGCTGCTCGTTTGCCTGCTGCAGCTGCTGGTTCAGATTCAAAATCTCCTGTTTCTCGCTGGTCTGCTGGCTGATGAACAGCACCATGTACAGGATGAAAAGTATCATTTCCAGCGCCGACAGGCTCTCGATCACCAGCTGCAGGACGCTGCGGGTGTGCAGGCTGTAAAAAGCCAGGTATTGTTTCAGCGTCACGGCATGGAGGGCGCTGGTGGCGGCGTCCATGTTGCAGAAAAGGTACACCACGATCATGGCGCTCAGAAAGCGCTTCTGCCGGAGAGCACGCGGGTCGTCCACCATATCCACGATCGCAAACAGAGCGATCTTGTCGCAGTTCTGCTGGAAGATCAGCGCCGAGGCACTGTACAGCACACCCTCCAATAAATATAGCTGCCAGCTGCTGCGGGAGAGAAAGCCGCTGTCCACCTCATGGGAGCACTTGCTCAGGATGGTGCCCACCGCTGCCAGCATCACGCCCAGGGCAAGCACACCGGGGCGGTAGGGCAGCCATTGCAGCTGCTGCAAAAACGAGTCTGCACGGCCAACTCTCACCGCGTAGAGCGGCGTGATGATCTGCACCGCAAAGATGAGCAGGATCAGAAATACCGTCAGCCACTCAATGGCATGGTAGAGCACCCGGAGGCCGATGGACAAATTTTCAGTTTTCATTGCCAGCCCTCCGTGCCGTAGCGCAGAATATCCTCCTGCGTGATTTGATTTACCGGCACCACGATGTTGGTCAGGTACGGCTTGCCCTCCAGGATCTCGTACACCACCTCTGCCGCCATCCGGCCGATGCGGAGGGGCGACTGTGCCGAGGTGGCCGTCATCAGCCCTTCGGAGATCAGGGCTTTCGCCTCCGGTGAGCCGTCTACGCTGTAGACCAAAGTGGACGAGAGCGCGCCCTTTTCTTCCAGCGCCGCCATTGCACCCAGGGCCGCCTGCTCGTTGACGGCCATCACGACGTCAATGCGCGGGAACGTCTCCAACAGCTGCACCATCGCGCGCATGGCACGGTTCAGCTCGCCGCCGCAGTCCCGCAGCTCCAGGATCCGGTAGTCGTTGCCGCTTTTGGTCAGGGTCTGGCAGAAGCCCGAAAGCCTGTCCCAGCTGGAGAACGAATCCGAGTTGGACAGCAGCACGATGCGGGCGCTCTTGGTCTGGCTGATGAGGTGGCGGGCGTCCAGCAGACCGGCGCCGTAGTTGTTGGAGGTGATGGTGCAGGTGACAAGCTCCGGGTCGTCCACCTTGGAGTCGATGAGGATGACCGGCACACCCTTTTCCCTCGCCTTTTCCAGCGCAGGCGTCACGCCCACATAATCCACCGGGTTCACGATGAGCAGCTCAATGCCCTTATTGAGCATATCCTCGATCTCCTGATTCTGCCGCTCCTGGTCTTGTCCCGGGTCGCGCA
>OLAL01000070.1_pt1 | contig 21880 bp, 25 predicted proteins | sample 1607911 | NCBI WGS metagenome assembly OLAL01 (sample SAMN02674698, study PRJEB24791) | human gut metagenome, SKBSTL036 | isolation source: stool | host: Homo sapiens | place: USA
TTGCAGATATGTAGTTTGCGGCGACTGTGGTCGAATCTGGAACATTGCGAAAGAGCAGGACACCAGACGTGGCTATCTTTGCCCGAAATGTACATACAAGCGTCGCATGGAGAGGAGGAAAAAGCATGATAGAAAAATACATAATCGTTCTGTTGATTGTGATCGGGTTTGAAGCGTTGCTTTTGTGCATTGCTTGGGAGGAAATCAAAGCCCTGCAACAGGACAAGCGTGACTGGAAAAACCGCTATTACGCAGCGGCACAGATCAGGTCTAGAGGTGGTGTCGGTGAAAAATGAAACCAGTATGTGACTATGATTGCTTTCACTGCCCGTATGAGGACTGCATCAATGATGAAATGAGGCTCGAAGATTATCAGGAAGGAAAGAAGCTAGAGTTAATTTCTGGGGCGAAGGAATACAACACTTCGGAATCACATAGAGCCGCTCAGAAGAAATACCGGGAGGAAAACAAAGAAAAGGCAGCTGCTTACAGTAAGAAGTACCGCGAGGAAAACAAAGAAAAGGTAGCTGCTTACAGTAAGAAGTACTACGAGGAAAACAAAGAAAAATGGAAGGAGTATAACCAAAAATCTAGACAGAAAAAATCCTCCCTTGCGTTGGCGCGCAGTGTGGGAGGAAAAGAAAAATAAAAATCACTATTATCGTATCAGAAAACAGGAGGAATTGCAATATGAATAAATTTATTGATTTTACACCAGAGACAGCAGGTGAAGAACATGCCATGTTGGTAGGTCGTTTTGAAGCCTTTGCTGCCTATGTGGTACAGGAGGAATACAGCATCAGCAAGGAAATGTGTGCATCTATTCTGGGGTTTGAATTGCCAGAAGAACAGATTGTAAAATTAGAATCCGATGACAAAGATGAGAATTGGTTTGATGAGAATCAGGATGGTGATCTTGCATGAAAAATGAAGTAAGTGGGCATTGGAAAAAACTTGTTTCAGATCCGAAATATTTGGGTGCTGCCGATTTGGAAGGTATGCCTGAGATTGCTGGAACTATTGCTGCTACAGCAAAAGAAATGGTACAAAACGCTAGCGGAAAAGCTGAAAAAACAGTTTTACATTTTGTAGAAAATATTAAACCGTTGGTTTTGAACGCTACGAATTCTAAGATTATTTCCAAACTTGCTGGAACTCCTATGGTAGAGGGATGGAAAGGCACCAGAATACAGATTTATTACGATCCAAAGGTTAAATTTGCGGGAGATATGGTCGGTGGTGTCCGTGTTCGCCCATATCCACCACGCGAAGGTATTGGAACTGTTTCAGGTAAACCTGTTCCATGTGAAAACTGCGGAGCAAATATCAAACCATTTGGAAAAATGTCTACAGAACAAGTAGCAGCTCATACTAAAGCGAAGTATGGGAAAGCATTATGTTCAGACTGTGCAACCGAATTTGCAGCGAAAAAACAGGAGGTAACTGAAGAATGAAAACAACAAAAATTTACATCAAGAATTTGTTTGGTATTACAGAAAAGCAGCTGGATGGAAAGAACATGGATTTAAGATCGTAGAAGAAATCCTTCTTCCGGATGAAGAAGCTCAGATCAAAAAACATCTGATCCGTTTAAGCGACAGCCGGCAGGTTGATTTAATTATTACAACCGGTGGGACAGGGCTTTCTCCAAGAGATCGTACACCAGAAGCAACTTTAGCTGTTGCAGACCGCAATGTGCCGGGAATCTCAGAAGCGATCAGAGCAGGTTCTATGACGATCACAAAACGAGCCATGTTATCAAGAGGTGTCAGTGTAATAAGAAAGAAAACATTGATCATTAATCTTCCTGGAAGCAAAAAGGCAGTGGAAGAGAGTCTTTCTTTTATCATTGATCAGCTGCCACATGGATTAGATACTTTAAGGGAAAACACAGAAGATTGCGGAAGAAACTAAGAGAGGAGACAATGTATGGATATATCACCGATCATCATATCGATGAAAACGGCAACGATCGCGATTTTATTTACCTTTATTTTAGGACTATTAGCAGCAAGATGGATTTTATATCGTAAATCAGACGCAACAAGAATCTTCTGGGATGGGATCTTTACGATGCCATTAGTATTACCACCAACTGTTGCAGGGTTTTTCTTGCTTGTATTTTTCGGATCATATGGACCAGTAGGAAAATTATTTGAAAATTATCTTGGAATCAAGATTGCATTTTCATGGGGCGCAACGATCCTTGCGGCAGTTGTGATGTCATTTCCATTGATGTACCGTTCTGCAAGAGGTGCCCTGGAACAGATTGATGAAGATCTGATCTTTGCGGCAAGAACACTTGGAATGAGTGAGTGGAGCATTTTCTTTCGAGTTATGATCCCAAATGCACTGCCAGGGATCATTTCTGGTGGAGTGCTTGCATTTGCCAGAGGACTTGGTGAATTCGGAGCAACAGCAATGATCGCTGGAAATATTCCGGGAAGAACAAGAACTCTGCCACTTGCAGTATACTCTGAAGTTGCAGCGGGAAATATGGATGCAGCATATCAGTATGTACTTGTGATCGTGATCATTTGTTTTGCAATCGTAGCAGCCATGAATATTTACCTGATCATGGAAAAGAAGAAACAGGAAGCGTAAGGAGAGATGTATGAGTCTTGAAGTAAAGATCAAAAAGAAACTAAAAGAATTTACATTAGAGTCAGAACTTAATGTAGAAACAGGTTGTACAGGGCTTATGGGACCTTCTGGAAGTGGAAAAAGCATTACTTTAAAATGTATCGCAGGCGTGGAAACTGCAGATAGTGGGAGAATTGTACTAGATGGGAAAATACTTTATGATTCCGAGAAAAAGATCGATCTACCACCACAAAAACGAAAGATTGGATATTTATTTCAGGGATATGCACTGTTTCCTAATATGACGATTGAAGAGAATATCAAAATAGGATTAAGAGCAAAAGGATTTCCGAAGGATGAAATCGAACAAAAGACAAATGATATGATGAAACGATTTCATATCGAAGAATTAGCAAAAAGATATCCAAGACAGATTTCAGGAGGGCAAAAACAGCGAACAGCATTAGCAAGGATGCTTGTGTGTGAACCGGAAGTCATCTTGATGGATGAGCCATTTTCAGCGTTGGATGAATACTTAAGAGAACAGATGCAAGATGAATTATCCAATATGCTGGCAATGTTGGATAAACCAGCGATCTTGGTGAGCCACAGCAGTAAGGAAGTAGAAAATCTATGTGACAAAAAATACCATATTCAAAGAGGTCATATGGAAAAAGCCACATTACTATGAAATTTTACATAGCATTTTTAAGAAAGTGAGGAAGTTACAAATGAAAAAGAAATTTTTAGCAGTGTTATTAGCAGGAGCTATGGTTCTTGGGGTAACAGCATGTGGAACCAGTAAGGACAGCTCTAAATCCACAACAAAGGCAGTAAAGAAAGAAGAAACAACAACCATCACACTTGCAGCTGCAGCTAGTCTTGAAAAATGCTACACAGAGAAATTAATTCCAATGTTCGAAGAAGAAAATAAAGGAATTAAAGTAGAAGGAAGTTATGATAGTTCAGGAAAATTACAGAGCCAGATTGAAAATGGAATGGAAGCGGATGTATTTATGTCAGCAGCGACTGAACAGATGAACAATCTTGTCAAAGGAAAATACATCAGCAAGGGGGATGTTGTAGAATTATTAGAAAACAAAGTTGTACTGATCGCTCCTAAAAAAGGTGATGCAAAAGTTTCATCCTTTAAAGATATCACAAAAGCTGATACAATAGCATTAGGAGATCCTAAGAGCGTTCCAGCTGGACAGTATGCACAGGAAATCTTTACAAACTTAAAGAACTGGAATGATGTGAAGAAAAAAGCAAGCTTTGGAACAAATGTAACAGAAGTTTTAAATTGGGTAGCAAAAGGAAGTGCTTCTTGCGGTGTTGTATATGCAACAGATGCAGCAAGTAACAAGGATGTAAAAGTTCTTGCAGAAGCACCAGCAGATGCTTTAAAAACGCCAGTTATTTATCCAGTTGCAGCATTAAAGAAAAGTAAAAATAAAGATGCAGCTGATAAATTTGTAAAATTCTTACAGAGTGAAAAAGTATTAAAAGTCTTCAGATCTTATGGATTTACAATTAATAAATAAGAAGTAGAAGGTGAAAAACAATGAAATTAGTGGATACAAAAGATGCTGTAGGAACTGTGCTATGTCATGATATCACACAGATCATCAAAGGTGTTACAAAAGACGCAAGATTCAGGAAAGGTCATGTAGTCAAAGAAGAAGATATCCCAGTGTTGTTATCCCTTGGAAAAGATCATTTATACGTCTGGGAAGCCGGAGACGATATGCTTCATGAAAATGATGCAGCAAGGATCCTTTGTAATCTGTGCAAGAATGAAGGAATGAAAGAGTCAGAGGTTAAGGAAGGTAAGATTGAATTATCTGCCGAATATGACGGACTCTTAAAGATCGACAAAGAAAAACTATTTACCGTCAATTCTTTCGGACAGATGATGATCGCGACAAGATCTGGAAATACTCCAGTCAAAGCAGGGGACAAACTAGCAGGTACGAGAATCATTCCACTGGTCATTGAAAAAGATAAGATGCAGGAAGTCAAAGACAGGGTTGGGGATACACCAATCCTGTCTCTTCTGCCTTATAAGAAGAAAAAAGCCGTGATCTTAGCTACGGGAAATGAAGTGTATTATCATAGAATTGAGGATACATTTACTCCAGTTGTGGCAGAAAAGATCAAAGAATACGGTGCAGAAGTGACCAGTACAAAACAGTTGCCAGATGACAATGAACTTTTAACAAAAACAATCTTAGAAGCTATCGAAAATGGGGCAGAAATGGTATTATGCACAGGAGGAATGAGTGTTGATCCAGATGACAAGACACCACTTGCGATCAAGAATACAGGAGCCGATATCATATCTTATGGAGCACCGGTTTTGCCAGGAGCAATGTTTTTACTTGCATATTATAAAAAAGGAGATCAGATAATTCCGATTATGGGACTTCCAGGATGTGTTATGTATTCAAAGAGAACTGTTTTTGATCTTATTCTGCCAAGGATCATGGCAGATGATAAAGTAAGTGCAGAAGAACTTGCACACCTTGGAGAAGGCGGATTATGTCTTGGATGTAAAGTTTGTACTTATCCAAACTGTGGATTCGGAAAAGGGTGGTAGACATGAAATCATATTTACCAAAACGTTTTGATTTCAGGGTCAGAGTTTTTATGGAAGAACCAGATTTTGGAAAAGGAGTTGCACAGTTATTATCATTAACAAGAGAGAAAGGTTCTTTATCTGCTGCATATAAATCCATGGGAATGGCTGCAAGCAAAGCATGGAAGATCTTAAATCGTGCGGAAGCAGACCTTGGAGTCAAATTAGTAGAACGAAAATCCGGCGGAAAGCAAGGGGGAGGTTCACACCTTACACCAGAAGGTGAAGATATTCTGAATCGTTATGAAAACTTTCAGAAAGAAGTTGCTGAATCAGTAAAACGTTCTTTTATAAAAAACTTTGGAAATTCAGGAGAATCATAAAATATCATGAGAAAAAAAGAATTAAAAACAGTGATCACATTTGAGACAACAACACAGGCAATCGGTATGGAAAGTGCCTGCAAAAAACATCAGATCGCAGGAAGATTGATCCCAGTACCAAAAGAGATCACAGCAGGATGTGGAATGGCATGGATGACCCCTTTAGAAAATGAAGAATCTGTGGTACAATTTATGTCAGAAAATGAAATCATCCCACAAAGGGTATTTCAGGTAGAAATTTAAATGGGAGGTTAAGTATGAAACAGATTGATGAAAGAGGGAATGCTTGTCCGATTCCGGTTGTACACACAAAGAAAGCATTAGAATCAATGGGTGGAGAGACAAAATTAATCGTTCTGGTAGATAATGAACCAGCTGTCCAGAATGTTACAAGATTTGCAGAAGGTAAAAACTGCGAAGTTAAAAGCGAGAAGATCTCAGACAATGAATTTAAGATTGAGATCATGGCAGAGAATTATACACCGGCAGATGAGGAAGAAGAGATTGTCTGTGCACCATCTGCAAAGGATGATTTTATCATCGCTGTATCATCCAACGAGATGGGACAAGGAGAGAAAGCTCTTGGTCAGACATTGATCAAAGCGTTTTTATTTGCAGTAACAAAACAGGATAAACTTCCATCAAAGGTATTATTTTATAATTCAGGAGCATATCTTACATGCGAAGATTCTGATTCTTTAGAAGATTTAAAAACATTAGAAGCAGAAGGGGTCGAAATATATACTTGCGGAACATGCTTAAATTTCTATGATATTACAGATAAATTAGCGGTTGGTTCCATCACAAATATGTATGATATCGTAGAAATGATGGAAAAAGCAGGAAAAGTGATCAAACCTTGAGGAATATCTATGAAAGATTTAATCATTGTAAGAGGCGGTGGAGATATCGCCACAGGTACAATTTATAAATTGGTAAAAAGTGGTTTTCATGTATTGATCTTAGAAATTGCACATCCATCTGCAATTCGTAGAAATGTTGCATTTTCAGAAGCAGTTTATGAAGAAAAGTGGCAGGTTGAGGATATGACCTGCCATCTTGCACATGATATCAAAGAAGCAGAACAGATCATGAAAGCAGGGAATCCGGCATTAATGATCGATCCAAATGGAGAGATGATCAAACAGTTGCATCCGATCGCAGTTGTTGATGCCATTCTTGCGAAGAAAAATCTTGGTACAACAAGAGATATGGCACCGATCACGATCGCTTTAGGACCTGGATTTACAGCAGGGGAAGATGTCGATGTTGTGATCGAGACGATGCGTGGACACAGGCTTGGAAGGATCATCAAAGAAGGCAGTGCGATCCCGAACACAGGAATTCCAGGAGTGATCAAAGGCTTTGGAAAAGATCGAGTGATCCATTCCCCAGCTAAAGGGATCTTAAGAAATATCTGTCATATCACAGATATGGTAAGCAAAGGCCAGTTATTAGCAAAGATAGAAACACCAGAAGGTACGATTGTTGATGTAGCTGCAAGTATGGATGGATTACTGAGAGGTTTAATTCGTGATGGATATCCGGTGACAAAAGGATTTAAGATCGCAGATATCGATCCGAGAGCTGAAGAATATGATAACTGCTTTACAATTTCAGATAAAGCCAGATGCATTGCAGGTGGTGTTTTGGAAGCATTATTATATTTGAAAAATAATCTTTCTGATCAGCAGGAAGAACCGAATGTTCCTATATGTATCCATGAGAAACAAAAGGTAGAAACAATTTATGCAGATTATGCAGCAACGCATATCACGAAACCAGAGTGTGTCAAGGATGCAGTTATGAACGCATTGGCACTTGGCAACAGCGGAAGAGGTGTCAACGAAAGTTCTCTGGATGCTGCAAGAAAGATTTACGAAGTTCGTACGAAAGTAGATCAGTTTTTTGACGGCTATGGAGCAGAACAAGTTGTATTTACCAGTGGAATTACAGAAAGCTTAAACACAGTGATCAAAGGAAGCTTAAATCATGGTGATCATGTGATCACAACGTTTATGGAGCACAACAGCGTTCTTCGTCCATTATATGAGATGGAACGACAAGGAGTTTGCTTAACGATCACTTCACCAGATGTGGGGGATATCAAACAGGCAATCACAAAAGATACCAAGATGATCGTGATGACGCATGCATCCAATGTGACAGGTGAAATGTTTGATATCCAAAGTGTTGGAAAACTTTGTAGAGAAAAAGGAATTTTATTTGTCGTTGATACCGCTCAAAGTGCTGGAGTGATTCCAATCTCCATGAAGGAAGATAATATCGATATATTATGTTTTACCGGACATAAAGGCTTGATGGGACCGCAGGGTATCGGGGGGATTTGTATTAGAAAAGGTGTAGAGATCCGTCCGTTAAAAACAGGTGGAACAGGAATCTTATCATTTTCGAAAACACAGCCAGGAGTGCTGCCACAGGCATTGGAAGCAGGAACATTAAATGGGATCGGAATCGTAGGACTTGGGGCAGCGATTGATTTTATCAATACATATGGAATTGATAAGATACGTGAACAGGAAATGAATCTCATTGAAATATTTTATAAAAAAATTCAGAAGATCCAAGGAATTAAAATTTATCATGAAAATCAATTGGATCTGACAAAACAAACCGCCATTTGTTCGATCAATCTGGAAGAATATGATTCTGGAAGTGTCAGTGATGAATTAATGGGACGTTTCCAGATACAGACAAGGTCAGGTGCTCATTGTGCACCATTGGTACATGAACATTTCGGTACGATAGAGCAGGGAATGGTAAGATTCAGTTTTGGACATGAGACAACAATGAAAGAAATCAATCAGATAATAAATGCAGTTAAGATTCTTGCAGAAGAATAAAGAGGAAAAAGATATGATCATTGCAGTTGCAGGTTCCGGTGGAAAAACAACGAGAGTTCATAAGTTAGCACAGTATTATAGAAGTCTTGGAAAGAAAGTCTTTGTCACAACGACAACTCATATGAAAAAGGAATCCGATACCGTGATCCCTGAAAATATAGAAGATATTCGAAAGCAATTAAATGAAACCGGATATTGTATGGCGGGAATGCCTGCGACGCCAGAAAATGCATTAGTACAAAAAATCGGACCATTACCAGAAGATTTCTATGAAACTGCAGTAAAAGAAGCAGATATCACGCTGATAGAAGCCGATGGTTCCAGGGGAATGCCGGCAAAGATTCCAGCGGATTATGAACCAGTGATCCCTGAAAATATCGATGAGATTCATATTGTGATCGGAATGTCAGCACTTGGGAAACCAGCCAGCAAGGTTGTTCACAGACTTTCATTAGCGGACAAGGATTTAGAGATTAAAGAAGATACGATCCTTACACCGCTGCATTTACAAAAATTACTGAAGAAAGGATATCTAGGACCATTGAGAGAGCAATATAAAGATACAAAAATCAAAGTATATCCAGGACAGACAGATACACTATATCAAAGAGTGATCGCTAGATTCTTACAGGAAGAAAAAGATGTCGCACAGATCAAGGACGATTGGTTTAAGATTCAGCCGAAATTAGTTATCTTCGGGGCTGGACATGTAGCGATCCAGTTACTCCGGATTGCGAAATTTTTAGATTTCTACACGATTATGATCGATGACAGAGAGGAATTTGCAGATCCAGAGAAACTACCACAAGCAGATGAAGTTTACTGCAGAGATTTTCATGACATAGAAGATATTTTGCCAGAACAAGATAACGCATTTTATGTGGTTGTCACACGTGGACATGCAAATGACAGATTATGTGCAGAAACGGTATTACGAAGACCATATCTCTATCTTGGAATGATCGGAAGCAAAGGAAAAGTTGCAAAAACCTTCGAGATAATGAAAGAAGAAGGATACAGTGAAGAACAGATCAGCACGATTCATGCACCAATCGGATTAAAGATCGGTGCAAGAACGCCAGAAGAGATTGCAATCAGTATCGCAGCAGAGATGATCGCAATCAAAAATCACGAAACAGAAAGTACGATGAGTAAAGAACTTTTTGAGACAAAAGAATCAGGAGTGCTGTGCATTATCACAAAGAAATCCGGTTCATCTCCACGAGGTGTTGGAAGTATGATGCTTGTCACAAAAGATGGAATTATTGGAAGTATTGGTGGAGGAAACTTAGAAAAAACTGTTATGGAAGAAGCACCATCGATGAAAGAGATCACAAGGAAAAAATATGATCTATCGAATGCACAGAGTGCAACACTTGGCATGATCTGTGGTGGTAAAAATGAAATATTATATGTTCCAGTATAAAAAGACAGAAAAAACAACACAGGAGTAGAAAATGGGAAAATACAATTTTGACGAAGTAATCGACAGACATGGAACAGATTGTTTGAAATACGATTTTGGAATGAAGAGAAAAGGAAGAGATGACCTGCTTCCTCTTTGGGTAGCAGATATGGATTTTCGTCTGCCAGATGAGATTCTTGATGAATTTCATAAAAGAATTGATCATGGGATTTTTGGATATACGGATCCCTTAGATGAATATTTTGATGCAATGAACCACTGGTTTTCAACAAGATACGGATATACAATCAAACCAGAATGGGTAACACTTGGAGCAGGAATCGTTTATGCACTTGGAACAAGTGTTAAGGCATTTACCGAAGAAGGAGATGCCATGATGGTTATGCAGCCAGTGTACTATCCATTTAGTGAAGTTATCAAAAATGATGGAAGAAAACTGGTAAACTGTCAGCTTCGTTATGAAAACAATCGTTATTCCATTGATTTTGAAAAAATGGAACAAATGATCAAAGAAGAAAATGTAAAAGCACTGATCTTCTGCAACCCACACAATCCAGTAGGAAGAGTCTGGACAAGAGAAGAAATGGAAAAAGTCGCAGAAATCTGTTTAAAATACAACGTAATCTGGATGGTTGATGAGATGCATTGTGATTTTATTTTTCCAGGACATGAGTTTACAAGCTGTATGAATCTGGATAAAAAATTTCATGAGATCATTGCACTTTACAGTTCGCCAGGAAAGACATTTAATGTTGCAGGATTACAGCCAGCAAATATCATTATTCCAAACGAAGAATTAAGGAAAAAATATCAATGGGCTAATACACAGGCAGCTTACAGTCAGGGAAGCTTAATGGGACAGCTTGCTGTGAAAGTATGTTACACAAAAGGTGCTGACTGGGTAGATGAATTGGTAGAATATATATATGAAAACGTAAAGTATATGAGCCGATATGTAAAAGAGAACTTTCCAAAAGCAAAGATGGTAAAACCAGAAGGGACTTATTTAGTATGGGTTGATTTCTCAGGATATGGATTCAGCAATGAAGAATTAGAACATTTAATGTTAGAAGAAGCAAAATTGTGGCTGGATTCTGGAATCATCTTTGGACCAGAGACAGCACAGTTTGAGCGTTTCAACGTTGCGTGCCCACGAGTGACGGTTGAACAGGCACTGACACAGTTAAAAAATGCACTGGATAAGCATCTGGCAGAGAAATAAGACAGATTTATCTGGATATATATTAAGATTGAGAGGAAAAGAAATGGAGAAACAAAAGAAAAATCTAGGATCTGTGGCCTTTCTTCCACTGATCGTATTTCTAGTATGTTATGTAGGATGTGGAATTACATTTACCTTGATGGGAGCAGACGACCCATTTGGAAAATTTCCACGTCATGTCGCACTTTTGGCAGGATGTGCGGTAGCACTTCTTTTAAACAGAAGTATGGATGTAAAAGATAAATTAAATATTATGACGACAAACATGGGAAATTCTGGAGTTATGATGATCGTTTTGATCTATCTGATGGCAGGGGGATTTCAGGGAGCAGCAGCGGCAATGGGAGGAAAAGATTCTGTTGTTAATCTATGTCTTCATGTGATTCCAGTAACATTTTTGATTCCAGGTGTATTTTTAATGTGCTGTTTTATTTCTACATCCGTCGAGATTACAATGGGAACAAATTAGATCAATGCCTGAAAATCCTTGAGTTTACGCTGGTTACTAAGAATTTAATTTATAAGAAAATAGAAGGAAATTCTAGAAAAAAACAGTTTTTACAAGAAATCGACATTTCTGTAGTCCTTGATGATGTTGTTATAGGAACATTGAATCCTGATTTTATAAATAAAAGTAAATCATCAAATAGATGATAAATTATAGGGATACTTTAATTACAAAGTATCTCTATTTTTTTATATAAAATTTATAAAGAAGGGAGAAAATGCAATGAATAACACAGCGATAAGTGCAACCAAAAAGAATACTCATAACATAACATTTCCAAAAAAATAAAAATGGGAGGGCATGAGATGTTAAAAATCAGAATGCAGGGAATGACAAGCGACATTGAATGGTTCCAAAAAATCTTAGAGGAAGATAAAAGAATTAGAGTACTTGGGATTTCAGAACCATTTGCAAACAAAGGAACAAATAAATATTTTCGAGTTTATGCAGAAGTAAATAAAAAAGAAAAGTAGAAAGAGAGGAAATGTTATGTGTAGAGTAATCGCAATCGCCAACCAAAAGGGTGGAGTAGGAAAAACAACAACAGCAATCAATTTAGGAATTGGATTAGTTAGACAAGGAAAAAGAGTATTATTAGTAGACCTCGATCCACAGGGACATTTAACGATAGGTCTTGGATTTTCTAAGAAAGTTCCAGTAACTTTAAAAAATATGTTAGAAAATATTGTCATGGGGATTAAATTTGATCCTAGAGAAGTAATTTTACATCATGAAGAAGGAGTCGATGTAATTCCGTCTAATAAATTACTTTCAGGATTAGATGTGTCATTGATTATGGCAGAGGATCGGGAAATAATATTAAGAGAATATTTGATGTTACTTAAAGAAGATTACGATTTTATGATTATAGATTGTATGCCATCTTTAGGAATGTTGACAATCAATGCTCTGACAGCCGCAGATAGTATATTGATTCCAATGGAGCCAGAATATTATGCAGCAGATGGGTTAATGGAATTGTTAAAGGTATATAGTGCGATTAAGGCGAAGTTTAATCCAGACCTCAAAATTGAAGGAATTGTCTTTACATTTGATACTCCAACGTTCAATAATTCAAAACGAAATAAAAAAGCAGTCATTAATGCATATGGAGATAAAATCAGAATCTTCAAAGAGTCTATTCCAAGGGCTGTAACGATCGCAGAGACGGCTTCAGAAGGAATTAGTATATTTGCTTACGATGGTAGTGGAAAAGGCGCTCAAAGCTATCAGAAGCTTGTAGAGGGGGTGCTGGATCATGCGTAAACCCAAAAAGGAAATACATTTAACAAGTTATGAAGAATTATTAGGAATTGAGGATAACCAAGAAAATAGTGTTGATAAGATAACAGAAATACCGATAGATTGTTTATATGGCTTTAAGAATCATCCATTTCATGTGATAAATGATGAAAAAATGCAAGAAACTGTGGACAGTATTAAAGAATATGGTGTTTTAAATCCTTGCATTGTCAGACCAAGAGAAGATGGTGGATATGAGATTATATCTGGACACCGTAGAAAGTATGCATGCCAATTGGCAGGAAAAGCTAAAATACCAGCGATTATAAGAAACTATACAGATGATGAAGCAACCATCATTATGGTAGATTCAAATATACAAAGAGAACACATTCTACCAAGCGAAAAGGCACATGCATATGCTATGAAGTATGAAGCTCTGAAACATCAAGGAGTCAAAGGAAGAAAAAATACAGCAGATATGGTAGGTGAAATGGCAGGAGACAGCAGTAGAACAGTACAAAGATATATCAGATTGTCAAAATTAGTTCCAGGATTATTAAAGTATGTAGATAATGGAGAGTTACAAGTGGCTTCTGCAGAACAACTTGCAGGATTACCAGAGGAAGAACAGAAAATTGTATTGGATGTAATCGAATATTTGGTAATATTTCCGAACAGACAATTGGCAACAAAGATTAAAGAATTAAGTCAGGCTGGAAATCTAAAGAGAGAAACTCTCTATGAAATTTTTGCTCAAAGAAATGAAACAAGAGTGAATGTAACGATACCATCAAAGCGGATTAAAAATTATTTTCCAGAAGAATATACGAAGGAGCAGATGGAATCTGTTATTTACGAATTACTAGAAGAATGGAGTCATAAGAAAGGAATTGTACAATGAATGATATAATTTTTGATTATTATCGAGGGGTTGAAGCAGAGCAATATTCGTTTTACAGAATCCCTAAAATGCTGTTTACAGATACTATTTTTCAAGATTTGTCATGTGAAGCAAAAGTACTCTACGGTCTAATGTTAGACCGTATGAGTTTAAGCCTAAAAAATCATTGGATGGATGAAGAAGAAAGAGTCTATATTATTTTTACAGTCAATAATATTTGTGATCTTATGAATTGTGGAACACAAAAAGCGGTGCGATTACTAAAAGAGTTAGATGTTAAAACAGGAATCGGATTGATCGAAAAGAAAAGATTAGGCTTAGGAAAACCAAATGTTATTTATGTAAAGAATTTTATGATTAAAGATGAGGAGGGAGAAAAACAACAGACAGAACAGAGGCAGTCAAGAATTGTGGAAATTGAAGAACTACAGGATAAGAGACAGAAGTTCTTGAATGATGAAAATCACAATTCAGGAATAGTGAAAATCATAAATCAGGAAAATGCAGAATCAGAAGTACAGAATAGTGAAAATCACAATTCAGGAATGATGAAAATGGAAAATCAGGTGGTATCTGAAACACAACTCAAGAATAGTGAAAATCACAATTCAGAGAAAAGAAATTCAGAAAATCCGTTAGATTATGAATCAAAATGCCAAGAATTTGGTAAAAATCAAGAGAAAATAATAGAACAAAAGGATTCAATAGCTTCTGGTGCACAATTCAAGAATAGTGAAAATCAAAATTCAAGAGTTGTGAAAATCACAAATCAAGAATTTTCAAAATCACAATTCAAGAATGATGAAAATCACAATTCAGAAGTTGTGAAAAACAATATTCTGGAGTTCTCAAAATCACAATCAAATAAGACTAATATAAATAAAACTGATAATAATCAATCTATCTTATCAAAAAACGTAGATTTATCAGAAGATGAGATGGATAAGATTAATCATTGTAGGAAAATTGTAAAGGAGCAGATATCGTATACAGCATTTGAACAAAATAAATTTTATCGCATAGAGTTAGTGGACGAGTTAGTAGAACTAATGACAGAAATATTCATGATGCCGGATGAAGCATTTGAAAGAGTGAATGGCACAGAAAAGTCTATAGCAGTTATTAAGAGTCGATTTTGTAAGATAAATCAATTGCATATTGAATACGTGTTGGATAGTATGCAGAAGAATCAGACGAATATTGGAAATATCAAGGCGTATTTATTAACAGCTCTTTATAATTCAACAATTACAATGGACAGTTATTATCAAGCAAGAGTGAATTATGATTTAAGAGAAAATTTTTAAAATAATATAACAATTACATAAAGAATGAGTAGAAAGCTGAACAAATAAACCTGTTCAGCTTTCTTTATGCAAAAAAACGGAAGGAGAAGATAAAATGCTGAATCATATTACAACGAATCAATGTCGGATGCTTCTGCAGGAAGCAAATTTTATCAAAAAACAATATCCAAAGAGAATCAAGGAATTCCAAGAAATATTAAAAGAAGATCGATCACTGATTGAAATGTCAGTGGATATATCAGCTAAAATTTCTACGAATACAGGAGGACATACAGGAGAGATAAAAGATTTAGAAAATGAAAGAATAAAAAATCAAATCTTAATTCGGAATCTGAAGACAGAAATTTTGTATATGGATAATCGATTACTGCAGATAAAAATCTTAGAGAATATGATGATACGACTAAAAAGTATGCAGGTGCAATGTATTGAACAAACGTATTTTGAAAGAAAAAAACCATTGCAGATTTGTCAGAAGCTATATATCAGTCGAAGCGCATATTATCGGTATTTGAATAAAGGAATTGAAGAACTTACCAAATTATACAATCAAAATATTGTCAGTGATGCAGAGACAGAGAATGAGGAGAAATAAAGATGAGATTCACGCAAGAACAGATTGATCAGGCAAAGCAGGTGCCCGTAGAACGTATTGCAAAATCCGTAGGATATACAGTGGTCAAGAAAGGAAGATATTTTTCATTAGAAGAAATGGATTCTTTAATGATTAATACCAGAAAAAATCTGTGGTGGAGATATTCAAATGGAACACATGGAAACAGCATTGATTTTTTGATAGAATTTGCAAATTACAGTTTCCAGCAGGCGGTAAAAGAATGTTTAGAAGTTGCGAACATTGATATCTCTTTTCAACAGGATGAAATAAAGAATTATAGGAAAGATTATGATAATACATCATCAAGAGAGATGAAACTTCCAAAGAGATCAGATAGGTTTCAAAGATTATATGCGTACTTGATGAAGAAAAGAAAATTATCATCGGATACCATTCAATTTTTTATTAGAAAACAATTACTGTATGAAGAAGAAAAATACCATAACATAGTGTTTTTAGGAAGAGATAAGAAAGGAAAAATACAGTATGCAGGAGTACATGGAACATTAGAATTGAATGGGAAAAAAGCATTTCGTGGTGATGTGGAAGGAAATAATAAATCATATGGAGTGAATTTAAGGAATGAAAAATCGACAAAGCTAGTTGTATTAGAAGCAGTGATTGATTTAATGAGTTATTTTGAAATTCAAAATAAAATGAAGGAATCATGTGAAGAAAATCTTCTGGCTCTTGGAATGTTAGCAGATCTTCCACTTGAAACATTTTTGAAGGAAAATCCACAGATCAAAGAAATTATATTTGCTTTAGATCATGATGAAAAAGGACAAGAAGCAACAGAAAAATTAATAAAAAAGTATCAGCAAAGAGGATTTGAAGTGTGTAAATATCAATATCCAGAACAATATAAGGATATAAATGATTACTTAAAATTGGGGTTTCAGGGGCGTAAGATTCCCCTGACAAGAGGGCGTTTGTAATACATTTGGAAGGAACTTCTAAATGTATTACAAAATGCGTATCTTGCCAGTTATGTTGCTAAGCAGAGTGTGTGTATTACAAAATGCGTAAGGAAAGATTGCTTTTCTATGTGAGGAAAGCTGAAAAAGAAAGGAATCAGGAATGAAAAAATGGATATATAATGTGTTGTTTATATTATGTGTTGCAGTTGTTGTGTATGCAGCATTGAAAATCTATAACCAGAAAGAAGAATATAAGAAGGCAGAAACCGAATATGAGCAGCTGCAAAAGAAAGAAAAAAATATAGATTTTGGAGAACTGAAAAAACTTAATAAAGATATTGTTGCATGGATAAAAATTCCAGGAACAAGAATTAATTACCCTATTGTACAAGGAAGTGATGATGAAGAATATTTACATCGGACATTTTTAAAGAAAAGAAATTCTTCAGGAGCCATTTTCTTGGAAGCAAAGTGTAAAAAGGATTTTACATCAGAAAATAATATTATTTATGGACATCACATGAGGAATGGAACGATGTTTGCGGATTTGGTGAAATTACGAGATCAAAGATTTGTTAAAAAGCACGATTTGATTCGATTATATCTTCCAGAAAAAACAATAGATCTTACGATTGTGTCTGCATATGCCGGAAAGGTTCAAAGGATACCGATCGCCTTTAAATCTAAAGAAGCTAAGGAAGAATGGGAAGATGAGATTAAAAATCGAAGTGAGATTATTTCTCGTAAAAAGTTAGAAGTGAGAATTTATACATTTGTAACCTGCAGTTATGAAAGGGAAAACAACAGAACCTATGTATATGCAATCGAAAGGAAGAATACGAAATGAAAGAAAAACAACCATATGAAAAACCAAAGATGACATTTGTAGAAAATCAACCAGAAAGAAGAAAAAGCCTAAAAAAAGAAAAAATTGTACCAGTACGTTTTACAAACTGGCAGTATGAATGTCTGCAAAATGAAGCAAGAGAACATGGCTATGGAGCAAATATATCGGGATACATTAGGAGTCAGGTACTTGTAGATCATACAACACCGCAACTATCGAAAGAAATTAGAAAATGTGAATATCAGATTAATAGAATTGTAAATAACATTAAGCAATGTAAGAATAGCATCTATGTGACAAAAGAAGAACAGAAAATATTACAAGAATACATAGAAAAAATATATATGGGTCAACAACAATGCTATGGAAAATATCATATATATTCCAAAGATAATCAAGAGAAATTGTTAGAATTAGAGAAGGAGCTAAAGGCAGTTGGATATGAAATTTTTGATATTTTAAATGATATGTTACTTGGGAAAATTACGGTATATCAAAAAGAAATCTTGATTGAAAAATTGAAATTAGTTGAAAAATTTCTAAATATGTGAAATAAAAAGAAGATTAGGAGAAAAAATAATATAATAAATACCAGTCATTAAAAATTATTTGAATGAGTACTCAAAATTTTGATGACTGGTATTTATTTTAGTAGTGATTTCGATTATTTTTAGGAAGGATTATTTTGTTTCAAAAATAATCCTTCTTGAGTTGTCAATTGTTGTAACAAATTAATAGCTTCATTATTTCCTTTAATCCCATATATTGTTACAGAAAAATCTCCACATATACTTATAAGAAACTTTGGTGTAGAAAACAATATTTGGAGTGATGAAAAATCTGTTAATATAACCTGTTTTATTATTTTGGAAAATTCAGAAGGTGAATAATGGCGGATATTACTATTAAAATCCAAAGTAGAGTTAATGGGAATGTCTTTTGTTGGTTCCGTTAAATATACTTTGCAAGGATAGTAGTATATTATTTTTAAAATGATTTTTGTTATTTTTTCACTAAAAGAAGACAAATAATGCTTTTCAAAATATTCTTCTAGCTCTAAAAAATTGGGATCATCTGTATTATAAGGAATATAATCTATATAGTAATAATCTGTTGTTTGTTGTAATAAATCAATGGTTTCATACATAATAATTACCTACTTTCCTAATACTTCTCCGTTTTTTCCTAGTGAAGCAATTCTATTTCCCTTTTTGTCTTTTAATTTCCATTTACGACCACCATGTCCGGCTGTATCTTTATCTATAGCCCAACCACCTTCTTCTTTATAAGAAGTTTTACCTTTGACTTTATTTTTAAATTTTCCTAAATTAACATCACCATTTTTTTTACGTAATCTTTTGGGTATGCTAGCACGAATTTTTGCAATTTCTCTTTTAGAAGAATTACTAAGCCAATTAGTAATTGTTTTGTATAACCAAGTGCCAACAGTGATTGTTACACCTGCTACAGTAATAGCACCAGTAGCAGCAATAACAACTTCACCTATGCCAGGAATAAAATATATGCCAGCACCAATAGCAGCAATACGTGCAGAGGAGTTACCAGTTTCAGAAATTAATATTGCATGATCGAGTAAACTCTCAAATTCAGCAATTGAGTAATAAGTTCCATTAATTATTACACCAGAGTTTTTTATAATAACATTATTGGAAACTTCAGTGTTTGCAGATTCATATTTTTGAGTTGATGTAGAATTTTGTGCAAATGTTACTGTTGTTGTATTTATGGCTATCAAACATGACAATCCTAAAGCAACATATTTTTTTAGTTTTTTTTATTTTAACATAAAAATATCTCCTTGTATAATGGTTTGTATTTTTCGTACATACGATTTTATATATAAATATAATATTATCTACAATATATGTCAACGATTACATATATTGTAAAGGTGCTATATAATAATTTACAACTGGCTTCAACTGGTTGTAAATTATTTTAAAATAATACATAGATAAAAAAAGTAATAGTTGACAATAATATATAGGAAAATGTATAATAAAAGAAAACATACGTATGACTATATCATAACAACTAATTATCAGGAAAGTTAATATAAACAAATAAGGGGGTGGGATATTTTAAAAATATAAGCGAATTATGTATCAATGTGGTCATATATTGGGTGTTTATTCAGAATAATTCCAATAACAAACTAACTATTCATGGAGTAATTATGGTATAAAGGAGGATGGTATGAAAAAATAAAAATCCATACAATATGGAAGGGAATCCAATTTGCAAAATGCAAGGGTGTAGTATGGACAAAGTAAAATATAACATTAAATAGATAAAAGTAAAACAATTAAAAGGATATAAATTGCTAAGCTATATTGGAGGATAGGAAATGAGAAATAAAAAAAAATTAAAACAAGCCATTTTAAATGTTCATGTAGCAGTTGTTATTTTAGTAATTACAATAGTATCAATATCTAGTTCTTATTTTGTAAAAGCTGAGGAAAATAATAAAAAAATAATAATGGATGTTGTTGAAAATTATTTTGCGGAACGTATGGATGTATTGTCGAAATTGGAAATGAATAGTTCTATAAAAAATTATCTATTAAATGATATTGATTATTATGAATTGGATACTTTGATCAAATATAGAAAATTACAAATAGGAGATTTAAGATTTAAAAAAATAAATCAGACAGTAGAATTGAATAATATTGAAGTAGAAGGAGATAAAGCAAAAGTAGATGTAGTATTAGATGAGAAGATTACATTCAATGATTCATCAGATGTTATTTCTGAAGAATCTATTGAACATAATTTGACGTTAATTTGTATTAATAATGAATGGAAAATCCAACATGATGATTTCGACAGTGATTTTAAGGAATTGTTTGAAAAACAACAAACTAATACGAGTAGAAAAGTAATGAGTAGTAACAATAATCTAAGAAACATACAGAAACAGATTTTAACAGAAGAAGCAACAGAGGTTTCAAATAAAAAAAAGGAATTAGAGAAAATAAAAACAGAAAATGATAACCAAGAAAAAAATTTAAATAAAATTAAAGCAAAAGCAACAAAATTTAAGTTTAAAAAATATGATAGGGAAGCAGCTTCATTATATGCAAGAAAGTATGCTAAAAATCCCAATAAGGACTATCCATTTTATGGAAAGCCAGATTATAAAGGAGATTGTACAAACTTTACATCGCAGTGCTTATATGCAGGTGGAATAGTAACTGATAATGTAGGAAAATACCAATGGTACAAATTAAATTCGGCATGGAGAGGAGCAAATAAATTTTATGAATATTGGAATAATAATAAGGGATCTGGATCAACAAAGGGATTAAAGGCATCAAAATCAATATTTAAAGATATTAGATTGGCAGATTTAATTGAAAAAAAACCTGAAAATGCAGTAACACATACTGTGATTGTTACAGGATATAAGGTAGATAGTTGGGGATTTAACGATCCATGGAAATATAAATATGATGTGTTGATTTGTCAGCATTCTGATGATAAAAAATCTGGAATGTTAAAAGATTATCCATTAAGTGCTAAAAAATGGAGCACTAAAGAAACAATCTATGTAAAGATTTCGGGATCTTACAAATAATTAGCGGAGGGAGAAAATATGAAAAAGAAATTAGTTAGTAGTATAATTTTTCTTTCTATAATATTTTTTGTAGGATGCCAAAGGAATTATACAGGAAATAATAAGGACAGAGAAAATCTTAAAATCGAAAAAAAAGAAAAGTTAAAGGAGTGTACAATAACGGAATTTTATAATGGAATAGCACAAAAGGATTGGAGAGATCTTTCAATCATACAGTTGACAGATGACAAAATAACTGCAACTATTAGTCATTATTTTTTGATTTTAGGAAAAACAAAGGGGAAATATAAAATCAGTAAAATTATAGATTTATATCCTTATAATGTAGATAGTTATTATTCTGAGGAATCTACAGAATTTTATCCGTCACAAGATACAAAAAAATATTTAATTTATAATGAATGTTATATAAATAAGAAAGATCAGGTGATTCCTGCAAAAGAAAATGAAAATTTAAATAGTATATTGATAGATTTTGAGAAAGATGAAGTGAAATATTTGAAGGGAAATCAATTTGAAAATTTAAAAAAAGAAAATAATATTTCAGAAAAATATTTAGCAAAGCAGGGAAAAGCTTCTTTGCAATTAGAAAAATATGCGGATAAAGAAGGATACATTATTGGAGAATCAACAAAATATAAAGGACAAGTTTTATGTATTATGAAGAAAGTGAAGGAGGAGTCTATATTAAAAAATAAAATTTTTGAACAGAGAAATGGAAAAATAAAATGTATTTTTGAATTTATATAATATATACACTACTTTACAACTTTTTTCATAAAAAAATATCGTACAGAACTTTCTGATGTATAATGAGTTTACCGAAAACATTATGAAAGAAAGTGATTCTGTACGATAAAAACATTATACAACGAAAAA
>OLAL01000077.1_pt1 | contig 20079 bp, 12 predicted proteins | sample 1607911 | NCBI WGS metagenome assembly OLAL01 (sample SAMN02674698, study PRJEB24791) | human gut metagenome, SKBSTL036 | isolation source: stool | host: Homo sapiens | place: USA
CGAGCCCTATAGGTTCCATACTTGGATGGATTCCCGAGTGGCCAAAGGGGGCAGACTGTAAATCTGTTAGCAACGCTTTCGAAGGTTCGAATCCTTCTCCATCCATCAAAAGGTTCAGACATTTGTCTGGATCTTTTTTTGTTATATTATAAAGCGGCAGCCCCTTCTTCCGCAAGAGGCTGCCGTCCGGGTCAGGCGGATAAGATCATCCGCTTCGCATTTTGTTAATTTTTATGATGTAAGACCACTGCGCCAAATGCCGGCATTGTGATCTTCAGAATTCCGGCTGCTGCTGTGTATTCTTTACATTCTTCCGTAAATCCCACTGCAGATGTCATGACAACACGTTTCAGCTTTGTATCTTCCAGACGGCTGATTCCTGCCTGTTCTAACCGTATCTCCACTTCCCTGCCTTCTTCCTGATTATTTACGATCACAATTATCTGTTCATCATGAGAAAATCTCGCATAACAAAGTCCCTGATAATCATTCCAGAGAAATCCCAGTGATCCCGTTTTTAACACTTCATATTTCTTATGGATACGGATCATTACCCTGTGGAAGTCGATCATCTGATAATCCTCACGTCCCCAGGGATAAGTACGTCTGTTATCCGGATCTGTGAATCCACAGAGTCCTGCCTCATCTCCGTAATATACAGTCGGTGCGCCCGGCCAGGTCATCTGGATGGTAACCGCCTCACGCATAACTGCCGGATTTACTCCCTCAGATGCCGCCTCCGGACCTGCATAGGAAATTCGTCCTACCCTGTGATTGGTTCTGGTCAGGAATCTGGAATGGTCATGATTTGACAATTCATTCATGGCTGTCTGAAGTGCAGACATATGAAGCGCTCTCATGTGCGTTTTCATAGCTCCGATAAAAGCCTCACTGTTTCCTAACAGGTCTTCACGATACTCGTCACTGTGCTTCTCCATACCTGTCAGGAACCAGGTCAGCGGCTCCATAAATGCGTCATAGTTCATGACTGTATCCCATTCATCACCTTTCAGCCAGCCTTCCGGATTACCGTAATGCTCTGCCAGGATAATGGCATTTGGATTGGCAGCTTTCACTGCCTTCCGGAAATCTTTCCAGAACTGATGGTTAAAATCATTGCTGTGTCCCAGATCCGCCGCCACATCCAGTCTCCAACCGTCTACATTATAAGGAGCAGATACCCATTTCTGTCCAACACGAAGAATATAATCATAAAGTTCTCTGGAACCCTCATAATTTAATTTAGGCAGTGTATCGTGTGCCCACCATCCATCATAGGAGGTGTTATATGGCCATGCATTAGGATCATTAAAGGAAAAGAAATTACGATAGGGACTGTCCGCAGAAACATAAGCTCCTTTCGGATATCCTTCCTGATTCTCATAAATACGTTCTCTGTCCATCCACTTATTAAAAGAACCGCAGTGATTGAACACACCATCCAGAATGATCTTCATTCCTCTTCTGTGGATCTCTGCTGTCAGTTTCGCAAAAAGCTCATTACTTGCTTCCAGATTCTTCTTATCTGTCACACGTTTGATATATTTCCATGCATGGGAATTATCATCGTCGTCTCCAAGAAGGATTCCCTCATTACAATCTTCTACAATCCTGCCGTAATGTGGATCCACATAATCATAATCCTGACAGTCATACTTATGATTACTTGGAGAAACAAAAATCGGATTTAGATAAATAACCTCGACTCCCAGATCCTGCAGATAATCCAGTTTGTTCATAATTCCCTGCAGGTCACCGCCGTAAAATTCACGCACACCCATCACTGCCGGAATCTTATTCCACTGTTCTACCTGTACACTCTTATCTCCAATATAATGATATTCTCCGGTCACAACATCATTGGTAGGATCTCCGTTAAGAAAACGGTCTACATAAATCTGGTACATTACCGCACCTTTGGCCCACTTTGGAGTATCAAAGCCCGGATAAATCTCAAAATCCATCCTGCCCTCATGTTTCATACAGACTCCCTGATTATTGTAATAACAGGTTATCCATCCATACTGTATCTCAAAATAATAACGGAAGATGTCCTCTCCAATCGTCACCTGGGCAGAATAATAATCAAATCCGTTCTCTGTCCCGCAAATCTCCATCTGCACACGCTGCTCCTGGCTTACCAGATATACAGAATCCACATTATTTCTCTGGGTACGGAATTTGATCGTTACTATATCTCCTGCCTTTGGTTCTGCAGGTGTTCTGTAATATTCTGTTCCGTCACTGAAAAGCGCCTCTTTATTAAACACAGGACGCATATTCAGGATGTACTGCATTCTTTTTTTTATGTCTGCTTTTTCATGTTCCATTTCCGTCCAGTCCTCTCTGTCATTTATCATTTTATTATTTTATCCTAAAATAAACCATCTGACAACCATCTGTTTTTCCCAAAAATATTTAGATATTCAGTGATTCTGCACAACCATTCATTCTGTCACAGTATTTCGGACTGCCGGATTCCGGCGAAGCAGATATTTCATTGCTGAAAATAACGTGAACAGTAATGATATTTTAAGACAGTAAAAAAGCCAGCGGGATAAGCTGGCTTTTTTGGAGAAGGTATTTCTTCTTATGGGGTGTAGCAAAAACTATATAATGTATTGGGGGGTTTTTACGGTTTATATAATACCATGAGGCAAGAGAAAAGTGTGCACAAACTTCACAAAATTTGGTACACTTTTTTGTATACATTATATACTGTTGTTTTCTGTTTCCGGATTTTCTGTTGTAAAAAGTGCTTCAAATTCGTCTCTGTGCACCTTTTCCTTCTCGAGAAGAAGACTTGCACACTTGTGCAGAACATCCTCATGTTCCAGAATGATCTTCTTTGCCTGGTCATGACATTCACTGATAATACGGCGGATTTCTTCATCAATGGACTTGGCAACATCCTCGCTGTAACTTCTGGTATGAGCCAGGTCTCTGCCGATAAATACCTCGTCATCGTCATCACCATAACAGATAAGACCAAGTTTATCAGACATTCCATATTTCATAACCATACTTCTGGCTGTCGCAGTTGCACGTTTGATGTCATTGGATGCACCAGTCGTAATATCCCCGAAGATAATTTCCTCTGCTATGCGCCCGCCTAACAGTGTCATAATATCCTGAAGCATTTTTCCTTTGGTATTAAACATCTCATCATTATCCGGAAGAGGCATGGTGTAACCTGCTGCCCCCATTCCTGTCGGGATAATGGAAATCGTGTAGACAGGATCCATATCCGGAAGTACATGAAACAGGATCGCATGTCCGGATTCATGATACGCGGTGATCTTTTTCTCTTTCTCAGAGATCACCTTACTCTTCTTCTCTGCACCGATGCCTACTTTGATAAAAGCACCTTTAATATCAGACTGAAGGATAAATCCTCTTCCCTTTCTCGCTGCTTCAATGGCAGCTTCATTCAGAAGATTCTCCAGATCTGCACCTGTAAATCCTGCCGTTGTTCTGGCAATCTGAGCCAGATCTACATCCTCTCCAAGAGGTTTGTCCTTGGCATGAACGCGGAGGATTTCCTCTCTTCCCTTCACATCCGGACGTCCCACTGCAACCTTACGGTCAAAACGTCCCGGACGCAAAATTGCAGGATCCAGGATATCCACGCGGTTAGTCGCTGCCATCACAATGATTCCCTCATTCACACCAAAGCCATCCATCTCTACCAGAAGCTGGTTCAGTGTCTGCTCTCTCTCATCATGTCCGCCGCCCATACCGGTTCCACGCTGTCTTGCAACCGCATCGATCTCATCAATGAAAATAATACCATGCTCGGCACGCTCCACATCATTATCTGCCGCCGCCAGAAGTTTGGAAACAACGCTCTCTATATCATCGCCAATATAACCGGCTTCTGTAAGAGAAGTGGCATCTGCAATTGCAAGCGGCACATCCAGAAGTTTCGCCAGGGTTTTAACCAGATAGGTTTTACCGCATCCGGTTGGTCCGATCATCAGCATATTAGATTTCTCAATTTCAATCTCATCCATTGTATCTGTTGCCACACGTTTATAGTGATTGTAAACCGCTACAGACATTACTTTCTTGGCTTTCTCCTGACCGATCACATACTGGTCAAGGGTTTCTTTGATCTTATGGGGAGCAGGAATATTTTTCAGATCCAGAACCGGTTTTTCCTGTTTCTTTTTCTTTTTTTCTTTCTTTGGCTGCTGCACCGGATTCTGGAAGCTGCCCAGATCGATCATACTCACATTCGGCATATTCAACAGGTCAGAATAATTGAACTTACCCTCATTAAACTGCTGATTCATAGAATTAAAGCTCTTCTGCATACAATCCGTGCAGACATGTATGTTATTGGGAAGTTCGATCATCGGACCGGCCTTGCTCTCAGGTCTGCGGCAGAGAAAACAGAATTTTTCGGATTTGTTTCTCTTTTTCTCTGTATCTTCGCTGCTGTCTATTATTTCATCATCATTATAGTTCTCGCTCATAATGACTCCTTTCTATATCCTCTTATTCGTAACAGTACAGTGCTCCTGCAGGATAGCAGGCTGCTGGATCATTACGCTTATTTAACTGAATTATATCATACAATTCCCTTATAACAAAATGAAAGTTTTATAAACACAAAAAGAATCCTGCCTGGGTTACTGTTCACTGATAATATTATAAAAGACACCGCCGCATGGGCGATGTCTTTTGTTTTATTCATTGTCCGGTCTGGTGCCGAGAGTCAGCTCTACAGTATTTTCTTCATATTCCCCATTAGTGGCTCTTGCAATAACTGCCTCAATCTTCTCTCCCGATTTATAATACTGCAGTTTATCCAGCAGATCATCACCATCACTGACTTTCTGTCCGTCGAATTTTACGATGATGTCGCCTTTACAGATACCTGCCTCCTGTGCCGGAGAATCATCCTCCACACTTCTTACAAAGGCGCCTGTGGGCATATTATACATCTCAATTGCCTCTGTGGTCAGACTGGCAAGACTTACTCCCAGATATCCTTTTTTGCTACTGTCTACTTTCTCCCTAGTCTCACGATTCATCAGTTCTTCCAGAATAGGCTTTGCCTTGGAAATAGGAATGGCATATCCCATACCTTCTACGGCACTGTCTGCGTATTTTGCAGAATTGATGCCGATCAGCTCGCCTTTCATATTCAAAAGTGCACCACCACTGTTACCCGGATTGATCGCCGCATCCGTCTGGATCAGCCCTGTACTGTTCATTCCGTCATCTGTAGAAATCGTCCGGTTCAATGCACTTATCCAGCCTGATGTTACAGACTGACCATATCCAAGCGCATTACCGATTGCAACTACCTGCTGCCCTACTGCCAGATCATCCGAACTTCCTATCTGAGCAATCTTGATCTGATTTAAAGTGTCCTCAGGGATATCCGATTTCTTCACCGCAACTACTGCCAGATCATTATCAGCATCTGTACCCTTAATCTTGGCACTGACCGCATCCTCTACATTCAGATCTCCATTATCTCCCGCATTCACAGTCTCTGTCTCTGCATTTGCCACATCATCCCCGATAAAGCAGACACTCAGAGTTGTAGCTCCATCCACCACGTGATTATTCGTTGCGATCAGAAGCTCATCATCGTTATCTCCAACGATAATCCCTGAACCTGTTGACGCACTCTTATATTGGCGGGAACTATATCCGAAAAAGCTTGGTATTTCCTGAACACTGACAGTAGTGATCGCAACTACAGAAGGCATGGAAGCCTGAGCCACTGCTGCTACTGTTCCATTCTCAGAGTCAGACAGCACCTTATCGGCAGTGCTGTCATCTGATGCCGTTTCCTGAAGATCCACACTGTCTGTAGTTTTAATCTGCACCGAAGACTTACCTGTATTCAGGAATCTGTCTGCTGCAAAATTCGCCGCCTGAAATACAACTGCCGCCACCAGGCCAAAGATCACAGCCAGTGCGATTGTCGTCCCTGCTTTTTTCTGAAAAGAATTCTGATTTCTTCTGTGTCCAGAGGGACCGGATGGTTTCAAAACAGTTCCCTGTTCTTCATGGAACTGATAATGTTCATATCTGGGCTGTTGACCGGAATCATCTGTTTTTTCACCCAGGTTTCTTTCATCATTCATGTAATCTGCTCCCTTCTGTTCCTGTATTACTGTTTATCGGAACACTCCCCGAAATAAACAATGATCTGTAACTGTTTTATTTCTGCACAGTTACAGCAATTCTTCTCCTGAACTCTGGAATCAGTATATCAATTAATTGTGTTCAAAATGTGACAATTATCGTAAATTGGCGTGTCTTAAGGTTATCCGCTTACCTTTATTTTCTGTTCCAGTAATATGGACTCATGGTACATGCAAGAACAACTTTCCGGGGAAGTTTTCTGTATCTTTTCCCCAGGAAATATCCTGCATATTTCATTCCGCTCTGCCAGATCAGCTGAGGAATCAGCCAGAAGTGTCCCGTTCTTATCAGATAGCCCAGGCTTCTTTTTACCAGACGGATTCCCTCTCCCTCAGAAGGTACTCCTTCAAAAATCTCCGGATGCTCTGCCTGGGATACTCCCAGATCGAAGTTTCTGTGGAACTGCTGTCTTCCGGAATAATTATGGGAATGATATACTCTCGCATCTGCCGCATAGACAACTGAATAGCCTTTCTGAATCATTGTTCCGGCACAGATCATATCTTCATTGAAAATCGCCCGCTCTGTAAAACCGCCTGTTTTCAGATAAATCCCTTTATCATAGGCCGCACACACATTAGAACAGAAATAGGTCTTGATCCCGTACTTATCAATATCATCCAGTGACTTTACCGAGGACTGCTCCGGATAATTAAAAGAACGGGTATAACGTTCCAGAAAGCGACAGTCTGCCCTGGGTAATTGTCTTGCATAGGCTGCTCCTGCACCCGGATTTTCACTGACAGCACAGACAAGATTTCCAATTACTTTTCTGTCAGCAGGGAGAGCATCCTGTGTCATAAAGATCATAATATCTGCATTCGAAAGTTCTGCTGCCCTTCTTCTGGTTCCGCCATGATCAAAATCCTTCTGTTCCAGGTGATGAACCTCAAGGATCGGACATTTCTCCCATTCTCTGTTCCAGTACTGCTCTCCCGTATTCATAACCAGAATCCTGCGGGGACGATATTCCTGTTCTTCCAGTCTGTGCAGCAGTTCTCCAAATTCTCTGCCGGGACGATAGGCAGGAATGATTACATCAACTGTCACAGTGTCATTATATTTTTCCTTATGCGTCATCCTCAACACTCCTTATCTGAAAAGAGGACCATCCTTTCCAACAGATGGTCCTCTTTTCTATTATTTATATTTTTATAGCAGTTCCCTGTTACTGTTCTTCAGAACTTGCTCCGGAATCTGCTGCTGAATCATCACTGAATCCATCGTCGCCGCCTGTCTCATCTCCACCGGTGTCATCGCCGCCGCCGGTCTCATCTCCACCGGTGTCATCGCCGCCGTCGTAGTCTCCACCACCAGTGTCACTGCCGGTGTCATCGCCGCCATTATCATAACCGCCATCATAACCGCCGTTATCATAATCACTGTCATAATCGCCGCTGTTATCCGTACTGCCGGAGGTATTATCGCCGGACCATACAAAAGTGTCATTTGCATTTGTGGTATCAGTGTCCTGTGTCGTAGTCTTGGCTGCATCATCCAGCTTACCTTCTCCGCCGACGATCTCAAGTATCTTATTACTGCGGGCCACTACCTCAGAAGACGGAGTATAATCCTGATCATCATACAGGAACTTGTGAAGTTCAACTACATTGTTCTCAAGATCAGTAGGAACAATAATACTTCCCTTGATATTAGAGAATTTAAACTTCTGCGGGAATCCCGTACTGTCTGTAAATTTATATCCGATCAGAGTCGGAATAAGTCCCAGAATATCCTGTTTTGAAAGAGATGTTGTAACCATCGGGAATACATCATCCATAATCTTAAAGATAGAAGAAAGACCTGCTATCTTCGCCTTATCAAAGAGCATTCCAAGTACTCGTCTCTGACGCTCTGTACGTCCCATATCCAGACTTGCAGTATAACGGATACGGCAATAGGATGTCGCCTGTACACCGTTCAGATGATAAGTTCCTACAATGGCTTCCTCATCTTCCGGCTTTGGCTCCGGTTTCTCGATTGGAGTGTAATCTTTCCCTGTCAGCTTGGATGTTTCCACGCAATAGTTATTCATATGTTCAATTTCCGCATAAGATAACGGAATATCAAGACCGCCAAGATCATCTACCACTTCTACAAGTGCAGAAAAATCGGCCGTCGCATAATCGGAAATATCCAGATCCAGGTTTGTATTTAACATAGTGATCGCCTGTTCCGGACCACCCAGCGCATAGGCTGCATTTGCCTTCGTATAGGTATCATCTCCAACATTGAGAAGTGTATCTCTGTATACGGAAACCATACGCACTTCTTTTGTATCGTTGTTTACACTCACAATGATCATGGTATCACTGTTCTGTGCAGAATACTGGGAGCCTTCCCCTCTGGTATCAATACCAAACAGCACATAAGTCTTGTAGCCTGTCATCTTTGGTGCTTCCTGGTTTACGACTATTTTTTCCTTTTTCAGTTCCGGCTGCTCAATCTTATCCAGCCTGGAAGAAATCTGTCCATACACATACAGCCCGCCAATAAACAGCAGCAGTACAATGATTTCAAGCACAAACAGTACTTTTTTCTTTTTTCCTGGTTTAGCCATGACTTTTTCCCCTTATCTTAATATGCATTTTTGTTTATAAATCCCTTGAAAAATGTAAGGAATATAATCTTGATATCCAGCCCTATGCTCCAGTTTTCAATGTAATAAAGGTCATATTCGATTCTTTTTCTTATGGATGTGTCTCCGCGGTAACCATTCACCTGAGCCCAGCCGGTAAGTCCCGGGCGAACCTGATGTTTCACCATATATCTCGGGATTTCTTCTCTGAATTTCTCTACAAAAAACGGCCGCTCCGGTCGTGGTCCCACAAGACTCATGTTACCCTTCAGTATGTTGAAAAGCTGTGGCAGTTCATCAATACTGGTGTGACGCATAAACTTTCCGATGGGTGTTACTCTTGGGTCATTCTTTACTGTCCATGCCTTCTTCTCTTCCGATTCCGGCTGTACTTCCATGGAACGGAACTTGTACATCCGAAAAGTCTGGTTATGAAGTCCAACCCTCTCCTGTTTATAGATCAGTGGTCCCGGTGATGTCAGCTTAATGATAGCACACATTAACAGCATCAGCGGTGAGGTTACTATGATTCCAACAATAGATCCTGCAATGTCCATCGCCCGCTTGACCAGTGCATTGAATGTATTGTTCAACGGTACATAACGGATATTGATAACCGGAAGTCCCAGTATGTCTTCTGTATATGGTTTTGTCGGAATGATCTTATTATAATCCGGGATAAACTTGGTGTGTACTCCGGATTTTTCACACAGTGCTACAATCTCTTCCAGGCGGTAATATTCACTTAAGCCCAGAGTGATCGCTATTTCATCCAGCCGGTTCTCCGGAAGTATTATATTCAGATTGGCAATCCTTCCAAGAACTTTGATTCCCTTGTACTCTGTTCCTGCCGGAACATTGTCATCCAGTATTCCGCGGATCACATATCCCCACTGAGGATTGGCAAGAACTCTGTCAATGTATTCCTCTGCTGCGCGGCTGTATCCCACACAGATCATCTGTTTCTGATTCAGTCCCTTCTCTCTCATATTTCTCAGAAGAGCGAAAATCAACATTCGGGCACACCACTGAAGCACAATATTGATCACATAAAACATAATATAAGTAGAACGGGAAAAATCGCTCTCATCTATCATGTAAAATGTAAACATCAGAATAAGGAGCCCAAGCGAGTTGGCCTTTACAATATTAGCCAATACAAGCCGACGCCCCTGCATCCGCATGGGAGTATACAATGTGAAAGCCTGATACAACAACAGATAAACCGGTACAATAAAAACCAGCATCAGCATATACTGCTGAAAGCTTCTGGTTCTGACTGCTGTTGCTGCCATAGGACCAACAAAACGGATCAGCCATGCCAGAAAATATGACAGTACCAGTACAATTGCATCAATGATCATATGGAGACGACTGAAATTCTTTTCATTGTCCTTTAGCAATCTTTTGTCACCTCATTTTTTTATCGTTTCTATATTATAATAGTTGTTTTATAAAAGCAATAAAAATTTATCTTTCTTTCTTATCATCCGCACAAACGCCTGAAGATATTCACCCACAATTCAACTTGAATCCTAAAATAGTTTGACAGATTTTGAAATTTAAAAGGTATTTTATGATTTTTTTTACTGATCTGGAATCCATTCTTAATTCCCGCAATATACTCTCTTCCGAATCCTTTCAGCGTAAAAAACAGAATTTTGATTCCAAATCCTGCAACAAGAAACGGAAGATTGATAATAATCTGTAACACCGGCATATTTTTGTATATCAGATAAATATTATTTCTGGAAGAATACCGGATCTTGAACTGATTATATCTGGATCCACTGGTACCGCTTCCCACATGGTATACCATGGCATCAGGTGCATACCAGTTTTCATATCCGTAGATCCTGGCCCGGTATCCCACGTCCATGTCCTCCAGATATGCAAAATGTTCTTCGTCAAAATATCCCAGCTCATCAAAGATCTTCTTTCTGTAAATAGCAGCTCCTGCGCAGGAAGCAAAAATCTTCTCTTCCTTTTCATAGGTATGGATATCTTTCCCTTTACCTCTCGCATAAGCCCATCCAAGTGCGCAGTAATAGTTTCCTGCGTCATCCAGCCTGTCCCTGTCATGAAACTGAATCATTCTGGCAGCACAGGAAAAAGCTTTGGGATGCCTTTTGATGGCTGACAGCATTTCTTCTATAAAATTCTCCGTTACTTCAATATCATTGTTTAAAAGCAGTACATAAGGTGAGCGTGATGCTCTGATCCCTTCATTGACCGCTTTACAGAATCCGAAATTCTCCGGCAGTTCGATCAGATGGACCCATGGATACCTTGCAGCAACAAAAGCACAGCTTCCGTCATTGGATCCATTATCCACAAGAATTACATCAAAATTGCTTACAGTCTGACACTCCAGACCTGCAAGTACGCCATCCAGATAAGCCATCCCATTAAAATTCGGAATGATCACTGATACTTCCTGCATGATTTCCTCCCTGTCTTCTCTTTTTTCTGTCCTGCTTCTGTCTCCATTCCCGGGATTGGCTTCAGAGAATAATTCCATTTGGTAAGAGACAGGTTTTTGTTATAACAGGGATCTCCGTTTTTGAGAATGTCTATCCAGTGACATCGCATATATTCAATCTCCGTCTGAAAACGGCGCACTTTCTCCTTGCTGTCTTCAGCTCCTCTGGTCTTTGATTCCATATGATAAAGCTTCGCATAGGGATCATATACGATCAGATAGCCGTTTTTTCTTACTTTCAGGCAAAGATCCACATCATTAAATGCCACAGCCAGTTCTTCTGTAAATCCTCCTGCCTGCTCAAAAACCTCTTTCTTCATCAACAGACAGGCGGCAGTCACTGCGCTCATATCCTGAAGAAGGGATGCCTTATGCAGATAACCGGTACGGTCCGCAGGCATATCTACGAACATATGCCCCGCAATACCGCCCATTCCGATCACACATCCTGCATGCTGGATCGTATTATCCGGATAAATGAGCTTTGCTCCGACACCGCCCACTTCCGGACGCTGACACACTCCAAGCATTTCTTCCAGCCAGTCCGGATTGATGGATTTTACATCATTATTCAGGAAAAGCAGATATTCTCCCTTTGCATGCGCCGCAGCAAAGTTATTGATGGCAGAATAATTAAATTCTTTTCCCCATCTCAAAAGATGGATCTTCCGGTTTCCGGAAAGCTCTTTATAATATCGGAAAATCTCATCAGTGGTACTGTTATTCTCCACGATTATGATTTCAAAATTCTGATAACCGGTATTCTTCTCCAGCATTTCCAGACAGGTCTGAAGAGTCTCTTTCTCGTCTTTGTTTGGTATGATAACAGACACCAGAGGTTTTCCCTGCACCGGATATTTCACCCGGTAAAAGCCCAGATCCTGTGTATGGCTTACCTCGCCTTTTGTACCTGTTCTCTCAAGATGAGCTTCTATTGCTCTCTTGCCGGCTTCAAATGCGTACATTTTACTGGCAGGATTATCTGCAGTGGAGGCTTTGTGTGTTCTCCAGTGATACAGGATTTCCGGAACATGTAAAACCTCTCCGGCATTCTCCGTACAGCGGAAGATAAAATCGTAATCCTGGGCTCCGTCGAATTCTTTTCGGAAACCTCCGGCCTTTTCTACAATACTCTTTCGCACTACAAAAAAGTGGCAGATATAATTATTGGAACGCAGGAGATCCAGATTAAAATCCGGTTTCAGATGTGGCTGAAAATGCTCGTCCAGTTCTGTTGTAACCTTATCCTCGTCTGTATAAAGCGCATCTGCCTGCGGATGATCCTGCAGTATTTTCACGATCTCATATAATGCATTGGGTGCCAGCAGGTCATCATGGTCAAGAAGCCCCACAAATTCACCTTTTGCCATTGCAAACGCGCGGTTTGTGTTCTCTGCAATGCCAAGGTTCTCTTTGAGATTGCAGAATCTCACCCGGGAATCTCCGGCTGAATATTCTGCCAGTACTTTCTGCATCTCCTCATTGTCAGGACTTGCATTTACGATACACAGCTCCCAGTTTGAATAAGTCTGAACGATCAGTGATTCTATCATCTGTCTCAAAAACTCTACAGGTGTCTGATAAGCCGGAACTGCAATGCTGATCAGCGGTGAATAATCAAATTTCTGTTTCCTCTGTGTTTCCAGTGTTTCCTCCGTCGGAATGTAAGCTCGGTACCATGGACCATATGGTACTTCTTCCGGTTCAAAACGTTCATGCAGCCTGATCCAGAATTCCTTTGGTCCATAATGCTTCATGTAGCGGAACCCTTTCCGGATCGTATAGGGGGAAAGCTTCCTGAACATTTTCGTCCACTGGATTTTTCCTCCTGCAGATGGTTTTTTACTCATATGATAACCTCGATTTTTACTATGATTTTTTATTTTAACATTGTATGATATTTTTTGCAAGAAAGGAGAGAAATGTGTTATACTGTTATTGTTTTTATGGTTACTGTTCACTTACAATGAACAGTAACTTTTCAATATTTTTATACACAGGAGTATTATATACCATGATGATAAAGAAAAAAAGAATCACTGCAGCCCTGATGGCTCTGGGACTTGGTGCTGTCACCATGTTTTCACAGTTTCCGGTATCTGCTGCTGAAGAAACAGCTCAGAATACAGACGCCGCCGCACAGACAGCAGATCCGTCTGTCGTAGTCACCAACGGTATCGACGGATGGCCCCAGGCTTCCGATATTTCGTCTGCCGCAGCAATTGTGATGGAAACTTCCACTAACACAGTCCTGTATTCCAAAAATGCAGATCAGCCCCTTTACCCTGCAAGCGCAGTCAAGATCATGACCTGCCTGGTTGCTCTTGAGAACAGTAGTCTGGATGAACAGGTAACCATGACTGCAACCGGTGTTTCCGGTGTTACTGACGGAGGAGCCAATATTTCCTCACAGTTAGATGAGGTTTTCACCATGGAAGAATGTTTATATGCCATCATGGTTGCCTCTGCCAATGATATCGCACTGCAGGTAGCTGAACATGTGGGAGGTTCTGTGGATGCTTTTGTACAGATAATGAATACCCGGGCACAGGAACTTGGCTGCACCAATACTGTCTTTACCAATCCTACCGGTCTTCCTGATGAGAACCAGCATATCACCGCCCATGATATGGCTCTGATCATGGAAGCAGCTATGGCAAATGACACTTTCCGCACCATTGCAGCAACTACTTCCTATACACTTCCGGCAACAAATGTTTCCGGCGGTGAACGTGTACTTACAAACAATTTTACCATGATAAACAGCACCAGCGACGGTTATTATAAACCCTGTATCGGCGGTAAGGAAGGGTACACAGAAGCTTCCGGAAGTACCCTGGTATGTGAAGCTTCCAAAAATAACATGAAGCTGGTATGCATTGTATTAAATGGCGCATCCGGTGTTACCGATAATGAAGCGATCGCGCTTCTCAATTATGGTTTTGACAATTTTGCACCCCTTACCATCGCAGACGATGATTTTAACCGTCTTTCCGGTGGTACAGTCATTGCACCAAACGGTGCCACAGAAGATAATCTGACCACAGAAGATACTTCTTCTGACGGACAGATCACACGCCAGTATTACTTTGGAGGAACTCCTGTAGGAACTGCTATTCTGGAAGACGCAGAGCAGCAGACAAATGATGCCGCAGTAACCGGTCAGAAGAATATGGAGGCAGCACAGGCATATTCTGCTTCCCATACAACTGCTCCTTATTATATCATCGGGGCGATCGGGGCAGCATTCCTGCTGTTTTTCCTGTTCCTGATGATCAAAGTGATCAAATCCTGAAGCCTGCTTCTGAATACCAGACAGTAACCATTTCTTTGATAGATAAAATAGATAAATTTAAGGGACTTCCGCAAAAGCTTTTCATGCGGCAGTCCCTTTATTTCTTTTAAGGCAAGATTAAAAATGCCCAGCAGGCAAATGGCGAAATCACCAACAGTACAGTCAGTACTCTGTATATCAGACTCCGCACCTTTTCATTTTTCACTGTTTTTGTCAGAATATTATTCCAGCCCAGCGTAACAAAGTACATCAGAGGATATAATGCAGGCATAAGATATCTTCCCTGTGGCTGATTATCACTGTAATAAACATAATACAGAAACAGAAATACCGGAATCATAATCAGAAATACCATCATCAAATGGAAAATACCTTCTTTATTCCACTCTCGGGATATCACCTTTGTTTTAATCTTCCATCTGTCATTTCCAACTGCTTTCCGCTGTGCAACATACATTTTTTTTCTCAGATCAAATGTCTCTTTTACAAAAAATACACTGATGATCCCAACAGCAAAGAACAGCATATACAGTTTGCTGACCGTATATGGCATATAAATTTCCATCTGTCCAAAAGTACCGATGAAACTTACACACACTGTCAGAATCCAGTTATGATACCAGCCCGGATCCTGATAAAGGATAATATCTTTCCAGTTCCATCCCAGCTTTGCAGGCGTCGGATACAGTGAAGGTCTGTAATCCTTCTGAGCATATTTTTCCGCACATTCCGCACAGGATTTCCTTCCCAGGAAATCTCCGTTATACAAAACTGCGTTACGGATGAACCACCAGCCGCAGAGAACTAAAGTAACTGCTGCGATCACTGCTCCTCTGCTGAAAAGGAAACGAACTCTCTGTGAAAAAGCTTCTTCTCTGCAGAGTAATACCGTAAAACAGAAGAAGAAAAAACTGCAGAGTATCCAACCGTATGCATTATAATAAGACAATGCACATACGGCCATTCCCACTGCAAGGAGTATACAGTTTTTCCATGTCCAGTCTTCTCTCAGATAAGAGCCCCATGCATACAAGATCATGGCTGCTGCCAGCAGTGCCAGTGAGTCTGTATTCACATAAGTTCCCATAAAGATTGCCTGCGGCATAAATCCTGCCAGTGCTGCAAACAGCCATCTAACTTCTCTGGAATATTTTTCTTTCGGAAACAGTTTGCCCGAAGCTTTTACAACAAAATACACTGCACCTGTGACAAACAGTACATCTGCCATACGTGCAATTTTGAACATGGAGTATCCCGGATCTGCAAAAAGCCGGGATATTCTCATAAATAATGCAGACACCATATAAGATACAACCGGATAATATGCATAGGAAATTCCCCACACTTTATTCCTGACAGCCGGATCATCTCCCCCCGGAAGAGCTCCATGATGTTTATAAATGTAATCTGCAACATAATATCTCATCTGTTCATCCGGCCCTGAATTAAAAGGCTGTGTCATCGCCCAGGTTGTCAGCAGGATAAACGCCAGAAATACAAAAATGAAAATTTCTGTTTTTTCATTGATCTCTTTCTTTTTCTTTAACATATCTTCTTTCACATTCATTTTATAGCAATTTCATCTTCAGATTCTTTTCAGAGAAAAGTCCTGGCTCTTCAGAGTGAGATTGGGGTTATAATAAGGATCTCCGTTCTTCAGGATCTCCGGCCATTTTTTTTCAAAGGTGGCAATTTCTTTATTAAATCGTGCCACTTTTTCCGGAGTATCCTCAAGACCTCTGGATTTGGATTCATAATGGTATAATTCCGCATATGGATTATACACGATCAGATATCCCGCCTTTCTCAGCTTCATGCAGAAATCAATATCATTAAATGCAACCGCCAGTTCCTCTGAAAGTCCTCCCACTGCATCAAATGCAGATTTCTTCACCATCATGCAGGCAGCTGTAACCGCACTGTAATCCTGTGCACAGATAATTCTGTGACAATATCCGGTGGTACCTCTCTTCTGCTGGACAAAACAGTGTCCTGCAATTCCGCCAAAACCGATCACAACACCTGCATGCTGGATCGTATCATCCTCATAATAAAGTCTTGCCCCCACTGCGCCTACATCTTTACGCATGCAATAACCCAGGAGTTCTTCCAGACAGTCCGGATTAATGATCTCTGTATCATTGTTAAGCAGAAGCAGATACTCACCCTTTGCAAAAGATGCACCATAGTTATTAATGGCAGAATAGTTAAAGACTCCGTCCCAGTATACCATGCGGACCTTCGGATTCTCTGCCTCCAGTTTTTTGTAATATTCAAAAGTAGCAGAATCTGTACTGTTATTCTCTACAATAATGTACTCATAATTTTTGTACGTAGATTTCTGTTCAATGGATTCCATACATCTCTTCAGATCATCAATATGGTCTTTATTCGGAATAATAATAGAAATCAGCGGATCATGATCTCTGATAAACTTCGTTCTGTACAGCCCCAGATATTCACCCTTAAAAACCTCTGCGTGGATTCCTGTTCTCTCATAGTGAGCCTGTACTGCACGTCTTCCGGCTTCAAAGGCATAAAGCTTGCTCTCGGGATTCTCTGCTGTGGAGTCCTCATGGCAACGCCAGTGATACAGGATTTTTGGAATATGACAGATTTCTTCATCCTTTACTGTTTCCACACAGCGTAACACAAAATCATAATCCTGTGCACCGTCAAACTCACTTCGCAGCCCGCCAACTTTTTCAATTACTTTTCGTGATACCACAAACAGATGGCAGATATAATTGACCGTACACAGCAAATCCGGATTATAGTCCGGTTTAAAATGCGGCTGAAAGAATTTATGTCCATCCATAGACATCTTATCTTCATCTGTGTAGATCACCAGTGTCTGCGGTTTCTCATTTATTGCTTTCACACATTCAAATAATGCATTCGGCGTCAGCTCATCATCATGGTCTGCAAAGGCAATGAAATCACCTGTTGCAATTTCAATGGCACTGTTGGTATTCTCTGAAATCTGAAGCGGCTCCTCATGAGAAACGTATTTAATTCTGTTATCCTTCGCTGTCAGTTCTTTTAACAATTCCGTCAGCGGTGACTGTGCGCCGCTTCCGTCAGAGAAACAAAGTTCCCAGTTTGAATAAGTCTGTTCCTGAAATGATTCTGTCAGTTTTCTGAGATATTTCTCCGGTGTCTTATACAGCGGTACTACAAAAGAAATCTTAGGTCTGTATCCAAAGGATGTTTTCTTCTGTTTCTCCAGTTCGTTCCTGTCCGGCAGATGATGTCTGATCCATTTCTGATAGGATGGCGGTCCCTGACGTACATTTTTAACCTTTGTCACTACCTTCTCAGCAAGAGCCGCCGCACCCTGAGATTTCCAGTAGCGGATTCCTTTTTCTACATATTTGTCTAATTTCTTTGCCAGAATATCAGCTTTTCTCAGAGGAACCACATGTACAGTTTTCTTCTCGCCTGCATAAAACACTACATACAGGCATTTTCCCGAAACGTTGGTGATCTCAGAGAAGAATCCTGTCTTTCCCGGATCCTGTGCTTCTTCAAACAGTTGGTTGACATCCACCCTGTCTGTTCTCTGGATTTCAGCGGCAACCGGCTTTTTATCCGCATCAAAGATACGGACAGTCACAGGCTTCGGTGCAATGGCCCACCCTCTGATCCGTACAGTTCCCTGTTCTGCACTCTCTTCTTCAAAATATACCTGCGGTTTATCTCTTTTTTTATCCAGTTCACCGACAGTGATGGAAAACCAGACATGTTTTTTATCCGGAAACTTCTCATAGATCACAAGCTTATGATACCCCTCCAGATTTTCCGGTATCTGAACAGTTGCCGTAATCTGTATTCCCTGCATTTTCTCCGGATCTTTAAAACGTTCCAGTGCACTTACATTTTCATTTTCTTTCACAAACACCTTCAGTTTGTGCTGATCCAGATATGCCTCCATCACCGCATCTTTCGGCCAGTGTCCCTGCACAATATACTGTGTCCTGTCTGATAAATGAAATCTTTCTCTTACTACTTCAAATATTTCCTTAGGCATGTTAATCTCCGTTCTTCTCCTGTTTTCTCAGAGAACAGTCTGTGTTGTTTAATGTCAGATTGGGATTATAATAGGGATCTCCTTTCAGGAGCTCTCTTTCCCATTTTCTCCGGAAACAGTTTACTTCTCTGGAAAAACGCAGCTGTTTCTCCGGTGTATCTTCCATTCCTCTGGATTTGGATTCATAATGATACAGTTCTGCATACGGTGTGAATACAATTTTCATTCCATATTTTCTCACTTTCATACAGAGGTCAATATCATTAAATGCAACCTTCAGCTCCTCGTCAAATCCTCCGACTGCTTTAAAAACAGAAGTCTTTACCATCATGCAGGCGGCAGTGACTGCACTTATCTCCTGCACACAGCGCAGACGTCCCATATATCCTTCCGCATCCCGGGGAAGTTTACATAATACATGGGCAGCAACTCCACCAAGACCAACTACCACTCCTGCATGCTGAATGGTATCATCCGGATAATACAGTTTCGCACCGACCATTCCCACGTCTTTTTGCTGACAAAGCTGAAGCATTTCTTCAAGCCAGCTCCCTGTAATGATCTCCACATCATTGTTAAGAAACAGCAGATACTCTCCCCGTGCCTCTCTTACTGCAAAATTATTGATCGCAGAATAATTGAATTCTTTTTTCCATGTAAGGATCCTTACATTTGGGTATCTGTTTTTCAGTGTCTCATAGTATACAAAGGTTTCTTTTTCCACACTGTTGTTCTCAACAATAATGATCTCGTAATTCTTCCATGTTGTCTTCTCTTCTATGGATGAAATACACAGTTCCAGATCATTAATGTGATCTTTACTTGGAATGATCACAGAAATCATCGGTTCGCCGGAAATAGTCAGATGGCTTCTGTACCATCCCTTCTTGTCTGCAAGTTCCGCTGTTGCAGGAACCTCTGCCCTGCGGTAATGCTCCTCCAGTGCCTTTCTGCCTGCTTCCCAGTTTTTCTTCTCCTGTTCTTCTGTGATCAGGTTCTCTGCTTTCATGGAATGACAGAGGATTTTTGGAATATGCACAATATTCTCTGCCTGCTCACTGCATCTTAAGAGCATATCATAATCCTGTGCACCATCATATTCCGGATCAAACTTTCCGGCCTGTTCCAGAATTTCCTTCCGGATTGCCCAGAACTGTCCGATATAATTATTTTCCCTTAATCTGAACAGATTGAAATCCGGCTTGAATTCCGGCTCAGAATAATGTTTTCCGTCTGCGCTGATCTCATCTTCATCTGTATAGATCATATCCGCTTTTTTCTCTGTGATCGCTTTGACCATCTGAAAAAGTGCATCAGGTTCAGGTATGATCTCCTGACCGGCAAACAGAACATACTCTCCCATTGCAAGTTTCAGAGATGCATTAAGATTTCCCGAAATGCCATTATTTTCCGTAACCTTCTTATAGGAAAGGCGAATCTCTTTTTTATATTTTTTCCGCAGAAACTCTCCTGTTTCCTCTCCCTCACATGCATCTGCCAGACACAGCTGCCAGTTGCCATAGGTC
>OLAL01000097.1_pt1 | contig 17461 bp, 10 predicted proteins | sample 1607911 | NCBI WGS metagenome assembly OLAL01 (sample SAMN02674698, study PRJEB24791) | human gut metagenome, SKBSTL036 | isolation source: stool | host: Homo sapiens | place: USA
CCGGTCTGGCCTACGCGGATACGAGGGCTCTCCATCCCCGTCACATCGGAACGACTTCGGAAGGAAGAAGGTATATCCGCATCCGCCGCGCCAAAACGGACGTGGAGGCGTTCATCCCGCTGCATCCCATAGCCGGACAGATACTGGAGCTTTACAACACCACGGATGACGACAGGCCGGTATTCCCGCTGCCGGTCCGCGACGTCCTCTGGTATGAGGTACATGGAATGGGCGTGGCATTAGGCATGAAAGAGAACCTGTCCTACCACATGGCCCGGCATTCGTTCGGGACCCTGACACTGACCGCAGGTATTCCGATAGAGAGCATCGCCAGGATGATGGGCCACACGAACATCGACAGCACGCAGGTCTACGCCCAGGTCACCGACCGGAAGATATCCTCGGACATGAACCGGCTGATGGAAAGAAGAAAGCCCGCGGCCGGCAAGGAAGCCGCAGGCTAAATAAAAACTGCCGCCGGAATCGTAAATGCAATTCCGGCGACAATCCTTAAACTTAAATACGATATTATACCAATGCAGGGTGATAGTTCTCCTCCAGCAGCCTCTCGATGTCCGACTGCCTGTACAGGATCTTCCCGCCAAGCTGGATATAGGGAATCCGTCCTTGGTCCCTGTAATCCTGCAGGCACCTGCGGCTGATCTTCAACATCCCGGAAAGCTCCCTGTCGGTCAGGAACCGTTCCCCGTTGAAGGGAGGACGGTTGTCACGGGCAAGACGTTCCACTTTTTTCTCCATGTCGTCCAGCAGGGCAAAGAACCTGCGGACACGTTCGTTCTCCTTGTCGATAATGCCTTCCATCTCTTCCGCTCTTTAAAGGTTTCCGTTCTTCCTTCTTTCTCTCACCTCCTTCTCCTTGCGTCTGATGCCGACGTAGGCCATCAGCTTCTCCACATCCCCGGGCTTGTAATAGAACTTGCGCTGGAGGCGGGTGAACGCCAGCCGTCCGGTATCGCGGAGAGTCTGCAGGGTACGCGGCGAGATGTCAAGGCGCAGGCAGACATCCTGGCCGTCCAGTCACTCTCCGGGTTCCTTACAGCGGTTTCTCTCATACAATCTGTCCACACGTGCGGACAGGTTCTCGGCGCGCGCCAGCATCCTCTCAAGGACACCGGCCTCGATGTAGCATATTTCCATATTTTCAACTCGTTTAAATATCAGTGCGAATATAAGGGAAGAAACCATGAGAGGCAAGCACGACCGGCACACTGGCAGGAATAGTCATGGATAGTCGGTTTTTGTCATATGGGAAGGAAAAAGAAAGCCGAAGCAGGTCTGGATCCACTACCCCCTTTGGGTATGTGAAAGGAACGTTGTGGTGAAAGAAAAAACTCCTTTTCACACATGGATGAGGCAATGCCGGAAGTCCGGCAATAAAAAATGTGGCTTCTCTATCCGGGTAAATGCCATGATTACAGACTTCTTCCTGTTCCTATACCATCAGGTCGGTTACCTTCAGGTTAACAACTTATCCAACCTGTGATAGATCCGGATGTGAAAAGATTACTTTGGCTGGCTATTACAATATAATAAGTAGAATCATGTCAAATCTACTGCTGCTATTGTTTGTTGATAATGGCTGGCAGTAGAACAAACTTTCGTTAAACCAATACGTTCATTCTTTATTATCAAGTTTTTAGACTACCTTTGTATTTTATTAACTCATTTACCAAACATTATGGGACTACTCAAACCGAATCAAGTTTTGAACAAAGCATATAGACAGGTTGCGATTGAAACAACAGATTTTGACTTATTCAAAAATGCCCTTCGCACATTGAGAGACAATATTGTGGATGGGCAAAGAGAACACACGCAAAAAGAACATTTACGTAATTTTCTGAGTGAAACGTTCTACAAGCCATACTACATGGCTCCCGAAGAAGATATTGATTTGGCTATCCGATTGGATAAAACTATCAAGTCCAATATAGGGTTATTGATTGAAGTAAAGAGTACCACCAACAAAGGTGAGATGATTTCTAATGACAATCTTAATCGTAAGGCTTTGCAGGAATTATTGCTATACTATCTTAAAGAACGTGTCAATAAGAAGAACAATGATATTAAATATCTCATCGCTACTAATATTCATGAATTCTTTATTTTTGATGCCCATGAGTTTGAACGCAAATTCTATCAGAACAAACAATTACGTCGTGAGTTTCAAGACTTTGTGGATGGACGCAAAACCAGTAACAAAACCGATTTCTTCTATACTGAAATTGCAACAACCTATATTGAGGAGGTGAAAGATAGCCTTGAATACACTTACTTCAACTTACAAGACTATCAACACCTGCTTGATAGAACAGACAGTAGCGCTTCACGCAAACTTATCGAACTTTATAAGATATTCAGCGATACACATCTTTTGAAGCTATCGTTCCAAAATGACAGCAATTCGCTCAACCGTGGATTCTACACTGAGCTGCTACACATTATTGGTATTGAGGAACGCAAAGAGAATAATAAAACCGTGATTGTACGCAAAGCTGTGGAACGGCGTGACGAGGCTTCATTACTAGAGAATACTATTAACCAACTGGATGCAGAAGATTGTTTGCGTCACATAAATGGTCGTTTGTATGGGAATGATTATGAGGAACGGTTATTCAATGTTGCAATGGAATTGTGTATTACTTGGATGAATCGTATCCTTTTCTTGAAACTGTTGGAGGCTCAGATGTTGAAATACCACAATGGAGATGCAATCTATAAATTTCTTTCAATAACTAAGATTCATGACTATGATGATCTCAACACACTCTTTTTCCAAGTGCTTGCACGTGACATGGGCAGCCGCACACACTCCATTATGCATGATTTTGCTTACGTTCCCTATCTTAACAGTTCTCTTTTCGAGGTGACAGATTTGGAAAGTAAAACAATTAAGATAAACAGCCTTTCACAACGTACGGTACTTCCTGTCTTGGCGAGTAGCGTATTACGAAATAAAAAACGCAATCTACAAGTCAACGCATTACCCACCCTGCAATATTTGTTTGCTTTTCTCGACGCTTATAACTTTGCGAGCGAAGGCAGTGAAGAAGTGCAAGAAGAGGCTAAAACACTCATCAATGCTTCTGTTTTAGGGCTTATATTCGAGAAAATAAATGGTCACAAGGATGGTTCAGTATTCACTCCAGGCTTTATCACTATGTTCATGTGCCGTGAAGCAATCACCAAGACCGTGTTGCAAAAGTTTAATGGTTATTATGGCTGGAATTGTACCACCCGTATAGAACTATACAACCATATTGACAATATAGTCGAAGCTAATGAACTAATTAACAGTTTGCGACTGTGTGATCCAGCTGTTGGTTCGGGTCACTTTCTTGTGTCTGCTCTCAATGAACTGATACTCTTGAAATACGAATTAGGTATTTTGGTAGATGCTACCGGTAAGCGTATCCGCAAAGCGGACTATCAACTTGCCATTGAAAATGACGAGCTGATTGTTACCGATACCGAAGGTAATTTATTTGCTTACAACCCACTCAATGCGGAAAGTCGCCGCATGCAGGAAACTCTTTTCAAGGAGAAGCGTCAAATCATTGAGAACTGTTTATTTGGCGTTGATATTAACCCCAACTCTGTGAAGATTTGCCGCCTACGACTGTGGATTGAATTGTTGAAGAATGCTTACTATACGGCTGAAAGTAATTACACTTATTTAGAAACCTTACCAAATATCGACATTAACATCAAATGTGGAAATTCTTTGCTTCACCGATTCGCTTTGACAGACAGTATTCAGACCGTACTGCGAGAGTCTAGTATCAGCATCAGCCAATATAAGGAGGCTGTAGCTAAATATAAAAATGCCCAAAGTAAAAGCGAAAAGCAGGATTTGGAAACGTTTATAACAGAAATCAAGTCGAAACTGAAAACAGAGATCAACCGCCGGGATGCACGATTGGTTAGATTGAACAAACGCCGCTCTGAGTTGGCAAACTTACAAGCGCCTCAACTGTTTGAACCGACAAAAAAGGAAAAGAAAGCGTCGGACAAGCGCATTGCCGATTTAAAGAAAGAAATTGCGACTTTAGAAAATATATTTGAGGAAATACGCTCCAACAAAATTTATCTTGGTGCATTCGAATGGCGTATAGAGTTTCCAGAAGTACTCGATGCCGAAGGCAACTTCTTGGGATTTGACTGTATCATTGGCAATCCACCTTACATTCAGTTACAATCTATGGGTAAGAGTGCCGATGTATTAGAATGCATGGGTTACATAACTTATGCACGCACTGGTGATATTTACTGCCTCTTCTATGAGTTGGGTATGAACCTGCTTACTCCCAATGGTTTTCTTTGCTATATCACGTCTAATAAATGGATGCGTGCAGGGTATGGTGAAGCCTTGCGAGGTTATTTCGCAAGCAAGACCAATCCTATTATGTTGGTAGATTTTGCAGGTATAAAAATATTCGATGCAATAACGGTAGAAGCAAATATTCTTTTATCTCAAAAAGCAGCAAATATTTTTAACACACAAGCTTGTTTGGTACAAGATTCGAATGGCTTGAATAATTTGAGCGATTTCGTGCAGCAACAAGGCGTGAAGTGTAACTTTGCAGATTCTATCCCATGGGTGATATTGTCTCCCATTGAACAGAGCATCAAGCAGAAGATTGAGTCTGTGGGAATACCCTTGAAGGATTGGAACATCCAAATCAACTATGGGATAAAAACTGGTTTCAATGATGCTTTTATCATTTCTACCGAAAAGCGTGATGAGATACTAGCGAATTGTCAAACAGAAGATGAACGTGTTCGGACGGCTGAACTTATACGACCGATTCTTCGTGGCAGGGATATCAAGAGATATGAATATGAATGGGCGGACTTGTGGATTATAGCCACATTTCCTTCGCGGCATTATGATATAGAAAGTTATCCTGCGGTGAAAAATTATCTTCTGTCAATTGGTATAGAGCGTTTAGAACAAACAGGAGAAACTCATATTGTTAATGGCAAAAAAATAAAAGCCCGAAAGAAAACTAGTAACGAGTGGTTTGAAACACAAGATAGCATCAGTTATTGGGAGGATTTTTCTAAGCCAAAAATTGTATGGAAAATAATCGGAAACCAAATGGCTTTTGCATATGATGCCAACAATTATGTAATGAACAATGCCTGTTATATTATGACAGGCGATCATTTGGATTATCTGTTGGCAGTATTGAATTTTCCAATAACTGAAGTAACCTTCGTGTAATCATACGAGTCTGTGATTTCCTGCGTTTACGCAGTTTGCTATAAGCAAGATAGGCACGGCGTACATCAAGATACTTGTTACGGGGACGTTGTATGTGCAAGGTCTGGCAATGTTTGCACAGATGACGATGAAGCCATACAATACCTTCCCATAAGAGTTTGGTATCAGTAGGAAAACGCAGATGACTTTCATAACAGGTGGCATCGGTCATACAGACATGAAGGTTCTCAAGATAAGGTTTCCAATGCTCGGCAAGAATGAGCTGGAGGGGCTCAACGTCAAGGCGATGCGCTAGTTCCTGACGAATTGCACTAACGATTTTAGGATTGGTTAGTGGATGAAGCGGATCAATCTGAACACCACAAAACAACTGGTAATGAATATTACCGTTTAAATGCTCAATCAGTTGTGCATCGGAAAAGTTGGTATAGGACTTCAAGACCATCAAGGCTATTTTACCTTCGGGAGAAAAATAACTTTTACGACCCAAAGCAGAGGACTTCAAATGCATTTGTCGGGCCAGTTCCGAGAAAGGAAACAGAGCATGGAGGCGACCTAATTCACTCGTTGCAAAACTTTGACGATATTTTTTTAGCATATCGAACTCGGTAAAACCTAAACGAGGTTCGATTTCTGAGATTTTTTGTATCTTTACCATGTGTTTTTATTTTAGATTACCCCCGTTTTGGCCGTCAAACCGTTTTTTGGGGGGAATGCTTAAAGATACAAAAAAGGCAACTAACTCGCAATGAATTAGTTGCCTTAAATTTTATTATTTTAGGAATATCCCTGTTTTAATGATTGGTGTCTGGAACTGGTTGAGGAGTTATACTATAGACATTTACTGAATGTCCCTGTATAGTGTCGATAATATTAAAGAAAAACTTGTTATCTCCCTATATGCCAAAGGAATGAGCGTGTCAGACATAGAAGAGGAGATGCGTGAAATCTATGAGATAGAACTGTCCACATCAGCTATTTCCATCATCACGAACAAAGTCAACCAGGCTGCTCAGGAATGGCAGAACCGCCCTTTGGATCCGGTCTATCTCATCGTTTGGATGATTCTACCTATTTTGACTTTTCAGCCTATTAATTGTTTTGGTTACTTCGTTCATTAGCTTTTGATTGGAAGTTCTAAATGTGTTAAGTTCTTTGATTATATCTGCTTTATTATAGTATAAATTATACCAGCCTAATGTTTCAGCAGCCAATATGCGAAGTTCTTCTTCTTGGCTTTCATTTTTTATAATGTTCAGTAATGGCTCAATAGCTTTAGCAATAGGTTTATTTCGGAACCTACTTATTTCGCTTTGTATCTGTTTGGTAGTACTTTCCGGACTGTCAATAAGTGCAAAATCTCTTTCAAGTCCTTTCTTTTGGCGAGGAAGGTATTCTAACAATTCATTCACATAGGAAGAATCGTAGAAAGACCAATCGGCAGCCTGTTTCTTCAATTCATTCAAAGCCATATCATGGTCGAACGTGTTGATAGCACTAAAAATTCTGAAACGATGGCGGTTTTCATGTCCGCGTAATAAATAGCTTTCTATCCATGCCGGCAACAATTCCGGATTGCAATTCTTTTCAACGTATTCCACCGCATAACGACGGATCAGTTCATAACTGTCGTTCATGGCTGTCTGCAATACATCGGCAACCTCTGTCGGATAGTTCAAAGCTAATAGGCGTAATGCTTCCAACCGCACAACGAAATAGTTCGATTCGTGGTAACTTTTCTTCAGCAACTCAACGAGACCACTATAATTTGCCATTGACAATTGACGGAGCGCCATTGCCTGCATGTCAGCCATAGGGGAATTCAGCTGTTTTTTCCAGAATGTAACATTTCCTTCCTGCGCAACTAAAGCTTGGTTGATGTCCATATCCAGCCCGGCATTATTGGTGAAGTGAAAAGTCGGGTCACCGATCAGATGATTTTCCAAGAAGCAGGTAAAACGAGTGAACTGCCCGATGCGCATACCGGCAGCTAACAAGCCGAGAAATTCATCCGGCCATTTATCTTGAATGGTGTTAACCGTACATCCCATAGTAGCAATGGTCTTACCCTTATTGAATATATAAGAGCCTACAATGTTGTCATCCAAATGGAAAGAACCGTTGAAACAAGCATCGAACAATATAAAACGCGCATTAGGAGTCAAAAGACGAATATCTTCAGTATAGATATCCATATTACGGTTTACAATGGAATCCGATTTTATTTTCTCCTCATCGAAAGCTTCCGCACACCAACTTTCAGGCACCCCATACTGCTTGGCATATTCTTTGATAGCAGCTTCACGCCCATGTTTCTTGGCGTATGAAGGCACTTTGCTTCGCAAGAATATTTTGGCATTCTCAATACTCAAATTAATACCGGAACCATTTTCATAGCCATTGATATACTGCATGGTGGGGCCACCGTGGTGATGGAATAGCATGACATCTAATCCTTCGCGCTGAATCTCGTTCAAGTATAATGGTTTCATCGGATAGCGCATGTTAAAATCATAGAACTTCACTGTATTACCCGATTTGAATATTTGCGGCAATTGCTCACGTAAGGCTATTTGCTCACCGCTCCATGCCAAAGGATCTTCAGAATTGTAACCATGGCCACGGGCCATAGTCAGTTGGTCAAATGCATTTTGCTTTGCTTTTTCGGCAACTGCCTTTTTTAAGTAATCGCGTAGCATCTGATAACGGTTCTCACCTTCTAAATGTAATGGACGGATACGGGCCGAATAAATATCCGGTGAAATATACTGTTTAGAATCAGCACGCAATGTCATATAATGATAGTCAGGTATCAAACTGTCTTGTTTAATATAATCAAATTTTAATCCGAAGTCATCATAATAACGGTCGGAAGGAACGCTTGATTTCTGCCAATTGGCTTTGGGAGACCTTTTGAAAGCCGAAGATAGATGATGTGCATCACGAATCATTGGAATAGGGATGTCACCTATAAATACGCAACCCTCCAAAGGCGTTTTCTCATTCTCATGCAATTTGACAAGTTGCTCACGAATAGGTTCGGGCCTTTTCCAATCATCAATTAGCAAGTAAGTACCTAAACCTTCTTTTTCTATACTGGTACGATAAGCATCAATTTCACTTTTCGCTTCATCATAACTTTTCTGATCGACTACAATTGCAAAAGTAGTCTTTGTTTTTATACTAGGATGTACAACTGTTTGCGCCTGCATATCCTGTAAGCACAAAGCGGTAATTGCCAAAAGGATGTATTTATTCATATTTATAAACTTAATCTTTTGATTGTCTGTTCAAGCTCTGCTTTTAAATCTTCCGGAAGATTGGCTGTTTGTTGCATCTTCTTTATTTCTTCAAGAATGTGTGGCCGTTGTACAGAATTAGTAAACCAACCTAATGCTTCGGCCATTACTACACGTACTTCCTGTGGATTACCGGCATCACGAATTACATTCAAATAATCATCCACGTGGAAATGGAATGTATAGTTACGCACATTGCGGATTGCACTGATACGTTTTGCTTCCGGTGCAGCTACATCCATCAAGGTCTGATGGACTTTTGCCTCTTGTACAAACATTCTTTCCAGGCTTCTTAGTAATCGTTTTTTCTCTTCGTTTTCATTCAAACGGTCAACTTTTGCATAAAAGTCTTCTATTGTCTTTTCTACTTTCTCTTTCGGATAAAGGCTTAAAGCCTTGTTGGCACTCATTTGTACGCGTAAGCGTTCATTATGTTCGACCAATGCTTCCACAATAGCGGGCAATAAGGAATCGTCACCTACAAATCCAGCATAAATGGCACTTTGGCGAGCTACCATTTCATAAGTATCGTTCAAACCTTCGCGTAATGCTTCGATGAAGTTGTCGTCCTGATAACGGCTCAACAACTTGATAGCTTCCATACGAACCGTATTGAAGCCACTTTCCCGGTACTTCTTCAGGAGCAACGGAGATAATTCCTTTTGGGTATCGGCGTCAGCCAGCATACGCATGGCCAAACTTTGTACATCAGCGTATGGGCTGTTTAACAAATTCTTCCAATAGGCTTTGTCATCTTTGTGTATTGTTATATCGGTACTTAAAGTATTGGCTTCGATAGGAGCAAAACGGAAAGTGGGATCACCAAACAAATGACCTTCAAGTGATACGATTAGCTTATTGTATTGCCCGGCTCGTACACCATGGGACAACAAACCAATCATTTCAATAGTCCAGCGGTCTTGCAATACGTTACGGGTATTTCCTTGTGCTACTAATGTCTGACCGTCATTAAAGATATATTGTCCTGCTATATAGTCGTTTTCGTGAAAAGAACCGTTGTAGCACGCATCAAACATTATCATCTTCGGATTAGTGGAAAGATTTCTCTTCATTAAATCTTCCGTTACGATACGTTCATCAGCGTAGTGAAGAGAGTCTGCTTCCCAGAACTTAGGATTGTCCAGGTCTTTAAAAAACACCTCATTCACTTGTCGTTTTTCCTGCATCTGAATACGTAAGGTGTCTTTGTCACGTTTTCCAACATGGGACATGACTGCATTATAAAGTGTACTCTTCAACATTTTATAACGATTATTGAAATCAGTGCATGCCAATTCATCATTAATAAGCTGCCCTGTTGGCATTCCATGTTCATGAAACATAAATAAGTCAAGGTCCTTTCGTTGCAATTCGCTGAATAACTTATATTTCATAGGGTGTTTCATTCGGAAGTTCCAATGTTTGAATCCCATTTGACGACCAAAAGCTAATGGAAAGTTCTCCATATAAGCTTTTTCGTCATCCATCCATACAATCAGGCAATCGGAATTGTAAGAAGCACCATTGAATGAGAATACCCGATCTAATTGATTATGCTTATCTGCCTTGGCAGCAGCAGCTTTCTTCAGATATGAGGCAATGGCCGCATATTTATCCCCTTCCTTTTTTTCCGGATACTTGATACGAGCTGAATAGAAAGTAGGATTTAGCCGCTGGGGACTGTCTTCTGTCAATTTGTAGTAGAAATGCTGATGATTTACTGAGTCTTGCCTGATGAACTCAAACTTTAAGTTCAGATCATCATAAAAGCGGTCGGTAGGTACGGAAGACTGATCCCAAGGAAAGGCTTTCTCATTCATTTTGAATGCAGTAGTCATGTGTTGCGCATTACGTACCAATGCGACAGGCACATCGCCGATTAAAACCAGACCTTCCAATGAAGGGCATTCTTGATATGTTTTGATGATTATCTGTTTGACTTGATCTGGATTTTGCCAGTCACCGCTGATCAGATAAGTTGCCAAACCATCATCTTCAACCGCAGTTTTGTACTGATGCATGGCATCTTTGGTATTTGCATAAGTTTGGTTATCTGTTATGATAGCAAAAGCGGTAGGTTGTTTGACCAATGGCTTTATGACTGTTGTTTGTGCATTTCCTGCCAATGGCAAAAGAAATGCCAGATATATTATTTTTTTAATCATGGCCAATTAATTTTTAAGTCTGTAATATGTACGGTCGGCTTCTTCACGAAGGTTCTCGGATAAGCTCTTATCTTTTCTCAGTTGATCGCATACCCGAAGGATGTCAGGCTTCCGATAAGAATGAGTGAACCAAGCAAAAGCCTCCAATAAACAGGTTTTTAGCTTTTCACTTTCACTGGAGTCGGTAAGTAAAGCCAAGAGGCCGTCTACACAGGCATGTGCCATATGATTTTTCAGAGAATTGCAATAAAGGATGCGCCAACGTTCGGAAGTTTCTTTGCTTAATAACTCTTTTTGCATGCTACGACTATTATTGGCATTCTCCAAAACCTTACGCATCTCCTCCTTGTCTTGCAACACATAGGTCTCAGCCATTACTTTATCAATTGCCGCCTGTACGGCTGCCTGATCAAAGACTTGAAGCCCCAAACTCACATTAAATGCCACACGCTCGGATAGGTTGTCTTCTACATAGGCTTTGATTTGCGGATAAACATACTCGTTCAGTCCCACATGTTGCATCATACGAACAGAGGTGCGACGAATAAATTCATAGGAATCCGTAATGGCCAAGTGTAAGACTTCCCGGAAGTTTTTGTCACTAATCTTCTCAAGCAATGCCAAGCAGGTGAAACGTACCATCATGAACGAGGAAGTTTCAAAAGTTTTTCTTAATAAATCAGAAATACCCGGATAGTCATTGCGATAAAGGTTGTGCAAAGCAAAATTCTGTATGTCGGCATAGGGCGACTGTAATAACTCCAACATGCGGGACTCGCTATATGGTTCTTTGAACAAAGCATTGGCATCTACCTCATTGATAGATTGAAAACGTAGAGTAGGGTCACCGGTAATGTGCGATTCGAGAATATTCGTCAATTTAGCCCATTGCCCCACTCGTGCTCCCATACCTAACAGGCCGAGCATCTCGTTTGCCATTTTATCTTGCAGTACATTGACTGAATTGGCAAAAGTAGTTACGCATTTTCCTTCCGACATGATATAACGTCCGGCAATGTAATCTTTTTCCCGGAAATCACCATTATAGCATGCATCGAAAATTACCATACGGCTATTAGGCTTAAACTCTGTAACTTCCGACAGGATAATACCGGTGCGCAGGTCTAGTAAAGAATCTTCTGCAATTACTTTGGGATCATCATAGCCTGCAATCCAAGTAGTGTCCAAACCGTATGTGTTTTTCATCATATCCAGCATTTCGTCGAAAGACTTTTTGTTGTTTTGCTTTCTACGCGCTAAACCACGATAATAGTACTTCATTGCATCTACATGAGCATTCCACCTATTAGTAGCGGGACTACCGGAAAGATATTGACGTTCGGGCATACCATGCTCATGAAAAATAGACAAGTCCAGATCTGTGCGTTTCAGCATATTAATGACATCGTCCTTGGGATAATCGCTGAAATTATAACGGATGAAACGGGCCCGTCCCTCTTTATCGAATACGCCCGGCATTTGTTCGCGAATAGTAAAGGTTTCCGGTGTCCATGCAGTCAATGAGTTAGAGTAAGAGCCATCACCTGTATAGGAGAAGAATTGGTCTAATTTATTGTTTATCTGGTGCTCAGCCACCACTTTTTTAAAATAGCGGCTGATTTGCGCATGCGGTTCTTCGCCGTTATCAACAGCTTTGACACGTGCAGAATATATGTCACACCGAATTTGCTGTGGAGATTTTATAGCCAAATTATAATAGAAGAAATTATTTTCGACACTGTCCTGTTTCAAAAAATCGAATTGTAGGTCGAAATCATCGTAGAAACGGTCGCTGGGCACTGAAGAATCTCTCCAGTCATTGTTTTTCTCATCCATTTTAAAAGCGGAAGTCATATGCTGGGCTTTGCGGAGCATTGGAATAGGGATATCACCGACAAATACCACTCCTTCCAATTTATCCTTTTTGTAGAGCTTAACAATAACTTTCTTTACATCTTCCGGTTTATTCCATTCATTGTATACGATGAACGTAGGCAACCCTTCCATTCCTAGAATCTCCTGATAGGCTTTAAGCTCGGCTTCACAAGCCTGAAATGTCCCTTTATCTGTAATTACAGCAAAAGAGGTGTCCTTTACTTTCACAGCCGGTTTAACAAATGTCTGTGCCCGCAGAGATAATATGCTGCAGAGCATCAAACTTCCAGTTATTAATTTACGCATGTTTTGTAATATAGATTTCGTTATGTAGCATTAAAAATTACATCCTAAACTTATCGATAAATGAGTACGCCCATCATAATCATAGTCAGAGGTATTTACACGATCGAATACAACTTTTGCAAATAAGTTCATACGTCTGTTTTCTCTGACTTGTTGCGAATACGTTATCGACCCGCCAATACGATAGTAATCACAGGTATAATAATTAGTCAGCCCTTGTTGTAATTCGGTTACAGTTGGATAGTCTGCATGGCTGCCACCATATACATATTCACCTCCCAGATTATTGTTATACGCAACATGAACATCTATTAAAAGCCTGCGATTCAAACTATTGCCTAAAACAAAATTTTTTTTGCCACCTAAGCCTAAAGATAAATTTTCTGCATTCTGTACAGAATTAGGCATTAAATATTCATCGTCTTGCTTGGTATAATTCACATTTAATTCTGCTTTCCAACTATATTCATTCCCGCGGTTTCTGCTTAATGCATAATTAAGAGAAGCGGTTTGTGCCTTGTACGTAGAACGGATGTTATTATATAATTCCACCCAGCCACTTTGTGATTCAGAGTTATCGCGTTGAGAAATATACTGAATACCATCGATGTTACGATTTGTATATGTGGTTCTCATATAATTGGTATAGTCCTTTCCTTCCTGAATCATCGTTAAAGAAACATGAGCAGTTTTATCTTTTACACCGGCTATTTTTTTAGGAGTCGTATAGCTCTGCTGAACAGTTTCCGCTTTTACATCGTAACTGCCCTCAAGCAGTAAATTGAAAGAGGGCATACTGAAGTTGTACTGGAGAGCTCCACCGAAACGGTCTCCAATATAATTGCTGGTTACACCGCTGCCTATTCCTTTTATGGCTGTTCCCAAACCGTATAATATATAATAGTCCTGATCCACATAAGAGTTGACATTACTCATTCTTGAGTCTTCCTTGATAGAACTATACTTGAAACTTGCACCAAACTTGTGTGAATTATTCAACTTGTAAGTAATCCCCGGCGTCAGTCCCAGCGTATAAAAACGGGTATCCACACGCGGGTCGCGCTGTTTGGCAGCTAATGTAGCTACATAATTACCTTCCAACCCCAATGCCCAATGATTACCAAGTAAAGGAGTAGCTGCACGAAACTTCAGATCGTAATATTGATTTCTCCATTTGCTTAAGTGCTGGTCTGCGACATAGTAAGGCATTCCCCTGAATGGATCGGCAATGGAGGCGTTATATCCGGCATCTGTCAGATTTTTTTGTGCAAAATTAAATGCTCCCCACACATATGCATTTTTCAGATTGATAAAGCCTTCACTGGATACACCTACGATAGCCTCTTTCTGCCCCTCTTGCGGACGGCAATAGTTTCCGTCCTGTAAGTCATATCCCAATATAACATTCGAATAATTCTGAATATCATCGAATGGCATACCGGCAGCATTCTGTGAATGAGACCATAGTCGTCTTGTTTTCAATTGTTCCATAGCGGCGGGAGAGAAGCCCTGTGCCGCTCCCACCATACTTACAAGGCAGGCTATCATTACCAGCAGGCAGCTTTTCATATAGTTCATATATTGTTTTTTCATTGTTCTGTCTTTTTAGTTAATTATTACAATGTGTGATTCCATGAAGGCATTTTTGCTCCATTACGACGCATTACAGGAACAACGCCACGTTCAAAGTCATCCGTACTGTTGTTTGTATCCTGATATATATATGTACCTGTTTCTTCGCGAATAATAGGATTACCTTCTTCGTCTGTGGACAATTTGCGAGCAATACCTAAACCGCAATAAGTAGCTCCTACCCAAGTAATACCTGCATCAAGTACACCGGGGACACGTTTTGCATTCATCTTTGACTCATTGTTTACTGCTTCAACAGCATCCAATACATATTTAATAGGTATTTTTGCATAATAAACATTGCTGTTCGGTTTGCTAAGATCTGTTGTCTTCATATTTTCATCGTTGACCGGATCCCAAGCTTCTCCTTCAGGAACACGAAAAATCACATAAGCACCTCCGAATACGGATGTCAAATATTGTGGTATACTTCCCATCTCTGCTTTTCCTTGGTAGAAAACATGTTGCATATCATAAGCTGCCTGGTCAGGGAAGTTTGGATTATTCATATTAAACTCAAACTCAGAACTACTGCCGTCTATAGGACTTTGAGGGTTATAGATGTCCAACTGATGGTTAGCGGCAAATTGAGAAATGATGCAAGATTCACCTGGCGCTAACGGATATTCGGTTCCATTTCCTGGAAATTTCCACACACGTTCTCCATATGCATAATTATTACCGTCCGCTTCCGGCCAAATAGGTAATTTAGTGGTAGCTGTACCCGGAGTTAAATTTGCGAAATAAATACCGTCCAAATACAAAATGTCAGCAGAGTTATTGTATATCTCATAGAACTGGTCTCGGAAATAGACTCCTCCTTTTTCCGGACGGCTACCGCAATAATAAATCTCCTTGAATATTAATGGGCTCACTTTAAGCCCTTGTACTTCAATATTCAATGCGCTACCATGCTTAAATAATGCCGCATTTACAGAATTGCCATTGATGTAGTATTCATTGTTTTCTGTATCGATCGCTGTACCGGATACTGTTACCGAATAAATTCCGGGGATAATTCCGTCAACTTTCACACTATTATCAGTTACTTCTTTTACATAATGTAAATCTTCATCGTAATTGTCGAACTTTACAGTCAGATCTTTCAGTGTGGATATATTTTCAACGGTAATATCCAAATATACATCCACTGTGATAGGATTCACTTCTGCTGTGCCAGACATGTCCCTGAACGAATCGCATCCTATCAAAAGGGTACTTGCCAATGTAAACAAATATATTAAATATTTTTTCATAACTTCCTAAACATTATAAAGTGAGTGATAATTCCAGCCCAAAGAAAAATCGGTTATTCAATTGAATATATGAACCCGGATTACGTTTGGATTCTCTGCGCGGATAACTTCTGAACATATTGTTGGCAAAGAAAGAAACACGTAGCATATTGCTAATTTCTTTAGTTACATTCAAGTTAAAACAAAAATAAGGACTGTATGATTCTTTTATAGCATTATTATGACTTACATTATTCAACATATATCCATATCCTGCATCCTTTACTTGCTGGGTAGTGGTATATTTCCCCTTGGGAAACATATTTACAGACGCATCTTCCAATGCTAAATAGCCCACAGGTATAGAATCGTTTCCAAATGTATTCCAATTAGACTGCTGCCAAATAGCTTGTGCTGTCATCGTAACAACAAAACCGATACGCGGGATATTGTGAATGGCACGTAAAGTCGTTACAAATTGTTGTTTGTAACTTGCATTGCCTTCTTGAGAATAAATGGCCACCGGTTTACGGGCTGAAGCAGCATCTTCGCTATTGTCATAGAAGCTATAACCCTGACGCCAACTCTTAGTACGCATCCATGAGCCATTTATTTGGAAGGCCGTACGGATAGCATCAATACGTCCGATATTCAAATCAAATTCTAAACCTTTAGTTTCTATATTTAAATTATTAGTTGGTTTTGCATAAGTAGACAATACCGGTAGGCTACTACTAAGCTCTATCCCGTTTTCTGTGCGCTGGTATTCATTGTAGATAAATGTATTGAAGGTGTTGAAGGTTTGGCTCATTACATAACCATCCTTCAGACGCTCCTTATAAGCTATTACATTCAGATTGGTTTTACCCACTCGTAAATTAAAACCGACTTCTGCTTTATGATTTTGGGCAATCTTCAAATCTGAGTTATCTACTTGCCGAACTTCTGTGGTAGTCATAAACAAGCGCTGGCTTTCCGGAATATTTTCATTGGTAAGCTCATTTATATTGATATATTCAAAATATGCATTTTCTGGATATAAATAGAGAAGAGAAGGCATCTTTGCAGCAATACCGTAACCTCCCTGAAGACTTAATAGATTCGGAATCAAATCAATGGATGCATTTACACGTGGCGAGAAAATGCCTCCTACTACTGAGGTATGATCATAACGCACACCAGCCTGAATGTTCAAATCATGCGTACCGCTTATGGACCATTTGAAATTATCTTCCACATATGCACCAAATTGGTTAATGAAAGGAATATCCTTATAGTTACGTGGACGGAAAGATGAATTATGACCGTATTGACTACGATAAGGAGGAGTACTTGGGTCATAAGTTTTTCCTTTACCAACGTTACCGTCACTCCGGAAATCCGCACCAATCAAGATGCGGTTGTTTACATGACCGCTCGCCTTGAATAGAGAACTCGTCACTTTAGCAAACAAATTAACTTCACGACTATCGATCTCATAGTGTCCCAAATAGCTGCTTGGTAGATAAACAGCATAATGATTTATGTCTTCCGGTCCAAAATTAGTAATTTGATTACCATTGGCATCATAGATATGCTGACCTGCAAAGTTACTAAGTACCGCACCGTTTGTAGTGGTCATGGAATAAGGAGATGTAGCAGAACTGTATACGGTTTCATAATAACTGTCTTTATCCATATACGTACCTGACAATACATAGC
>OLAL01000104.1_pt1 | contig 16971 bp, 10 predicted proteins | sample 1607911 | NCBI WGS metagenome assembly OLAL01 (sample SAMN02674698, study PRJEB24791) | human gut metagenome, SKBSTL036 | isolation source: stool | host: Homo sapiens | place: USA
AGGATCTGGCGAGTGTGTTCCGTACCAGAATCGAGTTAAGACAGATCGGAGTACGTGATGAGACGAAGATCCGCGGCGGGATCGGTATCTGTGGAAGACCACTTTGCTGCCACACGTATTTATCCGAGTTCGCACCGGTATCGATCAAGATGGCGAAAGAACAGAATCTTTCACTGAACCCGACAAAGATATCCGGAGTCTGCGGAAGACTGATGTGCTGTCTGACGAATGAAGAAGAGACATATGAAGAACTGAACAGCCATCTTCCGGCGAACGGAGATCATGTGACGACACCGGAAGGATTAAGAGGAGATGTACAGTCAGTTAACGTGCTCCGCCAGCTGGTTAAGGTTGTTGTGACGCTGGATAATGACGAGAAAGAGATCCGTGAATATCCGGCAGCAGAACTGAAGTTCAAACCAAGACGTAAGAAGAAAGACGTAAGACTTTCGAAAGAAGAGATGAAGGAACTGAAGGCGTTAGAAGAAAAGAACGGAGCGTCAAAATTAGATGATAACTAAATTACTTCCGAATGAAAGACTGGATGATCTGCAGATCAAAGGATATGAGATCATTCAAAGTCCGGGCCGTTTCTGTTTTGGAATGGATGCAGTGCTTTTGTCAGCATTTGCCAGAGTAAAGAAGAATGAAAAAGCACTGGATCTCGGAACGGGAACAGGAATTCTTCCGATACTTCTGGAGGCAAAATATCCGGGACTGCATTATACGGGACTGGAGATCCAGGAAGAGAGTGCAGATATGGCAAGGCGCAGTGTCAGTTATAACGGGCTGGAAGAACGGATCGACATTGTAACGGGAGATATCAAGGAGGCAGCATCCATATTCGGAGCCGCCTCTTTTGGGGTTATTACAACCAATCCCCCGTATATGATCGGAGACCACGGACTGAAGAATCAGAATGAAGCATTGTATATTGCAAGACATGAGGCACTTTGTACACTGGATGATATCTTAAGAGAGAGTGCGAAGATACTGAAAGTTAAAGGAAGATTCTATATGGTCCACAGACCGTTCAGGCTTCCGGAGATCATGACAAAGATGTGTGCGTATGGAATTGAGCCGAAGCGTATGCGGCTGGTATATCCGTATATAGATAAAGAACCGAATATGGTTCTGATCGAAGGAATGAAGGGCGGCAATCCGAGGATGCAGGTAGAACCGCCGTTGGTTGTATATCAGAAAGATGGAAGTTATACGGAGGAACTGCTTGCACTCTACGGAATGAGTCCGTCGTAAGTAAGGAAAATATCACGGCGCAAAGTCCATGGCAGCAGATGGACCGGGCAGATAGATACAGAGCAGGCACCAAACATAAGATGGAGGAGTATGAGATGGCAGGAACATTGTACTTATGTGCAACACCGATAGGGAATCTGGAAGATATGACATTCCGGGCGGTGAGGATATTAAAAGAAGTGGATCTGATCGCAGCAGAAGATACCAGAAACAGTATCAAGCTTCTGAATCATTTTGAGATTAAGACACCGATGACCAGCTATCATGAATATAATAAGATAGAAAAAGGACACAAACTTGTAGAACGTCTGCAAGGCGGTGAGAACATTGCAGTGATCACGGATGCCGGGATGCCAGGAATCTCTGATCCGGGCGAAGAACTGGTGAAGATGTGTCAGGAAGCAGGGATCACGGTTACAGCTGTTCCGGGAGCCTGTGCATGTGTCACGGCGCTTACGATATCCGGACTTGGAACGAGAAGGTTCGCATTTGAGGCATTTCTTCCAACGGATAAGAAAGAAAGACAGGCCGTTCTGGAGGAACTGAAAGATGAGACGAGAACTATGGTCATCTATGAAGCACCGCACAGACTGGTCCGTACATTGAAGACGCTTCAGGAGACTCTCGGTAACAGACGTATCAGCATCTGCAGAGAACTTACGAAGAAGCACGAGACCGTATTTGCCACAACGATCGAAGATGCGCTGGCATATTATGATGTACAGGAGCCGAAGGGTGAATGTGTCATGGTGATCGAAGGAAAGAGCAGAGAAGAGATCCGCAATGAGGAAAAAGCCAGATGGGAAGAGATGAGTATCGAAGAACATATGGAACTTTATCTCGGACAGGGAATGGACAAAAAATCTGCGATGAAACAGGTGGCAAAAGACAGAGGTGTAGGAAAAAGAGATATTTACCAGGCACTTTTATAGGCTGTTCGTCAACTTGTATAGAAAAAGAGAAAAAGATTGTTCAACTTGGGCATTACCCGGGTTGAACTTTTTTTATATACTTTTATCAGAACGAAACAGATAACGACTGGAATAAAAATGATTATAAATCAGGAGGAATTATAGCAATGGCAAGTTTATCATTGAAACACATTAACAAAACATATCCAAATGGATTTGAAGCAGTGAAAGACTTCAACCTTGAGATTGAAGATAAAGAATTCATCATCTTCGTAGGACCTTCAGGATGTGGTAAATCTACAACACTTCGTATGATCGCCGGTCTGGAAGATATCACTTCCGGAGAATTAAAGATCGGAGACAGAGTGGTAAATGACGTAGAGCCAAAAGACAGAGATATCGCAATGGTATTCCAGAACTATGCTCTGTACCCACATATGACAGTATACGATAACATGGCATTTGGTCTGAAATTAAGAAAAGTACCAAAAGACCAGATTGACAAAATGGTTCGTGAAGCAGCTAAGATCCTTGATCTGGAACCACTGCTTGATCGTAAACCAAAGGCTCTTTCAGGTGGACAGAGACAGCGTGTTGCAATGGGACGTGCGATCGTTCGTAATCCTAAGGTATTCCTTATGGACGAGCCTCTTTCAAACCTGGATGCAAAACTTCGTGGACAGATGCGTATCGAGATCTCTAAATTACATCAGAGATTAGGTACAACTATCATCTACGTAACACATGACCAGACAGAAGCTATGACACTGGGAACCAGAATCGTAGTTATGAACGCAGGTATCGTTCAGCAGGTAGATACACCACAGACTCTGTACGATCATCCATGCAACCAGTTCGTAGCCGGATTCATCGGATCACCACAGATGAACTTTGTTGACGCTACATGTAAAGTTGTCGGAGATAAAGTATACTTAGTAGCAGGACCTTCAGAGATCGAACTTCCACCGGCAAAAGCTAAGAAGCTGATCGAAGGTGGATATGCAGGAAAGACAGTTGTTCTCGGAATCCGTCCGGAAGATGTACATGATGAGCAGATGTTCATCGAAACTTCTCCTAATACAGTGATCGAAGCTAAGATCCGTGTATATGAGATGCTTGGTGCAGAAGTATTCTTATACTTTGACTATGAAGGATCAAGCATGACAGCAAGAGTTGATCCTAGAACAACAGCAAGAACAGGTGACCATGTGAAATTTGCTCTGGATGCTGAGAAGATTCACGTATTTGATAAAGAGACACAGGTTACAATCACTAACTAGCCTGTAATTACAGATAGGAATAAAGACCGCGGTAATCGTGGGGAACAGATGAATATAAGAGGGGCCGGGCGTGAGACAGCGTCCGGTCTTTTGCATTTTTTATGCAGACAATAAAATTTTACTTTGTTAAAGCGTTATTATCTGTTATAATGTATTCGTAATGCAGTTCGTTAGCGTGTTAAAATGTATACAAGTATGCAAGAGGACACAAAGAACAGTATTGCGGACAGGAAATGGAGGACAATGAGTGTTATCAAATCAGATATTACACAAAACAGCGCAGGATATCAGGGAGATCACCGGATTTGACTGTGCAATATGGGATATGCAGGGACTTTGTCTTGTAAGGACGAATGAGAATCTGACAGAGTATGAGCTTCAGATTCAGGATTTCCGTGATGATGAAGAAGAGCCGGATGAGATGATCCTGGATGAGATGGGAATGTTCCGCATCTATGAGGACAGTGATCCGACTTATATACTGATGCTGAAGGGAAATGCAGATGGTATGGAACTGGCGGGGCGCATGGGAGCAAGCCAGCTTAGGAATCTTCTTTATGCATACAAAGAACGGATGGATAAGAACCGGTTCATTCAGAATCTGCTTCTGGATAACCTGCTTCTGGTCGATATCTATAATCAGGCAAAGAAGATGAAGATTCCGGCAGAAATTAAGAGGGTTGTATTTGTAATCGAACCGAAGAATGAAGGAGACATTCTGGTACAGGAAACCCTGAAAGGTCTGTATGCGACGGGAACGAAGGATTTCGTAACCGCAATTGATGAAAAACATATCATTCTGGTAAAATCACTGCAGTCGACCGATGACTATCCGCAGGTAGAACAGATCGCCAAAGAGCTGGTCACAACACTGAACATGGAAGCTATGGTAAGTGTAAGAGCAGCATATGGAACAATTGTAGAGGAGTTAAAGGATGTATCCAGATCATATAAGGAAGCAGATATGGCACTGGAGGTTGGAAGAGTATTCTATGTAGAGAAGAAAATTCTTGCATACAATGAACTTGGGATCGGGCGTCTGATCCATCAGCTTCCGGCATCACTCTGTGAGATGTTCCTGAATGAAGTGTTCGAAGATGGCAAAGCAGATATTTTCGAAGAAGAAGAACTGACGACGGTATATACATTTTTTGATAATAATCTGAATATATCAGAGACGGCAAGGCGCCTGTATGTGCATAGAAATACACTGGTGTACCGTCTGGAGAAGATTCAGAAGAAGACTGGACTGGATGTTCGTGTATTTGATGATGCACTGACATTCAAGATTGCTATGATGGTAGCGGATCATATGAAATATATGAAACAGTAATTTTGTTAGAAAGTGTCTGAATTCAGACATTTCAATATATTTATAACACGATAGTAGGAGGACAAAACATGCTGAAATTATATGACAAGGGAGTCTATTTACTGAATGGAACAGAGATTGTGGAAGAAAAAGAAGCAGTTGCTGCAAAGACAGGTAAAGATGTGACTCCACAGGAAGCTGCAAAGAATACGATGGCATATAACATTCTGGCAGCGCATAATACCTCAGGAAATATGAATCGTCTGCAGATTAAGTTCGATAAGCTGACGTCCCATGACATTACATTTGTCGGAATTATTCAGACGGCCAGAGCATCCGGACTTGAAAAATTCCCGATTCCTTATGTACTTACGAACTGTCATAACTCACTTTGTGCGGTTGGAGGAACCATCAACGAAGATGACCACATGTTTGGTCTTACCTGCGCGAAGAAATACGGTGGAGTCTATGTACCGCCTCATCAGGCAGTCATCCATCAATTTGCTCGTGAGATGTTAGCCGGCGGCGGCAAGATGATCTTAGGATCAGACAGCCACACCCGTTACGGAGCACTCGGAACCATGGCTATGGGAGAAGGCGGACCGGAGCTTGTAAAACAGCTTCTGAATAAGACTTATGATATCAAGATGCCGGGCATAGTCGGAATCTACTTAGACGGCGAACCAATGAAAGGTGTCGGACCACAGGACGTAGCACTTGCAATCATCGGTGCAACATTTGGAAATGGCTATGTTAACAATAAAGTAATGGAATTCGTAGGACCTGGTGTAAGCAAATTAAGCGCTGACTTCCGTATCGGTATCGATGTTATGACAACCGAGACCACCTGTCTGTCATCTATCTGGAAGACCGACGACAAGATCAAAGAATTTTACGACATTCACGGAAGAAGCGAAGATTATAAAGAGCTGAATCCTGGAGCTGTTGCTTACTATGACGGTATGGTATATGTGAACTTAAGCGAGATCAAGCCAATGATCGCAATGCCGTTCCATCCGTCTAATGTGTACACGATTGACGAAGTAAGAACGAACTTAAAAGACATCCTTCACGATGTAGAGCAGAAAGCTCTCGTAAGCCTGGATGGAGCAGTTAATTATTCTCTGCAGGATAAGATTGTGAACGGACAGTTATATGTGGATCAGGGAATCATCGCAGGATGTGCCGGTGGTGGATTTGAAAATATCCGTGCTGCAGCAGACATTATCAAAGGACATTACATTGGTTCTGATGAATTTACATTCAGCGTATATCCGGCAAGTACACCGATTTACATGGAACTTGTAAAGAACGGTGCAGTTGCTGACCTTATGGAAGCGGGAACGATCGTGAAGACAGCATTCTGCGGACCTTGCTTCGGTGCCGGAGATACACCTGCCAATAATGCGTTCTCCATCCGTCACTCAACCAGAAACTTCCCGAACCGTGAAGGCTCTAAGCTTCAGAGCGGACAGATCGCATCCGTTGCACTTATGGATGCACGTTCCATCGCAGCAACAGCAGCAAATAAGGGATTCCTTACACCTGCAACTGACATGGATGTGGAATATAAAGGACAGAAATATCACTTTGACAAAAATATTTACGCAAACCGTGTCTTCGACAGCCACGGCGTAGCAGATTCATCTGTAGAGATCAAATTCGGACCGAACATCAAAGACTGGCCGGCAATGGCAGCACTTCCGGAGAACTTACTCCTGAAAGTAGTATCCGAGATCCACGATCCGGTTACAACAACAGACGAATTGATTCCGTCAGGAGAGACATCTTCTTATAGATCAAATCCTCTGGGACTTGCAGAATTTGCATTATCCAGAAAAGACCCTGCTTATGTAGGCCGTGCAAAAGAAGTGCAGAAAGCTGAGAAAGCAATCGAGGCAGGACAGTGTCCGTTAGAAGTATTAGACGAACTGAAACCAGTTATGGCAAAAGTACGCAAGACGTATCCGGAAGCAGGAGAAGGCAACCTTGGAATCGGAAGCACGATCTTCGCAGTAAAACCGGGAGACGGTTCCGCAAGAGAACAGGCAGCATCCTGCCAGAAGGTACTCGGCGGCTGGGCAAATATTGCGAACGAATACGCAACCAAGAGATACCGTTCGAACCTGATCAACTGGGGTATGCTTCCATTTATTACAGAGGAAGATCATGAGAACTTAAGCTTCAAGAACGGTGATTATATCTTCGTGCCGGAGATCAGAAAAGCAATCGAGGATAAGAGTGCTGAAATTAAGGCGTATGTGGTTGGAGATACTTTGAAAGAGATCACTCTGAAGCTCGGTGATATGACGGATGCGGAGAGAGAGATTATCTTAAAAGGATGCCTGATCAATTATTATAGAGGATAGAGAATAAGGTAGATAGAGAATAAGAAAGACAGAAAATAAGACAGATAGAAACACTCCGGGAGGTCTGATAGACAGCCCGGAAAGTTTTGATTTTTCAAAAGTCCATTATGTATTTACGACAGTGTCGATTACCAAGGAGATTCCTGTACCAATCGTAGAAGTCGGAATGTTCCTGGGACAGGACGATGTACAGATCTGGTGCAGAAAGAAGCGGCCGGTGAAGACGCGAAGATGAGTCTCATCCTTGCACATGCAGAAGACCAGATGATGAGTACGGAAGTATTCAAGGTTTTGGCAGAAGAAATGATCGAACTTTATAAAAAAGTGAACAAATAAATTAGAATTATTTTAATAACCCTTTTTCTCTCCAATATAAACAAATAAAAACTCTTCAGAATTCTGAGACATGAAAGATTTGTCGGGATTTTGAGGAGTTTTTTGACGTCATAATAAAATAGGTAGATGAAAAATAAAATTAAATTTACTATATACAACCTGAGTGCCTTATGCTAGAATATATCCAAGCATTATATTTCTATATTTTCTAAAGCAGAAAAACTGTTTCTATATTCAAGCGAAATACATATCAGAGATTTTCAATGCTTAAGATTCACAACATATTAAAATGAGCGGGAGGATTTCTGAAAAAGTATAGATCCTCCTGAACTGCAAGTGGAGGATAATGGATGGAAGAAAACAAAAGAGAACGATGGAAAAAAGCAGTGTTACCGGAAGGAGACACAAAGATGGGATTTTATCTTAACAGTAGAGCACCATATGTTTTGTACGAAGGGGAGACGAAGTCACGATATTTTATTGATAAGACATTGATGCTGGAAAAAATATTTGGATTTATAGAAGAGGAAGTAGACGGGCTATATGAGAAGTATCTTGCGGATACGGTGAATCCGAATGGGAAATTATTGGACAAATTCTGGTCCATATGATGAGATCTAAAGGTTGATGATACAGCAGAATCAGCAGTGCGTCAGATCAAAGAAAAGGGTTATGCGTTACGTTTTCAGGGAAAACTGGGTGATGACGAAATATACACGGGTGACATTCTGGCAATTGGAATCGGTTATTGGAAGGACTCAAAGGAACATGAATGTAAGATAGAAAAACTTTCAATTTAGTGCAACAGAATCTGGAGTAAGAGACTCTTATATATGTAGATGATAGAGAAAAGAAAGAAAAACCATGAAAACTCATATCTGAGGGAGGACACGATATGAAATGCAGTATAAAGAAATTCTCGGAAATGTACGAGACTGTCTACCGTGATCTGTACCGTTACGCACTGTGCCTGATGAAGAATCCGCAGGAAGCCGAAGATGCGGTGAGTGAGGCGGTTATCACAGCATACGAGAACATACATAAATTAAAAAAAGAAGAAGCATTCAAAAGCTGGATATTTACAATTCTTACGAATAAATGTAAGAAGAGATTGAAGAAAGCGTTAAAAGAAACACCGGGAAGAGAAGAAGAACTTCCGGAACAAGCGACAGCACCGGATTATGATCTTGCAATCGATGTTAAGAAAGCATTCTTTGTGCTGTCGGAAGAGGAACAGATATTAGTTGGATTATCCGTATTTGGCGGGTATTGCAGTCAGGAGATCGGTGAGATGATGAGGCTGAATCCGAACACGGTACGGTCGAAGCGGAGCCGGGCACTTAAGAAGATGGAATGTGTGCTGGGCAGTTACGGCAAAGATGAGAAGGAAAGAAGGGAGTGAGAAGGTATGAAGCGCGAGAATGAACATAAAGAATATTGTGAACAGGACATCGTAGATCAGATTTCAAGAATGTCAGAAGATACAGAAGTCCCGGATAGTCTGAGATCGGAGAATATAGATAAATTATTGGAAAAGAAAAAACAGAAGAAACATTTCCGTCCGTATCAAATCGGGCTTGTAGCGGCGGCCTGCGTGGCAGTTGTGGCGGGAACTGTAGTGTGGCAGTATGGAAGGATACATGAAGGAGCGATAAATTCTCCGGATGTGTCAGGTGGCAATGCAGGCAGCAGTGCAGGAAATAGTAATACAGTAAAGAAGATCAGCGACAGTAAGAAGATCAGGACAGCCCAAAGTTATGACGAAATCTATAAATATATCAAACGTTCACAAGATAACTCCGGCATTGCAATGTATGCAAGAAATGTAAATGAAACAGCAGCCGTAGAGGATTCGGTTTCAACAGGAAGATCAACGGCGTCTTCAACGGAAACGGCCTCGGCAGATACCGGTGTGGCAACAGCAGATGGCAGTTATTCACAGACCAATGTACGACAGTCCGGTGTAGATGAAGGAGATATTGCCAAAACAGACGGGACTTATCTATATGTGCGGGAAGATAATGGCCGGACCATCGATATTGTAGACGTAGGAAACAGCGGAACGAATATAGAAAAATACAGCGAGATTACGCTTGGAAAAGAATACACAATACAGGAGTTTTATGTAAATACAGATCAAAAGAAACTGGTGGCTGTATGTCAGAAAGAATGTGCAGATAAAAGTAACAAAAAGCAGACGAACACAGATACCTGGAATCAGACTAAAACAGCGGCGGTCACTTATGACATCCGTGATATTAAAAAGCCGGTAAAAGAAGGCGAGGTAACACAGAGTGGTACTTACAATTCGTCTCGTATGGCAGACGGATATCTGTATCTGTTCAGTGAATACTATACAGGTGGCGACGTGGTCAAAGATAAACCGGTCACCTATGTGCCTCTGGTGAATGGCAAAGAGATGAGCCAGACCAGTATCTGTCTGCCGCCGGTGAATTGTGGAACAATGTATGAAGTGATCAGTTCCATGGACATCAGCAAACCGGATAAAACAGTGGATAATAAGGCAATTCTCTCCGAAGGCGGTCAAATGTATGTAAGTGGAAAAAATATCTACTATTATGAATCAGAATGGCAGCAGGATAATCAGACTGTGACGACACTTCGCAAGATTTCTTATAGAAAGGGCAAGCTAAAGGCCGTAGCTCAGGGAAAAGTAAAAGGATATCTGAATGATACATTTTCACTGGATGAATATAAAGGGAACTTAAGATTATTTACAACCAATGATGATGAAAATCTGGTAACAATCTTAGATAAGAAATTGGATAAGATCAGTTCTATCGAGAATCTGGCAAAAGGGGAATCCATCTATTCTGCAAGATTCATGAAAGAGGCAGGATATTTCGTGACATATGAGCAGGTAGACCCGCTGTTCAGCGTGGATCTATCCAATCCGGAGAAACCAAAGATCCTCGGCAAATTAAAAATTCCGGGATTTTCAGAATATCTGCATTTCTATGGAGAAGATAAATTACTTGGAATCGGCATGTCAACCGATGAAGAATCAGGGGTGTCGGAAGGTGTAAAAATCACCATGTTCGATATTACCGACAGAACGGATGTAAAAGAAGAATCAACCCTTGTATTGGATGATCTGTATGGAACAAATGCAGCATACGATTACAAATCCGTTCTTGCCGATCAGCAGAAAAATAGGATCGGGTTCTCCGGCTACAGCCAGAATGGGGAAACGTACTGCCTGCTGACTTATAATGGAAAAGAGAAAAAGTTTGAAACAATCCTGAAAGAAGAGATTAATGGAAATACTTCGCAAGGTATCCGGGGGATTTATATAGAAGATACATTATACGTGATCAGTGGAAATATTATCGAGGCTTATGATATGGATACCGGCAAGAAAATGGGAGATATTATATTGTAAAACCGGAAGTTTTATAGTCGAGGTTCCAGAAGGGAAAATAAAACACACAATACCGAAACAGAAGGAATCATATAATCGGTATTGTGTGTGTTTTAGATACCAAAGTATGCAAGAGAAGCTGCCAGTGGCAAGTTCTGTAGATGTAACTGTTACTGCATATGACTCAGACGGCTGCGAAGCACAGGTCCGACAATGATCGCAATGATAATCTTCACTGCGTCACCGGCAAGATAAGGGATAACTCCGACAGAAAGTGCTGCAACAAAGGACATTTTTAACTGAATTGCAAGCCACTCTGTACCGAAGATATAAGTGATCGCCATACCGATGAGCATACCGACAACGGCCAGGATTCTGTTCTTTGGAAATTTGTCAACGAACAGTCCTGCGATCAGTGCGAGGAAGATAAAACCAATCAGATATCCGCCGGTAGGACCTGCAAGCTTACCTAATCCGCCGGTGAAACCAGAGAATACAGGAAGACCGACAAGGCCAAGTAACAGATATACGATATAACTGATCGTTGCATCTTTAAATCCAAGTACATAGATACTGATCATGATCACCAGGTTGGTAAGACTGATCGGTACCGGACTGACAGGGATCGGAATCGCCATAGGAGCGAAGATACAGGTGATCGCAGTCATCAGGGCGATCAGAACCAGTTTACGGGTGGAGAGCCTTTTCGTTGTTGTGCTGTTTGTTGTGTTATTCATAGTAGTAATTGTCTGCCGGCTGGCAGAACTCCTTTCCTTTAGATTCATATCAAAATATAAAAGCAGTATAAAATGAAATGTGCAAAATGTCAACTACGCATTTGACGAGGTTAACAATTAAAAAGGTGATATGTTGACAAATATGGTTACAGAGAAACTGTATAGTATTGTGCAAACATTAAAACAAATATATAAAAATCAGACAATTTAATGTAAAAAATAAAATAATGAAAAATAAAAGAAAATAATTGCAAAAAGTATTGACAAAATAAAATGCGGATGATATTATGTAATCAATCCAAAGGAAATCCGAAATAAACAAAAAGGACTCCTGACGAGAAAGGGAATCTTGAAAATTCTATAGCATATATTTTATAAGAGAATTTTTATTATCAGAGTTCCGATTCATTTAGAAATCTAAAATGCATATATAGGTATAAAGTATTTGGTAATGCATCGAATATTAGATATCGTAAAGTATATTGTAAAGATAGAGAATGGATGAGGTAAGATTATAAAATGATATCACGGGGATATAGGAATAATCTTAATGAAAGAGACAAGGTAATAAATATCATTTATATCTTATGTGTATAAAGAATGAAAAAAGTTTATAAGGATAAAAAATATTTCATATGTCGGTGAGATATGTTGATTGGAAATTTATGAAAAGGAGGCTTAATCCAATGGACACAGTAGAATCATCGAATCAATATGTTAGTGGTATGACAGTTAAAAATTCCCATAGAGTAAGCCTTTATAATAATAGATAAAAAGGCCGGTAGAGGAGATTCAGATAATAATAAAAATAAACGGAGAAAATAAAACCGGATAATAAAAATAAAAAAACTGTAAACATATTGAACATAATACCATATATTTAAATATATTATTAAAATGTGTAAAGAAACATGAATAGTAGATTTGAATGAACATGTAGGACAATGAGTAAAAGATCATTGAAATACATAAAAAGGCGTCAGGGAATAAAATAATAATTAATTCTCCGAAACAAATGAAAAGTATATGATAAAATTGAATATGTAACAGCCATCATAATAAAAAGAATTATGATGGCTGTTTTTTTATCGCCATGCGTTCGTAAGGAGCTGCCAGTGGCAGGTTTTCGGTATTGCCATGCATTCGGAAGAAGCTGCCGACAATAAATTATAAACTTTTGTAACTTTTGTAATATTTTTTTAACATATTTAACCGGATATTTTGACAATAGACAGGTCATATGATAAACTTATATAAGTAAAATTGTAGGGAAATACGCTTTTTTAAAATAAATATTTGAGGTGAGAAATATTGGATAAATATGAATATAGGGTAAAGACCGAGCAGATGCTTGATCATCTGGAAAAAAAGGAATACCAGAAAGCAATGGATATTGCTGAAAGTATAGACTGGCGAAGAGTAAAGAACGCTTCTATGCTTAATACGGTAAGTGAGATTTATGAATATAACGGAGAATTTAAGAAAGGGAGAGATATCTTATTCCTGGCATTTGACAGAGCACCGGGAAGCCGTAAAATCGTATATCGATTAGGTACATTGGCATTAAAGATTAAGGATATCAGAGAAGCGACAGACTGTTATGAAGAGTTTGTTAAGCTGGCGCCAAAAGACCCGAATCAATATATCCTGAAGTATAAGATCCTGAGAACTCAGGGAGCAGCACTTTCGGATCAGATTGCGGCGTTGGAAGAATTTAAAAAAGCGGAATATATTGAAAAATGGGCATATGAACTTGCCAAGTTATATGATGAGGCGGGAATGACTGCGGAATGTCTGGAAGAATGTGATGACCTGATTCTTTGGTTCAGCGAAGGAAAGTATGTATACCTGGCGATGGAACTTAAGATGAAGTATAAGCCACTGACGCCGCTTCAGCAGGAAAAATATGACAGCCGTCCGGGAGCAGTAAAGAAGCAGCCGGAACCTGTAAAACAGACGGAGTCAACATTGGAAGAAGTTGACGATGAGAATGAATATGATGAAGGTTCTGAGGAAGAGGTACAGGAAAGTACGGTGCAGAGAATAGATGATGCACAAGTACAGGAGATTCCGCCGGAGCCGGTTCCGATGCAGGAAGAGTTTGAAATACCGGAGGAAGCCGCACAGGCAGATGTCGTACCGGAGGAAGTTGTACCGGAAGAAACTGCAGCAGTGGAAGAGACTCCGATGTATAGGGAAGAAGAACCGGAAGCATCTGTTGAGACACCTGAAGAGCATACATCAGCAATCAAACAGGTAGTTACGGGGGCCACATTAGAAGAAGCTCTGGCACAGGGTGTTGCTGTTGCAAGCGGTATTAATATTGAAGAAGAAGCAATGAAAGAGCGCGAGGATGAAATCTTGGCAAACGGTCAGATGATGATCGATGATATCCTTCAGAAATGGGAAGCAAAACAGAAAGATCATGAAGAGGCGATTGCAAAGCAGAAAGCCAAAGATGAGGAGCGTCTCCAGAAGGAAAGAGAACAGGCAAGAATCCGTCAGGAAGAAGAGCGCAAAGAAGTAGAAAGAAAAGCAGCTGAAGCAGAGGCCAGAAGAAAAGCCGAAGAAGAGGCAGCAAGAAAAGCAGCTGAGGAAGAGGCAGCAAGAAAAGCAGCCGAAGAAGAGGCCAGAAGAAAGGCTGAAGAAGAAGCCAGAAGAAAAGCCGAGGAAGAGGCAGCAAGAAAAGCAGCCGAAGAAGAGGCCAGAAGAAAGGCCGAGGAAGAGGCAGCAAGAAAAGCTGAGGAAGAGGCAGCCGACGAGGAAAAATCTGAAAGAAATACACAGAGAATACCGGATGACATTGTCCGTCTGATGGAAGAGATGGAGAGTGAAAATGAAGATTCCGAAGATGAGATTTATGAGGAAGAACTTGAAGACGGTCCGGGAATGGATGAAGATTTCATAGAAGGAATCGAAGATGAGCTTGACGGACTGGATATGAATGGAAGCAGTTTCGAGGAAGGTGATTTTGACGAAGCCGACTTTGAGGAAGAGGATCTTGAAGGGGAAGACTTTGACGAAGCCGACTTTGAGGAAGAAGATCTTGAAGGAGAAGACTTTGACGAAGGCGACTTTGAGGAAGAAGATTTTGACGAAGAAGAGATCGAAGATGAGGATGACACAGAAGAATTAGAGATTGAAGAGCCATCCGAAGAAGAGATCCAGGCAAGAATTAAAAAGTCAAAAGGTGGAGTTCCATTTGATACCGGATTCGTTGTAACAGGAAGATATGATCTGAGTGCAACGAGTGAAATCGGATTAAAGGCAGGACTTACGGAAGAACAGAAGAAGTTATTCTCATATTTCGTTCCGGTAAGAGGAATGAGTGAACAGATCGTAGAGGTTCTTGATAATGACAGACGTGCCCAGAGAGAGGGTACTTCCAAGACAGGAAACCTTCTGGTAATCGGAAGAAAAGGATCTGGTAAAACAGTTCTTGCGGTTGATATCGTAAAAGCAATCCAGAAACAGAGAAATCTGAAACAGGGTAAAGTAGCGATCGTTACAGGTGAGTCTTTGAATAAGAAAGAACTTACGAATATCATCCAGAAGCTTCGTGGAGGAGCAATCATCATTGAACATGCTGGCAAGCTGAATTCAAGAACGGTAAAAGAACTTAATTATCTGATGGAAAAGAAGACAGGTGAATTACTTTTCGTACTGGAAGATCAGAGAAAACCTCTGGAGCGTCTGATGACAGCTAATCCGGAATTCAAGAAGAAATTCAGTTCGAAACTGGAACTTCCAGTATTCATTAATGATGAGCTGGTAACATTCGGTCAGACATATGCGAAAGAGAATGGATATAAACTGGATGAGATGGGAATCCTTGCACTGTACAGCCGTATCGATGTAATGCAAAGAGAAGACCATGCAGTATCTGTTGCAGAAGTTAAAGAGATCATGGATGAAGCAATTGCTCATTCACAGAAAGCAAATGTAAAACACCTTGCACGAAGAGTATTTGGTAAGGGAACAGATGATTCTGACAGAATTATTCTGAAAGAAGAAGATTTTAAAATTTAAGTCAGATTTTGGAAGAGTTTTGACAAACTAAACTGTCAAAACTCTTTCTTTTTGCCCTTTTGTAAAGTATAATGTTGTTATAAATATGCAACAGAATGCGAGGGGTAATTATGGCTGAAAAAAAGAAGAAACCGTATGAAATAGGCGAGCTGGATCAATACCTTTTCGGACAGGGCAATCATTACGAGATTTATAAGAAGCTGGGTGCACATCTGGTACAGGACGGAAAACAAAAAGGTGTGTATTTTGCGGTATGGGCACCGCATGCACAGGCAGTTTCGGTAGTCGGAGAGTTCAATGAATGGGATACAGAGGCGAACCCGATGAAGAGAGAAGAACCTCTGGGAATCTATACCTGTTTTATACCTGGTGTGAAGAAAAATCAGATGTATAAGTATTGTATTGAGACTTATTCGGGAGAACAGATATTTAAGGCAGATCCATATGCCAATTATGCGGAATTAAGACCTGGAACAGCATCCAGAGTTACAGATATCGAGAATATAAAATGGACGGATACAGAATGGATGACCCACAGAAAGACCTGGAATCATAAGCATAAGCCGATGTCTGTCTATGAGGCACATATTGGTTCCTGGATGCGCCATCCGGGACGGGAAGATGAAGGTTTCTATACATATAGAGAGTTTGCCAGAGCAATTACCAAATATATTAAAGAAATGGGTTATACACATGTGGAGCTGATGGGGATCGCGGAGCATCCGTTTGACGGTTCCTGGGGATATCAGGTGACTGGTTATTATGCACCGACATCCCGGTATGGAACACCGGAAGATTTTGCATGGATGATCAATTATCTGCATAGAAATAAGATCGGTATCATTCTGGACTGGGTACCGGCCCATTTCCCGAAGGATGCACATGGACTTGCTGATTTTGACGGAACTGCGACGTATGAATATGCAGATCCAAGACTTGGAGAACATCCGGACTGGGGAACAAAAGTGTTTGACTTTGGAAAAAATGAAGTCCGCAATTTCCTGATCTCCAATGCATTGTTCTGGATTGAAAAATTCCATATAGACGGACTTCGTGTAGATGCTGTTGCGTCTATGTTATATCTGGATTATGGACGGAAAGATGGCGAATGGGTAGCGAATAAGTATGGTGAGAATAAGAACCTTGAAGTGATTGATTTCTTCAAACATTTGAACTCTGTTGTTCTTGGAAGAAATCCGGGAGCACTCATGATCGCAGAAGAATCTACAGCATGGCCGAAGGTTACCGGTGATGTGGAAGAAGGCGGTTTAGGTTTCAGCCTGAAGTGGAATATGGGATGGATGCACGATTTCACGGAATATATGAAGCTGGATCCATATTTCCGTAAGGATAATCAT
>OLAL01000169.1_pt1 | contig 12642 bp, 10 predicted proteins | sample 1607911 | NCBI WGS metagenome assembly OLAL01 (sample SAMN02674698, study PRJEB24791) | human gut metagenome, SKBSTL036 | isolation source: stool | host: Homo sapiens | place: USA
CTGACTGTACCGTAATGCTGCTGGATTTCAGCGCATTGATGTCACAGAAAACGCTGACCTGTCCCTGCCGGATGCAGGTCACAGCAAATCTTATGCAGGATATGGCGCAGCAGCTCCTCTTTTTTAACACCAAAGTGCGTATTTTAGCACAAAAACGACTTCGAGATCGTCTGAAGATTTATCTTCAAACCTTGACACCCGATGAAAAAGGCTGTTACAGTCTGCCCTACACCCGGACAGAACTGGCGGATTTCCTCTGTGTGGACCGCAGTGCTCTTTCCCGTGAGCTGTGCCGGATGCGCGATGAGGGTATCCTTGATTTTTCCGGTGCAAAGATCCATCTGCTGAACCCAAAGTTTTTGTATGGCTGGAACTGACAGCACTTCTAAATCCATGAAAAAATGGTCTGCCGAACATTTTTGTTCAACAGACCATTACTTTTTAATCTTCTAATCCACGGCCTACTGATTCGCAGCGCACACCGGGCGATTCCCTCAATTTTTGGAAGTTACGTTTTAACGTTATTTCTCGGCGATGCATCGCAGGTTTTGAACTTCGAGTTTCTGCACCCTTTGTCCGATTTTGCAACGATTTGCACCCTTTGCACGTTTTGAAACCGTGCAAAAACCGTGCAGAAACCGTGCACTTACTCCCAGACAAACTAAAATCCACTTCATCCGACAACGACTTGACGGCATTGGTTTGGGTGGCCATTCTCTTATTTTTAGTACTTGCTGCATCACAAGCCGATTGGAAAGCATCTGACCTCATTCTCAGTATAACCCGTCGTTTTGTGTTAGAAAAAAGCAACACAGCACGATATGGTCTGTATGGCCTTGTAGTGGTATCCTTTTGCCAACAAGAAAACAACATAAAACGAAAGGAAAAACAAATGATGAAACGTATCTTTACCCTGATTACCTCTATTGTTCTGGCCACCAGTCTACTGGCTGTCCCCTGCTTTGCCGCTGAGCCTGAAGACTTGCCCACGCCGCAGCCTGGTGTGACCGAAACGGAACAGCCTGACGGTTCTGATCAGCCTGAGAATCCGGACAGACCTTCTATCCAGCCATGTGATGCTATGCCAGGAGATGGCAACTTAGCTTAAAGTAAGATCCAGATATTCTTTAGCTTCTTTTTTAACTATTTCCAATCCAACCTGATATTCAATAACTTTGCAGAGATAATACGATTGATAGTACAATTCTTTGCTGATTTCGTCATCGCCCATAAAATGTCGGCATTCCGCTTCAATTTCCAGACATCGGGGCAATACTTGGTAATGTCCATATTGAATACAGGCTTCTCGTCCTTCTTTAGCGAGTGCAGCTCCTTCCTCATAGCGACCGCACAAATCCAGTACCCGAGCATAATTATAAAGGACCAAAGGCAACACCCCTATAGATGTTATGGTTTCCTTAAAATGCTTACGCACATACTTAAGCAGCTGATAGTAGATTTCAGCTGCTTTTTTATTTTGGCCAGCATCAGAGTAAGCAAGCCCAATCTGATTGATAATTGTGATTTCATCTTTTGTATAAAGGAAACTTTCTATACTCTCCAGGTCAAAGCGTGGCACGGTCAGCCGGATTGCCTGCATTAGCAGATCGATTTGTTCCAGCGGCGTGTAGCGTCCATCCAAGCGTCCCAGAAGTACCCTTGAACACAGGGCAAATTGCTGCGAAATTTGATCATCCGGATCTGCCAGCTTTTCAAATTGTGCGAGCTTCTCAAATCCCTCCGGCACCTTTTCGGTCACATTGCAGGCAACAATTTCTTTCTGAAGAGCTTCCATCTCCAGTTCATTTTTACTCAGCAGAGCAAAATAGCGGTCATCCGGCAGGCCCAGACGCTGCAAAAGGGCATTGATCCGGTTGCGGCTGGGGGTCTGTTTCCCATTTTCCAGCCGGGAAAGAGTCATAGGCTCACAGATTCCATCGCAAAGCTGCTCCTGGGTCAAACCCAGATCCAGCCGCCGCTGTTTAATGTATTCTCCCAGAAAGACATTTTTCATTGCTGAGTCCCTCCTCATTATAGCTGCCGCGCTCCTGTAGTTTAAAGCTGGCACTGTGTGTCAACCAATATCAATATTCTAAGGACATTATACCATATCCGGCAGCGGGATGGTAGCTTTGATTAAATCAGAGGTTCCCTAGTACGATGACACTACGCGTTCTAAAACATATCGTTTTGTGTTATTTTTAATTAACATGATGCGATATGTTCCTTAACAACTATCTGTGCTACAATACAGTCACAGCAAGGGACTTGCACAATCAGAGGTTCCAAGCTGATAAATCTTAAAGAAAGAAGAAACAAATCATGGAAGTCCTCGCTGAGAAGAAGCCCATTGAAGAACAGGTTGATTGCAATATCGACATTAATATCTTCTGCTAACAGGGTTAATTACCACTTTAATAAGGGGTTCGGATTGTTCCGGGCCCCTTATTTCGAACAATTATCCTGTAATCAGGATTTTTATATAGATAAAGAGGAGCTAATATGTATACAGTACCCAGCTATGTGACCTATCGCACGGAAGAAGATGCTATTTATATTACATCAGAATTGTATCGCAATACCGTCCGGCTGACCGATCATGGCCTGCAGAAGGAGTTCATCAATCTCACCCGTTGCGGCGGCTGTGCGGAACTGAATACGCCGTTGACACGCTATCTGCATGAGCAAGAGCTTCTGGTAACCGAGGAAGAACTGGACCATGCGCTGCACCAGGTGAGATCTTTGCTGGATAATATCTTCATGGTAACATTGATGCCGACGGAAGGCTGCAATTTCCGCTGCCCATATTGCTATGAAGATCACCATGCGGTCAGTATGACTCGTGACACACTGGACCGAATTGAGGAGTATATAACTGCACAAGCGCCGCGCTATAAACAGGTCATACTTGCATGGTTTGGAGGTGAACCTACTCTTTGCAAAGACACTGTGCTGGAAGTGTCCAACATTGTGCAAAATCTGCAGAAACAGTATGGCTTTCACTATGCTGCCAATATGACCACCAATGGTTATCTGCTGAATGACAAGCTATTTCGGCAGTTCTATCAGGCAGGGATCACCAGCTATCAAATTACAATTGATGGTTGGAATCACGACAAGACTCGGCCCCATGTATCCGGCAAAGGAACCCTGCAGACCATCATTAACAATCTGGCCTCTCTTTCCAAGTTGCCGCCGGCAGAGTATTCCTTTCATATCACGCTGCGCCACAATATTCTGGCCGACGATGAGGACTACAGTTGGTATGATTATCTGTACCGTCTGTTTGGGCATGACAAACGCTTCGCCGTACTTGTTCGTGCTGTTGGTGACTGGGGTGGTGAAGGCGTCCACAGTCTATCCATCCTTCATCAGGATACAAAAGATGTGTTGGTAGCAAAACATGTTGCATATCTGGATAAGATCGGGATGTCGTGTCATAACCACAGAAACGGAGCCCTTGCACAGGTGTGCTACGCTTCCTATCCACATAGCATGGTATTCCGGGCCAATGGAAAAATTGGCAAATGCACTGTGGCGCTTGACCACCCGCAAAACCAGTTAGGTTGGGTTGATCCCGAAAAAGGTATTGTGATCGACCCGGAGGTTAACTGCCGGTGGAGCTTTTCTGATCTGAAGCCCGAGTGTCGTAGCTGCCGGAATGTTTTGCGCTGCATGAATATGCAGTGCAAAAAGTCTGAAATTATTGATGGAAAGACAGTTTGCCTCTATAGAAAATCAGAATGTGTGTAATCAGTTAACTAACGCAAAACGATATGTTTATTCCTCATCCTGTGTGCTACAATTTGAATCAGAAAGAGCAAAGCACACAATCCACTGTTCATAGAGACAGATGGAACGATCACAGAAGAGGTGGAAATCATGAAGTATTATCTCAAAAAGTGCTGGCCCACTGTTACAGCGGCCTCCATCTGTATGGTTGTTGCCTATGGTTTGCAGGTCTGCACCAGTCTGGTACAGATTCAGATCACCCAGGGACTGCTGGACGGTGATCTGCGGGCTTTCACCATTCGGATCATTCTTCTTCTGCTGACCTGGCTGGCCGTGGTCCTTTGCCTGATTGCAGAGACCTTCTTCCAGGGCCGGGCCGTGCGCCGGATGAACAACGCTCTGCGCCGGGATATGGCAGCGGGCCTGTTGCACAAGACCCATCAGGAGTATCATAAGCAGGAGAGCGGCGAGTACCTCTCCCAGTTTACCAACGACGTGAACCAGATTGAGCAGATGGCCTGGACTCCGTTTTTCACCATCATGGGTTCTGCGGCACAGGTGGTGTTCGGCATCGTTGCACTGGCATCCATTCATTGGCTGCTTCTGGTGATTTCTCTGGTCATCGCATTGGTTATGATCTTCGTTCCTCGTCTGTTCAGCAAACGGTTGGGAACCGTTGGCACAGCCTGTGCCGCCAGCCAGGCTGACAGCGTCAGTAAAATCAAGGATCTGCTGGCAGGTTACGATGTGCTTCGCTTCTTTGGCAAGGATGAACGGTTTACCAGCGGAGTCGATGCAGCCAGCGACAGCATGGAGCAGGCCAAGTACAAACTGACCATCAACAAGGACGGCATCGGCTGTGGTCTGGCCTATGTCAGCGCCGTCTGCCAAGTGGCCGTTGTCATCCTGCTGGGTGTCCTGATCCTCAATGATATGATTCCTCTGGCCACCTTTATGGGCACCGGTACCATCTGCGCCGGCGTGTATAATGGACTGAACCAGGTGTCCAAACTTGCAGTGTCCTTCTCGGCCAGCAAGCCCTATTTCGATAAGATTACCATCCATGCCGGCGAGGCGCAGCTTCCTGATTTCGGTCTGCCTACCCTGCAGGAAGGCATTACGGTCAAGGATGTCTCTTTCGGCTACGATGAAAAGAAGCCGATCCTGGTCCACATGAACGCGGAATTCAAGAAAGGCGGCAAATACGCCCTCACCGGTCCCTCCGGCTGCGGCAAGAGCACCCTGCTGAAGATTCTTCTGGGCTGGCTGCCCGGCTACCAGGGCAAGGTCCTTTATGACGAGAGAGACGTGCGGGATTACACGCCCGAGCAGCTCCAGCAGAAAATGAGCTACATCGAACAGAATGTGTTCCTGTTCAATACCACCATCCGTGAGAACATTACCCTGGGTGAGCACTTTACCGACGAGCAGATGGAAAAGGCACTGCGTGACAGCGCCCTGGCAGGCGACCTTGCCAATATGCCCAAGGGTCTGGATACGCCGGTGGGCGAGGAAGGCAACGCCCTCTCGGGCGGCCAGAAGCAGCGCGTGGCCATCGCCCGTGCTCTGATCCATAACCGCAGCATCCTGCTGGTGGATGAGGGCACCAGCGCCCTGGACCAGAAGAACGCCGACATCGTGGAGAAGAGCCTGCTGTCCAACCCTGACCTGACCCTGATCCTGATTAGCCATCACCTGAGCGACGAACGTAAAGCCCAGTTCGATCATGTGTACGAGTTGACGCCCGCATCTTCTATTGTCTGAAACCGGGAAGCAACGCAATAGCCGGAAGAATCCAAAGAAACCGTGCCGGGGTTTCGTGGCATACGACTTTGTTTGCAAAGTCTAGTGTGTTACACCTTGGTTCCGGCTGATGCGGAAAAGGGACTGCGAGCAGCTCCGGCAAGCACCTATTCTGCGGCAGAAGGATGCGCGGATGGGGATGGCAGCTAATGGTTTCTGCCCACCCAGCGCAGGCTTGCAGAGGAACCAATGGTGTACGTTCTCCTTCCTGCCGCAGCAGCGTTTTTCCCTATAAGCCGCAAGGTAAATAATCAGCGTCTGTATTTGCCCCGCATCCCGGCCTTTGTGCGGTGCTTTAACATAGAGGATTTATTGAACACTCGCAGCAAGGTCATCTGTTCTTCTTTCGTCAGCTTGGAATAGTCGATGCCGATCTGTCCCATCAGGACATTCATCTTCTTTTCCAACGGAGAACCTTCAAACTTCTGTGCATTTTCAAGCTGCTTCCTCGCTTGCTCGACCGCTGCGCCGTCCGACGTGGTCTTATCGGTCCCATGTGCCGCTTTGATCTGCTTCAGGATCGCCGCCAGCTCATCATAGAGGATCTGCCCGAAATATTCGTCCTCGTTGATCTGCGCCGCCTTCAGCGTCCGCATGGTCAGGTCCTCTGCATCGGCATGGTATCGCTTTTCCAGTTCCTGCCGGGTGGCTTCCACCATGGCATTCATATCCCGGATGCGGTCACTGACCAGACCGTCCACACAGATCTCAAGGTCGGTCATCCACCGGGAAAAATCGGGATGTTCCAAAAGTTCACACAGCAGCCGATGATTGAAATTCCCATTCCTTAATACGTCCACTGCGCCATCGCTCAGATGCAAGTCCGAAAGGACTGCATCTGGGCGTTTTTTGTTTTCCGTCACCCCCAGCAGGTAGTCCGTGGTCACGCCATAGAACTCAGCCAGCGTTGTCACCGCATAAATGCTGAGGTCGGTCACATCGTCGCTCTCATATTTCGACAGTGCCGATTTGGACAGACCCGTCTGCTCTGCCAGCGTTTCCAGCTTCAGATTCCGCTCCACACGCAGGTCTTTGAGCCGTTCTCCCAGTGTCAGCTTGATGTTCATGGTCGCACCTCCGATGTTTTTTGCACAGTATACCACTTCCGGCGGTTCCTGTCCATAAGCGTGGAATTTTGCAGTTTCTGCACCTGTTTTCCGACATTATGGATATACGGCACAGCGGCCATCGTGGTGCTATCCTATAGACAGAAAGAAAACATATTAACTCCCCAGCAGCGAACATATTAAGGGCTTCCCGCGAAAGCCCTCTGAAATATCTTTCATAACAGAACCTTGAGAACAGAATGACCGTCCGAACTGCCCAGACCGCCAAGACCTCCCATCGGGGGAGCGAGCGCCCTGCATGGGGCCGACACAGAGTCCAAAAAGATTTCCTGTCGGGAGGCAGCAAGGGAGACCGGCTTTGAACGTGGCAGGGATCAAATTGATTCGTACCAAAACCTTTGACCAAAGGAGAAATTTTGAGTTTATATCAAAAGATCAAGTCCGCCATCACCGTTCGGCAGGTGGGAGAGATGTACGGCATGAAGCCCGACCGCCATGGCATGGTGTGCTGTCCGTTCCATTCTGACAGCGACCCCAGCATGAAGCTGAACGACACCTATTATTACTGCTTTGGCTGCGGGGCCAATGGAGATGCCATCGACCTCACCGCCAAGCTGTTCGACCTGAACCCCCGGCAAGCCGCCGAGAAGCTCGCAAGTGACTTCGGGCTTGACCCGGATAAGCAGCCCGCCAATGCCATCGCCCTGCCGCCGCCCAAGCGTGGCCTGACGGACGAGCAGTGGGCAGACATCGCCTACTGCCTGCGGGTGCTGACCGATTATCTCGACCTGCTGCACGACTGGCAGGAGCGCTACAAGCCCGCCAGCCCGGAAGAACCGCTGGACGAGCGGTTCGTGGAAGCCCTCCACATGACCGAGACCATCGAGCACCTGACGGACTGCGTTGCATTTGGAACGCCCCAGCAGAAGGCCGATGCCGCCGCACAGCTGCTGTCCGGGTCGTACCTGCTGATGTTGGAGGAGCGTACCGACCGCCTTGCTCTGGCAAAGTGCGCCTGATAATTTATTCACCCGAAGTGGTGGGTCTCACCGTGAGACCCGCCACTTCACTTTTCTAAAGGAGAACCACCCTATGAAGAAAAACATTTCCCGCAACCCCTTATGGCCGGACTGGTACAACGGCAAGAAGATCGATGAAGTCCAGTTTGGCCGTGCCTTTCTGGAACAGTGGCCGCTGAAATGCGTCAACGGAACGCTGTACACGCTGGACGGCCCGGTGGAGGACGAAAGCGAGATCAAGCAGCGCATCTTGGAGAACATCGAGGAATATGTCACCTCCGGCCTGTCCAAAAAGGTCACCAACATTCTGGAGACCATCAAGCTGCTGGCCTTTTCCGACCCGTTCCCCATCGAACAGGACTGCATCCATCTCCAGAACGGCGTGTACCATCTGCCGGACGGCTCTTTTCAGGAGAGCCGCCTGTTCTGCCAGAACCGCCTGCCTGTGAGGTATGACCCCAAAGCCGCCACCCCTGACCGCTGGCTAACTTTCCTGCACGAGTTGCTGGACGATGCCGACATCCCCACCTTGCAGGAGTATCTGGGCTACTGCCTCATCCCCAGCACCAAGGGGCAGAAGATGATGCTCATTGTCGGCAAGGGCGGCGAGGGCAAGTCCCGCATCGGGCTGGTGCTGAAACGGCTCATGGGAGATGCCGCCAGCAATGGCAGCGTCCAGAAAGTCGAGAACAACCGTTTTGCCCGCGCCGATCTGGAACGCCGCCTGCTGATGATCGACGATGACATGGACATGAACGCCCTGCCCAAGACGAATTATATCAAGACCATCGTGACCGCCGAGGCCAAGCTGGACTTGGAGCGCAAAGGTGTCCAGAGCTACCAGCGGGACATCTACGCCCGGTTCCTCTGCTTCGGCAACGGCGGTGCGCTGACCTCGCTGTATGACCATTCGGACGGTTTCTTTCGCCGCCAGCTCATCCTGACCACCAAGGACAAGCCTGCCGACCGCACGGATGACCCTTTCCTTGTGGAGAAGATGTGCGCCGAGTTGGAAGGCATCCTGCTCTGGTGTCTGGAAGGGCTGCACCGGCTGGTGCAGAACGATTTCCGCTTCACGGTCAGCGAACGAGCCGCCGCCAACGTGGACACCATCAAACGCAGCAGCAACAATGTCATCGACTTCATGGAGTCCGAGGGCTACTTCCGTTTCAAGGCGGACTACTCCATCAGCTCCAAGGAGTTCTACGACATTTATAAACAGTGGTGCGAGGACAACGCCTGCCACAGCGTATCGGCGATCCGTTTCAGCGCCGAACTGCGCCAGAATGACCGCCGCTATAACCTTGAAGCCACCAACAACATCTACCTGCCCGGTGGCCGCAGGGTGCGGGGTTTTGTAGGCATCGAACCGCTTGTCCACCCCTGCCCGTAAAAAGTGCATTTTTTACGGAAGAAGTTCGTACAACCTGTACGGTCTGTACTTGTACGCATCTGTACGGCAAGCAGAATCAAATTAAAACGTATCATCGTTTGTATTTCGCTTGTTCATACGTCGTACGAACCGTACAGGTTATTTGAAGTCCGTACAGATTTTTTGTACACCCCAAGAAGGAGCGTGATCTATGAAAGCCCAATACGGCATTTTAAGGTTCAAAAAGTACAAGGGGCCTGCCATCAGCCCCATCGAAGCCCACAACGAGCGCACCAAGGAGAAATACGCCAGCAATCCCGACGTGGGCACGTCCCGCAGTCACCTGAATTTCCATCTGGTGACGCCGCAGCGCAAGTACCGCGCCGAGGCGGAAAAGCAGATCGCGGAAACGGGCTGCCGCACGCGGTCGGACAGTGTGCGCGTGGTGGAGGCGCTGGTGACGGCCAGCCCGGAGTTCTTCAAGGGCAAGAAGAAATCCGAAGTCAGAGCCTATTTTCAGGAGGCGCTGGGCTTCATCGAGAAGTATCAGGCCAAGGACACAATTATATCCGCCGTGGTGCATATGGACGAGAAAACGCCCCATCTGCATTTGGTCTTTGTCCCTCTGACGGAGGACAACCGTCTGTGCGCTAAAGAAATCATCGGCAACCGGGCGAACTTGACAAAATGGCAGGACGATTTTCACGCCTATATGGTGGAGAAATATCCTGACTTGGAGCGTGGGGAGAGTGCCAGCAAGACAGGCAGGAAGCATATCCCCACTCGGCTGTTCAAACAGGCGGTCAATCTCTCCAAACAGGCAAAAGCCATTGAAGCCACGCTGGACGGTATTACCCCGTTCAATGCCGGAAAGAAGAAAGAGGAAGCCCTCTCCCTGCTGAAAAAGTGGTTTCCGCAGATGGAGAACTTCTCCGGGCAGCTCAAAAAATACAAGGTCACGATAAACGACCTTTTGGCAGAAAATGAACAGTTGGAAGCCAGAGCCAAAGCCAGCGAAAAAGGCAAGATGAAAGATACGATGGAACGGGCAAAGCTGGAAAGCGAGCTGAAAGACATTCAGCGGCTGGTAGACCGTATCCCGCCGGAGGTGCTGGCAGAACTGAAACGGCAGCAGCGGCACACAAGGGAACGGTGATCGATGACAGAAAACATTTCACGCCGCGGTATGACGGCACTGCACTTTGAAAATTAAATACGGAGGTACTATGGAGCATATCAGATACAAGAAAGAAACCGAAGTCGTGACTTTTCAGAGAAAGGAAATCACGCTGGAAAATCTCTCCCCGGTGTTCACGCCGGAGCAGGAAGCGGCAAAACGCCGGGAGCTGGAACAGCAGCTTTATGAGGTGTTCCGCAAGTATGCTGAAAAACGGCAGAGTGAGGAAGCCGGAGCATAAGGTTTTCCGAAGCCATCGTTGATTTGCGGGGCTGCTGACGGTATAATAAAGGTGTCAGCAGCTCCGTTTCTTTTTTAAGAAAAGGAGCGACAATATGAATAATCGAATAGACGCAATCTATGCAAGACAATCGGTAGACAAAAAGGACAGCATTTCCATTGAAAGCCAGATTGAATTTTGCAAATACGAGTTGAAAGGCGGTAACTGCAAGGAATACACAGACAAAGGGTACAGCGGCAAGAACACAGACCGTCCGAAGTTTCAAGAACTGGTGCGGGACATCAAGCGGGGCTTAATTGCAAAAGTCGTGGTTTACAAGCTCGACCGTATCAGCCGTTCCATTCTGGACTTTGCCAACATGATGGAGCTGTTCCAGCAGTACAATGTAGAGTTTGTGTTCTCTACGGAAAAGTTTGATACCTCCACCCCGATGGGGCGGGCGATGTTAAATATCTGTATCGTGTTCGCCCAGCTTGAGAGGGAAACCATACAGAAGCGAGTAACGGACGCTTACTATTCCCGCAGCCAGCGAGGTTTCAAGATGGGTGGGAAAGCCCCTTACGGCTTCCATACAGAGCCGATTAAGATGGACGGTATCAATACAAAAAAGCTGGTGGTAAATCCAGACGAAGCGGCAAATATCCAGCTGATGTTTGAGATGTATGCTCAGCCCACAACCTCCTACGGGGACATTACCCGGTACTTTGCCGAACAGGGGATTTTGTTCCATGGCAAAGATCTGATACGCCCCACGCTGGCGCAGATGTTACGCAATCCTGTCTATGTGCAGGCAGACCTTGATGTGTACGAATTTTTCAAAAGTCAAGGGACGGTCATTGTCAATGACGCTGCCGATTTTACTGGCATGAACGGCTGCTATCTGTATCAAGGGCGGGATGTGAAGCCCAGCAAAAAGAACGACTTGAAAGACCAAATGCTGGTACTGGCTCCCCATGAGGGCATTGTCCCCTCCGACATCTGGCTGACCTGCCGCAAGAAGCTGATGAACAACATGAAAATCCAGTCTGCCCGGAAAGCCACCCATACATGGCTGGCGGGAAAAATCAAGTGCGGGAACTGCGGGTATGCCCTTATGAGCATTAACAATCCTGTGGGAAAGCAATATCTCCGCTGCACAAAGCGGCTGGACAATAAAAGCTGTGCCGGGTGCGGGAAAATCATCACTTCGGAGCTGGAAGCGGTTGTTTATCAGCAGATGGTAAAGAAACTGGCAAGCTACAAGACTCTGACAGGCAGAAAGAAAGCGGCAAAGGCAAACCAGAAAATTGCCGCCCTGCAAGTGGATCTTGCCCATGTGGACAGCGAGATTGAAAAGCTGGTGGACAGTCTAACGGGCGCAAACAATGTCCTGCTCTCCTATGTGAATGTGAAGATAGCGGAACTGGACGGACGCAAGCAGGAACTTCTGGCGAGGATAGCGGAGCTGACGGTGGAAGCCATTAGCCCGGAACAGGTCAGCCGGATTTCCGGCTACCTTGACACTTGGGACAATGTATCCTTTGACGACAAGCGGCGGGTGGTGGATTTGATGATTACCACCATAGCCGCCACAAGCGACAGCTTGAATATCACATGGAAAATCTGACGGGCGGAACCCCTCCCGTCAGATACCTACCCTGTGTAGTCCCTTGTAAACTGTACTTTATATGTGTGTTAATGACATCATTATCCCTTGCAAATGGTTCTTGCCAAATACTTTCATAAAGATTTTGCTTAGAAAAGACTTTATCAGGATATTTCGCCAGTAGTTCTACGAGTTGATACTCTTTTGCTGTAAGCACAATAATTTCGTCTGCAACAGTAACTATTTTTGAAGATGTATTAATGGAAAGTTCTCCAAAGGTCAAACAAAGATTGGGAGTATCTTTTTGACTTCTTAGCAAATTGCGTTCAATTCGCGCTAGTAATTCGTCCAAATCAAACGGCTTTGTTAAATAGTCATCAGCACCCAAGCGTAGCAGTTCGACTTTGTTGAATGTTAAACTTTTTGCAGAAACAACAATTACAGGTACGTCTGAAAATTTTCTGATATTTCTAATTAACTCATCTCCACTGATAAAAGGAAGCATTAAATCTAAAATAATTAAATCCGGGGATAATTCTTTTATACGTTCAATCGCATTTGCACCAGTAAGTGTGAAGAAGACTTGATAATTGTACTTTTCCAGATGGTCTTTTATCATAACGCAAATTTCTTTATCATCTTCGAT
>OLAL01000170.1_pt1 | contig 12629 bp, 13 predicted proteins | sample 1607911 | NCBI WGS metagenome assembly OLAL01 (sample SAMN02674698, study PRJEB24791) | human gut metagenome, SKBSTL036 | isolation source: stool | host: Homo sapiens | place: USA
CGCCCTTGGTGTTGGAAATAAGGGCATTGACAAACTTTAGAATGTCCGCCTCGGTCTTGATATACGCCAGCGGGTTATAGTGCATGGATTTTGAAAAATCAATGCTGTTGAACACCTTAATTTTGTAGCCCCGCTTTTGCAAAAATGAGCCGACCTGCCCCAGCACACCGCCCTTGGGGTCTACCACCACATAAGAGGAATGAGCCTGCAAAAGCTGCGGCGTGAGCCAAAAGCGGGTTTTGCCGGAGCCAGACGAGCCGATCCCGCAGAAATTGAGGTTGCGGGCGTTGGCTGGATTTTTGGGGCGGGTATTCATGGTAAGCCGTTCTGTGGCGGTCAGCAGCATATTGTTTTCAAACTTGGGATCGACAAAAGGCTTGATGTCTTTTTCGTTGCCCCATGAAGCGTTTTGTCAAGTGCTTTTTTGAGTTATTGACGCAAATTATCGTGAAAGTGCGAAAGTGCAAAGTGCAAAGGGTCTGCGTTTTGCACTTTCAGCTTGCGGGTTCGGGTGGCTGCTTCTTCTTGATGAAGTTGTACCATTGACCGCCGACACGCCTTGCGCCTAAAATGCCGCCCATGTTGCGCTTGGCATTCTGTACCGTCCTTTCGGATATTCCGGCTTCGGCTGCGGCTTTTACAATGTCCTCACTGGCAAGCTCTTTCCCGTCTGCAAGCAGGTCAAGTATCAGCCTTTCGGCTTGCTCGGTCTTGGTGGCGGTGTTCCCGCCCGCGCCGGACAGCAGCTCGTCGGCGGTGATGTCGTATTCGCCTATCCACGAAAAGCCCGTTTCCGGGTCAAGGCAAAAGGCAACGGGCTTGCCCTCCGGCGCAAGGGAAGATTTGTCATGGACGATAACGCGCACATTCGGCTCCCGCTTCACGCGCCCAATCAGTAGGACGCTCCTTGCTGCGGCACGGAAGTCGATAGAACCTAATCCCCGGTATGCGCTCTGCCCTCCGGCAGCTTTGTTGAGATGTCCGATAAGGATAACGGCGCACCCGGTACGCTCGGCAACATCGGCAAGGCGGCGGAAGATAGGGCGCACTTCGTTAGCCTTGTTCATGTCGGCTTTGTCGCCCATGTACGCCTGTATGGGGTCAAGGATAATCAGCCGCGCTCCGTTCTGCGTAATTGCTTTCTCTATGCGCTCGTCGGAGAGGGTAAGTTCCCGTTTTGCTTCATCAATCACAAGTACGCGGTCAAGGTCGGCTTCTGCTTCCATCAAGCGTGGCTTGACGGTATCGCCCAGACCGTCCTCGGCGGTCTGATAGATGATATTGAAAGGCTCAAGTGTCTCCATACCGGGCAAAGGCTTTCGATTGGTGCAAGCCGCCGCAAGGCGCATGGCAAAGTAGGTCTTGCCCTCGCCGGGGTTGCCCTGTATGATCGTCAGCTTTCCAAAGGGGATATACGGAAACCATAGCCAATCCACGCTCGTCAGCTCCACATCAGCCATACGGAGCATTGGGACAGGCTGGGCGGTGGGCAGCTCTCGCAGCGTGATTGTCTCGGCTATGAATTTGCGGCTGGGAATGTCCCCTTGCTGACGGAGAACATCGTTCCAGTCTTTCCTTGCCGGGACAAGGCGAATGACGGCGATCTCGCCGGGAATGTCCTGTGCCAGTCGGGTGCAGGCTTCACTTCCTGCGGTGTCGCTGTCAAGGCAGAGGAACACTTTTCGGGTGTCCTTGCGGTCAGAAAGGAAACGGTCAAGGGCTTTGCCCGAAACGCCGCCCAGGGCAAGATAGCTCCTTGTCTGCCAGTCCTGCGGATAAAGGCAGATAAAGGACAAAAGGTCAATCGGTGCTTCAAAGACAAAGAGCTGGTTGCCGTTTCCCTCATAGTGGAACGGATAGGATTTGTCAGACCCGGCAATGTCCTGTCTGAATGGGTCTGCCGTTCCTCGCACATGGGCGTATCTCGGCGTACCGCTTCGGTCTCTGCCGACAAACACAACATTGTGCCGCTTTGCGTCCTCGTAAATATCCCCGGAAAGAAGAAAAGCCTCAACAAGCGTTTTGTTGAGACCTCGGCTTTCGCAAAGATATTGAATTGCTCTGTCGGCTGTTCTGTTGTGCAAGGGCAAGTGAAACGCTGTGGGCGGTGCTGTGGTGGCTTCGGTCTGCCCCTCGCCGCTTTCGCCGGTCAGAAGCTGGACGGCTTCGGGAAAGGACTTGCCGTAAAACTCCATGACAAAATCAATGGGATAGCCGCCCTTGCTCTGGCTGTGGCGAAACCACTTGTTTCCCCGGACGGTCAGGCTGTCATGTTCTTTCCAGCGGTATTCCCGTCCGCTTTTGATAAGCGTCTCTCCCTGTGTGCGGAGAAAATCTTCCAGACTGACGGCGTTTGCCCGGTCAATCTGTGCTTGGGTGTAATTCATCGGGATAGTTCCTCCTTTTTCTGTCGTGTTTGGGGTCGATTTTGGAGCATTTGTTCCTCTGTACGCTCGTTAAATCGGGCGGCAGTATCTACACATGACTTGACCTTCCAAAGACGGTGTAAATCGTCTCTGACGGTCTTAAACTCGCCATAGGTGGTGTTGTGCGCCTGTTCCAGCTCGTCATACTCTTCGGTCAGCTTTTTCATATCCACCTTGCCGTCCGGGAACTCTCCGGTCAGCTTGCGTCTGGCGGCGTAGAACTGTTTCAGTTCCGCTTCATGCTCTGCCTTGTACTTGGCTCTGGGCTTTTCAAACTTGATTTTCTGCAAGCCGTCATAAATAGGCTTCAAGCTCTGGAAAGTAGCGGAGTAGTCATAAAGCCGCTTGATTTCTTTCATTCGTGCGGTCTGTCCGTCCAGCGTTTTCTTCAAGCTCTCTGTGGTGGAGCTGTGTTCATTGACACGGCTTTCCAAATCCTCAAGGGTGTAAATGCCGTTTGCCCGGAGATAATTAAAAGTCTCGTTCATCTCCTTTAGGTTGCTGATTTTGCCTTTCTGGGAATATGCCCCGGCTTTGCGCTGGGTGTAATAGGCGTTCAGCAGAGAAACAAGGTCGGGGGTCTGCGGCTTGGCAAGCTCGGCTTTTATGTCCGCTATCCATCCCATGAGAGAAGTGATTTTCTTCTTGATGTCACGGATAACGGCGTTGGTCGCTCTGATCCAGCGGTTGAACTCGCCTTTCTCGGTGCGTATGCCTTTTTTCTCCATTGCCCGGACGGTTGCGCCCTCATGGATAGTGGGAAGTAAATCCACGCCCTGACGCTCATAGCTTCGGTGGTCGATACGAACATCAAGCCCTTTCTCCGCAAACTTGGCGTTGCACATTTCAGCCCATGTCTGACGCCAATGTTCCAGCGTTTCGGGACTGCCCCAGTCAGTAGTGGGAACGGCATTGAAAACAAACTCGCCGTTCTGGTCTCGGATGCGGTTTCCGTCCTCGTCCAGCGCATACACTCGGCGTTGCTTTAGTCCCCATTTGCCGTCCTGCTCGATGGGACGGATAGGACAGAGGAAATGGAAGTGTGGGTTGGGTGTGCCGCCGTCCCCATGCTCCTTTTCGTGAAAGGAAACATCAACGGTCATGCCACGGCTCACGAACTGCTCCAACAAAAATTTCCTTGCCAGAGCGATGTTTTCTTCAAGGGAAAACTCATTCTGCAAGGAAATCTCAAAACTGTATGCAAGCTGTGCCGTCTTTCCACGCTCGGCTTTTTCCACGGCGTTCCATAGGGTCTGACGGTCTGCGTACTCTTTCGGTGCATGGGACGGCAGGAGAATGTCGGAGCATATCACGCCGCCCTTTCGGGTGTAGTCGCTGTACTCTCCATAATACTCGCTATACAGCCTTTCGCCGGAACGGTAGGCGGCAGAAGCGATAGCGGACTGTCCTTTACTGCGTTTGGTCTGGGTGACGGTGAAGTGGAATATTGCCATCGGCTTTCTGCTCCTTTCCTCTGTTGGCTTGGTTGATGTGGGTAATTGCCATGTGTCGGACGGCTCGCTGGACTTCGGACAGAGAAAAGATGTATTCCATCAGCTCTGTCATTTCGGTGCGTGTGAGATCTTTGACCTCCGGGGCAAGGCTCTCAATCGTGCCGCCCAGATTGCAAAGGCGGTGGGTGCGTTTCTGTCTCTCGCCTTTCTCCAGATACTTCTTTCTGTTCTCCAGACGCTCCAGCTTGTGCTGTTCCTGTGCAAGCTGCGTCTCGGCTCGCTCCTTGTCGGCTCGGAGCTGTTCAAGGGTTTTCGGTTTTGCCATTTTTCGTGACCTCCTTTTTTGAAAATGGGAATAAAAAAGACCGTCAACTTTTCGCACATTGCGACCAGTCAACGGTCAGTTTTTCGATATTCAGTTGTTATGTTCGGTTCGACAAATTGGAATTTGATTACTTCTTTTTCATTTTACCTATAATCCATTTGATTAACAAAATGACTCCTGCAATCACCGCAACCTTTAACAATGAAACTGCAATGGTTGTAACAACAAGTGGGACAATTTGCTCAGAGGGCATCGTGGCATATATTTCGGCTATATCTTTTTTTACCCACATAAATATGATAAACGCTACTGCTATTACAAAAACTATAATTCTCCACGGCTCTATTTTCTTTTTGTTATTGTTTCCCATAATTATTCCTCGTCAAATTCTTATTTATCGGTATATTTTTAATTTTGAGTACATCATCATATCTAACATTTTGCCGTTTTTAACTGCATTACAACGGAGTGTTCCTTCGTACTGAAACCCTGCCTTTTCAAGAACGCGGCAAGAGCCGATATTGTGGGCAAAAGGCTCTGCATAAATACGGATAATATCAGTATTCGAGAAAACATAATCACAAAGTTGCTTGACTGCTTCGGTCATAATGCCTTTGCCCCAATATTCTTCTGCTATGTAGTAGCCAAGCTCTGCGGTCTGTCTGTGAATATTTCCTTGACGGAACGCACCAATACTGCCGATTACTTTTCCATTTGCTGTAATTGCAAAGGCAAACGTATCACTTTCATTAGCGGCAAGCATTGCAGATATGAATTCCTTTCCATCCTGCTCAGTATAAGGGTATGGTAATCCATCTCGTAAATTATCCTGTATTTTTTTATTAGAAAGAGTTGCCGCCAAATCTCTCGCATCAGACAACTCCCATCTTCTTATTTTGCAGTTCATTATTCGTCACCTCGGTACTGTCAAATTGGAATTTTTCAATTACATTGGCATCATAGTATTGATGGCTACCATATCATCATTCTGTTTTGTTAATTCTTCCTGTTCTTCTTTTGTAAGTACAACTTTAAATCTTCTACCACACTCGGAACACTTTTTTGTTGCCTCATCAAACTCTTTATTGCAATGCACACATATTTTTTTCATATTAATTACCATGGCTTTCATTTGTGAAAGCCTTCCTTTTTTTGGGGAATTGTGGATGGTTTTGCGGAGCAAAATCGTTGTTGCAAGACAACGAAAGCCACAAAACGCGCGTGAAAACGTATTTTTCACGCTATGAATCTCCTTTGTCAAATTGGAGGTTTGTGTTATCTGTAAATAATTATTTGCCCTAATGTTACAGAATCAAATTTGCCAAGTATTTTAGTACCGCCGCTGTCACAAAAGCAATCACAGCAGCGATTATCCACAGTAATGGCTTTGGTAAATTGAGTTCTTTCTTCCCTTTCTTCAATTTGAACAGTAATCCTGTTGAAACAAAGCAAATCATCACTACTGATACATAAACAAGAGTTTCGCAGAATAAGTGGATTGTATCTGCAATCAAACTTCTTCCCGTCGGCATTGCAAGTTCGAGTATTGCAATTATAACAAGTGCACATACGCCCAAGAGACTCTGGTTTCTGACACTTTTAATGATATTTTCTTTCTCTGCGCTGGCATAGTCAGCCATTTTCTTAGCTGTTTCTCTTACTTCTTGATTCATATTCTCGCTTTTCCTTTCTCCATCGATTATTTCCGGGATGCTGACATCAAAGAACTCTGCAAGTTCAGTTAGCAGGCTGATGTCCGGCATATTAGTTCCAGTTTCCCATCGAGATACTGTTCTGCCAGACACATTCAGCTTTTCTGCCAGTTGTTCCTGTGTCAGTCTCTTTTCTTTTCGTAGCTCTTTTATGAAAGCCCCGATTTTGATTTGATCCATACGGATGACCTCCTTTCGCTCCCAGTATAATCTCAGATTACACTTTCGAACACGACACAAAGCGAGAAATGCCGTATTCTTAAGGTTAGACACGCTTGTCTAATCCACTAAATTCAAAGTTTTCTCTGTGCTTCTTTTTTCAAAGCAGCCTGTTCCATTTCTTTTTCATAAGCTCCTTTGGCATAAGCAACATCACTTTTTGCCCGGAGTTCTTTATCTTTTGCCAGTTTCTTCATGACCTCCGCAAGGTCAGCGTCCAGAGTACCACGCTTCACATAGCGGTTTATGGTGTTCAGTCGTTTCTCATAAATCTGTTTCACCGGATGATCGTCCGCAAGCTCCCGTTGTTCTCTGCCTTTCAGGTTGCCGATCTGCCGACAGGTGCGGTGCAGCTTGTCCCCCGGTGCATAGCCGCCACAGTATTTGGTGTGCCGTGCGTTGGTGGTCAGAAACCACTTGCCGCAGATTTTGCATTTCTTTGGTGCATGACCAACACACAGGCCCTCAAAGAGATCAGACCGGAACATCCCTACAAAGGATACATAGTGCATCCGCTTGACCAGCTTCGCAACTTTTTCGCCGGGACGGATGACGGATACATACTGAACGGAATTGTTCAGGGTAGACATCCAGGCATTGCCCTCAGCGATGGAGAACTCCGGCGTGAAATAGCTACCGAACATTTTGGCAAAGCCCTCTGCGGTGCGGTCTGCTTCGTTGCAATCCGATTTTTCTGCAAAATCAAGCATGGCCGTTTGGTATTCCCCAAGGGAGTATGCCAGATGCCCGAAAACTGCGGTATAGCGTTGGAGCATCATCGCATCGGTAAAGTTCTGGATTTCTTCAAATTGCAAAGAATTGGTTGCGGCTTTTATGGCAAACTCCACATATTTCAGCGCATTGTCCACAGTAAAGACTTTTTCAATCCGTTCTCTGTGCTTTGAGATATTCATATAGGAGAACGGCGGTGTTTGACTGAGAATGTCAAGCATCGTCAGAGCAGATTCTTTTGCCATAGGACAGAGTGCAGAAGCATCCTGTCCGGCGTTTAATATTCCAAGCAGCAGATTGATTTTCTCGCATTGCTCATTTATTTTTGCAATGGTATTCACAGGAACATTCAGTGCATCACAGGCAAGCGTACCGACAGGAAATGTTTTGCTCTCATATATGACCGTATCCTGCCAGAAATCCAATGTCATCAATTCTTGATTCATGCTTGCCCTCCTGTCCTGTTTTTTCATTTTTCTAATTATATCATGTAAATGTGAAGAAATCTACGTCCTCAGATAAGTTGTCCTGTTTTTTGAAACAGGATTGTCCTGTCATTAGCCTGTTTTTTGAAAAATCCGTCATAACCATAATAGAAGGAGCGAAGCACCTGCCAATCACGGCGGGTGCTTCGTGCTTTCCAGAATATTATGAACGGAGGGTTTTTATGACAATCTATGGAACCATCAAAGCGGCAATCAGTGTCAAGCAAGCCGCCGAACACTACGGGCTGAAAGTCAACCGAAACGGTATGGCTTGCTGCCCGTTCCACAATGACAGGCATCCGAGCTTGAAGCTGAATGAGGACTATTTCTTCTGCTTCGGCTGTGGAGCAAAGGGAGATGTGATCGACCTTGTGGCAAGGCTGTTCAATATGAGCAGCTATGAAGCAGCGCAAAAGCTGGCTTCGGACTTCGGACTTGACCCGAAACCGCCCACTGTCGCAGCTATGGCCAAGCCAAAGCGTCCTTATATCCGTCAGTTCCGGGAGGATGAAATGCTGTGTTTCCGGGTGCTGACGGATTATCTGCATCTGCTGGAAGATTGGAAAGTGCGGTATGCACCCAAAACACCGGAGGAGGCTCTGGATGATCGTTTTGTGGAAGCCTGCCAGATGCACTGTCCTATCGAATATATGGCAGATGTGCTGACCGTGGGTGATCTGGAAGAGCGGGTGGCATTGGTGGACGAGCTGATGAAGGAGGGAAAAATTACTTTTCTGCAAGAGTACATCACACGAAAGAAAAAGGAGGTGGCGCACCATGGCGAAGAACCGGAAAACGCCTGATATGAATTTGCCTGTCTGGTTTGATGGGCAGAACATCAACGAAGCTCTGTTTTGTGAAGAATTTCTGCATGAGCGCAGAATCATCTTCGCAAACGGAGCTTTTTTTACGCCCGATGGTCGAGTGACGGAGGATCTCCCACTGCGTGGGGAGATTTACGACAAGCTGAAATTCTGTGCCGTGAACAACATCCCCCGGAAGATCACCAACATTCTGGAAGTGCTGAAACTGGAAGCGCAAGTGCCTGACTTCCCACCGGAGCAGGATCGCATCCATGTGTTCAACGGTACGCTGCTATTGAACGGCACATTTACCGAGGGCAGACCGGCTATCGTGCGAAGCCGTCTGCCTGTTGTCTACAATCCCGATGCTCCTGCGCCCGTGATCTGGCTGAACTTTTTGAATGGACTGCTCCATGCGGAAGACATTCCCACCTTGCAGGAGTTTATCGGTTATTGCCTGATCCCCTCCAACAAAGGACAGCGCATGATGGTGATTAAGGGCAACGGTGGCGAGGGTAAATCCCAAATCGGTGCGGTGCTTTCGGCTATCTTTGGCACAAACATGAAGGACGGCAGCATCGGCAAGATTTCTGAAAACCGCTTTGCCCGTGCCGATCTGGAGCACATCCTGCTGTGCGTAGATGATGATATGCGGATGGAAGCTCTGCGCCAGACCAACTATGTAAAATCCATCGTGACAGCACAAGGCAAGATGGATTTGGAACGTAAAGGCAAGCAGAGTTATCAGGGCTGGATGTTCGCCCGGCTGCTGGCATTCAGTAACGGTGATCTGCAAGCCCTGTATGACCGCAGTGACGGATTTTATCGCAGACAGCTTGTGCTGACCACCAAGGAAAAGCCGGTGGACAGAGCTGACGATCCTGATCTTGCAGAGAAGATGAAAGCTGAAGCCGAGGGTATCTTCCTGTGGGCATTTGAAGGCTTGCAGCGGCTTGTTGCCAACAACTTTAAGTTTACGGAGAGTGACCGTATCCGGGAAAACCGGGAAGCGGTCAAACGTGACAACAACAATATCTTTGATTTCATGGATTCCGAGGGATACATCCGGCGTAAAGCGGATGCGTCCATCAGCTCCAAGGATTTCTATGAAATCTATCGGATGTGGTGCGAGGAAAATTCTCTTGCTCCGCTGAAAGCCCGCAGCTTCAGCGACGCCATGATTGCCAATGCCAAGAAATTCAATCTGGAGCATTGCAACAACATCACCAACTCAGCCGGACGGCGGGTGTGGGGATTCATGGGAGTGGAAGCCATTGCACGACCTCATATAAATGGGTTTTACGATGTTTCGCCGTGTACGTACGTACCGGAGGACATTCCGGAGGAATGGCGGCAGGTCGAGTAAATCCCATTGCTGGTATGTATGTACGCAGCAAAAGAGCGTAAAACGCTTGTTATAGAAACAGCACACATCCTCTCGTTCGGGCTGTTTCTATGTCCACAGGCTTTTGAAAAAGTGTCTGTGGACACCGACTGCAAGAGGAAGTTGACACAGAACAGCTTCATGCAGACGGGCTGACCATGGGAAAAGGCGCAGACATTTTCGCCTTGGTCAGCAGAGGTCACCGCAGTGACCGCATTCCCCCTCGGGAGAGCCCTCGGAGAGCCCACGGCACTTTGCAGCCAGTATGGATGAAAGTGTCATAGTGGGTTATTACACTTTGAAAAAGTGCCGTTCTCCAGCCTTCCGCTGTCTGCAAATCTCAAAGAAAGGAAAAATCCAATGGCAAGAAATGATGGAATAGACCGTACCGTAGCCAGAAATCAGGACTTGGAAACACCGGCTGATGTGGCGAAGGTACAGGAACACAATGAGCGTGAAAAGGACAGCTACAGCAATCAGGACATCGTGCCGGAACGCACTTCTCTGAACGTTCATTTCAAAGCACCCATGGACGATTATGTAAAAATGTTTGAGCAGATGGAACAGGACGGCGTAATCTCCACCAGAGGTTTGAAACCGGATGCCATCAAATATGGTGAGTTGGTATTCGATGTAAACTCCGCTTATTTCTACAACCACGGCGGCTATGAATTTGCAAAACAGTTTTATGCTGATGCTTACAAAGCCGCCGTGGAGATTGTGGGCGGTGAGCAGTATATCCTCTCCGCTGTGATGCACGCCGACGAGCGCAACCGGGCAATGTCCGAAGCTCTGGGCGAGGATGTGTACCACTACCACCTTCATGTGGTTTATATCCCGGTGGTGGAAAAGCAGATCCTCTGGTCGAAGCGGTGTAAGGATGAAGCTCTCCGGGGAACCGTCAAGGAGATCATCACACAGGTCAGCCGCAGTAAGAAATGGGAGTCCAAGCCGGTGCTTGGCGAGGACGGAAATCCCATGCTCAACGCAAAAGGAAAAAAGATTTTGAAGTCGTCCTACAGTGTGCTGCAGGATGACTTTTTTAATTTCATGAGAAATGCCGGATATACCGATGTGGAGCGTGGAGAGCGTGGCAGTACAGAGGAACATCTGACTGTGACCCAGTTCAAGGTGCAGGCAGAACAGCAGCGCTTGGAAGCTGTGACCGGGCAGGTGGCACAGGCGAAGCGGGGGTTGGAGAATGCCAAAGCTGCCACGGAGAAACAGAAAAAGAAACTGGAAGCTCTGCAAAAGGAAACCAAAACAGCAAAGACCGTTGCTCTGACGGTGCAGGAGATTGAAACGATGGGAAAGAAAGCCACATTCGGAAATAATATCACGCTGACACCGGATGAATGCGACACGCTCAAACGCTATGCGGTCAACGGCATTATCGCCAATGCCGACAATAAGCGTCTGAAAGAAAAACTGGCTTCCGCAGAAAAGACGGTTTCCATCTGGAAGCAGCGGTATGAAGCGGTAAACGAAAAATATATGGAACTCAAACAGAAAGCCCAACCCTTTCTGGATGCACTGGAAATCGCATCCGAAAAGGTTCGGGCTTTTATCAATTCTATCCTCATCAGAGGAAAGCAAACACAGGAACACGAACACCCTGCCCGGAAGCGTGGACAGGATATGGAACTTTGATGGAGGAATCGCCTATTGAAGAAATATTATGAGGAAGCGAAATATAATGCGGCATTTGACCGCTGTGTGGATGTTATGAGCCAGATGCTCCAGAAGTACGGGCATCAGGTTTTGGATAAATTAGAGCAGGACGCTCCACAAACGGCGGATTGCTCCAAGGATGATAAGCAAGCGCAGCCATTAACGGATAAGGCTGCGTAAAATCTTACAATTTACACGTTGCGTATTCAGTGTGGCTATGCTATAATGATTACGCAACGTGTATTTTTGCTTTTTGGGAGATAGGCAGATGGATTGTAAAAACAGAATTATAAAGTTGCGTGAAAGCACAGGACTGAACCGGAAAGATTTTTGCAAGCTCGTCCATATTCCTTACCGGACTATGACCGAGTGGGAATTGGACAACCGCCATGCACCGGATTATGTGCTTAGACTTTTGGAGTATTATATCCGCAACGAGGGATTGATAGTAAAAGAAATGATTGAGGGAGGTGGCGATTCTGAAAAAGAAGCAACTTAAATGTTATCTATATACGAGAGTGTCCACCTCCATGCAGGTAGACGGATACAGCTTGGATGCCCAGCGGGACAAGTTGCGGAAGTATGCGGCATACGAGGATATGGTCGTTGCCGGGGAGTATTCTGACGAAGGATTTTCCGGCAAGAACATCCAAGGGAGGCAGGAGTTTCAACGGATGCTGAACGACATCCAGGACTGCAAAGACGGCGTTTCCTATGTGCTTGTCTTTAAGCTCTCCAGATTTGGCAGAAATGCAGCCGATGTTCTGAACTCTTTGCAGCTCATGCAGGATTTTGGTGTCAACCTGATTTGCGTGGAGGATGGCATTGACAGCTCCAAGGATGCCGGAAAGCTGATGATCTCTGTGCTGTCTGCGGTGGCAGAGATTGAGCGAGAAAATATCCGCACACAGACAATGGCAGGACGGGAGCAAAAGGCTCGTGAAGGCAAATGGAACGGCGGTTTTGCTCCCTATGGATACAAACTGGAAAACGGAAACCTTGTCATTGCAGAGGATGAAGTGGAAGTTATCCGAGTAATCTATGATCGTTATATTCATACAAACGAGGGTGTTGCAGGAGTTGCAAAATATCTGAACCGCAATGGTTATGTAAAGAAACTAAGACAGAATAATACCATTCCGGGATTTTCAAGAGATTTTGTGAAAAATGTATTGTACAATCCTGTTTATATGGGAAAGATTGCTTACGGCAGACGAAGAACAGAAAAGAAACAGGGTACAAGAAATGAGATGCACGTGGTCGAGCAGTCGGAGTTCCCTGTTTATGATGGTCAGCACGAAGCCATCATTTCCGAAGAAGATTGGTATCTGGCACAGGAAAAGCGCAAGATCAATTCTTTCAAGCGGGAAAAGGTCAACAATCCAGACCATGCACACATCTTGTCCGGTATCTTGAAA
>OLAL01000183.1_pt1 | contig 12102 bp, 8 predicted proteins | sample 1607911 | NCBI WGS metagenome assembly OLAL01 (sample SAMN02674698, study PRJEB24791) | human gut metagenome, SKBSTL036 | isolation source: stool | host: Homo sapiens | place: USA
GGGGCTGTTGCAAAATAGCCCCAACGAAAAAATGAGATAGACTTCCCCGAAAGGGGATGCCTATCTCATTTTTTGTTGTAAGCTGAAACTGCAATGAACCAACTACAACAGAAACAGTATACAGGAAGAAACAGAATACAGTGAAACCCGTCAGAACAAAGCACCTCTCCACTGCATGAAATCATTGAGATACCGCTGCTCTATCCTCTGGCCACGATCTTCTGAGCGCCGCATAGGAAATAAGGAAGTTTGCAAGCCAACCTGCCGGGACTGCAAGCCAAACAAAAGCAATGCCAAAACGCGGTGCACAAATCAAAGCAACAGACAAGCGGATCGCAAGGTTTACCATATTTGCAATAAGAAACGGCCGCATGATTCCAAGTCCGCGAAGAACGCCATCAGTTGCCATCTTGATGCCCATAAAGATGAAAAAGTAACCAAGCCATCTCATATAATCACCGGACACCTGATAGGCCAACGCGGTTCCGTCTTTTCCCAAGAACAACGAGGAGATCTGTGTGTGCAGTGTTTCAATGACCACGAAAGCAAGAACTGCAAAGCATAGATCCAACACCAGTGCAGCATGATAACCTTTTTTGATACGCTCAATTTTCTTTGCGCCAAGATTCTGGGATACAAACGGCGAAACTGCATTGCCGATGGATACGAAGATCAGCGAAAAAACATTTTCTACCCGCATCGTTGCCGCATACCCGGCAAGTGCCTGTGTGCCGAAGGGATTTACCACTGCCTGCACGATCATCATACCGATAGACACTGTGGACTGCTGCAAAACCGATGGTACCGCAATGCGAAGCATGGAATACAGCTCCTGCCGGTCGAACCTGCTAAAGGAGCTCTTGTATTGCCGCATCCGAGACAGAAAGATCAAAAACGAAAACACGGCAGAAATTCCTTGTGCGATCAAGGTCGCAAGGGCTGCGCCAAACACCCCCAGACCAAGACCAGCCACCATCCAGAAATCCATAAAAATATTCAGGATAGATGAGAATATCAGCAGTCCCAACGGAATTTTGGATTCACCGATGGAAGTGAACATGGTGGAAAGAATGTTGTACATGAATAGAAACGGGAAACCCACAAAGTAGACACGCAGATACAATACTGCTTCTTCCAATATATCGGCAGGGGTCTGTAATCCGCTCATCATGAAATGGGAAAAGCAAAAGCCAAAGACACCAAGGACAACGCTTAAGATCAAAAAGCTGATCAGGGACGTTGACACAATGGTTTTCATTCTACCATAATTTTTTGCACCAAAACAGCGGCTTACAAGCACACCTGCGCCCACACCAGCACCAAGCGCCACACAAATAAAAACATTGGTCAGTGCAGCACAAGCACCAACAGCCGCAAGTGCCGAGGAGCCGACAAATTGACCAACTATTATGGAATCGGCCATATTGTATACTTGTTGAAAAAAGCTGCCAAGGATCATCGGCATCGCAAAAACAGTCAGCGCTTTAAGGGGTGGATCTGTAATCAAATATTCATCTTTCGACACGATTATATTCCTTCCCAAAATCGTTTATCGCAAATTTTATCGCAAGTCAAGAAATTAGTGCAGCATTCAAACGGCATCTTTGCGATATGCAATCCACCGCTGCTGCATTAAAAAGTTGAATTGCTATCAGTTGAAGCGTTAAGTCTCCACACCCTCGAACTGGCTGTTGTAGAGCTTGGCGTAGAAGCCGCCCTGCGCCAGCAGGGTATCGTGGTCGCCCTGCTCCACGATGTGGCCGTCCTTCATCACGAGGATGACGTCGGCCTCCCGGATGGTGGAAAGGCGGTGTGCCACGATGAAGCTGGTGCGGCCCTGCATCATCCGGGCAAAGGCTGCCTGGATACGCACCTCGGTGCGGGTGTCGATGGAGGAGGTGGCCTCGTCCAGAATCAGCATCGGGGGCAGACAGAGCATCACGCGGGCGATGCAGAGCAGCTGCTTCTGGCCCTGGCTGATGTTGCCGCCGTCCTCGGCGATGACGGTGTCGTAGCCCTCGGGCAGGCGGCGGATGAAGCTGTCGGCATGGGCAGCTTTGGCCGCTGCCACCACCTCGTCGAGGGGGGCGTCCGGCTTGCCGTAGGCGATGTTCTCCCGCACGGTGCCGGCCCGAAGCCAGGTATCCTGCAACACCATGCCGTAGCTGCCGCGCAGGGAGGCGCGGGTCACGTCCCGGATGTCGGTGCCGGAGACTTTGATGGAGCCGCCGTTGACATCATAGAACCGCATGAGCAGGTTGATGAGGGTGGTCTTGCCGCAGCCGGTGGGGCCGACGATGGCGATGCGCTGGCCGGGCTTGACGTCCAGAGACAGGCCCTCGATGAGCGGGCGGTCGGGCAGATAGCGGAAGGAGACGTCCTCGATCTGGACGTGGCCGTCCGGCACGAGCTTTGCGGCGTTCTCCGCTTCGGGGGTCTGGTCTTCGGCGTCCAGCAGCTCGAACACGCGGGCTGCGCAGGCCAGAGCGTTCTGCAGCTCGGTCACGACGCCGGAAATTTCGTTGAAGGGCTTGGTGTACTGGTTGGCGTAGTTCAGGAAGATGCTCAGCTGGCCGATGGTGATGCCTCCAGCTACGGCATAGATGGCGCCCACGAGGCCGACGCCTGCGTAGACGATGTTGTTGACGAAGCGGGTGGCGGGGTTGGTCATGCTGGAGAAGAAGATGGCCTTCAGGCTCACGTTCTGCAGTCGGCCATTCACCTCGTCAAAAGCCTCGAGGCTCTGGGCCTCGTGGCCGAAGGCCTGCACGACCTTCTGACCCTCTATCATCTCGTTGACAAGGGCAGTCTGCTCGCCGCGCACGGTGCTCTGGCTCTGGAAATACTTGTAGCTGCGCTTTGCGAGGAAGCTGGCGACAACGAGGCTCAGGGGGGTGATGCAGACCACCACCAGCGTGATGGGGATGTTCTGCTGCAGCATGAAGAGCAGGGTGCCGAGGATGGTCAGCACACCCGAGAACAGCTGGGTGAAGCCCATCAGCAGGCCGTCCGCGAAGGTATCCACGTCGGCCACCATCCGGCTCACGATGTCGCCGGAAGGATGGCTGTCGAGGTAAGAGAGGGGAAGCGTCTGAATCTTCCGCATGGCGGCGTTGCGCAGGTCACGGCTGACTGCGAAGGTGATGCGGTTGTTGCAGACGCTCAGCAGCCACTGCGCAAAGGCGGCGACAACAGCCACCACGATGATTTCGTAGATGATGCGCAGCACGCCCGCGAAGTCCACGGCACCTTTGCCCAGCATCATGTCGATGGCGCTGCCGCAGAGGATGGGGATATACAGCTGGGCCGCCACGCTCACAGCGGCCACGATGAGGCTGCACACCACGAAGAAGCCGTAGGGCTTGATCTTCTGCAGCACCCGGGTCATGGTGGCCTTCTGCTGTTCAGGGGTCAGCTTGCTTTTTGCTTTTGCACTCATTTCTGCGCATCCCCTTTCTTGAACTGGCTCTCGTAAATCTCCTTGTAGACCGGGCAGCTTTCCAGCAGCTCGGCGTGACGGCCAAGCCCCACCATGCGGCCATCGTCCAGCACGATGATCTGGTCGGCGTGCTGCAGGCTGGCGGCACGCTGGCTGACGATGAAGACGGTCAGATCGCCCGGCAGAGCGGCCAGAGCCTTGCGCAGGGCTGCGTCGGTGGCGTAGTCCAGTGCGCTGGCGCTGTCGTCGAGGATGAGGATGTCCGGCTTGCCTACGAGGGCGCGGGCGATGGTCAGACGCTGTTTCTGACCGCCGGAGAGGTTGCGTCCGCCCTGCTCCACCGGCTCGTCGAGGCCGAGGGGCTTGGCTTTCACGAACTCCGCAGCCTGTGCCGTTTCCAGCGCAGCCCAGAGGTCGGCGTCGGAGGCATTCTGGCTGCCCCAGAGCAGGTTGGAGCGGATGGTGCCGCCGAAGAGCTGGGCCTTCTGCATGACCACAGCCACCTTGCCGCGCAGGTCGGCGCGGGGGTACTGCCGGACCGGTCGGCCCATGATCTCCACACTGCCCTCGGTGGCGTCGTAGAAGCGGGGGATGAGGCTGATGAGGCTGGATTTGCCGCTGCCGGTGCCGCCGATGACGCCGATGGTCTGGCCGCGCTTGGCGGTGAAGCTGATGTCGGAGAGGCTGGGTGCGCCTGCGCCCTTGTAGGTCAGGCTCACATGGTCGAAACGGACGGCGTCGCCGGCCTTTTCCGCCGGAACATTGCCGGTGAGCTGGGCCGGGAACTCCATGCCGGGCTTTGTGTCCAGAACCGCCTGCACACGGCCTGCACAGGCCAGAGCCTTGCTCACCTGAACGATGAGGTTGGCCAGCTTGACCAGCTCGACCAGGATCTGGTTCATGTAGTTGACCAGCGCGATGACGTCGCCGGAGGCCATGCCGCCGATGTTGATCTCGATGCTGCCCACATACAGCAGCGCCACGATGGCAAGGTTGATGATAACGTAGGTCAGCGGGTTCATCAGGGCGGAGATGTGGCCCACGTGGAGCTGCATTCTGGTCAGCAGCTCATTGGCGTCCTCGAAGCGGTCCACCTCGCTCTTCTCCTTGTCGAAGGCGCGGACGACGCGCACGCCGGTCAGGTTCTCGCGGGTGAGGCCCAGAACCCGGTCCAGGCGGGTCTGCACCGACTTATAAAGCGGACGGGTGATGACCATGACGCCGAAGACCACGACGCTCAGCAGCGGGATAGCCACCACGAAGATGAGGGCGGCGCGGAAGTTGACCGTAAAGGCCATGATCATGGCGCCGAACACCACGAAGGGGCTGCGCAGGAACAGACGGAGGAAGAGGTTCAATCCGCTCTGCACCTGATTGACGTCGCTGGTCATCCGGGTGATGAGGGTGCTGGTGCCCATGGTGTCCATCTCGGAAAAGCTCAGCGTCTGGATGTGTTCAAACAGCGCATGACGCAGACCGGTGGAGTAACCCACGGCGGCTTTGGCCGAGAAGTATTGGGCCGTCAGGCTGCACGCGAGGCCGACGATGGCCAGAAGCAGCAGGATGCCGCACCGCACGAGGATGTAGTGGAAATCGTGGGCCGCGATACCCACGTTGACGATGTCGGCCATCACAAGCGGCACGAACAGGTCAAACGTAGCTTCCAGCATCTTGAAAAGCGGTGCAAGCACGCTCTCGCGCTTGTAGTCGCTGAGATAGCGAAGCATTTTGTTCAAGGCTCGATACTCCCTTTCTTTCATACATTTAGTCGAGACGCTCCTTATTATAACGCACTCCCAACAGGAATGCTATGTTTTTTGCCAAAGAAAACCGGCTCTGGAAGCAGATTTCGGCTCCGGAGATTGAGAAAACCGGAAAATCCTGCTATACTGGAAGGGAATCTCAACGGAAAGAATGGTGGATGCAATGGCAAAAGATGGTGCGGCACGGCTGCGGCTGCGCCCGGTGGGCGCGGCAGACCGCAAAAAGCTGCCGGAATACGGGCCGCTGGGGACGGGCTGTCCGGCGATAGAGCGGGCTGTGGCAGCGCTCTATAAGGGCCAGAACGAGGAGAGCTTCTGGGCGCTGATGAACGCCATCAACTATGCCCTCGAGCTGGACACCAGGGTTCTGGTGCCGCTGGAAGCTGCGTCCGACCAGCCGGACGGGGCCGCCCCGTGGGCGGAGCATCCTGTCCCGGCGGAGAAAGCGAAAGACCTGCAGCCCTGGACTCTGCGCACCCAGAAGGGCCGGTGCTACCTGCCGGTGTTCACCTCAGTGAAGATGGCAGAGGCCGATAAAGGCACGGCCAGCCGCCCCATGGCGGAACAGCTTCTGGCTTCCGCCATGCAGATGGCGCTGGACTCGGACAGCATCGACGGCGTGGTCATCGACCCGTGGACCAGCTCTGCCACGCTGGACTGCTCGCTTTTGAACGGTCTGCTCCACGCCAGCCACGACACCGATGAGCCGGGCGAAGCGGAGCTGCGGGCCGGCAACCATGCCATGGCCGAGGAACGCTGGGACGACGCGATGCACTATTATCAGCTCTCTGCCGAAGAGGGCTGCGCCGAGGGCCTTGCCATGATGGGCGAGATGCTTTACGAGGGCCGGGGCTGCCGCAAGAGCCCTGCACAGGCCCGCAAATTCTGGAAAAAAGCTGCCGACGCCGGCGATGTGGCCGCATGGGTGGCGCTGGGCGACGATGCCATGGTGCAGGGAAAAGGGGCCGGTGCGGCTCTGCGGGCCTACCGCAAGGCCCAGAAGCTCTGCGCCTCCACCCCCGACATCGCCTATATGCCGCAGGTCTGCCTGCGGGTGGCCCAGTATGAGACCCAGTACATCTCCCGCAAAAAGGCGCTGGCTCAGCTGGCTGAGGCGAAGCAGGGCTTCCTCGTCCGCAAAAAAGAGGGGGACGAGACGGCCCAGAGCTGGCTGGACGAGACGGAGGCCGTCATCCGCCAGCTGCTCGAGAGAGAATGAGCGGAAACACAAAATCTTTACAAATGCTCTAAGAAATCGTCATACGGAACCGATATGATATTGAAGGAAAAATATGCGCGTCGCAAAAACAGAGAGGACGACCAGAATGAGCAAAGTGATCGGTATTGACCTTGGCACCACGAACAGCTGCGTGGCAGTGGTGGAGGGCGGCAAGCCCGTCGTCATCACCAACGCAGAGGGAGAACGCACCACCCCCAGCGTGGTGGCGTTCACCAAAGACGGCGAGCGTCTGGTGGGCGGCGCGGCAAAGCGCCAGCTTGCCACCAACTCCGGCCGGACGGTGTCCAGCATCAAGCGGCATATGGGCAGCGACTACCGCGTCCACATCGACGGCAAAGACCTGACTCCGCAGGAGATCAGCGCCATGATCCTGACCAAGATACGCCGCGACGCCGAGAGCTACTTGGGAGAGCCGGTGACGGAGGCCGTCATCACCGTCCCCGCTTACTTTGACGACAGCCAGCGCAAGGCCACCCAGGATGCGGGCCGCATCGCAGGCCTGAACGTCCTGCGCATCATCAATGAGCCTACCGCCGCCGCTGTGGCCTACGGCCTTGACAACGAAGCGCCCCAGAAGATCCTGGTCTACGACCTCGGCGGCGGCACCTTTGACGTCTCCATCATCGAGATCGAAGACGGCACCTTTACAGTGCTGGCCACCGGCGGCGATACCCGCCTCGGCGGCGACGACTTCGACCAGCGCATCGTGGAATACGCCGTGGCAGAGTTCAAGAAATCGGACCGCATCGACCTCTCCCGCGACCCCGCCGCCATGGGACGCCTGAAAGAAGAGGCCGAAAAGGCCAAGAAAGAGCTGTCCAGCGCCCTCTCGGCCCAGCTCAATCTGCCCTTCATCGCTGTGGGCAAGGACGGCCCCCACCACCTGGATCTGACCATCTCCCGCCCCCAGTTCGAGATGATGACCGGCGACCTGCTGGCACGGACGGTGGCCCCGGTGCAGAACGCACTGCGGGATGCCGGCATCTCGGCTTCGCAGCTGGGCAAAGTCCTTCTCGTGGGCGGCAGCACCCGGATGCCTGCCGTCGAGCGTCAGGTGAAGGAACTGCTGGGCTGTGAACCGAGCCACAGCCTCAACCCCGACGAATGCGTGGCGATGGGTGCCGCTGTGCAGGGCGGTCTGCTGCAGGGCGGCGGCAAGCTGGCTGGCGCTTCCGGTGCAGCGGCGCAGGGCCTTGTGCTGATGGACGTCACCCCGCTGACCCTCTCCATCGAGACACTGGGCGGCGTGGCGACCCCCCTCATCACCCGCAACAGCATGATACCCACCCGCAAGAGCCAGATCTTCACCACGGCCCGCCCCATGCAGACCAGTGTGGAGATCAACGTCCTGCAGGGTGAGCGGCATTTCGCCCGCGACAATAAGAGCCTCGGCAAGTTCAAGCTGAACGGCATCCGGGCCAGCTTCTCGTCCAAGCCCCAAATCGAAGTCACCTTTGATATTGACGTCAACGGCGTCGTGAAAGTCTCGGCCAAAGACCTCGGCACCGGCCGGGAGCAGAACATCACCATCACCGGCAGCACCAACCTCTCGGAGAATGAGATCCAGCGCGCCATGGCCGACGCGGCTGCCTACGAGGCCGAGGACAGCCGCCGCAAAGAGCGGCTTGATCTCCACAATCAGGCCGAGGTGCTGGCCTACAAGGTAGACGAGGCTCTCTCCAAGTGCAAGAAGGAGCTGGACAAGGAGGAGAAGAACCGCATCAAAGCCGATGTGGCCAACCTCCGCCGCTGCCTGCGGAAGGATAAGCCCGAAAAGATGAACGAGACGGAAGAAGCGAACCTCCGTCAGGCCAAGAGCCAGCTCGAAGCATCCGCAAACCACCTGATGGTGCTCTATGCATCGGAGCAGAGCGAGAACGGCTCGGACGGGACCATTTGATAAACAGTAAGACCCCCGCTGCGTTTGCAGCGGGGGTCTTTTGCGTCTGAGGGAAAAGTATCTATGGAAAACAAAGAGGAGAGTGGGGAAAGCTTATCGGCCAACGATGAGGTCGCGGCGGCCGCGGAAGCCCACGGTGAGGTGAGCGCTGCTGCCGAGGTGGCGCAGAGTGACCCGGGTGCCGGGCTTCTGGCCCTGGCACAGCAGAGTCAGGTTCAGGGTGGTGGAAGTCTTGCCGGTCTTGAGCACCAGAGTGCTTACGCCCTGATTCATCAGGGTCTGCATGTCGAGGATGGTGGTGCGGAAGGTGGCGTTGTCATCGGGGGCGTCCAGAGTCAGCACGCGGCCTTCCTGACGGGCGGTGTAGAGCACCTGCTTGCCCAGCAGGCCCTTGACGGTGTAGCGGGCTTCGCTCTTCTCCACCGGCGTGTCAGAGGGCAGGGGAGTCTCGCCGGAGATCATCATCACGTTGCCCTGAATGGGGTTCTCCACCGGGGAAGCGTAGCCGCCGTAGTTGGGGTCTACCTCCCCCACCGGAACGTCAGAGTGGAGAGCGATGTCGCCCTGAACCATGACCTCGGACGACTGAGGGGGCAGATAACCGGCAACGGTCGCGTCCTCGGCGTCGGCAGCAAAGGCACCCACGCTCATGGCGGCGGTCATGGTCAGCAGAGCGGCAGCAGCGGCAGCGCGGCGGGCAGTGTTCTTGTTCAGCAGTCTCATAGTAGTATCCTCCTGTAGATGTAGGAAGTCAACCTCTCCGTCAGCGCTGGTGCGCTGACGGGGAGGTTTATCCCAAATGCTTTTATCAGCGGTACGGCGTATCAGAAAACCGCCGTATCTGTAATGAATACGGATACGGCGGCTGGATTATTGCAGAGATCCTATTTTAATTTTCGCTGGAATCTTTTTCCTCAAGGATAGCCATGAACTCGTCGCCGGTGATGGTCTCCTTTTCATAAAGGTACTTCGCCAGCTCGTCGAGCTTTGCGCGGTTGTCGGTGAGGATCTTGACGGCCTTTTCGTGCTGGGCCTTTACCAAGTCCACGACCCGCTGGTCGATCTCGCGCTGGGTCTGGGCCGAGCAGGCCAGAGAGGTGTCGCCGCCCAGATACTGGTTGTTCACCGTCTCCAGGGCCACCATGTCGAACTCTTTGCTCATGCCGTAACGGGTGAGCATGGCGCGGGCAAGCTTGGTGGCCTGCTCGATGTCGTTGGACGCGCCGGTGGTGATGGAGCCGAACACCACTTCCTCGGCGGCACGTCCGCCGGTGAGGGTGGCGATCTTGTTTTCCAGCTCCTCCTTGTTCATCAGGTAGTGGTTGCCCTCTTCGACCTGCATGGTGTAGCCCAGTGCGCCCGAGGTGCGGGGGATGATGGTGATCTTCTGCACGGGTGCGGAGTGATTCTGAAGCGCCGCCACCAGTGCGTGGCCGATCTCATGGTAGGCTACGATGCACTTTTCCTTGTCGGTGAGGATGGAGTTCTTCTTCTGGTAGCCGGCAATGACCACCTCGATGCTCTCCTCGAGGTCGGCCTCGGTCACGCTCTTGCGGCCAGCGCGCACGGCCCGCAGGGCGGCTTCGTTGACGATGTTGGCCAGCTCTGCGCCGGAGGCACCGGAGGCCATCCGGGCCACGGTGTTGAAGTCGATGCCGGGGGCAAGAGCGACTTTCCTGGCGTGGACCTTCAGGATCTCTTCGCGGCCCTTGAGGTCGGGCAGTTCCACAGGAACACGGCGGTCAAAGCGGCCGGGGCGGGTCAGGGCCGGGTCAAGGGAATCCGGACGGTTGGTGGCCGCGAGGATGATGACGCCGCTGTTGCCCTCGAAGCCGTCCATCTCGGTGAGCAGCTGGTTCAGGGTCTGCTCACGCTCGTCGTTGCCGCCCAGCTGGCCGCTGTTGCGCTTCTGGCCGATGGCGTCTATCTCGTCGATGAACACGATGCAGGGGGCTTTTTCCTTGGCCTGCTTGAACAAATCACGGACTTTGGACGCGCCCATGCCCACGAACATCTCCACAAACTCCGAGCCGGAGATGGAGAAGAACGGCACGTTGGATTCGCCCGCCACGGCCTTTGCCAGCATGGTCTTGCCGGTACCCGGAGGGCCGACGAGCAGGATGCCCTTGGGCATCGAGGCACCGATCTCTTCGTATTTCTTGGGGTCGTGCAGATAATCTACGATCTCCTGTAAGTTCTCTTTGGCCTCGTCCTCGCCGGCCACATCCGCAAAGCGGATGCCGTGGGTGGACTGGACGTAGACCTTGGCGTTGGACTTGCCCACGCCGCCGAACATCATCGAGTTCGCGCCGCCGGCCTTTTCTATGAGCTTTTTGTTCATGAAATTGCCCAGCCAGACGAAGAGGGCGATGGGCAGTACAAAGCTCAGCAGAAAGCTCAGCAGCGGCGAAGCCTGCTCCACGATCTCGCTGGAAAACTCGGCCCCCGCGTCGTAGAGGCGCTGGGTCAGGTCAGGGTCGTTCATCAGGCCGGTCTTGTAAATTTGCTTTTCGTCTTTATCGGTAAAGATGATCTGGTTCGATTCCACATCCACCCGGCCGATGTCTTTGTCCTCGGTCATGGACATGAAGGTGCCGTAGTCCACTTCTTTTACCTGCCGTTCGCTCATCCACGGCACGAGCACGAAGTTGAGCAGCATCAGCACCAGTAATACAATGGCGTAGTAAATAGCCAATGGCTTTTTGGGAGTCTTGACTTCTTTCATGGGGGTCCCTCCTTACGTTGCAAACAGCATACCACGACGCCATTTCAGAAACCAGCGTTTCGAGGCGAACTTTGCAAAAACTTCGCAGATTCTTAACAAAACCGAGGAACAAGGAGGCCGTCCGCTTGACAAATCGAATCACTTTGACTATACTGAACATACAAGAAGGTGCTGTCCGCAATGGTCAGCTTCCCTCGGCTAAGTCAAACAATAAGAATGACCGCTTAGCGTGGAAGGCTGTGGGCGGTCATTTCTTATTGTTATGTATCTCTTTGAAGATAGCCCATGAGATCTGAAAGGTAACAAAGACTGCTCCGCCCAGCAGGCCGAGCAATGCGATAGTTTCCGTCAGGGTCATAAGTCATCCCCCCTTTCGCGTTTGCGTCCGGGGGAAGCAACAATAAGGTTTCACACCCCCGGAAGCTTGCCGGGGAAGCTAGACCACCTTTTTATGCAGACAGCACCTGGATACCGCCGCTTCGGGCGGTATTTTTATTTTACCATAGTTGGTGATATAATACAACAAAAATAGGATCCACCCGCAAATTTTGAAAATTTATGCTGCTATTTATGTGAAATCGTTTCATTTTCATTGTGAGCAAAACTGCTTGACAGGGGCGGCGGGTTTTGTTAAAATGAAACCACTTTGAACAAAGCGCAAATGCGTTGACGGGGAAAAAACGATTTTCTTCTGCGTGCAGAGAGCCGCCGGATGGTGCAAGGCGGTGCAGAGGGTCTCGGTTACTGGCCCCTGAGCGGCAGGACTGAAGCAGACAGTAGGCCCTGACGGAAGCCCACCGTTATAAGGGCAGCGATTCGCCCTAAAAAGCCGATCGTGCAGAGCGGCTGTGCTTATGGCACAGCAAAGAGAGTGGTACCACGGGTGCCCTGTAGCAGAAATTACAGGCTCTCGTCTCTCAGGGGATTTCGTCCTTTGAGAGACGGGAGCCTTTTCGTTTGTTAAATTGCTAAAAGGAGTCAACCTCTCCGTCACGCCTACGGCGTGCCACTGCCCGGGTTGCGGCACCCAGCATC
>OLAL01000198.1_pt1 | contig 11668 bp, 8 predicted proteins | sample 1607911 | NCBI WGS metagenome assembly OLAL01 (sample SAMN02674698, study PRJEB24791) | human gut metagenome, SKBSTL036 | isolation source: stool | host: Homo sapiens | place: USA
TAGAGGGTTATCAGGATGAATATGATTGTATTCTAATCGGACCACAGGTTTCTTATCGTCTAGATGAATTAAAACAGACTCTGAAGATTCCAGTAGCAGGAATTCCACCACTGGATTATGCTGTTGGAAATGCAGAAAATGTTATGAAGTTGGCGCATAAAACGGCAGGAAAATAACAAAGGAGTTTATGTACGATGAATAATAAATTGGAGCAGTTTGCGAATAGTGGTTTTATGAAAAAGCTTCAGGAATGGAGTGTAAAATTATCACAAAGCCCTGCATTTGGAACAATCAGCCAAGGTATGGGTGGAACAATGGGATTAATCATGATTGGTGCAGTCGTTCAGATTATCTGTGCTGTCGGAAGTATTGCTTTTGGGTGGAAGGCAGGAGAACCTATATATGATGCCCTATATATGCCATACGAGTTGACAATGGGATTATTGGGATTGTTTATGTCATTTACACTCTCATATAACTATGCAAAAAGATTAGGGGTAAAAGCGACGATACAATCTGGATTTACATCTATGGTTTGTTTTATTTTAGTTTGTTCACCACTAATTTCAACAACAGAAAGTGGAAATGTAATTCGTTCTTTGAATATTAGTTCTTTAGGAGCAAATGGGATCTTTTGTGCGATTTTAATTGGATTGGTATCTGTTCGTATTTCAAAATTTGCAATTGATCATAATTGGATTATCCGTATGCCGGATGTAGTCCCGGAAGGAATTTTGAATAGTTTTAATTCTATCATACCATCCGGACTTAATATTATCATTTGGTATGGTTTGGGGATTGCGATTTCTTATTTTACAAAAGGTGCAATGACATTGGGAACATTAGTTACAACTGTGATTGCTACTCCGTTGTCGTATCTTGTATCTCCTTTAGGAATGGTTGTAATTATTATTGTATTCTGTTTAAGTTGGTTTTTTGGAATTCACGGGGGAAGTGTTGTATTTACAGCAATTATGCCACTTTATATTGCAGCATATGCAACAAATGCTGAATTAGCAGTTGCAGGAAAAGAACTTGTATTTAATCCAATCTTCTTGTATGGAGCAGTATCTATATTGGGAGGATCAGGAAACACATTACCATTATGTGTTATGGGGCTGAAAAGTAAATCGAAGCAGATTAGTGCTGTTTCTAAAGCGGCATTGGTTCCGGGATTGTTCAATATTAATGAGCCTGCGATTTTTGGATTTCCGATTATGTACAATCCAATTTTATTGATTCCATTTACATTAAACAGCCTTGTGGTAATGGGATTTATGTATGTTGCATATAAATTTGGCTTAATGAGCCTGCCACAGGTATTGATTATGACTACATTACCAGTAGGTATTCAATCATTGATGTCTACGTTAGACTGGCGTAACGTAGTTTTTGCTCTTTTGATGTTTCCGGTAGTATATTTGATTTATCTTCCGTTTTTCAAAATTTATGAAAAACAGTGTATTGCAAAAGAAGCAACTGAGGAAGTAGAAGTTAGTGAGTAATAAAGAATGCTCTCTTTTGTCAAGTGCAAGATAAAAGAGTCTTTCTGTTATAATAATACGAGGAGAAATTAGCATGAAATATGAATTAGGAATTTCCGTTTATCCCGATTTGAGACCTTTAGAAGAGATAGAAGCCTATTTTGAGCTGGCAAGTCGTTATAGTGTGTCTAAAGTTTTTTCCAGTATGTTTTCTGTAGAAGGAACAAAAGAAGAAGTATTGGAATATTTTAGAAAATTAATTGCGGCAGCGCATAGAAATAATCTGAAAGTATCGTTGGATGTCAACCCCATGTGCTTTGAAAAAATGGGAGCAACCCCGGATGATTTAAGTGTATTCAAGAGTATTGAGGTTGACTGCTTGAGAATGGATCTTAGTTATGGAGCTGAAAACGATGCAAAATTGGTTCGTAATCCATATGGAATCAAAATAGAATTTAATAATTCTCCAGATATCGTAAATGGATTAATTGCGTGTGGAATCGATCCGAAAGATTTTTCGGTTTGTCATAACTTTTATCCTCAAAGGTATACAGGAATGAAATGGGAGAAATTTGTCCAAAAAAACGCAGAATTAAAATCTGTTTCCAGACATGTTCGTATCGGTGCCTTCATTTCTTCTACCGCAAAGAATACACATGGTGTTTGGAATGCAGTTTATGGATTGCCTACAGTTGAAAAGCTTCGAATGCTTCCAATTGATTTACAGGCACGTATGATGCTGGCAACAGGAAATATAGATGAGCTCTTAGTTGGAAATGCGTATGCAACGGAAGAAGAATTAAAAAAATTGTATGAAGTATTAAAAGAGAGTTCTAAAATACAAAATGATTTGGATCCTACATTAAAAATGTTGATCGAACATGGAATTATTAGTTTGGATAAACCGGTAAAGCGCTTGCGCGTCATATTGGATCAGAATATTACAGAGAAAGAAAAAGAAGTTTTGTTTGACTTTTTCCCACATTTGGAGATGGGAGACAGTTCAGAATGGATTTGGCGCACAAGAATTTCTCGTTTTAAATATAGCCAGCCAAAAGAAGTTATCACACCAAGAAAAGTAAACGGAGAAATGTTTGAGGTTGGAGATGTTGTAATTGTAAATGATAATTACAAGCATTATGCTGGCGAAATTCAAATTGTAAAAATTCCAATTGTGAATGATGGAACTAGAAATAGGATAGGGCATCTTGATGAAGATGAATATCAAATGATGGAGTTCATTTATGATGGAGAGTTGGTTGAATTTTTGGAGAAATAAGTAGGAGGAAAGTAAATATGGGTTTTCCTGAGGATTTTTTGTGGGGAGGAGCAACTGCAGCCAATCAATGCGAAGGCGGATGGAATGTAGAAGGAAAAGGAATGGCGGTTTCTGATTTTTATACTGCTGGAACGGTGTCAGAACCACGTTTCACAACTTATATCACAAAAGAAGGTGTTCCCGGAAAAGCAAACATGTTTGAAACAATACCAGAGGGGGCATATCGAGCAATACTGGATGGATATTATTATCCATATCATGAAGGGATTGATTTCTATCACCGGTATAAAGAAGACATTGCATTGTTTGCGGAAATGGGATTTAAAATTTTTCGTATGTCAATTTCCTGGGCTCGGATATTTCCGAAGGGAATAGAGGAAAAACCGAATCAGGAAGGAATCAATTTCTATCGCCGTGTATTTGAAGAACTAAAAAAATATCATATTGAACCATTAGTGACAATTTTTCATTATGACCTTCCAGTATATTTGGAAGAGGAATTAGGGGGATGGAATAATCGTGAACTGATTAAACATTATGTGAAATACGCAAAGGTTTTATTCAAAGAATACAGAGGACTGGTGAAATACTGGTTGACGTTTAACGAAATTAATAATGTGGCAATGATGAAAAATTTATTACCTAACTATCCTTCGTCTAAGATACAAAAAGATTTTCAACTGCTTCATTATGAATTTGTAGCCAGTGCCAAAGCTGTCCAAGTTGCACATGAAATAGATCCGGAATATGTAGTCGGATGTATGATTGCCGGTGGGCCAAGTAGGTATCCATTAACCTGTGATCCGAAAGATGTTCTTTTAAATCAGGAAATGTTGCAGGAAAATGTATATTATGCTTCTGATGTTATGGTAAGAGGGGAGTATCCTTACTTTGCAGAACGTGTCTGGAAGAAATATCAAATAGAACTTGATATTACAGAAGAAGATAGGAAAGATCTGCAAAAGGGGATCGTAGATATGGTAACGTACTCTTATTATTGTACAAGTTGTACGACGACACATGAAGTGAAAGAAAAAGCAGGTGGGAATCTGGATATGGGTGCGAAAAATCCATATTTACAATATAGTGATTGGGGATGGAGTTTCGATCCGGATGGTTTGCGTTACTCATTGAATGAATTTTATGGACGTTACCAAAAACCTTTGATGATTGTTGAAAATGGATTGGGAGCGATTGATATTTTAGAAGAGGATGGAAGGATTCATGACGCATATCGAATAGAATATATTCGAGGTCACGTTGAAGCTATGAGAAAAGCAATTGAGGATGGGGTTGACCTACGGGCTTATACGCCGTGGGGATGCATTGATCTTGTAAGTGCTTCTACAGGCGAAATGAAGAAGAGATATGGTTTTATTTATGTGGATCGTGATAATGAAGGCAATGGAACAATGAAACGTTATAAAAAAGACAGCTTCTATTGGTATAAAAAAGTGATTGAATCCAATGGAGAATATCTGCAGGATTAGAAACAATAGTTTGAATCATTAAGAAATCACCTTTCTGCTATAATAATCGTTTATTCGATTTTTATGTGGAAAGGTGATTTTCATATCTTAAAATGAAAATTAATGCAGAATGCAATATAACAGTAGAAAGTGGTATAATGATTTTTCAAGAGTTAGGAGTGAGGAGAGCGCAATGAAGCTGAGTAAGGATATTGTATTAGAATATATGCAAAATCAAGCGTTGAATCATTCTGAAAGTATTAGTTTTACAACTCAGGAACTTTCAGATGCACTACAGATGCAACGTTCTAATTTGAGCAAATTATTAAATGAACTGGTGAAAGATCAGCGAATCAAAAAGACAAATGGAAGACCCGTCTATTATTCTCTGGTGAATGAAAAAGATGGGTCTTGCTTTAATAACATGATAGGTCATAACTCTAGTTTGAAGCAGGTAATCCAACTGACGAAGGCGGCTCTGTTGTATCCGGGAAATTCATTACCTATTCTGATCACAGGATCTGATGGTTCAGGAAAGAGTTTACTGGCATCTTTAATTTATGAATTTGCAAAAGAAGCGAAGATTATAGACAAAGAAGCTCCACTGGTTAAAATAAATTGTCGCTATTTGACGGAAGAAACGGATAATAAAATGAGAGATGTATTTTTTTCAAAAAGCAGCGGGGCTATAGATCGAGCAGAAGGGGGAATCTTGTTTATTGATCATATCAATCGTTTATCTTCTGATGTTCAGAGGGATCTTCTAAAATGTGTGGAAATCGGACAGGTTTCTTCGAATAATACTATTTTGGTTTATTCGGTTGATGATGCAATCAATCCGTCATATTTAAGCCTGTATACTTCTAAGTTTTCAATTGTGGTAGATATGCCTTCCTTATCAGCAAGGACATTTGAAGAAAGATTTGAAATGATTCAGTGTTTCTTTCAGAAAGAGGCATCTTGTATCCAGAAAAATATTAAGATTAATGCAGAGTTGTTGCGTTGTTTATTGCTGTACCCATGTCAATTTAATGTTAAACAGTTAAAAAAGGACATTCAGCTTGGATGTGCAAATGGATATGCAAGAAACTTTGATAAAAAAGACAGTCAAATGGAACTGTTCATCCATGATTTTCCAAATTATGTGCGTAAAGGTTTTTTGTCGTATCAAAAGTACCGTACACAGATTGAGAGTATTATACCGGATAACTGTTTATATGTTTTTTCGGCGCAATCAACAAATGCTTGTCAGGATACAAGTGTAGAAAAATACAGCGATAGTTTTTATGATATGATTGACAGAAGAATAGAAGAATTCAAACAGCATGGCATTGATGAAGAGGATATTACAGCTATCATTCATGCAGAGCTGGATTATAATTTTCAGAGAATCAATAAAGGAATCGAGCAGAAAGCAATTGATAAGGAATTGATTTCGAAGATAGTAGATTCAAAAATCATTCAGTTGGTAGATGATTTTTTGAAAGATGCTGCGGTAAAGTTTGAGTGTATTTATCCGGATTCAATCTTTTATGCTCTTTGTTTGCATGTATCAGCCATGTTAAAAAGGCAAGGAAAATCTCAGAAGCTGTCCAATGAACAAATTGTAAAGACGATAAAAAAATTTAATGAAGAATATATCTTTTGCTCAAAATTTGTTAATACATTAGAAAAGGAGTTTAATCTGCATTTTTCAATTGATGAAGTGGTGTTTTTAACATTGTTTATCAATCAGGAAAGCTTGGAGGAAACTTCGAAAAATAAGCCGGTCGTGTTGGTGGCGATGTATGGGAATAGTACAGCAGCCAGTATTGTAGAAGTTGCAAATAAAATTATTGATGATGGAAATATTTTTTCATTTGATCTTTATCTGGATAAGGACATGCAAAAAGCATATGAAGAGCTGAAGCAAATTATAGTAGAGATTCATCAGGGAAAAGGTGTACTGATGTTATATGATATGGGATCCTTGAAGGAAATGGCAGAGGTAATAGCTTCTGAAACTGGAATTGAAATTAAAACGGTTTGTGTTCCTGCAACTTGGATGGCTTTACAGTGTTCACGTAAAGCAAGTTATCATACTTCTTTGGATGACATATATCATGAAGTAATGGATTCATATCAACGGATGTATCCGGAAATAGAGCAGTCTTATCAGAAGCAAGTAAAACCGCAGGTTATTATTACTTTGTGTATGACAGGAGGAGGGGCAGCAGTCCAGGTGAAAAATTACATTTCTCAGCATATTCATTTGGAAAATACAGAGATTATCCCATTAGCAATTTCAGATCGAGAATATTTATTAAAGAAGGTCAATCAGATTTCAAAAAATCAGAAGATTGCTTGTGTAATTGGTGTGTATAATCCAGAACTATATGGAATTCCATATATTCCCATTTCAAAATTATTTGATACGCCACCGGATAAACTGGATATTTTACTCTCTCTGGAAACTGCACAGTCGGTGATGTCAGTCAACTATGATGCAATTTATGCGTATCTTAAAGAACAGTTGGAAGGATTTGATATTCAGTTGTTAAAAGAAGTGTTGCCAAAGGTGATTATTCGTATAAAGAAAGTAGTGCATGGATTGTCATCCGATCAGGAGATTGGTCTTTTTATGCATATTGCATGTTCGATTTATAGAATGCAAAATGGCGAGAAGTCTGTCAAAAATGGACAGGCAAAGCATATAATTATGAAAAATAAGCGTTTGTACAATGGTTTAAAAGAAATTTTGCATTTGATTGAAGAAGAATTTCTGATTGTATTTGATGATGATGAACTGGCGAATATCATTCAAATTATAAAACAGTGCTGATATAGAGAAGTATAAAAATGTCCGAAAATATTTTTTCGGATGTAAAGTGCGTGCTATAATAGGGAAAGGAGCTGTCTGTACAGTGAGAATCCGGAGGTGGAAAGACTTGAAATTATGGTATCGAATGATTCGACGTTTGGAAGAAATTTATATAAGAAAGCATAAAGAAGAGTTCCTGTTGAGGAAACAGAAGTGGGATGAAGAATTTTATGAATGTATTCAGGATATTGCGAAGCATCCGGTTGTGCTTCGTATGAAACTATATCCGCATCATGGAAATACGAATTGTTATCAGCATTGCCTTCATGTATCTTACTACAATTATGTGTGGTGCCGCTTTTTTCATCTGGATGCAAAATCAGCGGCAAGAGGCGGGATGCTGCATGATCTGTTTCTGTATGACTGGCATACCCATGCAAAAGAGACGGGGCAGCGTTTCCACGGGCTGACACATCCGAAAACAGCCTTAAACCATGCATGTCGTTTATTTCCTCTGAATGATATAGAGAAAGATGTGATCCGGGCGCATATGTGGCCAGTCACATTTTTTAGCATTCCTCACACAAAAGAAGGATGGATCATCACACTGACAGACAAATATTGCGGAGCATTTGAAAGTATGAAAAGAAAATAGAAGAATTTCGGGCAAAAATTTTGTCGAACTTATGTGACATTAACTGATAAAATCGGCCTTTTTCGTGTGCTATTCTCTAAAAGAACCCGGGGGAGCGGACAGGCTTCCGGCAAAAAATTAATTGAATCAAGGAGGATATACAGCATGGAAAGACAGATCCCAAAAAATGTTCGTCAGATTGGAAACGTGAGTGACAGCCCGAAAATTTATGTGGAGGACTATGTAGATACTTTTTTCCTACAGCTTTGTGATAAGGCGAAGGACGGACCGATCGGGGCATTTCTCGTAGGAGATATGCAAAAGAGCGAGGATGAGGAATATGTATACATATATGGTGCGATTCAGATGCACGACTTGAAGCTGGTCGGCAATGAATACGTGATCGATGATGAAACATGGAAAAATGCATATGAGGACTGTAAACAGTATTTTGAAGACGGAGAAATGTTGGGCTGGTTTGTCGCACAGCCCGGAGTAGAACTGGATGCAAAGAGCAACATAGTGAAACTTCATAAAAAATCGTTCCCGAAACAGAATACTGTTTTTGTTATGAAGGATTCCGCAGAGAAGGAAGAATCTTATTTTGTGCATAAACTGAATGATCTGATGGAGATCGGCGGTCGTTATACATATTATGAGAAAAATCCATGTATGCAGAACTATATGATTGCTGCTCGAAGAAAGAATGGGGTGTCTCCCTCGGAAACTGTTGAGGATCGAGCTGCTCAGGACTTTCGGAACATGGTCCGCAGTCGAGGAAGCCGGACGCATCAGAAAAAAAACAACCGTCTGATGTATGTAGCAAGTTCCATACTTATACTGGTGGCAGTTATTATGGGAGTTACCACACTCAATAATTTCGGGAAAATGAAAGCTGTCCAGAAAGTGATGAGTCAGGCGTCGTCAGCGGTCTTACAGGAAAATAATACAGAGGAGGTGCAGCCGGTGAGCGGTGAAGTGACAGAAGCATCCAATGAGGGAGACGTAAAAAAACAGGAAGAAACACCACCATCAGAAAAGGATGCATCAGATCCGGAAATAAAACAGGAAGAAGAAAAAGCAGATGATATTGTCCAGGAACAGGAGAGTACAGAAGGAGAAGGTGATTCCTCAGAGGGAGTGTACGTAGTGGAGCAGGGAGATACACTGGCGATCATCAGCAAAAAGGCCTACGGAGATGTTTCGCATGTAGATTCTATCTGTCGGATGAACGGAATTACGGATGGAAATTTGATTTATGTAGGTCAGAAATTGCTATTACCATAAAATAATGCTATAATCGGAAAATAAAACAAAATGATAAGGGGTCGGATATGAAGCAAAAGAAAAATCCGCGGTTTCGATTTTCTGGATCCATAGATATGGAGATCATTCGGAGGCAGGTCAAAAGGCACAGAAGAAGCGTGCTGGGACAGTGGACGATCCGGATCGTCGTGGCAGCCATGATCGTGACAGGAACCTATCTTGTGATTGAAAATCAGACGTATACGTCCGTTGCAACAGCGGACTCACATAAGAAAGATACAGAAGACAGCAACCAGTATATCGCATTTTCGGACGGTGTGATCCGATACAGCAGAGATGGCGTTGTGTTTCTGAATAAAAAGAATAAGGAAAAATGGATTCAGCCCTGTCAGATTCAGAATCCGATAGTGGACGTTAATGAGGATGTGTTTGCAATAGCAGATGTGGGCGGTAATACGATCATGATCTTTCAGAAGAGTGGATTAAAGGGGGAGATTGAGACTACGCTTCCGATTGAAAAGATTTCTGTTTCAAATCAGGGGATTGTAAGCGCGATCCTGAAAAACGAATCTACGCCGCAGATCATTTCCTATGATGCAGTGGGAAATATACTCGTAGAGCATCAGGTGAATCTAAACAGTACCGGATATCCAATCTCACTGGACATGTCGGCGGATGGGGAGAACCTGATGGTATCGTATCTTTCCACAAAAAACGGAACATTGAAGTCCATGGTTGCTTTTTATAATTTTGGAAAAGAAGGTCAGGAAAAAACGGACAACCTGATTTATACAGAAGATTTTGAGCAGACAGTCGTTCCGGATGTGTTTTATATGGACGCGTCCACATCCGTTGCGGTTGGTGATAGATCATTTGTGATCTATGAAGGTACGAAGTCCGTGAAAAAGAAAACCGAAGTGAAGCTGAATCAGGAGATACGCAGTGAATTTCACTCGGACAGGTATATCGGGTTTATTCTTACGAATAAAGATAAATCAGGATATGAAGTGCAGCTTTATGATAAAACGGGAAAACAGATAATAAACCGGGAAATAACAGGAGAATATAGTCATGTAAAGATAGCAGGAGATGAGATCATCATGTTCGACGGAACAAAAGGATGTATCATCAGCGACACGGGAATACAGCGATTTAAGGGAGACTGGGGAATAGAAGCACAGGAAGTGATTCCGGCTGCCGGAATTCACAGATACCTGATCGCCGGTGAAGATGAACTGCGGCTTGTTTACCTGACAAATTAGGAGAAAATATGGATAATTGGTTATTGATTATTGTAGGAGTGATATTTTTGATCAGTATCGTGGCAGGCTATGTCAGAGGACTGCTCAAAATCGGAATTTCGTTGCTGGCTACGGTTCTGTCGATCGTGCTGGTTATGTTTCTGGCGCCTTATGTCAGTGATGCGCTTATTAAATGGACACCTGCGGATGAGATGATTGAAGAAAAATGTATGGAGATGTTCATGCCTCAGATTTCTGCAGATACATTGAAAAATGCAGATTTAAGCGGGACTTCACTTGGGGAATTGAATCAGGATCAGCTGGCGGATATCAACAATCTGGACTGGAACCAGTTGGGGATCAACATTCAGGATATTTTGAATATCATCGGAGAGATCCCAAAAGAAGTGCAGATTCAGGAGATTGAAAATGCAGCATTGCCGGAGTTTTTGAAAAACCGGCTGCTGGAAAACAATAACAGCACAATTTATCAGGAACTGGGAGTTAAGTCGTTTCCTGAGTATGCGGCATCGTATATTGCAAGGATGATCCTCAAAGTTGTGGCATTTCTTGTTACATTTATCCTTGTGTGGATTCTTGTCAGGGCACTGATGGCTGCAGTAGATCTGATCGGCGAGCTTCCGATTCTGGGATTTTTCAATCACCTGGGCGGAGCGGTTGTCGGAGCAGCGGCGGCACTGTTGATTGTCTGGCTCTTGTTTTTGATCATAACATTATTGTATAATAATGCGATTGGGCAGTCTTGCTTTGAGATGATTGAGAAAAGCAGTATTCTGACATTTTTGTATGATAACAATATATTGATTACGAAGCTGTTGTCATTTTAAGAGGGATTTTCGATCTTGAAAAGTCGGTTTTGAAGATAAAATATATATTTTACAAAAAATTGAAAAAATCTATTGACAGGTACTGTGCAATATGGTATATTTTAATAGCTGTCGGTGATAACTGAACAGCTTGAACGGGGGATTAGCTCAGTTGGGAGAGCGCCTGCCTTGCAAGCAGGAGGTCACGAGTTCGAATCTCGTATTCTCCACTAGGATGAGAGATCATCCGAATTGAATAAGCGGGTCGTGGAAACGACCATAAGCCGAATGGGCTTGTAGCTCAGGTGGTTAGAGCGCACGCCTGATAAGCGTGAGGTCGGTGGTTCGAGTCCACTCAAGCCCATCGAGAATGATAAAAACTTATTGTTCTCAGCATGTACCTTGAAAACTTCATACAAGAATTAAGATAGAATTCATTTTCAGAAATGGAAATGAGTCAAGACATCAAAGAAATTCAAATTTCATCGTTAATAACGAGATAGGAAAATGAAAGAAACACAAAGCCCGCTGATGTAACGCTATACATCAGTGAGGAAACAGAGAATCAAGAGATTCGATCGTTCCTGCTACGGTTAAAGTAGTAAGGGCGCAGGGTGGATGCCTTGGCACTAAGAGCCGATGAAAGACGTGATAAGCTGCGAAAAGCT
>OLAL01000215.1_pt1 | contig 10983 bp, 4 predicted proteins | sample 1607911 | NCBI WGS metagenome assembly OLAL01 (sample SAMN02674698, study PRJEB24791) | human gut metagenome, SKBSTL036 | isolation source: stool | host: Homo sapiens | place: USA
GGCATGGGGAGGATTGACAATGGCGCGGTGGTTGAATCGGGGAAAATCATTTCCAACCGTCGGTTGGAAAATGAAATTTTCCCTGATTTTTCAAGAAAAACTCAGTGCCGGATGACGGTGATCTCGCCCATATCCTTGGTGTAGTCGACCACATGCTGGAGGAAAAGCTGCGTGATCGTGGAGGGGAGAAAGCCCTTTTTCACGGCGATGCCGATCTCGCGCGACTGCTTGACGTTGAGCGGCAGCGTGGCGACGCGGTAGCGTCCGGGCTTGATGAGCAGGCTGTGCACGATGCTGATGCCAAGTCCCGCCTCGACCATGGACAAGAGCGCGAAGTCGCTCGTCGTGTCATAGGTGACCTCGGGATGGATGTTGTAATGGTCGAGCAGACGGTTGAATTCGTAGTCTTCGATCTCCATCAGGCGCACGAAGTTCTCGTGCGGCAGCTGCTCGAGCGGGAAGACGGACGCGAGGGCGAGATGATCTTCCGCAGCGTCTATGAGCTGGCAGACTGTCAAAAGCCTATGAAAAGGCTCTGGATTTCTTCGATGGAGGACTCCGCCATAAGGGAAGGCTTTGCAAACCTGCGCCCCGGTGCGGACTATGACGGACTTCGGGATGCTGCCCTCTGCCGTGCCAAGGCCGACTGGCTGGTGGGGATCAATGCCACAAGGCTTTTTTCCGTGCTGTATCACCGGACACTCAACATCGGGCGTGTTATGTCCCCAACGCTGGCACTCATTGTCCAGCGAGAAGCTGAGATCGACACCTTTAAGCCGGTTCCCTTTTATACCGTGGCGCTGGAGCTGCCCGGTCTTACCGTATCCGGGGAGCGCATGGCGGATAAGGCCGCTGCCGAGCAGCTGAAAGAAGCCTGTCAGGGTGCAGCTGCCACGATCAAAAAGGTGGAGTGCAAGGAAAAGTCCGAAAAGCCGCCTGCCCTCTATGACCTGACTACTCTGCAAAGAGATGCCAACCGCCTGCTTGGATTTACAGCCCAGCAGACCCTGGACTATCTGCAAAGCCTGTATGAAAAGAAGCTCTGCACCTATCCCCGTACTGACAGCCGCTATCTGACTGGCGATATGGCAGACAGCCTGCCGGTGCTGGTGAATCTGGTTGCCAATGCTATGCCGTTTCGCAAAGGGATCGCCATTACCTGTGATCCGCAGACGGTCATCAACGATAAGAAAGTAACCGACCACCACGCAGTAATCCCTACCAGAAATCTCAAGGATGCAGACCTTTCTGCCCTTCCTGCGGGAGAAAAAGCGGTGCTGGAGCTGGTGGCCCTGCGTCTGCTGTGCGCCGTAGCCCAGCCCCATATCTATTCGGAAACCGTTGTGATTGCAGCGTGTGCCGGTGGGGAGTTTACCGCCAAAGGAAAAACGGTGAAGCACCCCGGATGGAAAGCACTGGAGGACGCTTACCGTGCCAAAATGAAGGATGCAGAGCCGAAAAAAGAGGGCGCAGAGAAAGCCCTGCCGGAGCTGACCGAAGGACAGACCCTTTCGGTTGCTGCTGCAATCATCAAAGAAGGCAAAAGCAGTCCGCCTCAGCACTTTACGGAGGACACCCTATTGTCCGCGATGGAGACTGCCGGAAAAGAGGATATGCCGGAGGATGCCGAGCGAAAAGGTCTGGGGACACCGGCCACCCGTGCCGGTATTTTGGAAAAGCTGGTATCTGCCGGTTTTCTGGAACGAAAAAAGAGCAGGAAAACGGTGCAGCTTCTCCCTTCCCACGATGCAGTTTCCCTTATTACCATTCTGCCGGAACAGCTGCAATCGCCGCTTCTGACTGCCGAGTGGGAGTACCGCCTGGGAGAGATCGAGCGCGGGCAGCTTGCCCCAGAGGAGTTTCTGGACGGGATCAGCACCATGCTGAAAGATCTGGTGGGGACTTATCAGGTCATCAAGGGAACAGAGTACCTGTTCACTCCGCCCCGTGAGGTGGTGGGCAAATGCCCTCGCTGCGGCGGTGAAGTTGCAGAACTGCAAAAAGGCTTCTTCTGTCAGAATGATTCTTGCAAATTTGCAATCTGGAAAAACAACAAATGGTGGGCTGCCAAGAAAAAACAGCCGACCAAGGCTGTGGTGTCTGCACTGCTGAAAGATGGCCGTGTCCATGTAACGGGCCTATATTCGGAGAAAACCGGCAAGACCTACGATGCCACTGTGGTTTTGGAGGACGATGGACAGTATGCCAACTTCAAGCTGGAATTTGACCAGCGGAAAGGAGGCAGCCGATGAAGCTCTCTTTAGTGGAACGGGAAACCATTCTCCTCTATAACCAGGCAGAACCAATGGCTGAGATCTACACCCACGATCCCCGTCTGATGGAGAAGCTGGAACTGCTGGCAAAAAAGCACCCCGACCAGATCACCCGAAAGGACGCCCATAACTTTACCGTCCCCAAGCGGTGTGTATCAGTCAGGGAGCCATACAGCGCCGAGCGTCGCAAAGCTGCCAGTGAGCGTGCGAAAGCTGCCGGATACCAGCCCCCTGTGAGAAAGTCCAGCAGTTAAAGGCACATGGCAGAGAATGTCTTTGAAGCAGTCAAGCAGTCGGTCAGCACCAGAGAAGCGGCAGAGTTTTATGGGATAAAGGTCAGTCGAAATGGCATGGCCTGCTGTCCCTTTCACGATGATAAGAACCCCAGCATGAAGGTAGACCAGCGGTTCCACTGCTTTGGCTGCGGTGCAGATGGGGATGTGATCGACTTTACCGCAAAGCTCTTTGACCTCTCCCCAAAAGAAGCGGCGGAGAAACTGGCACAGGACTTTGGCCTGATCTATGACAGTCAGGCCCCTCCCCGCAGGAGGTATGTCCGGCAGAAAACCGAGGCACAAAAGTTTCGGGAGGACCGGCAGCAGTGTTATCGCGTACTGTCCGATTACTACTATCTGCTGAAAAAATGGGAGGCCGACAATTCGCCCCGAACACCGGAGGAAGAACCGCACCCCCGCTTTGTGGAAGCGATCCAGAAGAAAACCTATGTAGAGTACCTGTTGGACCTTTTTCTTTATGAAAGTGAAGAAGAACAAAAGGCATGGATTGCAGAACACACAGCAGAAATCACACACTTGGAAAGGAGACTGAAAATCATGGCTGAGAACAAACCCACCAACCGAGAGCGGCTAAGGGAAATCACGGATGGCATCGAGCAGGGTATCAAGGAACTGTTTGAGAGTGAAAAGTATATGCGCTATCTGTCCGTTATGTCCCGTTTCCACCGCTATTCGGTAAACAACACCATGCTCATCTATATGCAGAAGCCGGACGCCACTTTGGTAGCCGGATACAATAAGTGGAAAGACCAGTTTGAGCGTCATGTAAAAAAGGGCGAGCATGGTATTACCATCATCGCCCCTACACCGTATAAGAAGAAAATCGAGGAGCAGAAACTGGACCCGGATACCAAGGCTCCGATTCTGGATAAAGACGGAAAGATCGTTACAGAGAAAAAAGAAATCGAGATCCCCATGTTTCGCCCGGTCAAGGTCTTTGATGTGAGCCAGACCGATGGGAAACCTTTGCCGGAGCTTGCTTCCTCCCTTTCCGGCAATGTGCCCAATTATGAGGCATTCATGGAGGCCCTGTGCCGTAGTGCGCCGGTGCCGATCACTTTTGAAGCAATGGCCGCCGATACGGACGGCTATTTTTCTGCCGATCATCAGAAAATCGCCATTCGTCAGGGTATGAGTGAGGTGCAGACGGTTTCGGCCACGGTCCACGAGATTGCCCACAGCAAGCTCCATGACCCTAAAAAATATGAAATGCTACCGTCATGGAAGGTTGTGCTGGAAAGCGAAGGTGGAACCAAGCATGATTTCAAGCTGGATTTTGCCACAGAAAGAGGAGCTGAACAGTTTGCTTCTGATATGGATTGGCGCTATGTGGACGAAAATCAGTTTGAATGGCGTCTTGCAGTTGAGGAAGATCCAACCGCAGAAAAACAGGCAATCAAAAATCGCCACACGGAGGAAGTGGAGGCTGAAAGCATCTCCTATGCGGTCTGCAAGTATTTTGGCATTGAGACCGGAGAAAACAGCTTCGGCTATATTGCAAGCTGGAGTCAGGGCAAGGAACTGAAAGAGCTGAGAGCCAGTTTGGAGACCATCAACAAGACCTCCGGCACTTTGATCTCTGACATTGAACGCCACTATAAGGAAATCTGCAAAGAGCGTGGAATTGACCCCAATGCAAAGGCAAAACCGGAAACCGCCCCGATAGAGCAGCCGACCGGCAATCTAACCTACTATGTAGCAGAGTGCATGGAGTTTCCAAACCTCGGAGAATACCATGATAACCTGTCTTTGGAGGAAGCAATCCGCATTTATCAGGAGATTCCGGCAGAGCGAATGAACGGGATCAAAGGAATTGGTTTTGAGCTGAAAGACGGAAGCGACTATGAAGGACCGTTTCCGATTTTGACCGGGCAGACCATTGACCTGGATACCATCCAGGCAATCGACTATTACCGTGATAATCCTCTGGTGCAAAAAGCGGTAAAGGAACTGGCTGCGGCCATGCCGGAAATGGAGGTGCTGGGGGCGGACGCCAACCAGCAGGAGGCTTTGTTTCTGATCGACGATGCCACCTATCTTCATATCCAGCCCTGTGACAGCGGATGGGACTATACCCTTTACGATGCCGCATCCATGAAAGAGCTGGATGGCGGTCAGCTGGATATGCCGGAGCTTTCCCGCATGAAGGCAGTTCTTCAGATTTGTGATGACAACGATTTGGGCAAAGACTCGGTAAAATACGCACCGTTGTTCATGATCGAGACCTTGCAGGAAGCTGCCTATCAGCAGATGCAGGCAGAGGTCCGTCAGATGACTGCTTCTTCCCAGCTGCCGGAGGCACAGGAGCAGGCACTGGATGAATATCCCATGCCGGATGAGCAGGTATCCACACCGGATATGCAGGAATACGGATACTCCTATGATGGGATGCTCCCTGTTACCAGAGAACGGGCGCTGGAACTGGATGCCGCCGGTTTGACTGTCTATGTGCTGCATGAGGATAATACGGAGAGCATGGTGTTTGACCCGCAGGAAATCATGGATCATGGCGGTCTTTTTGGCGTGGACCGTGAGGAATGGGAGAAAAGCCCTCAGTTCCACGAAAAGGTCATGGAGCGTCAGGAACATCAGCAGGAACGAGAACAGGCATTTCTCTCCCAGAACAGAAACTGCTTTGCCATCTACCAGGTGAGCCGTAACGATCCGCAAAATGTGCGCTTTATGAATCTGGACTGGTTAGAGTCCCATGATGTTTCCGTAGACCGCAGCAATTATGACCTCATTTACACCGCTCCGCTGAGTGAGTCTGGCACTGTGCCGGAGCAGCTGGAAAAACTCTATCAGCAATTCAATCTGGAAAAACCCGTAGACTTTCACAGTCCCTCCATGAGCGTCAGCGACATCGTTGCGATCAAGCAGGACGGTAAGGTATCCTGTCATTACTGTGACAGCAGTGGTTTTACCCAGATTTCCGGATTCCTGCCGGAAAATCCACTGAAAAATGCGGAGATGGCCGTGGAGGACGATTACGGCATGATCGACGGTATCATCAACAATGGCGCAAAAGAGCCTACGGTGGCAGAGCTGGAACAGCAGGCCCGAAGCGGTCAGCCCATTTCCCTGATGGACTTGGCTGACGCCGTTCATCGGGAGGAACGGGAAAAGAAAAAATCCGTTGTGGATCAGCTGAAAAGCCAGCCCAAAGCAGAACACAAAAAGACAGCACCCAAAAAGAGTGCGGAAAGGGAGATTTGATATGGGAAACTTTACTTTTGAGGAAATGAACCTGATGTGCATTTACAATACCGGCAGCCGCACCGGATTGATCGACAGCCTGCGTGAGATGCGCAGCGAGCTATCACCGGAGGAAACGGAACTGAGGGAGCTGACCGACAGCGCCCTTACGAAGCTCTGTGCGATGACCGATGAGGACTTTGCCCAGCTGGAGCTGTACCCGGATTTTGACCAGTAAATACCATAACCGCAGGGATGGGGTGGCAATTTGCCACCCCACCTCTTTACCCCAAAACCGAAAGGAGGACAGAACACCATGCCAACCAAAGCTGAACTATATGCACAGATGGCGGACAAGGTGGCAACACAGCTCACGGGGAGCTGGCAGGAATGGGCAGTGTTTCTCACCACTGCTTCCCGCCTTTACAAATACCCGTTTCATGAGCAGCTGATGATCTACGCCCAGCGACCGGACGCCACCGCCTGTGCGGAGTACGATTTGTGGAATGAAAAGATGGGCCGGTATGTAAGGCGCGGTTCCAAGGGGATCGCTCTGGTGGACGATTCCGGGGACAGGCCCCGCCTGCGCTATGTCTTTGATATTTCCGACACCGGAACCCGTGAACATTCCCGCACTCCCTGGCTGTGGCAGCTGGAGGAGCGCCATCTGGATTCCGTGCAGGCCATGCTGGAGCGCACCTATGATGTTTCCGGTGATGACCTTGCCGGACAGCTCACTGAGGTAGCCGGAAAACTGGCTGAGGAATACTGGACGGAGCATCAGCAGGACTTCTTCTATATCGTTGACGGTTCCTTTTTGGAGGAATATGATGAGTATAACATCGGAGTGCAGTTCAAGGCAGCCGCCACCGTCAGCATTACTTACGCTTTGATGTCCCGCTGCGGACTGGAGCCGGAACGCTACTTCGACCACGAAGATTTCATGGCGATCTTTGATTTCAACACCCCGTCCACCATCGGGGCGCTGGGAACAGCGGTCAGCCAGATCAACCAGCAGGTGCTGCGGCAGATCGGCGTTACCGTCCGAAATGCAGAGCGCGAAGCCAACCAAGAAAGGAGCAAACAAGATGAACAATCCCATGACCTATATCCAGAACGGAGACTATCTGATTCCCGACCTGAAGCTGAGCCAGCAGCCGGAGAAACCCCTGGGCAAGTACGGCAGGATGAGGAAAACCTACCTGAAGGAACATCGTCCCATCCTCTACAACCAGATGTTGCTGAGCGAGAAGCTGTACCCGCACCTTCTGGAGATCGACGAGACCGCCCAGAACAGACTGGAGCAGATGATGCCCCAGCTGGCGAAGGAAGCGGGAGCCACCGAGGAACTGAAAGCCAGCGATCCCATGAAGTGGGTGGGGCTGATGAACACCTGCAAAGCCCAGGCCGAGGAAATCCTGATGGCGGAGCTTATCAACAGCTGACCCTAAACCTGTTCCTCTCCGAAGCGGAACAGATCCAATCCATAGATGAAGCAGAGAATGTAGCGCATACATCCTCTGCTTTTTCTTTTGCCCAAAATGATATTGACCATGTGCTGCGTTTGGGCGGCAATACAGACCGCCAGAGGGAGCGTGTGGTTGCAGCCTTTGAAAAGCAGAAAACCACCGCTGAGATTGCCGAGATACTGAAAACGCTGTACCACGGCGGCAACGGCCTTGGCAGTGTGAGCGCATGGTATGCCGAGGATGGTATCCATCTTTCCCATGGGAAGTCTGTCCGTTATGACAGGTCTGCCCAGGTCATTTCCTGGGAGAGCGCCGCAGAGCGTATCGGGGAGCTTTTGGAGAGCGGCCAGTTTGCCTCCAATGTGGAGCTTGCAGAAGCGGCAGGCTATGAACGCTCCCTCCTTGCGGAAAAACTTTGGCATCTGTACCACGATTTCAGCGATAAAGCCAGAGATTCCGGGTATCTGTCCTGTCTGTCCGGTATTCAGAGAACCGGGTTCCCGGAAGAAACCGCATGGCTTGCCGAGCAGCTGAACCGCCCGGAGTTCCGTCAGGCCCTTGCGGAAGAATACGCTGCCTTCTGGACGGCCTACCAGCAGGACCGGGAGTTGCTGCGCTTCCACTACCACAAACCGAGAGAGATTTGGGAAAACCTGAAAGACCTGTCCCTGTCCCGCAGGACTTTTTCTTCGGACCTTTCCCAAGTGCCAACCGTCCAGCACTTCATTACCGAGGATGAGATCGACGCCGCCATGACCAACGGCAGCAGCTTTGCGGGCGGTAAAGGCCGTATCTTCGTATTTTTCCAGGGGAACCACACCGATAAAGAGAAGGTGGATTTCCTCAAACGCGAATACGGCATTGGTGGGCGTTCCCACGCTCTCTCCGGTGCAACATACAGCGGCGAAGATCACGACGGGAAGGGACTGCATTATAAAAAGCAGGACTGCCCGGACGTCAACTTCACTTGGGAAAAGGTGTCCAAGCGGATCACCGAACTGATTCGGAAAGGCCGTTACCTCACCGAGCAGGAACAGGCTGAGTATGACAAAATTCGGGAGGAAAAGGCGCTGGCCGAGGACGATGCGATTCAGGCCCAGCAACCGACACCGGAGATATGGGAATACAACGGGGTCAAGGAGCATCACCCGGATGATATGGTTCTGTATCAGATGGGCGATTTCTTTGAGCTGTACGGCGAGGATGCTAAAACCGCCGCTGCGGAGCTGGGATTCAACCTTACAACCCGCGCTATCCCCGGCGGTGGCCGTGTGGAAATGTGCGGCTTTCCGGCAAACCGGCTGGAACAGGTTGTGGAACAGCTGCGGGATCAGCATGATGTGACCATTTCCGCTGTCCCGGAGGGCGGCAGGGAGCGTCAGGAGTATTCCATGCCCTCCATCGACCATGAGGCAGAGCAGCACATCGACGCTCAGGAAGCGGAGTTTGGTGCAGACGGGAACAGAGTATTCCGGGATACAGAAGCAACCACATCCCCTACGATTCGGGAATTGTATGAGCAATATAAGCCTGTGGTGACTGCCGCCATTTCCGAGGATGCCGCATACCGCAATGCCTGCGGTCATTCTGACCGTGAAAATGCTGTCATCGAGGGCAATGCTGCTGTGCGCCGTGCGGTCCTTGGTTCTAAGGATATGGAGCTGATCCGCCTTTATTCTGATATACCGGAGTTCCGCCAGCGTCTGCACCGGGAAGTGATCGACGAAACCTATCCAAAGCTCCATGAGCTTCTGCGCCCTCTTTCTCAGGAAGATATTGATACTGCCCTTTGTGCATGGAACGGCAATATCGAGAGTAAACACGCTGTCGTCCGCTATATGAAAGACCATGCAAGAGAGAAAGATACCGCTGCATGGCTGGCTCAGGAATACGGCGGCAGTAACAGCAACAGCCTGTTCATTACTCGTGCCGGAAGCCCGGAGGAAATGCAGCTGCCCTGGCCGAAGGTACAACGCAGGATTGCCCAGCTTATTCAGGAGGACCGGTTCTATACCGAAGAAGAACAGGACCGTTTTGACAACATCGACCCTATCGCCATCCGGGAAGCCCTGGAGGAAAGAGGGATTGTCAACGGCCATGTGGCAGACCCGGAAAAACTGGACAATGACCCGTTTATCCAGCGGGTGATGTCGGATGCAGAGCAGATCGCAGCTGCCGAGACAGAGCAGACTTCCGAAGTTTCCATTTCCGATGAGGAATATGATGCAGTTCGCCGCCCAACTCCGCAAAGAACCTCCTATGACCCTGCCGCCCCGGTCTATGCCGTGGGCGATACCGTGTATATCGAGGATGACGCCTATCAGATCACCGAGCTGCGGGATGACACCGTGCAGCTTCTGCCCACCGGCATGGCATATCCCATCTACCGGGCAGAGCGTAAAGAACAGTTCGAGCAGCTGCTTCGGGCAGACCGCCGCAATGCTTACTATACCGAGTTTCTTCCTATTGACCCGGACAAGGCAGATCAGGACTTGCGGGATGTATTGGCTCATGGACTGATGGATGAAGCGGATAAAAAGCAGATTTCCACGCTGCTGCAATCCGGCAGGAGCAACAGCGAGATCGCCTACTGGCTGAGCAGAGCCTATTCCGGTGAGATCGAGACGCTGAATCTGGAGACTGGCGATATTGCCGATTACCGTACCACGGCACAGGGCATAGAGCTGGAAGTCATGGATGCAGAGGAAAAGCGTCTGGCTATGCTGTATTTCCGCTGGGATGAGGTTGCACCTTTGCTGCGCGGGATGTACGCCCGTCAGCAGGACGGGTTGGGACAGGAACAGCCCCAACCGGCTACCGAATCTCCGACCTTCCATTCCGAGACCATGGCCGTCTATCCGGGCGATAAGAACAATCTGCCTTATGATGTGGTGGTGGAACGACTGCATATCGAGGAGCCGGAGCCACCAGCGCCTGTGACAGAGCCGGAGAAAACCTTTGAGGAAGTGCTGGACGAACACCCGGTTTCCATTCAGGTCAATGGCCAGTGGCAGACCTTCCCCAATGCCAAAGCTGCCGAGGAAGCATCTTATGAGGAATACAAGGCTAACCTGCGCCGCAATGCAAAAAACTTCCGCATTACCGATGAGCATTTGGGCGAAGGCGGTCCGAAAGCCAAGTTCCAGGCAAATGTCAATGCGATTCGTTTGCTGAAAGAGCTGGAAGCTGCCGGACAGCAGGCAAGCCCCGAACAGCAGGAGGTTCTTTCTCGATATGTGGGCTGGGGCGGTCTCTCTGATGCGTTTGACCCGGAGAAACCGGCATGGGCTTTAGAGTATGCCCAGCTAAAAGAACTGCTGACCCCGGAGGAATATGCCGCCGCCAGAAGCTCTACCCTCAACGCCCATTACACCAGCCCTACGGTCATTCAGGCCATCTATGAAGCGGTGGACCGTATGGGATTTGAGACCGGAAATATTCTGGAGCCGTCTATGGGTGTGGGCAATTTCTTTGGTATGCTGCCGGAGAAAATGCGAAACAGCCGTCTGTACGGCGTGGAGCTGGACCCTGTTTCCGGGCGCATCGCAAAGCAGCTCTATCCCAAGGCGGACATCACAGTAGGCGGCTTTGAGACCACCGACAGGCGTGACTTCTTTGACCTTGCCATCGGCAATGTACCTTTCGGTCAGTATCAGGTCAATGACAAAGCCTACAACAAGCTGAATTTCAGTATTCACAACTACTTTTTCGCCAAAGCACTCGACCAGGTGCGTCCCGGCGGCGTGGTGG